>Ga0265338_10003974_pt1 | contig 20355 bp, 12 predicted proteins | sample 42126metaG_FD_193579 | JGI IMG/M metagenome (GOLD analysis project Ga0265338, IMG submission 193579) | Rhizosphere microbial communities from Carex aquatilis grown in University of Washington, Seatle, WA, United States - 4-21-26 metaG | ecosystem: Host-associated > Plants > Roots > Rhizosphere...
CGGAGATCCTGGGGATCTCGCGGAAGAATCTGTGGGAGAAGCTGAGGCTGCACGGCATCGCGGCCGAGAGCGAAGCCGAGGACTGAGCGTCAACTGGCTCCGTTCGTGGACGTCGACGTCGACGTCCACGTCGACGTCCAAACGGACGGGCTACGGAAACATCGTCAGGTAGAGCGCCCGCACCCGCTGCATCCGTCGATCGAGCTCCGCCGCCAGTTTCTCCGGCGCGCGCTCCAGGGTCCGGGCCAGCGGCGCGATGTCGCGCGGATTGATGACGTCCTCCGAACGCCCGCGTACCAACCGCAGGCGCAGCGCGAGCCGGCGCAAGAACGCGTAGTCCTCGACGACCGTCGCCGGCCAGCCAAGTGTGACGAGCCGCTCCAGCGCGGCCATCGTCGATGTCGTGCGCAGCACGCGATCGGTGGCGCCGAACTTCAGCTGACCGAGCGCCGCCAGGAATTCCACGTCCATGATGCCGCCGGGATCGAAACGCAGGTGGCGCGCACCGGCGACGACCTTGCTGCGCTCGTCCTCGACGCGCTTGCGCACGCGCCCGAGGTCGGCGCGGAAGCGCTCCTCGTCGAGTGGCCGTTCGTAAGCGATGCCGGCGAGCATCGCTTCCAGCGCGGCGCGCGCCTCGTCGGGCTCCGAAGAGTAGACCACGCGAGCCCGCAGCAAGGCGACGCGCTCCCAGCCGGCGGCCTCCTTGTGGTGATATCGCTCGAATGACTTGAACGACGTCACCAGCATCCCCTGCTCTCCCGACGGCCGCAGGCGGGTGTCGACGTGATAGAGGCGGCCCTCCTCGAGCATGGCCTCGAGCGATCCGATGAGCCGCTGCGAGGCGCGCGCGTACCACTCCTGGTGCGAGACGCCGGTCGACGACTCGCCGTCGCGCGCGTACAGGAACACGAGATCGACGTCGGAGCCGTAGCGCATCTCGCGCGCGCCCAGGCTGCCGAACGCCAGCACGGTCAGCCCCGCGTCTGGTTCTCCGTAGCGCGCGATCAGGGCCGGCAATGCCAGCCCGATGCTCTCGACGATGCACGCTTCGGCGATGCCGGCGAGCTGAGCGGACACCGCCCCCGGCTCGAGCGAGCCGGAGACGTCGTGCAGGCCGACGCGCAGCACTTCCTCCGCCTGGAAGCGGCGCAGCTCGCGCATGCCCAGCTCCTCGCGGTCGTCCTCACCCTCGTCCGGATTTTCACCATCGGCGCTCGACCGCTCGGCGTCGAGCCGCGCGATGCGCCCGGCCGCCGCCGCCGTGAGCTCGGGGGCCGACCGCGTGGTCGCGCCCAGGTTCTCGGTGAACGACTCCCACATCGAGGGGTAGCGAATCAGATACTCCGACAGGCGATCGCTCGCGGCGAACAGGGTCGCCAGCATGCGCAGCAGCTGCGGGTGGTCGCGCAACAGCGTCATGAGGCCGACCGACGCGCGCCAGGCCAGATCGCGAAAGTGCGAGAGCGCGCGGTCGGGGTCGGGCGACGACGACGCCTGCGCCAGGAACGCCGGCGGCAACCGCGCGCGCACCAGGTCCAGGCCGTCGGCCGCTCCCTCCGCGTCCTCGAAGCCGAGCGCGGCCAGCGCCTGCTGGACCTCTTCGCGCGTACGGGTCGGGTCGAGGGCGATTGCGATCTCAGGGCGAAACGCCGGCGAGGGGTCGTCGAACGTGGCCGCGATCGACTCGACCGCCGCACGCTGCTGCGCGAGCGCGGCGTCGAACGCCGCGAGATCGGGCCAACCCAGGCGCTCGGCCAGCCGCGCGCGACCGTCGGGCTCGCCGGGGATGCGCTGGCTCTGCGCCCCCTCCTCGACCTGGATGCGGTGCTCGACGTGCCGCCAGAACCGATAGGCGGCGACCAGCGTGCGAGCCTCGCGATCGCTCAGCAAGCCCGCGATCCAGAGCCGGTGCAGCGCGCGCGGCGTGGTGCGCTCGCGCAGATCGCGGCGCTTGCCACCGTGGAGCAGCTGCAGCGTCTGCACCACCAGCTCGACGTCGCGGATGCCGCCAGCGCCCAGCTTCACGTCGAACGATCCGTCGCCGGTCGCCGACGGCGGCGGGCGAAACATCGCGCGCAGCTCGCGGATGTCGTGCACCATGCCCGGGTCGATGCTGCGCGGATAGGTGAAAGGCTCCAGCATCTCCAGCAAGCGGCCGCCGAAGGCGTGGTCGCCCGCGCAGGGCCGCGCGCGCAGCAGCGCCTGGCGTTCCCAGGTGCGCCCGAACGTCTCGTAGTAGCGCTCGGCGGCGGCGAACGAGTTGCAGAGCGGCCCCGAGCGGCCTTCCGGGCGCAGGCGCAGGTCGACCCGGAAGATCGTTCCGTCCTCGGTGGCCTCCTCGATCGCTGCGGTGATCCGGCGTGACAGCTCGCTGTAGTATTCGTGCAGGGAGCGCTCGCCGGCCTGGCCCGCGTCCGACGAGTAGAAGTAGCAGACGTCGACGTCCGACGAGAAGTTGAGCTCCTCGCCGCCGAGCTTGCCCATGGCCACCACCACGAACGAAGCCGGGCCCTCTTCGGTCATCGGCTCGCCGTACTCGCGGCGCAGCTCCGCATCGCAGAACCGAAACGACAGCTCCAGGCAAGCGTCGGCGAAGCCCGACAGCTCGGCGGCAACCTCTTCGGTCGTGCCCCAGCCGATCTCGCGCGCGCCCAGGCGCAGCATCTCGTGGCGCCGGTAGACGCGCAGCCGCCGCTTGAAATCGGCGAAGTCGTGCGCGCCATCGACCGCGGCGCACGCCTCGGTCCAGAAGATCGCCGCGGGCTTGGGCTGCCGCAGCCAGGGATCGGCGACCAGCCGCTGCCAGGTTGCGGGCGCGTCAGCAGCGAAGATCAACCCGGGCAAGAAGCTGCCGCTGTCGAGCACCGCCATCAGCAGATCGCGCTCGTCGCCCCGCTCCGGGACGACACCGCCCTGCTCCTGAAACCGCTCGAGCCGCGCCTCCGTGTCGGGATGGGGCATCGCCGACGACTACAAGTCAGCTTTGGCGAGCGAGAACTTGTTGTTGCGGCTGTCGAGCACTTCGAAGCTCGCGCGCGACTCGGGCGGCAGCAGGGATTGGAGATGAGACTGCTGGCCGCGCTCGAACAGGAAGAAGTGGCGGTGGCCGCGGTGGTGCTCGATCCAGGTCTTGAGCTTCTCGTCGGCGCCGTCCTGATCGAACACCGTGCGGTCTTCGGGCGGGCCCTCGTAGATCTCGTTCTTCGTGTAGAAGGTCTCGCCGCGCCAGTACATCTGGTACGCGATCAGGCGCTCCTCGGGCGAGCGGCGTTTCTCATAGTACGTCGAGATCGGCTCCTTCTGCGACCAGAACGGCGCGACCGCGCGCATGTAAACGTCGAGCAGGTAGAAGGTGAACAACACCGCGGCGACGCACAGGATGGTGATCGACACGCGCCGCACGCGCTTCACGATCAAACCGAGCGTCGCCAGCGCGAACACCACGACGAAGCCGATGATGGCCCCCGAGAAGTCCAGGCTCTCGGGCCAGGGACGGCCGTGTGGGTTGTGCACATAGTCGTACGAGAACAGCCACAGGAACCGCTGCGCCGCGCTCTTCGCCTCGACCAGATCGACGGTGACCAGGAAGAGAAAGGGCAACCCGACCAGCGCCACCGCCGCCGCGCGCCGGGAAGTCCCGCGCTCGATGATGTCGTCGAGGAAGCAGCCGATCACGATCGCCAGCCCCGGTATGGCGGGCAGAACGTAGTGATGGAACTTGGTCATCGACAGCGACACCAGCGCGTACGCCGAGACGAACCAGATTGCGCCCAGCCAGATGATGCCCTGGCGCCGCGCCTCGGCCGCCGCCTCTTCGCGCGCCGCCGTGTCGATGGCCGTGGCGTCGACCGCCGTGCCGTCCGCCGGCCCGCCTGCGGCCAGCGACGGCATCTCCCTCGACCGCCCGCGCCCCTCGCGCATGACCGCCCAGGCCAGCGCCGCCGGCGCCACCGGGACCCAGGGCAGCATCGCGTAGCCGAGCTCGCGCAGGAAGTACTCGAACGTGCCGCGGTCACCGTGCCGGCCGAGCACCATGCGCCGCCAGTGGTTGTCGCCGAAGAGCTCGTTCCAGAACGGGAGACCGTGGCGGATCAGCATCGCGTGGTGCCAGGGCGCTCCCACGACAATCAGCGCGACCAGCGACACGACCACGCCGTAAAGCAGCTGAGCGCGCCGCAGCCGCCGCCAGTTCCAGGTGAAGGCGAGATACGCCAGAAAGACGATCAGCGGCAGCCCCAGCCCCGCCAGGCCCTTGGCCAGCACCGCCAGCCCGCAAAGAATCGCCGCGATGTAGAGGTAGAGCGGCGCCTTGTAGCGCGTGCGCGCCGCGAGCACCACGAACGCGAGGAAGCCGAGGTAATAAGGAATCATCGCGACGGCGCCGTACATCTTGAGCACGCCGCCGTGCCAGGGGACCTCGACGCGCAGCTGGTACGAATCGATGATCAGCTGCGGGATGGTGGTCAGCGCGAAGATCGCGATCGTGCCGTAGAAGAGCCCATGGTGGGGCCAGGTGAATCGGCCGCGCCCGCGCCGCGGCAGCAACTCGTCGCGGTCGTCGAACAGCGCCATCGCGCCCAGCGCCAGCGCCATCGCCATCGGGCCGACGAACGCCATGTCGGTCATGGCCTGCCGCGCCACCAGGCTGTACATCGGCGACGTGGCGACGACCACGGCCGCCAGCACGCCCGCGCGCCGGTTCACGAACCGCGCGGTCACCAGGTAGATCGCATAGATGCCGAGGACGCCCGTGAGCACGAACGGCGTGCGCACCGCCCACTCGGCGCGATACGACAGCGCCATCTCGCCGGGATCGCCGCCGTGCAGGCCGACGCGCGCGATGTGCATGCCGATGCTCATCAGCCAGAACGACAGCACCGGCTTCGACCAGAAGACGTCCATGTCGCGCGGCGAGCCAGGCCACCAGAGGCTGATGAAGTCGCCCCGGTAGGTCATCTGGCGCGCGACTTCGGAGTAGTGCGTCTCCCAGGGGTCCCACAGGCCGTACGTGCCGGCGAGCGGCAGGTACAGCAGCAGGCCGAACAGGATCACGCCGAACGCCATCTGGCGTTCCGTGAAGCGATCGAAGAAACCGGAGCCGGGGCCGTTCGCGTTGATGTTGACGTTCACTTTGACGTCCACACCTATTTGGCCAAGGTTCTCTGCAGCTCGAGCAGGCCGAGATCCAGCGGCTTCGGTTGTCCGACGACGTCCTCGAGAGGCGTCGAGCGGATCTCGCCTTTGATGAGCCCTATCAGGCGACCATGGTTGCGGCCCGCCAGGTGGTCCACCGCGCCCGCCGCGAGCCGCGTCGCCAGCAGTCGGTCGAAGGCGCTGGGCTCGCCGCCGCGCTGCACGTGACCGAGCGTCGTGACGCGCAGGTCGAAGCCCAGCCGTTCGCGATTCGTCTCGAAGTGGGTCGCCAAACCTTGAGCGTTGTACCGCGCTCCTTCGGCAACCACCACCAGCGCGTGCAACTTTCCGCGCGCGTGGGCCCCGTGCAAGCGGTCCGCGAGCTCATCGGGGTCGATGTCGGCCTCGGGCAGCACGACGGCGTCGGCGCCTCCCGCGATGCCGGCCATCAGCGCCAGGTAGCCGCACTTGCGGCCCATCACCTCGACGAGGAAGGCGCGCTTGTGCGAAGAGGCGGTCACGCGCAGGCGATCGATGGCCTCGAGCGCGATGTTGAGCGCGGTGTCGACGCCGATCGTCACCTCCGAGCCGGCCAGGTCGTTGTCGATCGTGGACGCGACGCCGACCACCTCCAGGCCCATCCGCGACAGCGCCAGCGCGCCGGCCTGCGAGCCGTTGCCGCCGATGACGACCAGTCCGTCGATCTTGCGCTCGCCGAGGTGCCGCAGAGCCACCACCCGCACCTCTTCGTTCTTGAACGCCGGGATGCGGCCACTGCCCAGGAAGGTGCCGCCGCGCTGCAGGACGCCGCCGACGTCGCGCGGGCCAAGCGGTTCGATCTGCGGTTCGAGCAGGCCGGCGTACCCGTTGCGAACGCCGAACATCTCCCAGCCCCTGTCGACGCCCATGCGCACCACCGCCCGGATCGCGGCGTTCATGCCCGGGGCATCTCCTCCGCTGGTCAAGACCGCGATACGCCTCATGTCGGGCGCATCGTACACAGGGGTGCCCGGGCGCGCCTCAAAAAATGCGCGTTCGGGACGGGATCTGGCAGTCTCATCGGATCGAGATGGCCCGAGCCAAGCAAGACAGCGCGCCTGCCAAACCGCCCGAGAAGAATTACATCACGCCGGCGGGCCACCGGAAGCTGTCGACGGAGTTCGATTTCCTGCGCTCGAAGAAGCGGCCCGAGGTCGTGAGCGCGCTCTCCGACGCCGCCGCCGAGGGCGACCGCTCGGAGAACGCCGAGTACATCTACCGCAAGCGGCAGCTGCGCCAGATCGACGGCCGGCTGCGCTTCCTCGCCAAGCGGCTCGACGTCGCGGTGGTGGTCAACCCGCGCGAGCAGAAGCGCCGCGACAAGGTCTTCTTCGGCGCGACCGTCACGGTCGAGGACGACGCCGGCACGACGATCGTCTACCGCGTCGTCGGCGTCGACGAGACCGACGGCGCCGCCGGCGACGTCTCCTGGCGCTCGCCGGTCGGGCGCGCGCTGCTGGGACGCGGTCCCGACGACACGGTCACCGTCAAATGGCACGCCGGCATGCGCGAGCTGACGATCGTCGACATCGACTACAAGTGACGGGCGCGGCGGCGCTCAATCCCTGGCGAACACGAGAACGAAGGAATCCGCGCTGCGCTGAATGACGACGATACGGCCGCGCGCCGCTGCGCGCCGCCACAGGGGAAACCACGCCTCGCCGTGCATCGCGGCGCTCCGTTCCAGATACGCGGGCACGTAGAGATCCAGCTCGCGGTAGCGCCCGGCGGTCGCGTGAAAGGCGCGCAGGCCATAGCTGAACGGCGCGAGCACCGGATCCGGGTGCAGATCATTGTGAAGCGCGCCGCCGTAGACCACGATCGACTTGCCCGCGTCGGCCGGCGGCCGCGCCGCGAGCACCTCGAGCAGCTTGGATTCCAGCTTGCGCTCGATGAGCGCGAGCATGCGTTCAAAGTCGACCGGCTTGCGAGCTCCGCCAACCTCGGGCGGCGCCAGCAACCGATATTCGGCGCAGCTCACCTTCAGGATGTGCGGCCGCGCGCCCGACGCCCGGGCGCGGGTGAGCAACGTGACGATCTCGTCCTCGGTCTCCGCTGGCCGCAGGGTGGTGCGCGCCACGTCGCCGACTGTCGCGGCCTCGGCCTTCCCGCAGGCACCGTCGGTGACCCAGGTCTCGACGATCAGATCGGAGACCCGCCCTGCGATCAGCGGCCAGACCTGGCGGGTAAAGCGCGACAGCGACGACGCGATGCCGGCAGTGTCGACGGTCTGGTGCAGCTCGCCCACGCCCAACACCAGCGGCGCGCCTCGCGGCCCCGGTGCGAGCACGCCCGCGATCGCGTCCTCCAGCGTCACCGGCGTTGCGACCGCGGGCGGCCCGCCGGCCGGCGGGCGCGGGAACAGCAACGCGGCGAACGCCGCGGCCAGCCGCGCCGTGGTCACCGGGCCTCGGGCGGCGGCGGCGTGCTCCGTTCGAGCGCGCAATCGACCGTCACCGCCTCGGTCTCGACGTAGAGGTGGTCGCCGACGATCGTCACCGCCCAGCGCTGCCGCCCGGCTTCGTTACCCGCGAGCGTCGCCACCAGCTCGGAATCGACGAGCCAGATGCCCATCTCGGCCAGCTCCGGCGGATGGCGCCGCAGACCGGCGAGCTGCGCGAGGAAGTGATCGCGCCGCTCGCGTTCGGAGAACAGCACGCCGACGCGCACGCCGCGGCTGTGCTGGACCATCTTTCGCAGCCTGTCTGCGTCGGCGTCGCCGCATTCGATCCAGACCGTCGGCCGCTCGGCGGTGTCGCGCGCCCACAGATCCGCTGCGCCGTGCGCCAGCGCGCCCGGGCCGAAGCGCAGCTCGTCGTCATGAAACAGGCACCAGGCAAGCACGCGCAGCATCAGGTGCTCCATGGTCTCCGAGCGGTGGCTCTCGACCACGAAGCTCTGCACGCGATCGATCGCGCGGTCGACGTGGGACAGCGTGATGCGGAAATGCAGCGCGACCGAGGCGGACAACATGCGGGCGCGCACTCTATGACGGGAACCCGCGCCTCGCGCAAGCCCGGGGTGTGGGTGCGGAGGGGGGTCCGTCAGTTAGCCGGCTTGGACGCGGCCCAGATGTGGCGGTCGCCGGCGGGCGCGCTCCGGTCCGACGACAGGTAGATCGTGCAGCCGTCGGGGGAGAGCCAGCTGGGCGCGTCCTCGGACGTCGTGTTGAGCTCGGTGACCGGCGCCAGGTTCGAGAACGTGCCGGCGGCGCCGGCGCGGCGCGCGACCCAGACGTCCAGGTCGGTCTTGACCGCCGCGTCACCAACCGCCCCCGGCAAAGGCCGCGTCGTCGCGAAGTAGATCGTTCGGCCGTCGCTGCTGATCACCGCAAACGCCTCCGCGCTGGATGAATTGAGCTCGGCGACCGGCGTCGGCGGATTGCTGGTGGTCAGATCGCGCACGTAGATGTCGCGGTTGGCACCGACCGTGCTGTCCAGGTACAGCAGCGTCCCGTCAGACGTGAGACTGTCGGGATAGTCGGTCGCCGCCGAGTTGGCGCCGGCGAGCGGGCCGGGCGTGCCGAAGTCAGCCAGCGCGTTGGGTCGCGTGACCACGAAGATGTTCGTGCCGGTGCCACCGTCGCCGATGGGGCGGTTCGAAGAGAAGAACAAGGTCAGCCGATTGGGCGACAGCACCGGACGGCGATCGGAGCTGGCGCTGTTGACATTCGCGAGCGCGGTCATTGCGCCGAAGTCACCGGTCGGCCCGGGGCGCGAGGCGATGTAGATGTCGTAGCTGCCGAGGCCGCCGATGTCGGTGCGGTTGCTGGCGATCAGCGCCGTACGGCTGTCGTCGGTGAGCCAGACGTCGATCTCCTGAAAGCCCGTGTTCAACGACGTGACCAGCGCCGGCGTGCCGAACGGTTGGGTGAGGTCGCACGCGGCCGCGGGCGCGTCGTTACCGGCGTCCACGGCGCCGCCGGTGCCCGCGTCGAGCGTGCTGCCGCCGCTGCCGGTCGCTCCGCCGCCGGCGCCGGCACCACCGCTGCCCGTCGAGCCGGCGCTTCCCGTCGTCCCGCCCGAGCCAGCGTCGGACTTGTCGGCCACCGACCCGCACGCCGACAAGGCGACCGCCGCTGACAGACCGGCGCCCAAGACCACCGCCCGGCTCCCTCGAAATCTCATCGTTGGGCCCGGCAGTGTATTCGGGGCGGCGCGCGATGTCTATCGAGCGCCGGCGCTCGCCAACCGTGCGATCAGTCAGTGCCGATCGTCACGAAACGCGTCCCGGATCCGCCGCGGACGCGGAGCAGGTGGCCGGCTTTTCGCGGCGCTTGCAACGCCGATGTCGCGGCGTCGGCGGTGGCGACCCCGTGGCGGTCGACCTCGAGGATGATCTCGCCCTCTTCCAGACCGGCGCGCGCGGCGGCGCTGCCCGGCGCGACCTCGGCGATCACCGCGCCCTTGGCCGCCGGATCCAGCCCCATCGACTCCGCGAGATCCGGCGTCAGCGTCTGCAGCACCAGGCCGAGCTTCGCGCCCGACGGGGCGCTCTTCGCGTCGGACGACGGGAGCTCGCCCAGCACCACCGACACGCTGCCGCGCTGCCCGCTGCGCAGGTAGTTGACGGTCACGGCGGCGCCGATCGTACGCGTCGAGACGTAGTCGATGACGTCGCCCGCGCCCTCGATCTTGTGCCCGTCGATGTCGAGGATGAGATCGCCGGAGCGCAGTCCGGCCTTCGCTGCCGGCCCGGCGGGTGTCACCTCGCTGACCAGCGCCGCGTTCGCCGGCAAGCCAGCGCCCAGCTTCGCGCGCTGCGCGGGATCGAGCTCGGTCAGATCGCCGACCAGCACGCCCAGGTACGGATAACGAATGCGCCCTTCGTTGATCAACGATTGCGCGACCCGTTTGACTTGATTGACGGGGATGGCAAAGCCGTAGGCGCCGCCGGGGCCGGTGTTGATCAACGTGTTGATGCCGACCACCTCGGCGTTCAGGTTGACCAGCGGACCGCCCGAGTTGCCGGGGTTGATCTTCGCGTCGGTCTGGATGTACTGGCGCACGCGCCCGCCCGACATCTGCACGTGGCGCCCCACGCGCCCCTTGCCGCTGATGATGCCGGCCGTGACCGTCTGGTCCAGGCCCAGGGGGCTGCCGACCGCCAGCACCCACTCGCCCACCTCCAGCGCGTCGGAGTCTCCGAGGCGCGCGGCGATCAGATCGCGCGGCGGCTTGTCGAGCCGGATGACCGCGACGTCGGTCTCCGAGTCCATACCGATCGTGCGCGCCGAGAACTCGCGCCCGTCGCTGAAGATCACGGTGGTCGTGGTGGCGCCCGTGACCACGTGGCGATTGGTGACGATGTTGCCGTTGCCGTCGAGCACCACGCCCGAGCCGGTGCCGCGCTGGGTCTGGTCGGACGGATCGTCGCCGCCGCCGAAGTCGAAGAAGTGGCGGAAGAACGGCGGCACGTCCTGACCGGCGCCGCTGGCGCGGCCACCGCGCGTCGGCATCTGGCGGATCTCGACGTCGATGCGCACGACGCTCGGGCGCAGGGCCTTGGCCACCGCCGAGAACGCCGAAGACAGGATGCGCGCTTCGTTGGGCATCTCTGTCCGTGGTGTCACAGGCCCCTTGGTCTGCGCGGCGGGCGCCTGGACCGCGGGCGCGCTGGGAGCAGCCGCCGATGGCGGGGGCGCGGGTGACGCCTCGTCGGTGGGTGGCTCCGCTTTGTGGATGAGCCTCCGGCAACCGGTGAGCGGCAACGCGCACTCAAGAAAAAGCCAGGCGAATATTCGGATCGACTTCGACGTCCCCTTCGACCTCATCTTGCAGACATTAAGCGTGCGATCCGACGACTCCGCAAGGCCACAGTCGTCCGGCCCGCACGAGCGGGACCGCGCTCAGCCCGAGACGCCGGTCAGCGCAGGATTGACAACCTTGCCGCCCGCGTTCGCCGCGAGATCGCCGTCCAGCAGCGACGACGGAATGCCCAGCGCCACGCCCAGCGTGCGCGCGAGCGCGACGTTGCTCTGCGCGACCGGGATGTCGCCGCCGGTCACGGGCATGCCGCTCGCCGAGTCGATGTCCGACGCCGCGTAGATACCGGTCGAGCCCTTGACCACGCCGCCGATCACGGCGGGCGCGATGTTCTTGCCGACGAGCACCGACACCGCGTGGTTGCCGAAGTGATCGCGTCCGGTGCGCCCGTCCGTCTTGGCGATCCCGTTCAGGTTGCGCCCGAAGACGTTCATGGTGGCGAACGTGACCTTGTCGGTGAGGCCCAGCCCGCCGAGCGCGTCCATCAACTGCTGGATCCCCTGCACGCCGGTGATCGTCTGTGCCGCCTCGCCGGCGAGATCGGTGTCGGTGTGGTTGTCGCCTCCGAACGCGATGTGCATCGTCACCACCGGCGTGACGTTGGCCGAGATCAGCGCCGCCGCCGCCAGGCCCTGGCCCTTGGTGTCGTCGGCGGTGATCGCGTTCAGCGTGGTCGCCAGCGCGTCGGCCAGCTCGCGCACCTGCGTGCGCGACAGCGCCATCGCGTCCAGGAACTGGCGCTGCACGTTGTTGCCGGTGGTCTTGGCCAGCGCGTTGAGCTTGTCGATCGAGGCGTCGCGCACCGCGCGCAGCGCCTGCAGCGGGCTGTTCTTGGTGCCGGTCAGCAGCTGTTTCAGCTGCGTCGGCGAGATCGATGGCAGCGTGCGCCCCGCGAAGCTCACGAGCTCGCTGGCGTTGCCGCGCGCCCCGACGGCGATCGGCTCCGGTTGCACGGTGCCGAAGCACGTCGCCAGGTGCTTGGCGTAGGCGGAGATCATCATCTCGCTGCGGCTCGTGCCGCCGAGCAGCTTCATGACCTTGGGCTGGTCGCCGTGCACCGTCGACCGCGTCGAGTAGTGAAAGAAGCCGGTGCGCGCCAGCGTCGCCGGGTCGAGCGCGCCGCCGACGTCGGTGCCCGCCCAGGGCAGCGCCGCGCCGTAGCTGCGGCCGCCGATGCTGAGCGTCGTCGCCGCCACCGTCGGCTGCAACGGGTGAATGATCTCCGGCGCCTCGTAGGTGCCGGGCGCGTTGCAGTTGAGCGGATCGCCCGAGCTCGACGTGCTCATGACCAGGTACTGCATCTTGTCGCGCGCATCGATCGCGCACTGCATGTCCTGGGCGCTCGCGGCGCGCGGGCGCGCGATGAACCAGGCCGGCAACCCCGTCGCCAGCGCGCGCAAACCGATGTACTCGGCGCCGAACAGACCGGCCAGCAACGTCTTGCGTCGATTGAGCATCATCCTTGTGATCCTTTCTCAGAGGCCGAGCGACAGGGTCGTGGGCGCCTCACAGGCGAGCGCGAACGTCGAGCGCAGCGCGTTCGTCGCGCTGGCCTTGGCGGCGACGTGGGCGTCGTAGTTGTCCTGCAGGATCTGCACGGCGCCCGCGTAGAGCGGATCATTGGGCGGATAGCCGATCACGCGCTCCACCATGTCGGCGATCGCCGCCGGCACCGCGGTGCTGGTGTAGATCGTGCCGGTCGTCGCGTCGACGACGGCGGCGGCGATGTTCTCGCACAGCAGCTCCGACGCCGACGAGTAGAACAGCGTCGGGCTCGAGGCGGCGATCGGCACCTCGCTGCCGCGGCTGAACGCATCGGCGGGGATGCTGCTCGCGATCTTCAGCGTCGCCGACTGCGCGCTCGACGGGATCGGCACCGCGAGGCCGCACAGGTCCGGCTTGCCCAGGCGGTTCGACAGCGCCGCGCACAGCTGGTCGCGGCGCGCGATGCTGATGGTGAATCCGTTGGCCGTCGCCGTCGCCGTCGGCGACGCGCCGGTCACGAGCGGCGACGACAGCAGCTCGCGCAGCAGGGCCGGGAAGTTGAACCCGCCGGTCTCGAACAGCTGCGCGACGCGCCGGAACTCGGGGTCGGTCTCGAGGCACGGCGCTGAGTTCGCGAAGTAGCACAGCTTCTGCGCGATCGAGATCGCGAACCGGCTCACCGGCAGCTTCGGATCGGCTGAATCGACCACCTGCTCCAGCAGCGGCCCCAGCGCCATCATATCGGCGCCGGTGGCGTTGACGTTGCCGAACGCCAGCGCGCCGCCGGTCATCGCCGGGCGCGGGTCAGCGGCCAGGCCGCCGCCAGCCTTGGCGGGAAAATCGTTGCGGTCGTTGAAATCGAGCTGTGTGCCCCAGAACTGGCGCAGCGGATCCAGCGTCTTGTGGCACCCGTAGCACTCGGTGCCGCTGACCGCGTGGCTGGGGTCGAGCCCGGCAGCCGACAGCGGCACGACGGCGTTGGCCGGCGTCAGCGACGCGCCGAGCGCGATCAGCAGCGTCTGGTTCGCAGTCACGCGGTGCTGGTTGCTGTCGTTGGTGTTCCACAGCGCGAGGAACGCGGGCGTGGTGTAGTAGCCGACGCGCGGCAACGCCAGCGCCAGCTCGGTCGCCTGGCGCAGCGCGGGCAGGTTGTAGGGCATGACGCGCGTCTCGCCCGCGGCGAGCGCGCGCACGTTGACCCACTGCCAGTCGCTGACGTCGGACAGCGTGAAGTACGGCCGCGAGGCGTGGCGATCGCAGACGTCGGTGGTGACGCTGTTGGCCGTCGTCGAGTACTGCGGAATCAGGCCCAGCAGCACCTGGAACAGCGTCGCGAACCCGTTGAACGCGTTCACCATGCCGGCCGTGCCACGGCAGACGATGGTCGGCTTTCCCGCGTTCAGCGTCGGCGCCACGTCGCCGAAGGTGAGGTAGTTGGGGCTGGTCGGATCGACGAACTGCTCGATCGGGACGTCGGTGCCGCTCTCGTCGACCTTCCAGGCAATCGTGGACGCCGCCTGGCTGCGCGGCATCTCGATCTGCAAGTAAGTCGCCTTGAGCGCCGTCGTCATCATGAAGCGCGTCGTGGTGAGCACTTCGTTGAACGGCCGCCCGTCGGCGATCAGCTGCCACGCGGTCATGGCGAAGCTGTCCTGGATGTTCTGCACCAGTCTGTTGAAGATGTCGTCGCCGGGCGTGGCGGCGAAATCGAAGCCGCCGTTGGTGAGCAGCTGCGGCTTGAAGTCCTCGGCTGGATTGAAGCCCGATTGCTGGAACGTGTTGCGGAAGAACGACAGCATCCGGTCGCGGTACAGGCCCTGCAACGTCGGATCCGCCGTCCACCCGTCGATGAGCGTGCGCAACCCCTGTGCGCCCTGCGCGGTCGCCAGCGCGACCTCGTCATCGGTCGGCGTCATGCCGGTCAGTAGATTCTTCACCTTGCGCACGCTCGACGCGGCGGTCGCCGCCTCGAAGGGTGGCGGTGGTGGCGTCGTCGAACCCGAATCGCCGCCCGCGCCGGCACCCGAGCCTCCGCCGCCGCTCGACGGCGCGCGCGCGGCGCCGATCTGACCCGTGCAGCCAGCGACGGCGATCACCGACGCGATCCCGAGGCGCAAGACCGTCTTCATCTGAACCTCCCGTCGTGGTCTGGACGCTAGGCTAGTTGCGCGTGACCACCGACGAGCAACGCTCGTCGGCCCAGGTCGCGGGGCGGGACTAATGAGAAGCAGCAAGCGCGCTCAGCCGGAGACGGCGAACGCGACAAAAACTACGGTAACGGCGGCAAGCGGATCCGTCCAGCAAAACTGGAATCCACACAGTCGATGACAACGCGCCAAAACGTCGGCGCGCGACATCCGACGCGACGCGCGCACCGGCCCGCGCGTCACACCGCCGCCGGCACCGTGAACGTGAACGTCGAGCCCGCGCCGACCGTGCTGCGCACAGTGATCTCGCCGCCCATCAAGCGCACCAACCGATCGACCAGCGTCAACCCGATCCCGGTCCCCTGGTGGCGCCGCCCCGGGCGATAGTCGACCTGGTAGAAGCCCTCGAAGATGCGCGACATCGCATCCTCCGGAATGCCGATGCCGGTGTCGGAGACCGAGAGCGCCACGAAGTCGCCCCAGCGCTCGCCGGAGATCTTGATGGATCCGCTCTCGGTGAACTTCACCGCGTTGTTGAACAGGTGGGAGATGACCTGGCCCAGCCGATGCCCGTCCGCGCGCACGTGCGGCAGCGTCTCGGGCAGCTCGATCGCCACGCTCAGCTTCTTGCTCTGCGCGAGCGGCAGCAAGGACGACAGCGCCACTTGCGCGATCGCGCCGGGCGCGATCTCCTCCGACCGCGTCTCCAGATTCTTGGTCTCGAGGTTGGCGAGATCGATGATGTCGGAGAGCAGATTGAGGACGCTCTGACCGCTGCGCTGGATCACATCGAGATAGCGCGTCTGCTCGGGCGTGAGCGGCCCGGCCGATCCGTCGCGCATCAACTGCGACAGCGAGAGCACCGCGTTCAGCGGCGTGCGGATCTCGTGACTGATGTTGCTGATGAACGCGCTCTTGAGCCGTTCCATCTCCTCCAGGGTGCGACTCTGTGAGTCGACCTCGGACAGTCGCAGATGCAGCTTGCGGCGCTCGAACGCGATTAGCACCCGCTCGATCGCGCCCATGAGCGCGCGGTGATCGAACGGTTTGCTCAGATAGGCAGCCGCGTCGATGGCCGCCGCCTTCGAGCTGGCGTCGGCGGAGATCGCGATGACGGGGATTTGCGAGATCGCCGGGTCGTTCTTCTGCTGGATGCGGAACTGCCATCCATCCATGACCGGCATCATCAGATCCAGGATGATGAGATCGGGCGCCGGCATCGATCCCAGGCGCGACAGCGCTTCCCGGCCATTGCTGCACGCGACGACCTCGAAGCCCTCCTCCGTCAAGATCGTCTGTAGCGAGATCCGGATGTCCGGATCGTCCTCGACGAGCAGTATTCGCCTGAGCGCGCCCTCTCGGGCAGGGGTACCTGGTCCCATGGATTTCCATTCCGCGTGGCTCCCCCCAACAAGAACACGCGCGTGAATCAGTCCGTGAATCGCAATGATACCCCGGGTCTCCTGCCGACGACAAAAAACTCGCCCGCCAACCGGTGAATCGCCCGAGGCTTGCTCTTTCCAATTCGTGATTACGTTTGCTGCGACCCGCAACGCGAGGTCGCAAAGCATGGAAACATCGTCCCACGGTCCGGGTCAGTCTCGAGAGTCGGCCGAGCCGGAGCAGGCGCTGGTCCTACACGACACCTACCGACTGGTCCGCCAAGTGGGATTCGGCGGTATGGGCGTGGTGTACGAGGCGATACACACGCGCCTGCCCCGCCGGTTCGCCATCAAGGTGCTCTTGCGTAGCTTGCTGTCGCACCCGGAGGCGCACGCGCGCTTCTGCCGCGAGGCGGAGGTCATGTCGCAGCTGCGCCACCCCAATATCGTGCAGATCTTCGACTTCAACGTCACCCACGAGAATCAGCCCTACTTCGTGATGGAGTATCTCGACGGGCGCAGCCTCGAGAGCGAGCTCGCCGACGGCGCCGCGATGCCGCTTTCGCGCGCGCTGCCGATGGTCGAGGCGGTCGCGTCGGCGCTGATGACCGCTCATCGCCACGGGATCATGCACCGCGATCTCAAGCCGTCGAACATCTTCCTGTGCGACGTCGAAGACACGGGCGCCCCCGACGGCGAGGCCCTGTCTGCCCCGGCTCTGCGCGCCGAGCATCCGTTCGTCAAGCTGCTGGACTTCGGCGTCTCGCCGGGCCGCGCCTCGGGGCACATCGTCCTCGGCTCGAACGTCGTCGAAACCTCCCACTACCTGGCGCCGGAGCAGGCGGGCGGGCGCGGCAAGACGAACGACGCGCGCGCCGACCAGTTCGCGCTGGCGGCGATCACATACGAGATGCTGGCCGGTCAGCACGCCTTCACCGGCGAGGACGCGGTGTCGCTGCTCCACCAGATCGTGCATGAAGAGCCGCAGGCGCTCGACCGCCTCGTGGGTTGGGACTGCTGGCGGGTGCAACAAGTTTTGAGCCGGGCGCTGGCCAAGGATCCGGCGCGGCGCTTTCCGACGATCCTCGACTTCTCCGACGCGCTCCAGGAAGCGGCCGACCACGCGCGCGCGCCGGTGACGCCGCCGCCGGTGCTGATCGCATCGCCCCCGGCCATCGCGGCGCCGCGCCCGCTCGTGGCCCTCGATACGCCGGCGAGCGGTCAGCCCTGGAGTGAACGCGAGATCACTCAGACGATCCCGCGCGTCCCGCGGCTCGCCTACCGGCCCATCGTGATCGGGCTGGCGGCGGTCGCGGTGCTCGGTTTCGTCGCCGTCAAGGGCTGGGTCTACCCCCTGCCGCCTCGCGTGGTCACCGCCGCCCAGAACGTGAAGGTCCGCCTGTTCGGAGCGCCGCCGGCGCTCCCGTCGCCGCCGTCGCTGCCATCGCCGCCGCCGGTTGCCGGCATGGGCGAAGCGGCGCCGTCCGGTCCGGTTGCCGTTCCGATTCCGCCGCCCTCGGCAGCCGCGCCGCAAATAGTGACGACACCGGCGACGGAGGTCACGTCCGCCACGACGCCGGGGGAGCCGAGCTCCGCGCCCGCGAAATCAGAACCGTAACCGATAAGCGGGTTGTTTTTCGGTCGTTAGCCCCCAACTTGCGCCAAGTGACCGAACCTGAGCCGCGGATCCCGATCGCGACTTATCGCGTGCAATTCAATCGCCACTTCACGCTGCGCGACGCGACGGCGCTGGTGCCCTACCTCGACGCCCTCGGAATCTCCGACATCTACGCCTCGCCTTTTCTTGCCGCGCGGCCGGGCAGCCTGCACGGCTACGACGTCGTGGACCCGACCCGCCTGAACCCGGAGATCGGCACCGACGAGGACCTCGACGCGCTGGCGGCGGCGCTGCGCGCGCGCGGCATGGGCCTGCTCATGGACGTGGTGCCCAACCACATGTGCATCGCCTCGTCGGAGAACCGCTACTGGCAAGACGTGCTCGAGAACGCGCGCAGCTCGCCGTCGGCGCGGCTGTTCGACATCGACTGGTATCCGCCCAAAGCGGAGCTCACCGACAAGGTGCTGTTGCCGGTGCTGGGCGATCAGTACGGCCGCGTGCTCGAGGAGCAGCAGATCTCGATCGAGCACGACGGCGGCGCGTTCCATTGCCGCTACTTCGAGACGCGCCTGCCGCTGGGACCGCGGACGATCCGCCCGATCCTCGAACCGATCATCGCCGATCTGCGGCGCCGCGGGCCGGACGACGCGCCCGATCTGCTGGAGCTGGAGAGCATCCTGACCGCGGTCAAGCACCTGCCGAAGCGGTCGGAGGTCGGCGACGAGCAGGTGCGCGAGCGCCAGCGCGAGAAGGAGATCGTGAAGCGCCGGATCGCGGCGCTGGTGTCGTCGAGCGCCGACGTCGCCGCTGCGCTCGACCGCGCGCTGGCGGCGATCAACGGCCGGCGCGGCGACCCGCACAGCTTCGATGCGCTCGAGGCGCTGCTCGCCGATCAAGCCTATCGTCTGAGCTTCTGGGGCGTCGCCGCCGAGGAGATCAACTACCGCCGCTTCTTCGACATCAACGACCTGGCGGCGATCCGCGTCGAGGACCCTTCGGTGCGCGAGCTGATCCACGCCAAGGCGTTCGACCTCCTGCGCGCGGGCAAGGTCACCGGCCTGCGCATCGATCACGTCGACGGCCTGCTGGATCCGGCCGGCTACCTGACCGAGATGCGGCGCACGAACGATCTGCCACCGTTCTATCTGGTCGTGGAGAAGATCCTGATCGGCGACGAGGAGCTGCCGGCTGACTGGCCGGTGGAGGGCACGACCGGCTACGATTTCCTCCATCAGGTGAATGCGGTCTACACAGACGGGGACGGCGGGCGCGCGCTGGCGCGCAACTATCAGCGTGCGGTCGGGGCGCCGGCGAACGCCACGGACGATCTGCTCCACCGCACGAAGAGGCTGATCCTCGACGGCTCGCTGCCCAGCGAGCTCTACACGCTGGCGCGGCGGCTGGACCGCATCTCCGAGCAACACCGCTGGTCACGCGACTTCACGCTCAACAGCCTGCACGCCGCGCTGCGCGAGGTCATCGCCAGCTTCCCGGTCTATCGCAGCTACGTGCGGCCCGGCGCCGTCGAGGTGAGCGCGGCCGATCGACACCACATCCTGAAGGCGATCCGCGACGCCAAGTGGCGCAATCAATCGATGAGCGCGTCGCTGTTCGACTTCATCGCCGACATCTGGCTCTTGCGCGACCCCGACGGTATCTCCGAAGCCGACCGCGTCGAGCGACGCGAGCTGCTGCTGCGCCTGCAGCAGCTGACCGGCCCGGTGATGGCCAAGGGCATGGAGGACACGGCGTTTTATCGCTATTTCCCGCTGTCCTCGCTCAACGAGGTGGGCGGCCAGCTGGCGCCGGTCACCGGCGACGTCGAGCGCTTTCATCGCTGGTGCACCACGCGCGCCGCGCGCTGGCCGCACGCGCTGTCGGCGAGCGCGACCCACGACACGAAGCGCGGCGAGGACGTGCGCGCGCGCGTGAGCGCGCTGTCGGAGATGCCGCGGGTTTGGTCGACGGCGTTCCGTCGCTGGCGGCGTCTCAACCGCGCCGAGCGGCGGCAGGTCGACGAAGCGCTGGTGCCCGACGCCAACGAGGAGTATTTGCTCTATCAGACGTTGCTCGGCGCGTGGCCCGCGACGCCCCTCGACCGAGGTGGCGTGGAGCTGGGCGCCGGGTTCATCGACCGCATGAGCGCGTACATGAAGAAGGCCATCAAGGAAGGCAAGCTCCACACGAGCTGGATCAACACCAACGACGCCTACGAGCGCGCCGTCGATGAGTTCGTGCGCGCGGTGCTGGATCCGGCGCGCGAAAGCCCGTTTCTCGGCGAGGTCGCGGCTCTGCGGCGCGCCCTGGCGCGCGCCGGTGCGCTCGCCTCGTTGTCGCAGCTCTTGTTGAAGATCGCCGCGCCGGGCGTCCCCGACTTCTACCAGGGAACGGAGCTGTGGGACCTGTCGCTGGTCGACCCCGACAACCGGCGGCCTGTCGACTACGCGGAGCGGCGCGCGCAGCTGGAGGCGATCCAGCGTCTGGACGAGGGCGACCGCCGTGGATTCATCCGCGCCCAGCTCGCAGAGCTGGCGAGCGCCGCGCCGAACGCGGGCGCGCTGAAGATGTTCGTGATGCGCGCCGCGCTCCGCTTTCGCCGCGCGCACCGCTCGTTGTTCGAAGAAGGAGCCTACGTACCGCTCGGCGCCGAGGGGGCGCGCCGGCGCAACGTGATCGCGTTCGCGCGTCGCACGACCGACGGCAACACGGCGGTGGTCGTCGCCGGCCGCCTCTTCGTCGATGTCGGCGCGGCCCTGCCCGGGGACGGCAAGGCCCGATCGCCG
>Ga0265338_10003975_pt1 | contig 20350 bp, 13 predicted proteins | sample 42126metaG_FD_193579 | JGI IMG/M metagenome (GOLD analysis project Ga0265338, IMG submission 193579) | Rhizosphere microbial communities from Carex aquatilis grown in University of Washington, Seatle, WA, United States - 4-21-26 metaG | ecosystem: Host-associated > Plants > Roots > Rhizosphere...
CTCGCCGCGTCCGGCTACGCGGCGCTCAAGCTGCGGCGCTCCGATCTGGAGGCGGATCTCGACCGCCAGGCGCGCGAGGTCGCCGAGACCTTGCGCAGCGGGCTCGAGCCGGTCTCCGACGACGTCGAGGCCGCGACCCGCGTGCTGACCGAGCGCGCCTGGATGTCGCGCGAACGCGACGATGCATTCAAGCTCGAGGTGTTGCGCGTCGGCGACAAGTGGCAGACCACCGATCAGGCGTGGCTGATCCTCGCCCAGGCGGCCGAGATCGAAGACGGGCCGGTCGGAAATCTCCTTGAATCGCCGGGGCGCGAGCCGGCGTTCGCGATGGCGGTGCCGCTGCAAGATGTGGGCGGCATGTCGCTGCCGCAGCATCACCCCGCGCGCCGGCCCAAGGCGATGCTGGGCATGCGGCGCGACGCCCGCTACGTCAAGGATGCGGTCGCGGCGACAGGGGGGCGGATCTTCTCGCTGTTCCTGGGCGCGCTGGTGTTCGTCGCGATCGGCGTCGAGCTGGCGATGCGCACGGTCGTCGCGCTGCCGCTGCGCCGCCTGCTCGACGGGATCGACGCCGTCAGCAAGGGGGATCTGTCGCGCGTGATCTTCGCCGATCGCGAGGACGAGATCGCGACGATCGCCGGCCGCTTCAACGCGATGACCGGGTCGTTGCGCGAGGCGCGCGAGGACGGCGAGCGCGGCGTGCAGGCGCGCCTGTCGCTGGAGACGCGGCTGCGCCAGTCGGAGAAGCTGGCGACGATCGGCCAGATGGCAGCCGAGATCGCGCACGAGGTCGGCACGCCGCTCAACGTGATCGGCGGGCGGGCGCGCGCGCTCGGCAAGGGCAATCGCGCCAGCGATCCGGCGGAGGTCACGCGCAACGCGGGCATCATCAGCGGCGAGGTCGAGCGCATCGCGAAGATCATCCGGCAGGTGCTGGACTTCTCGCGCCAGCGCGGGCCCACGATCACGTCGGTGCACCTCGGCTCGGTGGTGGCCGAGGCGCTGGAGTTCCTGCGTGAGCTCCTCGATCGCCAGGCGATCAAGACCGACGTGCGCGTGCTGCCGTCGCCGCCCGAGGTGCCGGGCGATCCCGATCAGATCCAGCAGGTGTGCCTGAATTTACTGATGAACGCCATCCACGCCATGCCGAGCGGCGGCACGCTGCGCATCACCGCCGAGCGGGTCACGCGGCGCAAGGAGGGGCTCGACCTGGTGTCGCCCACGCCCTACGCCATGCTCGAGATCGCCGACAGCGGGCCAGGTATTCCGCCCGAGAACCGCGGCAAGCTCTTCGAGCCATTCTTCACCACCAAGGACGAGGGGCAGGGGACCGGGCTCGGCCTCGCGGTCAGCCACGGCATCATCAAGGACCACGACGGCTGGATCGAGGTCGAAAGCCCGCCCGAGGGCGGCGCGGTCTTCCGCGTCTTCCTGCCCTGCGCGGCCAGCGCCGCGTCGTCGGAGGGTTGGCGCGCGCCCGCGCCCGAGGAGACGTCGCCCGGTCTGCCCCGCGCGGTGGGCGACGGTGGCAAAGGCTAGTGCACGAGCGATGGCCATTCTGGCTCGACGCTTGCCCGAGAACGCCGGCGGCGATCTCTTCGTCGACGACACCTGCATCGACTGCGAGACCTGCCGCCAGATCGCGCCGTCGGTCTTTGCGCGCGACGCAGGCGCCGGCCAGTCGGTCGTGTGCGCGCAGCCAGCATCGGCGGCCGACGAGCAACGCGCGCTGATGGCTCTGGTCGCCTGTCCGACGGCGTCGATCGGCAGCGCGAGCAAGCGTGACCCGTCGGAGGCGGCGCGCGCGTTCCCCGAGGAGATCGACGGCGGCGTCTATGCGTGCGGGTTCGCGTCGCCGTCGTCGTACGGCGCGTCGTCGTATTTCATTCGACGTGCCGGTGATGACAACGTGCTGGTCGATTCGCCGCGCGCGGCGCGGCCACTGTTCGCGCGCCTGGCCGAGCTGGGCGGCGTGCGCAGCATGTTCCTGACCCATCGGGACGACGTCGCGGATCACGCCCGCTTCCACGCGGTCTTCGGCTGCCGGCGAATCCTGCATGCGGCCGACGTCGGCGCCAGCACGCGCGACGTCGAGCAGCAACTGGCCGGTGCCGATCCCATCCGCCTCGACCACGATCTGCTGGCGATTCCCGTGCCCGGGCATACACGCGGCAGCGCCGCGCTGCTCTACCGCGACACGTACCTGTTCACGGGCGATCACCTGTGGGGTGATGAGGACACCGGCCGCCTCGGGATGTCGCGGTCGGTCTGCTGGTATTCCTGGCGCGAGCAGGTCGCGTCGCTGCGCCGCCTGCTCGACCATCGTTTCGAGTGGGTGCTGCCGGGACATGGGCGTCGATTTCGGGCGCCGTCGGCGCAGGCGATGCACGCGGCGATCGAGGCGTTGGTGGCGGATTGCTGACCCTGCCCAAGGCCGGCCTTGCCGAAGAGGATCGAATGGGCAAGGATTGATCGACGACAGACATGGCCGATCCCGCCGCGTCCGAGACGACCCGCACCCAGAACCGCCGCGGCGGCGGTCGCGCCAGCATCCTCATCGTCGAGGACGACGCCGCGATGCGCGAGATGCTGCGCGAGGCGCTGGAGGACGATGGCTACTCCGTCGAGACCGCGGTCAACGGCCGCGCCGGCGTGGAGCGCGTGCAAAAGGGCGGCATCGATCTCGTGGTGTCGGACGTCAAGATGCCCGAGATCGACGGGCTCGACATGCTGCGCGAGATCAAGGCGGTCAGCCCGTCGCCCTACGTCATCACCATCACGGCGTTCGGATCGATCGACACCGCGATCCGCGCGGTCAAGCTGGGCGCGTTCGACTACATCACCAAGCCGTTCGAGGTCGATCAGCTGATCCTCTCCGTCGAGAAGGCGCTGGCCGAGCGCGAGCTGCGATCCGAGGTCGTGCGTTTGCGCGACGAGGTCTCGCGCAGCTACCGCTTCGAGAACATGATCGGCAAGTCGTCGGCGATGCAGGAGGTGTTCGATCTCGTCCGGCGCGTGGCCGGCTCGCCGGCGTCGGTGCTGGTGACCGGGGAGTCGGGCACCGGCAAGGAGCTGGTCGCCAAGGCGATCCACTTCAACAGCCAGCGCAAGACGCGGCCGTTCGTCGCCGTGAACTGCGCGGCGATCCCCGACACGCTGCTCGAGAGCGAGCTCTTCGGATACAAGCGCGGCGCGTTCACCGACGCGCGCGCCGATCGCGCCGGCCTGCTGGTCGAGGCCGAGGGCGGCACGATGTTCCTCGACGAGATCGCCGAGCTGTCGCCGGCGCTGCAGGCCAAGCTGCTGCGCGTGCTGCAAGAGCGCGAGATCCGCCCGCTGGGCGCCGCGCGTCCCGAGCGCGTCGACGTGCGGGTGATCGCGGCCACCAACCGCGAGCTGGACGCGCGGCTCAAGGACGGATCCTTCCGCGAGGATCTCTACTACCGGTTGAACGTCATCCAGATCCAGCTGCCGGCGCTGCGCGAGCGCGCCGAGGACATCCTGCCGCTGGCCGAGCACTTCCTGGCGGTGAGCGCGGCGCGCGCCGGCAAGGATCTGAAGGGGTTTCACGAGGTGGCCAAGAAGGCGCTGCTGGCGCACCGGTGGCCTGGCAACGTGCGCGAGCTCGAGAACGTGGTCGAGCGCGCGGTCGCGCTGGCCGAGACCGCGAGCGTTCGCCTCGAGGATCTGCCGGCGGCCGTGCGCGAGCGGCGCGACGCGGAGCAGGACACGCTGGCGCGCGCGTTGGCACGCGAGATGTCGCTCGACGAGCTCGAGCGCGAGTACATCCAGCGCGTGCTCGTGGCCGAGGGCGGCAACAAGACGCGTGCGGCCCAGCGGCTCGGCCTTGACCGCAAGACTCTTTATCGCAAGCTAGAAGAGTATGCAGCGCGCACGACTTTGGACGCAGAACGCGCGGCTGCCGGTGGACATGTCGGTGGAGACGATGCGTCTTCCGGGCGTGCGAACCCCAACGGCGACGTTCCCAAAGGAGGAGGCGTGATCGACCGATGACGAAACCGGTTGCTTTTCACGGGACGGTCCACGCCGGGAGCGAGCTCTTGCGCTCGCCGGTGTCGGGCCTGGCGTGCGTGCACTGGCGGCTGCGGATCACGCAGCACATCGCGCCGCGGATGCAGCTCGTGCACGAGGTGGCGTCGCCCGACGCGTTCGAGATCCACTGGGCGCGCACCGGCGGCGACGGTCAGGCATCATTGCCGCCGCTGCGCTTGCGCCTGGAACCGGAGTCCGCCCGCATCCACGCGGCGCCGGCGTTGCATCGCGAGGGCACGCCGGGCGCGCTCGCCGCCGGCAGGCAATTCGGCCTCGACGGCGCGTTGCGCGTCGAGGAGGTGATGCTGCACCAGGGCGACGAGATCAACGCCGAGGGTTTCCTCGACGACGCGGGCGGCGCGGACGGACCGTTTCGTAGCACCGCGCACGGACCCGAGTTGCTCGACCCGACGTTGCGCATTCCGACGCCCGGCATCGGGCCAGCGCTGCTGCCGTGGGCGCTCGGCACCGCGGCGGCGCTGCTGGGCGCGACCGCCGCGACCGGCTTCTGGGCGTGGCACTACCATGTTCGCAACCATCCGTCGGCGGCGACGCAAACGCCGTCGCCGCTCGTGCGCATCCCCTTCGATCAGATGCGGCCGCCCGAGCCGCCGCACCCCCGGCTGCCGTAGCGGCGCTCTTTCCGGAGGTCCGCGTCGCCCGTCGCATCATTGCGGCGTAGTGCAAATCACACGCGACGCGTGACGGACGAGCTCGCGGTTTTGGCGCTATACATGGCGCCTGCGGCATCTCCGCGAAGCGCTCGGGAGCCCGACGTTCCCGCAGCGTTCCGGAGCCCTCCGCGGAGAGCTGTCGTCAACGCAAAGGGAGTCGAAATGTCTAGACTGAACTCGCCGCTGTCACGATCTCCGTCGGCGGCCTTCTGCTCGCACCCGGGCTCGCCGAAGCGCACTTCATGCTCGTGGCGCCGACGAGCTGGTGGACACAGGACGTCCCCTCCGACGGGGCTCCTCAGAAGACGCCTCCTTGCGGTGCCGCCAGCGAGGCACCGAACACGATGGCGACTAACGTCGTGAACGTCTACCAAGCGGGGCAGCCGGTCACAGTGACCGTCACTGCAACCATAGCCCACCCCGGCTGGTGGCGTATCTCGTTGAGGCAGGGTGCCGCGGCGCCGCAGAATGGAACGAACTTTCCCGACCCTCCCGAGCTGGGAGCGCCGGGCTCGGACCAGCCAATGCACGCCGGCGCTCATCACCAACTCCATTTGGTCGCCCACGCAGCCGGTACTTGCTGACAAGCTCGGCATACCGGCCAGCAATCCGACCTCGACAAAGACGATGCAGACCGGAACACAAACGTACACGGTGACCATTCCGGCGAACGCTCAGTGCAGCATGGCCAGCCCTGCACGCTGCAGGTTTCTGATGATCATGACTGACCATGTGTTCCCCACCTGCAATTATCACCACTGCGCCAACATGGCACTGGCTGGAAGTGCAACCGGAAGTGGTGGTGCGACCGGAGCCGATGCCGGCACCAGCGGACAGGGCGGCGCCGCCGCGGGCACGGGAGGCAAGACCGGTGCAGGCGGCTCGACGACGACCGGTGCGGGCGGCGCGACGACGGGTGGCGGTGGCGCGACGGCTGGTGAAGGTGGCACGACCGGCGGCGGTTCCGGCGGTGCGATGGCGGGTGAGGGTGGCGCGACGGGCGGTGGCCAGGACTGCGGCTCTGATGGCGGAGCAGGATCCTCTGGCAACGGATGCGGATGCGCTGTCGGAGGCGGCCTTGGGGGGCCTCGAGCGGCTTCGTCCTCGTGGCACTCCTCGCGCTACGCCGTCGCCGTCGCGGGAACTGACTCACACCCACGACGACAGCCGTCGCGGCTCGAACGACAGGAAGAAGATCCTGTCCACGAACGTGTTTGTGTCGGGTGCGCAAACCGAAGGTACGCTGGCTTGGGAAGCGTGCCTGCCTTCTGCCCAGGCCGCCGGGCAATCTATCAGAGGCAGCACACCGTTTGCGGACCGGTCGGCGTGTACCCACCCGAGGGGATTGCTTGCGGTGCACCGCAGACCCCAGGCGTCGGGCTGCCCGCGAGAGCGGGGAAGAGCTCCGAGGCGACCCAGCCAGATGGGTTGTTGACGGCGGGACTCGTGCCGTCACCCTTGAATTGGCCGGCCAGTAACGTTCCCGACCCGGCCCCCGCCGGGTCACAAACACCGTACCCCACGGTCATCAAGGTGCCGGTGCAGCTCTCTCCGGAGGCGATACCACATCCTCGGCACGTACAACCTGCCCCTGCCGCTGTCGCGCCCGTGGCCCAGCTGCCGCTTGCACCCATCGCGGTGAATCCGGCGGGACAGGGCTGGGTGCCCGTGGCCAGCAGGCAGATCTTCGTCGCGGCCGGCGCACATTGCCCAGCCGGGCACGTCGCCGCGTCGGAGGGGAGCGGACAAAAATTCATGGACGTTTGCCAGACCGGAAGCGGAGCCGTCGCGCCGGTCGGGTCGCAGTTCGGGCAAACCCTGCCGTCGCAGGGGCAGGACGTTGCGTCCGAGCAGGCGTTGAACGATGCCGGCTGATTGGCGGATATCTGGGTCGCGATGTCATTGCCCGACCACGCCGCCGTGCACTGCATCTCGCCGAAGACCGTAAAGTTACCGTTGCCGATCGGGAGCGTCATGTTGAAGCTCATCAAGCACGAGCCGGTGACGGGCGGTGTGCAACCGCAACCCGAGGCGCAACCGACGCTGACGCCGCTGTGAATCGTCGTGGCCGTCGGCGAATATCCCGCTGGACAAGCTGTGCTTGTCCCCACCAGGGCACCAATCGTCCAGATCGTGGAGGGAGGCGCAACGCACGCGCTGTTGTTGGGACAAGAAATCCCCATATCACTCGGGCCGTCGACCGCCGGCTTGTCCACCCGAGAATCGGTTGAAGTGTCTGGCACGGATCCGTCGACCGTCGTCACCATTCCGCCGTTACCACCCAGACCAGTCGATCCCGCGGCACCGCCCTTGCCGGTGGTCGTCGATCCCGCAACGCCGCCCATGCCGGTGGTCGTCGATCCCGCAACGCCGCCCATGCCCGTGGTCGTCGCGCCGGCGGCGCCGCCGCTCCCGACGTGTTCACTGCCTCCGTCATCAAGGGCCACCCTGTACTGGGTGCAGGCAATCGACACGATCGCGGAAACCGCGAAGACGGCCCACCCGCGTCGCCGAAAACCACGAAGAGATGCCTTGAGCCACTGTTGCACGGGATCCTCCCTGAAACGCGATACCCAGTTTCTCGGCGCCACGCATGGAATGTTGCTCCATGCCGCCGAATCACTCGGGCCAGGCTATATCACGCGGCCCTGACCCCGGGCGCTCCGCCTCGCGTCGTCTCCGAGACAGGTCGCCCGCGATCTCTCACGCCGACCCCCGGCGGCAGAGCGCGAAGTAGCTGAGACCCGGTACGTCGCGGCCTGCGCGCGCCAGCCACGTCGACAGCCGCGTGTCGGCCTCGAGCGCCAGCGTCACCACCGAGGACACCAGCTCGCCGCCGCGCCATTCGCCCAGATTCGCCGGCCTTCTGCCGTTTCCGCCGGGCAGCGCGCCCAGCGCCGTCTCGCTGATTCGCTGCAGGACGCGCGGCAGCAGCAGGCTGTGGAACAAGCCGCCGTCGTGCACGATCTCCAGTCCCGCGGCCTGCAGGAGCGTGCGGCACTGCGCTGGCTCGTAGCGGCGGAAGTGCTTCAATGCCAGGTCGCACTGGCCGTAGAGAAGATCCCAGGCCGGCACGCTGACGACGACCAGGCCTCTCGGGTCGAGGCTGCTGCCGAGAATCTCGTCGAGGAAGGCGCGGTCGTCGGCCACGTGCTCGATCACGTTCAGGAGCAGGATCACATCGAAGCGCCCCGCAGGACGCGCGCGCGAGAACGACAGGCCCATCGTCGGCGGCGACGCGAACCGTTGAAGGTCGGCATCGCCATAGTTCGAATCGACGCAGGCCACCCTGCTACCGACCGGAATCCTGCCGAGCAGCGAACGGGCGAGGTAGCCGTCGCCGGCTCCGACGTCGAGGACGCGCGCGGGCGCGCCGGGGGACAGGGCTTCGGCCACGAGTTTTCCAAAAAATCGCGCGCGAACGACCTCCCAGGGGTGCCGGCGAGACGGCGTCGCCGGGACTTCCTTCAGAGCCATCGGGCAGACCCTATCCGCCGCTGGTGACGCGCGCAAACGAGACGCAGGGCACATTGTCGGTCGATTCCAATTCTTGAGCTGTCGCTCGATCGCCGAGTGACTTCCAGAGTGCCCGTAGGCGCGACTGGGGGAGGGTGCGTGTTCTTCCGGTCGGTCCGCCCGCGTCGCAATCATCCATCTCTTTCGGAGGTCCTCCCGATGCGCCGAGCTTCTTGGTCGATGTCGTCCCTCCTGCTGGCCTGTACGATTGGCGCGGGGCTCGGCCTCGGTTGCGCCGGCACCGTCGGCACCGTCGGTGGCGGTGGTCAGAATGGCGGCGCCGGCAGCAACGGCGCGGCCGGCGGCGCGACGGGCACGAACGGGCAAGGAGGCGCCGGCGTGACCGGCACCGCGGGTAACAACGGCGGGCTCGGGGGAACCACGGGCGCGGCCGGTGGCTCGTCCGGCGTGGGCACCGGCGGTTCGACCACCGGCGGCGGCGGCGCCACGGGAACCGCGGGCGCTTCCGGCGGACTCGGCGGCAATATCGGCGGGGCCGGCACGACGGGCTGCGCGACCGCGCTCTCCGACCGCGTGCGCATCACCGAGATCGACGTCGGCGTGACCTACGCCTACAACGAAGTCGACAACAACGGAGCCGCGCTCGGGCTGACGCCGCTCGCGATCTCGCCCATCCCGGGCGGCGGCTCGCGCCTCGCGTTCCTGGGCAAGACCGACAGCATGGCGCACGTCGTGACGCTGGACGCGAGCGACCAGCCGGTGCCGGGCACGGCGTTCGCGTTGCCGGCGTTCGATTTTCAGGACATCTACGCCGACGCGACCGGCGGCGTGATGTTGCTCAGCCGCAATGCGCTCGGTTCGACCGACAATCACAACTGCGGCAACATCAACAACCTCTGCGGTCTGGTCGCCAACTACCCGACCGCCGCATCCTGCTACGACCTCTACATCGTCCGTTTCAACGGCAGCACCGAGGCGTGGGCGACGAAGCTCACCGACACCACCGCGACGCTGCCCGCCTATGCCGCCTCACCGACGACCGGCGGTGACATCATCTTCATCTGGTCGGAGTACGCGCACAACGGCCGCATCGCATTCGACGGCACCAACTACGCCAGCTACTTCGGCTCGGCGATCACCGTCCCCGGCCAGGCCTGCGTCGGGGCGAGCACGATGACGACCGGCGTGAACATCCACCAGGGCGATCGCATGAAGACGGTCAGCGGCACCGGCACGCTGCTGAATACCCCGGGCTTCAGCATCGGTTGCAGCCACAGCGGCTACGAGCGCATCGTCTGGGATCCGACCAACAAGGTCTTCGTCACCGTGTGCAAGAACGACCTGCCCACCGGCGGCAAGTCGGGGAAGATCGCGTTCGCGCCCGGCGGGGGCGTTATCGATCCCATCGATCTCAATTACGATCAGATCGGGAACGTCCTCAACGCCACCGGTGGCGGCTACTGGATTTTCGCCAGTGACATCCGCCCCGGGCAGACCCCCAACGCCAACGGCATGGCCGACATTCACCTGCTGCACGTGCCCAAGGTGTCGACGCCGACGGCCGACAAGGACATCATCGCCGTCAGCGACGGCCAGAACGATCGCGCGCCGCACCTGGCGCCCTATGGCACGACGGGCACGCAGATGGTGGCGGCGTGGGAGAGCTCGACCGCGCTCGGCGACTTCGCACAGAACGCGGCTCGCCAGATGTCGATCCAGATCCTCGACAGCACCACCGGCATGGCGCCGGCAGGGTCGACGGCGACGACGGCCGGCCCGCTCAAGGTGACGCCCAATGTCCTCGGCAGCCGCTACCAGGACTTCCGCTCGTTCCCCGACGGCAGCGTTGCCTATCCGGCTCCTGGCTCGGCGGCGACCAAGATCAAGATCCTGCGCGTGCTCGGCTGCAACGGCTGACGCGCGCGCCGTCGGGTCGTCGTCGAGGGCGCTTCGGCTGATCGGTCGAGGTCGTCGCGGGCGTGCCAGCCCGTGGCCCGCGGTTGGCCCCGCGCGCGGCCGATGCTGTAGTATCCGCGGCAATTCATGGGCCGTCCGACGCTGTCGCTGGTGATCCCGATCTTCAACGAGGAGCCGATCATCCCGGAGCTCGACCGTCGGTTGCGCGCGTTCTTGACCGACGTCGGTCAGGGCGTCGGCGAGGCGTGGGAGGTGGTGTTCATCGATGATGGCTCGCGCGATCGCTCGCGCGAGCTGCTGCGCGAGCTGGCGGCGCGCGAGCCGCGCTACCGGGTGATCGGGCTGTCGCGCAACTTCGGCCACCAGCTGGCGATCACCGCCGGGATCGACCGCGCCGAGGGCGAGGCGGTCGTGGTCATGGACGCCGACCTGCAGGATCCACCCGAGGTCGTTCGCGACATGCTGGCGCGCTGGCGCGAGGGGAACGACGTGGTCTACGGCGTGCGCGCGAAGCGCCACGGCGAGACCTGGTTCAAGCGCGCAACAGCCGCGCTCTTCTATCGCTTCCTGAACGCGATGCTGGGCGTGAACATCCCGGTCGACGCCGGTGACTTCCGGCTGATGAGCCGCCCGGTGGTGCTGACGCTGCGCGCGCTGCGCGAGCAGCACCGGTTCGTGCGCGGCATGGTCGCCTGGGTTGGCTTCAAGCAGGTCGCGGTGAAGTACGAGCGCCCGGGCCGCTTCGCCGGCGAGACCAAGTACCCGTTCCGCAAGATGCTGCGCTTTGCCATCGACGGCATCACGTCGTTTTCGATCATCCCGCTGCGCTTCGCCACCTGGCTGGGCGTGCTGTCGGGCTTTGCCGCCATCGGCGTCGGCGCGTGGGCGTTCTACGTCAAGGTCTTCGAGAAGCGCGCCGTTCAGGGCTGGACCACGCTGATGATCCTGGTGGCCCTCGGCTCATCCGCACAGCTGCTGGTCATGGGCATCCTGGGCGAGTACGTGGGACGCATTTACGAGGAGGTCAAGCGCCGGCCGCTGTATGCGATTTCCGAGCTGCTCAACTTCCGGGCGGAAGGGGAAAATCTGCTAGGGTCTGCCAACCCCACCGACCAGGCAGGACGAATCCCATGACCGGACCCCTGATCCCGAAAGGCGCCGAGGGCGCCGCTCCCGGCGACGAGCTCGCCGCGGCGCCTGCCGGCGAGCCCGTCGCGGGGCCCGCGCCATTGTCTTCGACGAGCGCGCCCGGCGACGCCCCGGCGTCGACGTCCGACGCTGACGACATCGGTCAGCCGATCACTCCGATTCGACCGCCCGAGGCGCCTGCCGCCGCGGCGGGCGCGACCACGACGTCCGCGGCGCCGGCGCTGCCCGAGCTCACGGTGCTGGCGCGCGCGCTGGGCCTGCTGGCGCTGTGCGGCTGGTCCGTCGGCGTGGTCGTCGGCCTGTTGCTGATCAAGGGCAACACCGAGCCGTTCATCACCAGCAACTTCTTCGGCACCACCGGCCGCATGTTCCTGCTCTTCGTCATGGCGGGCTGCGCGGGGATCGCGGTCGCGCTTTCGCTGCTCTACTACTGGAAGATTCGCGCGCACGGCGGTCCCGAGCGGCTCTACCAGGTCGCGAAGTGCCTGTCGCCAATCGCGCTCGTCGGCTTCTTGCCGTTTCTCTTTCGCTGGCGCACCTGGAACGGGCGCGAATTCACGTTCCTGTTCATGGTCGCGATCTTCAGCCTGTCTGCGCGCACGGCGGCGCGGGCCTCGCTGTCGAGCCCGCCCCTGTTTACCGGTCCGCGCGCGCAGGCCTGGCGGCGGCGGTTCGCGCCACTGCTGAATCTCTGGCACGACGTCGCCGCGGGACGGCGTTGGCCGCGCCTGCCGCTGGCGATCATCATCGTCGCCAGCGCCGCTTATGCCGCGCTCTTCTCCTATTACACACTCACGTTCCACCACAACCTGCGCACCGCGGCCTACGACCTCGGCCTGGAAGACAACCTGGTCTGGAACGTGCTGCACGGGATCGGGTTCTTCCGCTCGACGCCGTTCAGCGGGCCAACCGGATCGCACTTCGGCAACCACGCGACCTTCTTCTCGTACGTCATCGCGCCGTTCTACGCGCTCGCCCAGGGCGCGGGCACGCTGCTCTTCATCCAGTCGCTGATGATCGGCGTGGCGGCGATCCCGCTGTTTCTGGTCGCGCGCCGGAAGCTGGGTGCGTGGGCGGCCTGCTTGATCGCGCTTTGCTACCTGCTCTATCCGCCGAACCACGGCGCGAACCTGTACGAGTTCCATTACATCCCCTTCGGCGCGTTCTTCCTCTGGACCACGCTCTACCTGTTCGAGACGCACCACGATCGCTGGGGCATCGTGTTCACGATCCTGGCGCTGTCGGTGCGCGAGGACATCGGCGGCGCCGGCGTCGCCATCCTGGGCGCGTATCTGCTGATCTCCGGCGAGCGACCGCGCATCGGCCTCTTGCTGGCCGCGGCCGGCGCGCTGCACTTCTGCATGCTCAAGATGGTGTTCATGCCGCTCGTGCTCGGCGGCGAGAGCTTCATCACGTTCTACAAGGACCTGGAGCCAGCCGGACAGCAGAACTTCGGCGGCGTCATCAAGACCGTCTTCGGCAATCCGTTCTACACGCTGCACACGTTGCTCGAGCGCGACAAGTTGCTCTACATGCTGCAGTACCTGGTGCCGCTGGCGTTCATCCCGCTCAAGCGGCCGCTGGTGTTGCTGCTGATCGTGCCCGGCTTCTTCTTCACGGTGCTGTCGACCGGCTACATGCCGCTCATCCAGACCTCGTTCCAGTACACGTTCTACTGGACGGTCTTCCTGATGATCGGGCTCATCTACGTGCTCGAGCGCAAGAATGCGCCGCAGCTCACCGACGCCGAGTACCAGGTGAACAAACGCGCGGCGCTGTTCGCGCTCGCGTGCGCGATGATTCCCGTCAGCTATCAGTCGGGCGCGATCTTCCAGCGCAACACGGCCAAGGGCGGCTTCTCGCTCTACAACTTCCAGACCACGGAGCGCGATCTCAACGACCGCAAGACCTTTGCCGAGATCGTGCGCCTGATTCCGCCGCGCGCGTCGGTCTCGGCCTCCGACAACCTGGTGCCGCAGATCTCGAACCGGCCGGTCGCGTACACGCTGCGGTTCTCGGTGTTCGACGCGGAGTACATCCTGTTCTTCAGCGACCCGACGCGCATCGACGGCAGCGAGCGGCAGAAGGTCACCGACGCGCTGCTGTCAGGCGAGTTCGGCATCGTCGACATGAAGCCGCCGTTCGCGGTGGCGAAGCGCGGCTACTCGACGGCGCAGAACGACCGCGTGCTGATGCTGTGGGGCATGCGCATGCCGGCGCACCAGCACGGCGCCGCCGGCGCGCCTCCTCCGCCGTCGCCCTGAACCGGCTGATGTCCTCGGAGCGACGCCTTTCGATCAAGCCCGCTACCGTGGTGGTGCTGCTGGCGGCGCTCGCGGTGGCGGCGCTGTTCATCTGGGAGACGCGGATCCTCACGCCGATCGCGATCGACGACGCGTACATCACGTTCTCGTATTCGAAGAACCTGGCCACCGGGCAGGGGCCCGTCTACGGCCACGGCGAGCGCGTCGAGGGCTACTCGAACTTTCTCTGGATGGTGGCGGTCGCGATCGGGTTGCTGGTCAGCCCGCGCGGCGCCGATCCGTTGCTGGTCGCGCGCGCCACGATGATCCCGTTCGTCGCGTTGCTCGGCTTCGCGACCTATCGGCTGGCGCGCGCACGCTCGTCGCGGTTGCTGTCCATCGCGGCGCTCGCCGTGCTGGCGCTGGCGGCCGACGTCGGGACCGCGTTCCTGATGGGCCTGGAGACGCTGCCGGCGATGGCGTTCCTGATGCTTGGCTTCTGGCTCTACGTGCGATCGATCGGCGCCGACGCCCCCGGAGCCGGCGGCGGTGGCGACGATGGTGACGGCGGTGGCGGTGGCGGTGGCGACACGGGCGACGTCGCGCGCCTGCGCCGCTGGGTCGTCCCCGTCTTCGTGGCGGTCGCGCTCTCGCGCATCGACGGGTTCATTCCGCTGGGATTCATCATCGGCTTCGAGGCGGCGCGCCGTCTGCTCCGCCGCGACGGTACCGTGCGCGACTACGTGGTGTGGGCCGCGCCGGGCGTTCTCGTCTACGCGATCTGGTTTCTCTGGCGCTGGCACTACTACGGGCTGCCTCTGCCGACGACCTACTACGCCAAGGCGCTGATTCCGAAGTTGCTCCCGCACCGCGGCTGGGAGTACGTGCGCGACGAGATGCGCGCCAACGGCTGGCTGGCGCTGGCGCCGCTCGGGCTGCTGGCGCTGGTGGCGCGCAAGCGGATCGCGACGCTGGCGCTGGTTGCCTTCGTGGCGGTCCACGTCGCCTATGTCGTGCGCGCCGGTGGCGACTGGATGCCGTACGGCCGCTTCCTGCTGCCGCTGCTGCCGGTGATGCTGGTGCTGGCGGCGTGGGGCGGCCAGCGGCTCGCCGCGGGCCTGCGCCCCCGGCTCGGGCGCGCGTCGCTGGTGTTGCTGCTGCTTCCGCTGGCGGCGATGGCGTTCGTCGTGCGCCGCACCGAGCGCCACATCACCGACGAGCCGCTGCAGCAGACCAAGCTGGCGATCGCCGCCGACCAGGGCAACCACGTCAAGAACTTGAAGGCGGCGGCGCGCATCCTGACCTGGGCGCTGGCGCCGGGTGCGCGCCTGGTCACCGACTACGGGGGAGTCTTCGCGTACTATACCGACGCCGCGCCCATCGAGATGTGGGGCCTGTGCAACGCCGCGATCGCCCGGCGCGGCGGCACGGAGCGCGTGAACCCGATCTACGGCCGCACCTGCCCCGAGTGCTACCCGGCGCTCGGCCCGCAGTTCTTTCACGTCTTGGTGCCGATCGTGCGCGGCCTGGCGGCGTTCCGCAGCCACTTCGAAGTCGTCAACTCGGTCTGGCAGACCGATACCATCGGCCGCTACATCGATTTCACGCGCGGCTTCGTGACCGGGCGCGCGATGGTGCCGGAGCACGACCAGGCGGTCTATTTCCTCGAGCGCCGCAGCCCGGGCGGGTCCTACCGCCCGCGCCAGGCCAGTGACACCGTCACGATTGACTACCCGTTCGAGCCGCTGGGTCGGGCGCCGGGTCTTTGAGGCGGCGCCCGTCAGCGGCCAGAAAGCGCGGGTGGCCGATCCCGAGGTGCGCGAGCCGGAACTGCATCGCGGCGCCGAGAACCCCGAACCCGTAGCGGACGCTCTTGGCGAATCCGATCGACGACGCTTCCTCGAAGTACTTCGTGGGGCAGGTCACTTCCGCGATCTTGAATCCGAAGTGCACGGCCTGCACCAGCATCTGGTTGTCGAACACGAACCCTTCGGCGTTCTCGTTCAGGGGCAGCGTCTCCAGCACGCGTCGGGAGAAGGCTCGATAGCCGGTGTGGTACTCGGAGAGCTTCTCGCCCAGCAACAGATTCTCGGCCAGGGTCAGGAATCGGTTGGCGACGTACTTGTACCTGGGCATGCCGCCCTTGAGGCTGCCGCCGCCGAGGATCCGGGACCCGAGCGCCACGTCGTAGAGCTCGCTCGCCACGCAGTGGGCCAGCGACGGGATCAGCTTCGGGGTGTACTGGTAGTCGGGGTGCACCATGACCACGATGTCGGCGCCGCGTTCCAGCGCCGTCGTGTAGCAGGTTTTCTGGTTGCCGCCGTAGCCGCGGTTCTTCGCGTGGACCAACGTGTGCAGCCCCAGCCGGCGGGCGATCTCGGCGGTTCCGTCCGACGAGCCGTCGTCGACCAGGATGATGTCGTCGACCAGGGCCGGCACCTCCGCCACCGTCCGCTCCAGGGTCTGGGCCGCGTTGTAGGCGGGCATGACCACGGCAATCTTTTTTCCGTCAATCATCGAGAGTGTCCGCCAGGTAACCGCACTTTTTCTTGTCCGACAAGTGCGCAGCGTGCGCCGGTCCCGTGCCGTTTTCCTGTCGACATCGCGCCCGCGCGAACCTAAGAATGCAGAACATGGCGAACAGCTTCGGCAGTCGGTCAGTCCTCAAGGTCGGGAGCCGCGAGTACGAGATTCACCGTCTCTCGGCACTGGAAAAGGCCGGCCTGGCGCCGGGGCGGCTGCCGTTCTCGCTGCGCATCCTGCTCGAGAACCTGCTGCGCACCGAAGATGGCCGCGCGGTCAAGGAGTCCGACATCCGCACGCTGTGCGCCTGGGAGGCGCAGGCCGAGCCGTCGAAAGAGATCGCGTTCATGCCCAGCCGCGTGCTGCTGCAGGACTTCACCGGCGTGCCCGCGGTGGTCGATCTCGCGGCGATGCGCGAGGCGATGAAGCGCCTCGGCGGCGACGCCGGGAAGATCAACCCGCTTCTGCCGGCGGAGCTGGTGATCGATCACTCGGTGCAGGTCGACGAGTACGGCACGCCGCACGCGCTCTCGCTGAACGCGGCGATCGAATTCCAGCGCAACAAGGAACGCTATGCGTTCCTGCGCTGGGGCCAGTCGGCGTTCCGTAGCTTCGCGGTCGTGCCGCCCGACACCGGCATCGTGCACCAGGTGAACCTCGAATTCCTGGCGCGCGTGGTCTTCACGGCGGAAGACGGCAAGGGCATGGCCAAGGCCTATCCCGACACCGTCGTTGGCACCGACTCGCACACCACGATGATCAATGGCCTCGGCGTTCTCGGCTGGGGCGTGGGCGGCATCGAGGCCGAGGCCGCGATGCTGGGCCAGCCGATGTCGATGCTGATCCCGCAGGTCGTCGGCTTCCGCCTGCACGGCGCGCTGCGCGAGGGATCGACCGCGACCGATCTCGTGCTGACGGTGACCGAGATGCTGCGCAAGAAGGGCGTGGTCGGCAAGTTCGTCGAGTTCTTCGGCCCCGGCGTGGCGGCGCTGTCGCTGGCTGATCGTGCGACGATCGCCAACATGGCGCCCGAGTACGGCGCGACCTGCGGCATCTTCCCCATCGACGCGGAGACGCTGCGCTACCTGCGGCTGTCGAGCCGCGCCGACGAGCAGATCGCGCTGGTCGAGGCGTACGCGCGCGAGCAGGGGCTGTTTCACGGCCCCGATACCAAAGAGTCGGAGTACTCGGCGACGCTGGACCTGGATCTCGCCAGCGTGGTTCCGAGCGTGGCCGGCCCCAAGCGGCCGCAGGACAGAGTGAGCCTGTTCTCGACGCGCACCTCGTTCGAGCAAGCGCTGCCGTCGCTGGTCAAGCCGAAGAAGAAGGGCGCGGCCCCGTCGTCGTCGGGCAGCGGCGCCGCCGAGATCACCAACGTCGGCTACGCGCCGGCCTCGGTCGAGCCGGAGGTCGTCAACGGCTCGGTGGTGATCGCGGCGATCACCAGCTGCACGAACACGTCGAACCCGTCGGTGATGATGGCGGCCGGGTTGCTGGCCAAGAAGGCCGTCGAGCGCGGCATCACCACCAAGCCGTGGGTCAAGACGTCGCTGGCGCCGGGCTCGAAGGTGGTCACCGAGTACCTGGACGCCGCGCAGCTGACGCCGTACCTGGACAAGCTGCGCTTTCACACCGTCGGCTACGGCTGCACGACGTGCATCGGCAACTCCGGGCCGCTGCCAGCGACGATCTCGCAGGCGATCGACGAGCGCGACCTGGTCGTGGCGTCGGTGCTGTCGGGCAACCGCAACTTCGAGGGGCGCATCAACCCCGAGGTGCGCGCGAACTATCTGATGTCGCCGCCGCTGGTGGTGGCGTTCGCGCTCGCCGGGCGCATCGACATCGACCTCGACAAGGAGCCGCTGGGCGTCGACAAGGCGGGCAAGCCGGTCTTCCTGAAGGAGGTCTGGCCGTCGCTGCAAGAGGTCAACGCCGCGATGAACGCCATCAAGCCCGAGATGTTCAAGAAGAGCTACAGCGTGGTGTTCGACGGCGATGACCGCTGGCGCGGCCTGGACGTGCCCAAGGGCGAGACCTACGTCTGGGATCAGGCGTCGACGTACATCAAGCATCCGCCCTACTTCGTGGGGATGACCAAGGCGCCGGGCGCCGTGCGCGACATCGCGAGCGCGCGCGTGCTCGCCGTGCTCGGGGACAGCGTCACCACCGACCACATCTCGCCGGCGGGCTCGATCAAGAAGGACGGCCCAGCGGGGCGCTATCTCCTGTCGCACGGCGTGGAGGCCAAGGACTTCAACTCGTACGGTTCGCGGCGCGGGAACCACGAGGTCATGGTGCGCGGCACGTTCGCCAACGTCCGGCTGCGAAATCTGCTAGCGCCCGGCACCGAGGGCGGCGTGACGCGTCACCTTCCCGACGGGGAGGCGATGTCGATCTTCGACGCGTCGGAGAAGTACGCTGCCGAGAAGGTGCCGCTGTTCGTGCTCGCCGGGAAGGAGTACGGCAGCGGGTCGTCGCGCGACTGGGCGGCCAAGGGGCCTCTCCTGCTGGGCGTGCGCGCGGTGATCGCCGAGAGCTACGAACGCATCCACCGCTCCAACCTGGTCGGCATGGGGATCCTGCCGCTGCAATTCCTGCCCGGGCAGAACGCGGCGTCGCTGGGCCTGACCGGCGAAGAGGTCTACGCGACGGTCGGGTTACCCGCGCTGCTCGACGGGGGCTTCAGCGGCGGCCGCGATCTGGGCATCCGCGCGACGCGCGCCGACGGGACCGCCGTCGATTTCAAGGCCCTGGTCCGCATCGACACGCCGCAAGAGATCGCCTACTACCAGCACGGCGGCATCCTGCAGTACGTGTTGCGACAACTGGCGGCTTAGCCGCAAGGCTGGAGGCGCCGAGGCGGCGCCAACGAACGCATCTGTGCCGGCAACCAAGTTGCCGGCGTCACGCTCCCGCTGTCGGCGGCCGTCGCAGAACGGCGGCCTTTTGACGCCGCGCAAGCGCTGGCCCCGCGCTTGCTGAAGCTCCTCATCGAGGAGGCGGTCATGATTGCTTTTGGCAAGGGTTGCTCGGCCGGGCGCCGCGCGCGTCGCGCATGGTTTTATCTTCGTTGGTCGCTGCTTGGAGCGATGTTGCCAATGATCTGGGCGTGCAACGCCAATCCGTTGGTGGCGCCGACGCCGGATCCGACGCGGTCCGGGACCCATGACTTTCCGGCGTCGCTCGAGAACAAGCTGGACGTCTTGTTCATGGTCGACAACTCGCCGTCGATGAAGCTGCTCCAGGACAAGCTCATCGCTCAATTTCCATCGTTCATCGATCCCTTGAAGATGGTGCCAACGCCGGATGGATCCGGCTTCGCGCTGCCCGACATCCATGTTGCTGTCGTGTCATCCGATACCGGCCCGGGAAAATTTCAGTCGGCGCCCGGGTGCAGGTTTGGCGGCGACAACGGACAATTTCAGTTCGCGCCGCGCCAGCCTTGCACGAAGTCACCGCTGCACACGACGCCGACCCAGCAGACGTTTCTGTCGGCGTCGATGAATCAGACCGTGACCAATTTCGACGGCGACATCAGCGACGCGTTTGCATGTATCGCCGCGCTCGGCCAGGCCGGTTGCGGTTTTGAGGGTCAGCTCAAGTCGGTGCGCTGGGCGCTGGACCCGCTCAACACGCCGGACACCAACGTCGGGTTTCTACGTGAGGACGCAACCCTCGCGGTCGTGCTCATCACCAACGAAGACGACTGCTCGGTCCCGGATGATTCGGACCTGGTCGATCCGACGCAAAGCTTGATGGCCGATCCACTCGGGCCGCTTTGGTCCTTCCGTTGCAACGAATTCGGGCATCTCTGCAACATCGGCGGCAAGCTGCAGGCACCGCCGCGCGGGCCGGCGGATCATTTGCAAGGCTGCGTCTCCAATGAGACGCAGACGCCGACGGCCACGGCGCCGCACGGACTGCTCACAAAGATCGGCGACGAGGTGGCGTTCTTGAAAGGCCTAAAGACCGATCCGACGCGAATCGTGGTCGCGGCGATCACCGGGTTGCCCACCGATTACAGTATCGAGATGATCCAGAACCCGGGCGATCCCGAGATGCACCCGAGCATCAAGGCCTCATGTGGATCACACACCGCCGTGGGCGCCGATCCGGCGGTGCGCCTGCTTCAATGGGTGAATGCATTCGGCAATCACGGTGTCGCCCAGGACATCTGTGCCGACACCCTGGACGATGCCCTCAAAACGATCGCCAATCTCATCAAGATCAACCTTGGTCCCCCGTGCGTCACCGGCCAGTTGATGGACCGTGACCCTTCGACGCCCGAGCTCTACCCCGAGTGCCAGGTCACCG
>Ga0265338_10003976_pt1 | contig 20346 bp, 23 predicted proteins | sample 42126metaG_FD_193579 | JGI IMG/M metagenome (GOLD analysis project Ga0265338, IMG submission 193579) | Rhizosphere microbial communities from Carex aquatilis grown in University of Washington, Seatle, WA, United States - 4-21-26 metaG | ecosystem: Host-associated > Plants > Roots > Rhizosphere...
GGGTCGGGGCGGGGGCGGGGGGGGGGACGGGCGCGGGCCGCGGGGGGAGCCGGGTCGGGCAGGGCGGTTAGCCAGCCGGCCCGGGCCGGCTGGCTAGCCGCTTGACCGTGCCGATGACCGGCGCTACCTCGACCGACTGGAGCCCGGGCAGCCTGGCCAGCCTGCTGGTGGTGTACGCGTACAGCTGGCGGGTGTCGCGGAAGATCGCGCTGACCGCCAGGTTGGTCGGGCCGGTGGTGGCGGCGGCGAACGGCACCTCCGGGTGCCCGGCTACCGCCCGGCCGGCTGCCTCCAGGCTGGCCGGCTCGACCTTGAGCCACAAGATCACGTTCGCCCGCACCCCGAGCAGCAGGTCGTCCACGTCGAGGTCGAAGTACAGCAGCCCGGCCCGGCGCAGTTCATCGATCCGGCGCCGCACGGTCGACTCGTGCCAGTGGGTGACGGCCGCCAGGTCCGCCACCGGCGCCCGGCCATCGGCCGCCAGCGCGGCCAGCAGCGGGTCGTCCTCGGCTCGCAGCAGCGTCGCGGCGGCCGGCTCCCAGGAACTGGCCGTCCCCGGGGCCGGCCCCGGCTCGGCCAGCTCCGGCGACGACTCGGGCGCGACCTCCCGCAGCGCCGCCAGCTGCCCGGCCGACAACGCGGTATAGCCCTGGTAGGCGACCGGGGTGAAAACGTGCAGGATCATCTGCGCGGTGATCGCGGTGACGTGGCGGCTGCCCGGCAGCCCCTGCAGGAACAGCGTGTTGCGCTGCTCGGGGGTACGCGCCTGCAGCGTGCAGACGATCTCGGCGCCGCCCGAGTAGAGCCGCACCCAGCGGGTATCCGGGCGCTGTGCGAGCGTGTCGGCGATCCGCTGGGCGCTGCCGGGCGCGGCCTGCAGCCGGACCAGCCAGTCCACCCACCCGGCCCGCTGCCCGTCGATCAGGCCGAAGACGCGCAGCCCGGCGGTCTCCGCCAGCCGCCGGTAGCGCCGCGCGATCGTCTGGTCGGACACCTCGAGCACGGCCGCGAACTGGCGAAAGGAGGCCCGTGGTGCCACCATCAGCGCGTGGAGCAGGCGGCGGTCCACCTCGTCGAGCTGACTGGTTTTCACGAATGCCAGCCTATTGGTGTCGAGATCCGGCACGATCACGACCGAGCGCGGGTCAGCAGCGGCAAAGCGTGCACGATGGATGATGAATCGCCAAGCAGAAACGGATAGTTCAGTGGACAAGAAATGGTGGACCCTTATCGCGGTTTGCGCGGGGACGTTCATGCTGCTGCTCGACGTGACCATCGTCATCGTGGCGCAGCCGGCCATCCAGTCGGGGCTGCACGCGAGCTTCAGCGACGTGCAGTGGACGCTGGACGCTTACGCCCTGACACTGGCCGCCCTGCTGCTGACGTCGGGTGCGCTGGCCGACCGCTACGGCCGCAAGCGGATGTTCTCCATCGGGCTGACGATCTTCACCCTCGGCTCGCTGCTGTGCGGGGTCGCCGTCGACCCGCTGATGCTGATCATCTCGCGCAGCGGCCAGGGCGTCGGCGGCGCGATGATGTTCGCGACCTCGCTGGCGCTGCTCGGGAACAGCTTCCGGGGCAAGGAGCGCGGCGTCGCGTTCGGCGTGTGGGGGGCGATCGTCGGCATCTCCACCGCGCTCGGCCCGGTGCTCGGCGGGCTGATCACGACCGATTGGGACTGGCGCGGCATCTTCCTCGTCAACCTGCCGATCGGCGTGTTCGCGCTGGCGGTCGCGATCTGGCGGGTCGAGGAATCCCGCCTGTCGCACGCCACGTCACCCGACTGGGCCGGCTTCCTGCTGTTCACCGCCGGACTCGTCAGCCTGATCTACGGGCTGATCCGGGCGGGCGAGAGCTCCTGGTCCGACCCCGGGGTCATCGTCTGCCTGGCCGCCGCCGCGGCCCTGCTCGTCGGGTTCGGCGTGGCCGAGAGCCGGGTCAGGCAGCCGATGTTCAACCTGTCGCTGCTACGGGTGCCGACGTTCACCGGGGGGTCCATCGCGGCGTTCACGCTCAACGGGTCGCTGTACGCGATGCTGCTCTACTTCGTCATCTACCTGCAGGACGTGCTCGGCTACTCGGCCCTCGGGGCCGGCCTGCGGCTGGCCGTGCTCAGCGGCGCCCAGCTGGTCACGTCGGTGATCGCCGGACGGCTGAGCGAGAAGGTCCCGGCCCGCTGGCTGATCGGTCCCGGCCTGCTGCTGGCCGGCATCGGCCTCATCGTGATGACCGGGCTGTCCGGCACGTCCACCTGGACGGACCTGATCCCCGGGTTCATCGTCGCCGGGCTCGGCGGCGGCCTGGTGAACCCGCCGCTCGCGTCCACCGCGATCGGCGTCGTCGAGCCGCAGCAGGCGGGGATGGCCTCGGGCGCCAACTCAACGTTCCGCCAGATCGGCATCGCGGCCGGCATCGCCGCCTACGGCTCGATCTTCACCGCGGCGACCGCGAGCCACCTGGCCGGCGCGCTCCCGGTGGCGCTGCGGGACCAGGCCGGACGGATGGCGGGCGCGATCCGCCAGGGCTCGCTCGGCCAGCTGATCGCCTCCGTGCCGGCCGCCGACCGGGGCGCCGTCGGCTTCGCGCTGCGCTCCAGCTTCGCCGACGCGCTGAACGAGCTGCTCTACGTCACCGCGGGGGTCGCCCTGGTCGGCGCGGTCTGCGCGGCGGTACTGATCCGGAGCAAGGACTTCCACCGCCCGGACGCCCGGCCGGCCGGCGGGGGCCCGGCCGGGCCCCCGCCCGCGGCCGAGCAGGCGACCGCCCAGGGCGCGGCCTGAGGCTGCCGCGGGAGGTCCTTGGGTTGCCCGTCAGGAGCATCCCGAACGGGTGCGTGGCCCGTCCCGCAGGCCGGGGGCGGCGCCACCCGCTAGCGGGGAGGACTAGGGGCAATGCGCTAAGCGGGCCGCCCCCGTTCGGGTGCGAACTCCTAGTGCCAGCGGAAACGCCAGGCGGTGACCGCCGCGCCGAATCCGGCCCAGGCCAGCAGGACGAGCCAGTCGGTCAGCGGCGCGTGCTGGGCCGGGGTGTAGGCCTGGCCGAGTACCTGCGCGAGGGCCCGCACCGGGAAGAAGCCGATCGCGGCCGACAGCCAGTGCGGCACCGGGAAGGTCGGGTCGAAGATGCCTGACATGATGGCCAGCGGCAGGTAGCTGGCGTTGGCGACCGGAGCGGCCGACTCGGCGCTGCCTGCCACCGAGCCGAGCGCCAGGCCGAGCGCGCCGAAGCAGGCCACCCCGAGCAGCAGGCCGGCCGCCAGCTCGGGCAGGCCGTCCGCCCGCGGCACCGCGCCGAACACGAGCGCGCCGAGGGCCATGATGCTCGCGGTGATGGCGAGCGTGGTGGCGGCGGTGCTGCCGAGCACCCCCGACAGGTAGGCGCCGGCCGGCAGCGGCGTGGTCCTGATCCGCTTGAGCACCCCGTCATGGCGCAGCGTCGCCAGCTTGCTGCCAAGGTTGACGTAGGCGGCGACGATCACCCCGAACGCGATCATCGACGGCACGAAGATCATCTGCCCGGCCACGTGCGTCCCCGGGAGGTGCCCGGCGGCGGTGGTGGACCCGATGAGCAGCAGCAGCGCCAGCGGCAAGGCGAAGGTGAACAGCGCGTACTCGGCGCTGCGCCAGAAGGACCGCTGCTCGAGCAGCGCCTGGCGGAAGGCGAGGCCGACGGTGCGGCGCCGGGCCAGGGGCAGCGGGTAAGACATCAGCGGGTCCCTCCGGTTACCAGCGGCTCAGTTATCAGCGGGCGCGCACTGAGCCGCAGGTAGGCGTCTTCCAGGGTGGGCGATTCGACCGACAGGTCTTCCAGGTCGCCCAGGTCGTTGACGGCGGCCCAGTGCAGCAGGTCGCGCAGCGCTGCCGCTGGGCTGGCGGACGAGCAGACCGCGGTCTCGCCGCTGACCTCGACCGTGACGGAGGCGGGGGGCGGCAGGGAGCCATCACGCACCCGTTCGGGGGCCGCGAACTTGATCGTGGTGCTGATCCCGGCCTGGCGGGCCACCTGCCGCACCGTGCCCGCCACCTGGATGCGGCCGCCGGCCAGGATCGCCACCCGGTCCGCCAGCCGCTCCGCCTCGTCCAGGTAGTGCGTGGTCAGCACGATCGTCTTGCCCAGCGCGCGCAGGTTCTCGATGGCGGCCAGGCAGCGCCGCCGCGACTCCGGGTCGAACCCGGTCGTCGGCTCGTCGAGGAAGATCAGGTCCGGGTCGCCCGCCAGCGCCAGCGCCAGGTCGAGGCGGCGGCGCTGGCCGCCCGACAGCCGCTTCACCGGGGTGTTGCGGTCCTCGGTCAGCTCCACCACCTGCAGCAGGTCGGCCAGGTCGCGCGGCCGGGGGTAGTAACCGCGCCAGCAGTCGATCAGCTCCGCCACCCGGGCCTGGCGGGGGAAGCCGCACTCCTGCAGCACCATGCCGATCCGCTCGCGGAGCCGGGACGGCTGCTCCTGCGGGTCCATCCCGAGCACGCGGACGGTGCCGCCGTCTCGCCGCCGGAAGCCCTCCATAATCTCGACGGTGGTGGTCTTGCCCGCGCCGTTCGGGCCGAGCAGGCAGAAGACCTCCCCCGCGCGGACCTCGAAGTCGACCCCCCGCAGCACCTGGCGGCGGCCGTAGCTCATGGTCAGGCCGGATACCTCGATCGCGTTGCTCACGTCTGCTCCACCGGGTCGCGGTCCGCTCTCGTGTTCAGGCCGGCCGGCCGGTCGCCCGCCGGCACCAGGGCGTGCAGCAGCGCGTCGACCGCCGTCTCCTGGGCCAGGGCGGCGCCGAGGGCGGCGCCGTAGGGGTCGGAGTGCCGGTGCCGGGCGAACCAGGTCAGCGTCTCCAGGACGAGCCGCGCGGTCGCCGCGGTGTCCGGGGTGGCCCGCAGCCGCCCGGCGGTGACCCGGCTGTCCAGGTAGCGGGTGAGCGCGTCGAGCACCGGGCGGCGCAGCCCGCTGTTGAGCAGGTCGGCTAGCGCGGGCAGCTCACGGGCGGACCGCTCGATCATGTCGGCCGCCTGCGCGGTCTGCTCCTCGAGGGTGAACAGCTCGCGCATGATCAGTTCCAGCTCGCCCGCCGCGTCGGCCGGGTCGGCGGTGCGCAGTGCCTGCGCCAGCGAGCCGAACGGCACCTCGGCCGCCACGAACTCACGCGCCTGCTTGATCATCTCCTCCAGCGAGGGCGCCGCCAGCGGGAACGCGCCGGCCGGGTCGTCCGCGCGGGGCAGCGGCTCGAGCAGCAGCGCGTGCCTGATCGCCAGCACGAACAGGCCTTCCTTGCTGTCCACGTAGCGGTAGAGCGCCGCCTCGGACAGGCCCGCCTCCCGGGCCACGTCGGTCATGTGCGCCGCCCGGTAGCCGTCCCGGGCGAACACCCGCACCGCGGCCTCGATTACCTCGGGAAACCGCTGGTGGGCGCTGCGCTTGCCGGTCACGTTCCCGACTATATGCGGTAAGTGAGCCAATCACTCACAATGTCGGTCTACCGGCGGTTAACCAGTGGAATGCCGTCCGGCGGACATGCCATCCGGGCGGGCGGCGGCGACCGCGCTCAGCCCGTCAAGCGCCGCGGCGGTGCCCGGGTCCTGCTCGGTGCCCGCCCGGACCAGGGCGTACAGCAGCCGGGAGGCGGGCGCGCCGGCCACCGGCAGCATGGCCAGGCGGGGACGCAGCGGCTGGGCCGAGCGCGGGATGAGGGAGACCCCGGTACCCGCCGCGACCAGCGCCGCGACGGCGTCCCACTCCCGGCAGTAGTGCTGGATGTCCGGCGCGAAGCCGGCCGCGGCGCAGATCCCGGTGACGATGTGGCGGCAGGCGTCGCTCTCGGCCGCGCCCACCCACACCTCGCCCGCCAGCTCGGTCAGCTCGACCGAGGCCCGGCCCGCGAGCGGGTGACCGAGCGGCACCGCCGCGTCCATCACGTCGGCGATCAGGTCGACCCGCCGGTACCTGGCGTCCTGCCGGGACGGCGCGCCCGGGTAGTCCACCGTCACCGCGATCTCCAGCTCGCCCGCGTCGAGCAGCTGGTGCGCCTCGGCCGGCTCCTGCTCGCTGACCCGGATCGTCAGCCCGGGCCGCTCGCTGGCCAGCCGGACGATGGCCGGGGCGACCAGCGCGGTGATGCCGGTCGCGAGCGACCCGATCCGCACCCGGCCGACGGTGCCGTCCGACCAGGCGTCCAGCGCGGCCCGGGTCCGGCCGGCCAGCTCCCGCATGCGCTCGGCGTGGTCGAGCAGCAGCCGGGCCTGGCCGGTGAGCACCACCGTGCGGCCGCGCCGCTCGAGCAGCGGCACCCCGATGTCCCGGGCCAGGCCGGCTAGCTGCTGCGACACCGCGGACGGGGTCAGGTGCATCGCCTCGGCGGTCGCGGCGATCGTGCCGCGGCGGTCGAGCTCGTACAGCAGCCGGAGCTTACGCCAGTCAACCGTGAAGTCCCAGCTAACGCTTTTCACGAAAATAGTCTAGCTAGACATTATGGTTTCGGCCGGTAACGATGGTGAGCGTGACTCGACGCGGCCTCCTGCTGTTCATCGCGCTCGGCGTGGCCTGGGGCATCCCCTATTTGCTCATCAAGATCGCGGTGGGCCAGCTCAGCCCGGCCATGCTGGTGTTCTCCCGCGTCGCGCTGGCCGCCGCGCTGCTGCTGCCGGTGGCGGCGGCCCGGGGCGAGCTGCGCCCGGTGCTGCGCCGCTGGCGGCCGCTGCTCGGGTTCACCCTGGCCGAGATCACCATCCCGCAGTTCCTGCTCGGCTCGGCCGAGCAGCGGCTGCCCAGCTCGACCACCGGCCTGCTGATCGCGGCGGTGCCGCTGGCCGGGTTGGGGGTGGCGTTCCTGCTCGGCCGCCCGGAACGGCTGACCGCGGCCAACTGGGCCGGCATCGCGCTCGGCATGACCGGGGTGGCCATGCTGGCCGGCTTCGCGGTATCCGGCTCCGACCTCGGCGCGGCGGGCGAGGTGCTGCTGGTCGTGCTCTGCTACGCGATCGGCCCGGCCATCCTCGCCCGCTGGATGCCCGACCTGGCGGGCACCGGGATCACCGCACTCGGGCTGGCGATCTCAGCCGTGGTCTACGCCCCGGTGGTGGCGCTGACGCACGGCTGGCCGTCCGCCTGGCCGTCGGCGCCGGTGCTGGCCAGCGTGGCGGTGCTGGCGGTGGTGTGCAGCGCCGCCGCCCTCACCATCATGGCCGCGCTGGTCAAGGAGGCCGGCCCGGTGCGGGCCACCGCCGTCACCTACGTGAACCCGGCGGTGGCGCTCATCGCCGGCGCGGCCATCCTGGGCGAGCCGGTCACCGGCTGGGCGGTGGCCGGCTTCAGCCTCATCCTGGCCGGCTGCGTGCTGGTCGCGGCCCGGGGCCGGGCGGCCGGGCGGCGGCTAGCGGCCGCGGGCGAAGCCAGCCGTCTGCCCGGCCGACGGCTGCTCCTGCGTCGGCTGGGCTACCGCCGGCTGGTCCGGGGCCGGCCGCTCGGCGCCCAGGGTCTCGGTCCCCCGGAGGTAGCGCCGGGCGGCCATCGCGGCCAGGCAGACGACGAGGGCGGCCACCCGCACGGTGCCCTCGGTCGGCCACGGCAGCAGGTGGGTGAGCTGGATCGGCAGCGTCCACGGGTGCATGGCCGCGTTGACTGACAGGTAGAGGACGACGCCGGTGCCCAGCACCGCGCCGATGTCGGCCACCGCCAGCACCGCCGCCGTGCCCGCGCTGCCTTCCGCGCTGACGGCGGGCAATGGCCCTGACCGGGGCGGCCCGGCCGCCCGCCGCCGTAGCTGCAGGTACCGGCTGACCACCAGGGTGACGACGGCGACGGCGAAGGCGAGCGCCCCGGCGGTGTCGGTCCGCAGGCCGGGGATGGCGGGCCAGTAGGGATAGGCGTCGTCGAAGTCACCGAAGCTGCCGACGAAGGCCGACCCGATCCAGACCAGCGTCGCGGCGTAGCCGAGGCCGAGGGCGGCCGACTCGATCAGCAGCTTCCGCTTCTGGCGGCTCCTGGTGCGCACGCGGCTCAGCATAGGCGAACCGGGCCAGGGTTCAGGCAGCCGGCGGGCGGATCGGAAACCTTTACCGATTAACGCGGGCTGACGGCGAGCCGCCGGCCGGCTGGTGCCAGAATGACTGCCGTGGACTATCCGCAACCCCCCGTGCCCGCGTTCCTGTTCGACCTCGACGGAACGCTCATCGACAGCGTCTACCAGCACGTGATCGCCTGGCGGGCGGCGCTCAGCGCGATCGGCATCGACCTGTCGGTCTGGCGCATCCACCGCCGGATCGGGATGAGCGGCGGCCTGTTCGTGCAGGCCCTGCTGCGGGAGACCGGCCGGTCGCTGTCCCCCGGCGACATCGACCTGCTGCAGCAGGCGCACGCCGAGGAGTTCCGCAACCAGGCCGCCTCGGTCACCGCGCTGCCCGGGGCCCGTGAGCTGCTCACCGCGCTCACCGCCGCGGGCGTCCGCTGGGGCATCGCCACCAGCGGGTACGCCGCCACCGCGCGGCCCGCGCTTGAGCTGCTCGGCCTGCCGGAGGACACCCCGATGGTCACCAGGGACCTGGTGAACCACGCCAAGCCGGACCCCGACCTGTTCCTGGGGGCGGCCGCGCTGCTCGGGGTGGACCCGCGGCACACGATGGTGGTCGGCGACAGCGTCTGGGACCTGCTGGCGGCCCGCCGGGCCGGCGCGCTCGGCATCGGGCTGCAGTCCGGCGGCTACGGCCGGGAGGAGCTGGAACGGGCCGGCGCCTACCGGGTCTACGCCGACCCGGCCATGATGCTCGAACGGCTCGACGAGGCCGGCGTCCGGCTCGGCGAGGCCGCCCGCTACTAGCGGGACCCGGTTCGGTTGCCCGCCTCCGGCCTCGCCCTGCGGCTGCTCGACGGCGCCGCCGCCGCCGAGCGGGAAGCGGACCTGCTGGCGCTGGCAGCCGAGGTCAACGGTGACAGCGCGGCCCGCGGGACCGTGCCCGGCCCGGCCGCCGCCCGGCAGGCGCGGGTGCGGCGGCGACAGCCCGGGTTCGCCCTGGCCGAGGCCCGGCACGGCGGCTACCTGGTCGGGTACGCCGCGGGCATGCCGTTGCGGCCGTCGACCTCCTGGTGGCGCGGGCTGACCACGCCGCTGCCGGAGGAGGTGACCGCCGAGCACCTCGGCCGCACCTTCGCGCTGGCCGAGCTGCTGGTGCGCGCGCCCTGGCGGCGCCAGGGCATCGGCCGCGACCTGCACGACCTGCTGCTGGCCGGGCGGCCGGAGGAACGGGCGACGCTGACGGTGCCGCCCGGCGCCAGCGCCGCCCAGCACGCCTTCCGCTCCTGGGGCTGGCAGAAGGTGGCGCGAAGCCGCGGCGACGGGCTGCCCCCCGCCGCCCCCGTCCTTGACGTGCTGCTGCTCAGCCCGCTAGCCGGTCGAGGGCGGTGAAGATCTGCTCGCTGACCTCCTCGACCGGCGGCGCGGCGTCGACCCGGACGACCAGCCCGCGGCCGGCGTAGTAGTCGAGCAGCGGCTGGGTGTGCTCGGCGTAGACCTGAAGCCGGTGCCGGGCGACGGCCGCCGAGTCATCCGCCCGGTTCTCGCCGCGGCCGGCGATCCGCTCGATCAGCACCTCCTGCGGCGCGTCCAGGTACAGCACCGCCTGCACGCTAGTTCCGCTCTCGGCGGCGATCTTGGCGGCCGCCTCGGCCTGCGGCAGGGTGCGCGGGAACCCGTCGAGCACGTAGCCGCCGCTGTCCTGCGCGGCCCGCACCACCCGGTCCATGACCAGGCTGAGCACCAGGTCGTCGGGGACCAGGTCGCCGGCCTCCAGGTAACCGCGCAGCGTGTTCCCGAGGTCGGTGCGCCGCGCCACCTCGTCACGGAACAGGTCACCGCTGGCGATGTGCGGCACCCCGTACCGCGCGGCGATCCGCTCGCCCTGCGTTCCCTTCCCCGCCCCTGGCGGGGCGAGCATGATGACGCGCATCGAGTGCCGGCCTTCCCGTTATCCTGCGAGATTTCTGGTGTTCCTGATTATTCATGCCCGCCCGGCCCGCTCGTCACGAGGCTGCCGCCCAAGCGCGACCGGGCCCGCCCGGGGCCGCCCGGGCCGGGCACTGTAGCTGGCCGGCGGCCCTATAGTTGGCCGGTGGCCCAGCCTCCCGCGCTGGCGGCCGTCGCCGCCGCGCTCCGCTGCCCGGTCTGCGCCGGACCGGTCCGGGCGGGCGGCACCGCGGTGAGCTGCGACCGCGGGCACAGCTTCGACATCGCCCGGCAGGGCTACGTCACCCTGACCGCTGGCGGCCAGGCCGGGCCGGGGACCGGTGACAGCGCCCCCATGGTGCTGGCCCGGGAGGCCTTTCTCGGCGGCGGGCACTACCAGCCGGTGGCCGACGCGGTGGCGGCGGCGGCCGGACGGCTCCCGGCCGGCCGCGGCCTGGTGATCGACCTGGCCGGCGGCACCGGCTACTACCTCGCCCAGGTCCTTGACCAGCTCCCCGGGCGGCTTGGGGTGTGCGTCGACGCGTCCGTTCCCGCCCTGCGGCGGGCCGCCCGGGCGCATCCCCGGGCGGCCGCCGTCGGCGCCGACGCCTGGCAGCCGCTGCCCCTCGCCGACGGCTCGGCCGGCCTGGTGCTGAGCGTCTTCGGGCCGCGCAACCCGGCCGAGACCCGCCGCCTGCTCGCGCCCGGCGGCCTGCTCGTCGTCGCCAGCCCGGGCGCGGACCACCACCGGGAGCTGCGGGCGGCACTCGGCCTGATCGGCATCGACGAGCACAAGGCGGCCCGGCTGGCCCGCGCCCACCGCGACTTCACCGACGGCCCGCTCACCCCGGTGCGCTACCGGCTGCGCCTCGGGCACGCGGACCTGGCCAGCCTGGTCGCGATGGGCCCGAGTGCCCGGCACGTCGACCCGGGCACCCTCCAGGCGCGGATCGCCGCGCTGCCGGACCCGGTCACCGTCACCGTCGACGTCGAGGTCAGGAGCTACCGGAGCTGAGCGCGGGCCCCGGGACCGGCTAGTCGCGGACGTAACATGAGGTCATGACGTTCGCGACCAAGCCGACCAGCGGGCGGCGGGTGCTCGACCTGAGCTTCCTGCTCAACCACACCGCGCACGTGCTGGGCCACCCGGGCCATCCGGCGGGCGGCGTCCGGGTGATCCGGGAAGATCAGCCCGCCGCGCGGGGAGCGGGTGGAGCCGCTGGTCCGGTACCTGTACGGCCCCGGGCGGTCCAACGAGCACACCGACCCGCACGTCGTCGCCGGGTGGCGGCACCCCGCCGAGCTGGAGCCGCCCCTGCGCGCGGACGGCAGGCGGGACTTCCGCCGGCTGAACGGGCTGCTGAACCAGCCGCGGGCCGCCCTCGGCCAGTGGGGATACGCGCGGCCGGTCTGGCACTGCTCGCTCCGCTCAGCCCCCGGCGACCGGCTGCTTTCCGACGACGAGTGGGCCGGCATCGCGCATGACGTGATGGACCGGACCGGATTGGCCCGGTACGGGGAGGAAGACGACGCGGTCCGCTGGATCGCGGTCCGCCACGCCGCCGACCACGTGCACATCGTTGCGATGCTGGCCCGCCAGAACTGGACCGGCCCAGCATCCACAACGACCGCTACCGGGTCCGGGATGCCTGCATAGCCGCCGAGCGCAGGTACGGGCTACGGGCGACCACCCCGGCCGACCGCACCGCGCCCCGCTACCCCACCCGCGCCGAAGCGGAGAAAGCCTCTCGGCGCGGTCTGGACGAGGCCCCCCGCGTCACGCTGCGCCGCGCCGTGGCCACCGCCGCCGCAGTCTCCGCCACCGAATGGGAGTTCTTCGCCCGCCTCGGCCAGGCCGGGATCATGACCCGCCAGCGGCACAGCACCCGCAACCCCCTGTCAGGTCACCGGGTACGCCGTCGCGCTGCCCGGCGACGCCGGCAAGGACGGGAACCCGGTCTGGTACCCCGGCGGCAAGCTCACCCCCGACCTGACCTGGCCCAAGCTCGCCCAACGGTGGACCATCGCCAGGCCCGCGCCGGACAGCGGCCTGACCAGGGCAATGTCCTTGCGCAGTCGATTGCGCCGCACGTAACCGGGAAATCCGCCCGAAGCCGGTGAACTGACCGTAAATGCCATTTACGAGGGTCCTTCCGGGCGTTCAGATGATCATTTGCATGATCATCTGCGCGTGCAGGTGCACGCTTGTCCTGTTGCGATTTGCGTCGTTTGAGACAATGTGACACCACCGGTAAGGAATTTGAGCGACTTCAGCGGTTTCGGCCCCGTGCGGCTTCCGCACCAGCCATTATTGTCCCGTCAGCGGTCAGTCCCGGGATCCCCAACTAAGGGGCCGGGTTCTTCCCCGAGGACGCGATCCCCCAAGATCTGGCGCGGAACGCGGACTCCGTTTCCGGGCCGCCGGCGCTTCGCCTCAGCCGCACTGAGAAAGAAGGATGCGAAGTTATGCGCACTCAATTGCCAATACCGTCTCGGAACGCCGCCGGGCAGCCCGGTAGCGATACCAGCAGCCCCCGCCGAGTGTCCTCGCAGCGGGCCGCCGGCCGGGACGGCCTGAGCGGGGCGCGTTCCGGTCACCACCGGGATATGCAGCCGCGGCCAAGCGGAAGCCTGAATGCCAAGGATCGCAACACCGGTCCTGGCTCCTGCCTATTCCCGGTGACCGGCGCGCACTGATTCCCGCAGGCGCCGCGCTAATTCAGGGCGCGTCCGCGGGACGCGCCCGGCGGCAGTGCCGCCGTAAAGCCGGAGGACCGCCCCGGTTCCGTGACCGCTGTTTGGCCCAGTAAGACACGGGACTATGCGGGGCGGCCCTCCCCTCACACCTTGTGGAAGGTGATGCAACGTGGATTACGTTACCGTTTGCCATGGCAATTTGCACGCAAAACGAGTGTGCCGGCTAAATCCCGGGCAGCCCGCATCCGGGTGTCCGCGCGCGTTCCGGCCAGGAGTGCCGCGGCCCGGAGGCGGCCGGGATACCCTTGCCGTCCTCGTCACGGCCCTCCCCGACGCCGGGGAGGCATGAGCATGCCCGGGGCGCCGCAGGCTACCGAAGATTCCGTCACAGGCGGGATGCCGGCCCTTGCCCGGGACGGCTGGGCCGGGGAGTTTGCAGAAGACGATGACGAGTTCATGGCCGCGCTGCTGATCCGCATGTGGTCGCTAGCCTCCGGGCGCACCCTGCGCTCAGACGTCCCGCCCGGGGAACTCAGCAGCGAGGAGCTGATCCGGTTCTGGGCCGACGACCTGACGCCCGCCTCCGGGCGCCACGGGGCCGGCCCGAAAGGGGCGTCGCTTTGATCGAGATCCCTGGCAGCCGGGCCTTCCAGCCCCTGAGCGGGCAGGTCTGCGGCATCTTCGTGGTCGACATCGCGGGGTACACCCGCGCGGACCGTGACGGCGAGGTGCGCCTGTACCTGCGCAGGTCCCTGTACCAGATCCTCCAGGAGGCCTTCGAGGAATCGGGCCTGCCGTGGGCTGAGTGCGACTGCGAGGACCGTGGCGACGGGGCGCTCGTCGTCCTGCCGCCCCACGTGTCCGGCTACGGCATGATCGACCCCCTCCCGGAGCGGATGCGGGCCCTGATCCGCCGCCACAACCGGGTCTCGCGCGAGGCCGCCCAGATGCAGCTGCGGGCCGCGGCCAGCATCGGGCCGGTCGACCGCGACGCCCACGGCTTCGCCGGCGACGACCTCAACATGCTGTTCCGGATGCTCGAAGCCCCCCCGCTGCGGAAGGCGCTGGCCGGCTCGCAAGCCGAGCTGGCCCTGGCCGTGTCCCGCTACCTCCACGACAACATCGTCGCCCGGCACCCCAGCCGGATCAGCCCCGCCCTGTTCCAGCCGATCAACACCCGCGTGAAGCGGACCCCGGTCCACGCCTGGATGTACGTCCCCGGCCAGCCGACCACGTAGTCGGCGCCCCGCGCCAGATGATCACCGCGTCCCTGCCGGGGCCGAACCCGGCCCCGGCAGGGCACCGTGCCGGCCGGCAACCACAGGCGGCAGCGACCGCCGGGCGGGCGGCACGCGGCCCGCGACGGCGGCCGCTCCGCGCGCCACGGCAGGGAACGCGAGGCGGGCAGCTCCCTCACCGGGCCTGCCCTGAGCCGAGACCACTTCGGCGCCGGACGAACCCGCCGGGTGCGCGGGTGCGGAGGAAGGCGGCCCCGCAGCCCTGACAAGTCCGCCAGCAGAGTTTGCGCATCACCTACTTGGAGGAAAGGTGAACACCGAAGACCACGATCCCGGGGAAGCACCGCAGGACACGTGCGACACGAGGCCACCCGGCGGATTCTGGGACCTGCTCAACCCGGCCGAGAAGGCAGCCCTGCAGTTGATCGGCCAGGTCAGCGCGTTCGGCCCGGGAGAGGCCATCTGTGTTGAGGGCGCCACGGCAACTGAGGTGCTCGTGCTCACCGAAGGGTGGGTGAAGATCCTGGCAGTGAACAGGAAGCGCCGCAACGTGGTCCTCGCGCTGCGCGGCCCGGGAGACATCATCGGGGAGCTGGCCGGGCGCGCCGCGGGGCGCCGCACCGCCAGCGTCACCGCAGCCGGCCACGTACGGGCACTCGTCATCGACCGCGACCAGTTCACCCGGCACGTCCACTCCAGGCCGGAGGCAAACCGGGCCTACAGCGACGCCATCACCCAGCGCTGGCAAGAGGCCGCGGACATGCACCGCAGCCGCTCCCTGGACAACAGCGCCCAGCGGCTAGCCGGGTTCCTCCTCGACCTCGCCAGCCGGCACGGAACCCCGACCGAGACCGGCACCGTCATCACGATGCTGCTCTCGCAGGAGGAAATCGCCAGCCTCATCGGCGCATCCCGCGCAACGGTAACCCGCGCCCTGCGGAACTGGCGCGGGCGCGGCCTGATCACCAGCGCCCGCCACCAGATCACCATCACCAACAGCCAAGGCCTGCACGGCGCAGCCGGCCGTCCCGGTTAGCCGGATTGCCGGGTGCCGTAGGCAGCCGCGAATTCGTCCCACCACACGCTGGGCGAGAGGTCCTGGGCTGCCTTGGCGAGGGTCATCCCGGTGCGAGTGGCCAGCGCGGCCAAGGTGGAGTCGATCCAGGGCTGGACGAGCTGGTTTCCCGCCCCGGGGAGGACTGAGCTATGGCCCGGCTGATGGCGGTCTCGCTGACCGAGCAGCAGGTCCGCGATCGCACCAAGACCGTCACCCGGAGGCTCGGCTGGCTCATGCTCAAACCCGGGGACCAGCTCACAGGGGTTCCCGCGCATGACCCCGGCCGAGTTCACCGGGTTCTTCTGCGATACCCACCGCGGCTGCACCTCCGGCACCGAGGTCGGGTCTTATCTTGAGCTTTCGCGTCAGTCGTGCCCGTGACCTGCGGCGTCTCGTTGAGGACCATGTCGTTGACGGGAGACGCACTGCCTGTCTCTGGCGGTCTGCCTGCCGGGATCGTTACCTGACCTGGGCCGGGTTGCGTGCCTCGACTACCGGGAGGTCCGCGCCCACCCTGATAGCCGGTTACGGTCGGGCTGGCCTTGCCGGGAAATCCATTTCCTCTGAGCGACCGTGCTGGCTCATCATCGTCAGGTGCCCGCTCCCCACGTACCTGCCGTAGTGCGCAACAAGGCCGCCGCCCTCGGCGCCTTCGCCTGGCTCGACGCCCTGCCCTCGCTGGTGGCCCTGCTTGAGCAGGAGTGGTCCTTCACCGCGGGCTCGACGTTCGCTGATGCGACGGAGGCGCTCGTCGCTGCCGCCGTCTTGTCCGACGGAACCCCCGCAGTGCTGAAACTCCTGGTCCCGCGTTCCTCTGACGCGGCCCGGCACGAGATCACGGTGCTGCGCCTGGCGGGCGGTACGGGATGCGCCCGGTTGTTGAGAGCAGACGAGACCCGCGGGGCTCTGCTGCTGGAACGACTCGGCCGCTCGCTGCACGAACTCGCGCTGCCGATAGGGAGACGGCACGAAGTCCTGTGCACGGCCGCGTCCCGCGTTTGGCGGCCCGCGCCGGACGCTGGTCTGCCGACCGGCGCGGACAAGGCCCGCTGGCTGGTCGCGTCCATCATGCGGATGTGGGCCGAGCTCGGCCGCCCCTGCTCGGAACGGGCAGTGGCCGCCGCGATCACCTGCGCGGAACGGCGCGCCGCCGCTCACGATGACGAGCGCGCCGTCTTGGTGCACGGCGACGTGCACCAATGGAACGCGCTGCAAGCCGGTGACGGTTTCAAGCTGGTCGATCCGGACGGCCTGCACGCCGAGGCCGAATACGACATGGGCATTTTGATGCGCGAAGACCCGGTCGAACTCATGGACGGCGATCCCCGCGCGCGTGCCCGCTGGCTGGCCCGGCGCTGTGGTTTGGACGAAGCGGCCATCTGGGAATGGGGAATGGCCGAAAGGGTCTCGACAGGCCTGCTCGGCACCCAGATCGGCCTGCAGCCAGTAGCTCGCCAGATGCTCGCCGCCGCCGACCGCCTATCTCGTAATATGTGATTAGGGGAAGCATCCGCCGGGTGAGGAGCTGCTTGACCTCGCGCAGCGCGATGGTCAGCCGCCTGACGGCGTCGGCGAGGGACTCACCGAGTCGCCCGAGGCCGGGCAGGTTCAGGCGTCCCAGCTCGTCCATCTGCCGTCCCGCGATCGGCAGCTGGACCATGTAGTCGACGATGGGGAACGGGGTGACGCTGGAGTCTCGCTCGTCCGTCACGGGGTAACCTCGCCTCCTGCCGGGCTGCCTGGCTCCGGTGTCTTACCTGTCCGGGCCCGGGGTGTGCCTCTGGTCGCCGAGCGCGCGGGCGAGCTGCCGACGGAGCCGGGTGTTCTCGTCGGCGAGCTGCTGGTTGCGCTGGAGGGCGGCGGTGAGCCTGGCGCGCAGGGATGCTTCGGTGGCCCGCTAGCCGGCCGGGATGGCGCCCGCGGATGAGGGGTCATGTGCGTTTCTCCTTAGTCGTAGAGCCACGACCTGGAGATCCCGGCCGCCGACGCGACGGCGGCGAACGTGACGGGCTGGCCGGCGCGGTCGAGTTCGCGGAGAGCCTGGACCGCTTTCGCGCGGGTCAGCTCGTGGCGGCTTCGAGAGTGGCGATGATCTTGTCCAGGTTCCCGGCGACCTGCTTGTTCATCTCGGCGACGCGGGCGTGGCCGTTCGCCTCGGCGGCGGTGATCTGCAGGGCCTGCCGCCGCTGATCGCGGTGCTGCGGGAGGAACTCGGCGGTGGTGACGAACATCGGGCAGGTCAGGCAGGAGTTCGCGTGCGGGCAGGTTTTCACCAGGGGCAGCTGGCAGTAGCCGTTCGGAAGCGCCTGGGTAGCCCGGGAGAGCCGGCGCTTGGACCATGCGGCATCGCCGAGCGGCCCCTCGGCCCTGACCTGGACGGGCCGCCCGGCGGCATCGACCTTCCGGGCCTTTTCCCAGTGGTCGCGGACGGTGGTGTCCGACAGCCTGGCGTAGTGCGAGGTCATCTCAGGCGAGTCGTGGTCGAGGATCTTCTGCACGATGTGCTGAGGGACGTCGCGGTTGATCAGCCTCGTCCCTAGCGTGTGGCGCCACTGGTGCGGGGTCAGGTGCACCGGCTGGCCGTGCTCGTCGCGGATGTCGCAGGCTTCCAGCCAGCGGTTGAGCTGCTGGCGGTAGGTGGCGGCGGGATAGCTGCGCTGCCCGTCGAGGTTAGCCATACGCCCGGGGAAATTGCCCCGACTGCGATCCGTGCCCCTGCTTCAGCCAGCACGTAAGCGGCACCTGCGCCTGCTGCCGCGCCGGCCTGCACGACCACACCTGCGGACCACCCCCCGGATATGCCCGGGAAGAACGGGCCTAGCCACCCCCGCCGTCCGAGCTGACTGGCTAACCGCCTGGTTGATCAGCTCTTTGAGATCATCCTTGCCCAACTTGCAGAGCTGGATCGTGGCGGTAAGACGGGAGCAGCGCGGGGACCGGGCCAGCCGCGGTGCCGCTGGCCGCTCCCGTCCGCTGCCTGCACTCCCGGGCCGACGCCGCCGTGCCGTTCGCGTACAGCGAGCGCTACGTGGCCGCCGCCGCCACCGCGGCGGGCGGCCGGGCGGCGCTGACCGAGACCCACGGCGACCACATGACGCTGGTCGACCCGGCCTCCCCCGACTGGGCGGTGGTGGCCGGCGCGCTGCCGGGGCTGCTCGGCGGCTGAGCCGCGGCGGCCGGGCCGGCGCGGGCGCCCGGCTACAGCCGCGAGCGGACCTCCCACAGGTCAGGGAAGGCGGACCGGAACAGCGTGGCCCGCAGGTAGGCCGAGCCGGCCGAGCCGCCGGTGCCCGGCCGCGCTCCGATGATCCGCTCCACCATCTTCACGTGCCGGTAGCGCCATTCCTGGACGCCCTCGTCGATGTCCACCAGGGCCTCGCATACCTCGGCGGCGGTGCCCGCCGCGGCGTACACGTCGGCCAGCAGCCGCTGCACCGCCTCCTGGTCCGCCTGGTCACCCGGCGGCTCCCCCGGCCGTTCCCCGAGCCAGGGCGCGCGCGGGTCACGGTCGAGCAGCGCCGCGGGCACCGGCCAGCCGGCCCCGCTCAGGTAGCGCAGCAGCGAGGCGAACACCGGCCGCCGGGCCAGGATCGCGTCGAGCACCGGGTCGAGCACCGCCCGGCCGAAGTCCCGGCGGCCGAGTACCGCTTCCAGGTAGCGGAACTGGGCCGACTGGAAGCCGCTGGAGCCGCCGAGCTCGGGGCGGAACGCGGCGAACTGTCGCGGCGTCATCGTCTCCAGGATGTCGAGCTGCCCCACCACGGTCTTCAGGATCTTGGCGACCCGGCGGGCGGTGGCCAGCGCCCCGGCGCTGTCACCGCCCTCCAGCCGGGCCTGCAGCAGCTCCGCCTCGTGCAGGATCTGCTTGAACCACAGCTCGTAGACCTGGTGGATGATGACGAACAGCAGCTCGTCGTGCGAGCCGGTCAGCGGCCGCTGGGCGCTCAGCAGCTCATCGAGGCACAGGTAACGGCCGTAGGTGAGGTCGGCGCCACCGTTCGGGCTGACGCTGTTCACGGCGGGCTACCCGATCTCGGCCAGCGGCCCGACGACCTTCTCGCCCAGCAGCCGCACGTAGCCGGCCGGGTCGGGCATGGCCGGGGCGACCTCGACCAGGTCGACGCCGAGGGCGGCGTACTCCTCCATCTCCTTGAGGAACCCGCTGACGTCGCCGGACGGGTCCACCCGGCCGATGATCGTCTTCTCGATGGCGTCGTAGTCGCGGCCCTCGGTGTCGCAGTGCGCGCGCAGCACCTCCAGCTTGTGCTTGACCACGTCCGCGCCCGCCCCGAACAGGTTGCAGGAGTCGGCGTACCGGGCCACCAGGCGCAGCGTCTTCTTCTCGCCGCCGCCGCCGATGAGGATCGGCGGCCGGGGCCGCTGGATCGGCCCGGGCACGCAGATCGTCTCCGCCAGCTGATAGTGCTTGCCCTGGTAGGGGCCGTCGTTGTCGCTCCACATCTGCTCGCAGATCTGGATGGTCTCCTCCAGCCGCTCGAACCGCTCGGCCACCGGCGGGTAGGGCACGCCGAGGGCCAGGTGCTCGCGCTCGTACCAGGCCGCGCCGATGCCGAGGAACGCCCGCCCGCCGGACAGCACGTCCAGCGTGGTGACGGTCTTGGCCAGCAGCCCCGGGTGGCGGTAGGTGACGCCGGTAACCAGCAGGCCGAGCTGCACCCGCTCGGTCTTGGCGGCGACGAAGCTGAGCACCGAGTAGCCCTCGAGCATCGGGTCGAGCGCGGTCTGGAAGTGCTCCATCTGGAACCAGTGGTCCATCGCGGTGAAGCGGACGATGCCCGCCTCGTCGGCGGCGACCGCGGTGTCCGCGACGGCCGCCCGCAGCGGGGCCGCGCCGTCCGGGTGGGTGAAGTTCATGAAGTGAATGCCGAGCTTCATTGACTCTCCTCGTTGATCGCGTGTCCAACCGCATTGTCTCCAGCGGACCGCCTGGTCGGCGGCGCGGGGCCGACGTTGGGCGGTCAGCGCCCGCGAAAGTCGGTGGCGGCGGGCATGATGGGGAGCGTGCCGGAAGCAGCGTTCAGCTCGCGGGCCGCGGTCCTGGAGGGGCTGCCAACTTAGCCGTGAACCTCAACGCCCTGCACAAGCGACTGCTGCGGGACGTTCTGGAAATTGGCAACGCTTTCCCATTCGTCATCGCCGGGACATCGACGTGGCGACCGACAGCCAAATCCCGATGTCGTCGCTGGCTGGCCGGCTGGTAGCCGGGCTGGCAGGGCGAGGATGGCGGACCCGGGTCATCGGAGTCGACCCTGTGTCCGCCCGCTTCATGGTCACCGATCCGGAAACCGGCGAGGACTGCGAGGTGGACATCCTCAAGGAGGGATTCAACCGGCCGCAGGGCCGCCTGGGACGAGTTCAGCCTCGAAGGGCTGGCGACCAGGCTCAGCTCCGCTCAGTGGCGGGCGGACGAGGAG
>Ga0265338_10003977_pt1 | contig 20344 bp, 18 predicted proteins | sample 42126metaG_FD_193579 | JGI IMG/M metagenome (GOLD analysis project Ga0265338, IMG submission 193579) | Rhizosphere microbial communities from Carex aquatilis grown in University of Washington, Seatle, WA, United States - 4-21-26 metaG | ecosystem: Host-associated > Plants > Roots > Rhizosphere...
AGATGAACCCGAAGGGCACGCCTGAGGTTCGGATCACCTGCAGATTGGCAACTGTGCGCGCGAAGGCCCCATCCTGGCGCCGGATCCGATCATGCTCCGGCTCTCTCCCGTCGATCGAGACCGCCAGGACATCCACCAGGGGCACGAGCTGATCCCAGCGGCTCTCGGTGATCAGCATGCCGTTCGTCGTAACGGTGTTCAGCATTCCCAACTGCCGCCCGCGGGTAAGCAGATCGGGGAGCTGCTTATAGAGAAGTGGCTCTCCCCCAGATACGGCAAGCTGCCGGTATCCGAGGTCAAAGGCATCTCCGAGGCAAGCGCAGAGGATCTCCGTCGGGAGATCCTCTCGCGCTGCTGGCCCCGACATCGAGTAGCAGTGATCGCACAACAGATTGCAGCGCCGGGTCGGGTGTACCTGGAGCACTGGCGCGATCCCCGTTGGACTGATGTTACCCACCCGAAACCTCTCCTCCCGTGACACCTGGAAGGGCGCCGCCGGTCTCCGTTGGGCCCGTCTGCCCAAAGTTGAGTTTCACCGTTATGACCTCAGGCCACGGGGTTCCGTTGATGATGATGTGCGGAGGGGTAACGACGACACCATGGCTTCCGTGCTTCAGCAGCCACTGCAGCCAGAATTGAATGTCGTTTCCACACCACGGCCCGTCATCGCCGTCGTACCGGAGAGACACTTCAATGCCGGTCGCGTTCTCGCCACCAACAATATTGAAGTTCTCGAGCTTTGCGGGAGACTTGTCCAGCGCATCGGCGATTTCACGTACCGATTCGTCGGTAAGAGTCCTCGCCTTCCACGCTTTCATCAGCTTTTCCGAACCCCGCGCAGGCAGATTCCTCATGTTTTCTATTTTCGAGCTTTGCGTAGCCATATCATCTCCTTCTTCCGGGTCAGGCCCGGACGTACGCTTGCAGATTCTCATCGGTTTCGATCAGATGTCCCCAGACTGCTAGTCGCGATGTCCAGACTCTGCTCCACGTCTCACTGGTCAAGATTCGCAGCCCCCGCATAGGCAGGTGCAACGTGCTTTGGCTGCAGCGTTGTAAGCGGAACCAGAATTTGAGGCGCTAGCTTTCGAAGTTCGTCAGTTCATTCAGCGCACGCAAAAATGGAAGGATGAAACTCGGTGGACTTTATGGACCACCGGAACATCTGCCCTCAACGAGTGATACCTGTTGAGGCAACGCTGAATAGGGTTTTGTCCGGGGGGAAGTGCGGAAAGAATGCTGTCACTAATCAAAAATCTCTCGCCGGGAAAGTGAATCTTGTTACGAAACGCGAACAGGCGCAGGCAGTAGTTGGGTAACAAGCTCAACAATTGTGCAATGTCTTCTCGACCGTGACACAGCGAGCCGCTCAACGACCAAACGCAAAACCGCCGTCCTGACAGGTTCTTCAGGACGGCGGTTTCAATCTTCGAACTCGCTGCTAGCTTCTGACTATGTCTGAATGATTCGCGGCGTGATGAAGAAAATCAGCTCCTGGTTAGAGGTCTGAACTTGCGTGTGTTTGAAGATGTTGCCCAGGATCGGAATGTTTCCCAGCAACGGCACTTGTGAGATGTTGATCGAGTTCTGCGTCTGGATGACGCCGCCGATCACCACCGTGCCGCCATCGGTCACCAGGACTTGCGTGGTGGCCTGCTGCGTGATCAATTCCGGGTTGCCCTGTACTTCCTGACCGAAGTTCGGCGTGGTGTTCTCCACGTCAACGTTCAGGAAGATGGTGTTTTCCGACGTGATCTGCGGAGTAACCGTAAGCCGCAGGAAAGCGTCGACGTAGGTGACGGTCGGAGGACCACCCAACTGAGCCTGCGTCACGATCGGCACGCGTACGCCCTGCTTCACGAAGGCTTGAATGTTGTTCTGGGTGACGACTCGCGGACGGGAGAGCACTTTCAGCAACCCGCGCGACTCAGCCATCGACAGGATGGCGTCAATCCGAATGTTGTTGCTGGCGTTCACGAAGCTCAAGCCGCTCGAAGGCGACGTGACTCCCAGGTTCGAGAACAGCGGAATCGAAGATCCCGTGCTGCCCGCGCCCGTTCCCGGAACAGTGATGTAACCAGGGGTGAGTCCGTTGACCGTAATCGGCGAAGCACCGGCGCCCTGGTTTCCACCAATCGCGCTGTGTCCGTTGCCCCAGCCGAGACCTAACTGAGTGCCGATGTCCCGGGCAAACTGCCGGGTCGCCGCCACTACGCGGGCTTCGATTTCGACTTCCTGCGTCTTGCGGTCCAACTGCGTCAACAGGCGGTCGATGGTCGGAATCACCTTCGGGATGTCGTTGATGATGACAGCGTTCGTGCGGTCGTCAGCCACCACATCGCCGCGCTGCGAGAGGAATTTCTTGACTGTAACGATGACGTCTTTCGCCTTGGCGTAGCTCAGGAAGCGGGTCACCGAGACCTTCTCGACGGCCAGTGCTTCGGATTCAATCTGCGCCCGGCGGGCATCCGCTTCATGCTTCAGAGTCTCGACGGTGGCGATCCGGAGGACGTTGCCTTCCAGTTCGCGCGCCAGGTCGTTGTTCTTGAGCACGATGTCCAGTGCCTGATCCCACGGCACGTCATCGAGCACAACGGTAAGCGTACCGTGCACCTGCGGATCGAGCACGACGTTCAAACCGCTGATTTCGTGAATAAGGCGGAAAAAGTCTTTCAGGTCGACGTCCTTCAGGTTCACCGAGATCGGCTCACCCGTGTACTTCGGACCCGTCGACGCCGGTTGCTGCCCGGATTGCGCCTTCTGCTCCGCCGCCATATTGACCGCGGGAGTAATGGTAGGCGAGTTCGGGGTCTGCGCTTGAGACGCGTTCGCGCTCACCGGAAGCAGTTCCGCGGCAGTCTTGTCGGCAAACCGTGCAGCCGCTTCTCCGGCGCGAACCGTGGGCTCGTCCGTCGCATCGTCCTTCTTCACTTCGCTCTTCGAAGCCTGATAGGAAGGCTCGACGAACACAAAGTCGGTCGGTGTCGAATCCTTGGCCGTCGGCTTGGAGGCCGGCGCTGGCGTGGTCGCCGCCTTCGGAGCCGACCGGGCGTCGATCACTCGCGGAGCGAATGGCGACATCGGCTTGCCGACCGGAACCGCGGAGCTGGCCGCGACGGTCTTTGCCTCGGCGGTCTTCGTCTCGGTCGCGGGAGCAACCTTGGCGAGCGCGCTCGAGTGCAGGGTCAGCACCAGCTTCCCGGCAGGGCCGGGCGTCAAGTCATAGGTACAGGCCTGGTCGAGGTCGACGACGATGCGCGTGGTCGGAGGCGTCTGGCCATCCGTGCCGATGCGCACGCCCTTGACCCCAGCTTTGCCCACCGCGATGCGGCGCTGTCCGGTGGCCATTGCGGTCTCCGGCAGATCCACCACCACGCGGGCGGGCGAGTCCAGAGTGCTCAGCTTCGGCGTAACTGCGCCGCTCGAGCTCATCTCGACCCGGATGTCGTCCGTGCCTCGGACTACGTTGACTCGATCGAGCTGTCCCGGTGTCTGGGCAACCGCGGCCCCCACCACCAGTACCAGCAACGATACGAACATTGTTAGCTGTTGCTTTCGCATTTCGCCTCTCCCCAACCCGCGGGTCCGACCCGCGTGTCCTTCTTCAAACTTGATTTCGGCGCTCCGGTTTCCCGGTCCCACCGTCCTGCCTAAACTGCCGGCGTGAAGATTCTCTTTACGATTTCCCGCGTGAACGGCTTGCCCAGTTTGTCCTGCACCGTCTCCTGGAACACCACCGAATCACCCGTGATCCTCACCACGTAACCGTTGAATACGGGGTCGTTTTCCCGCAGAAAATACGCTTTGTTCAGGTTGTTCGTGACGACAGCGATAAATCCGTTGTCGGACTTCACCACGCCCCGCAGGTTGATGTTGCCAATCTCCAGGCACTTCTTCCCTGTCGAACATCCCGAACCGTTCTGCTGCACGACCGGGCTGAAGAACGGATCCCGTTTCCCGTTCATCGCCCATTTCTTGTCTTCCGCCTTGGGCTTGGCGTTCTCACCGATCTTGCTCACTTCCGGTGTGGGAGCGCTCGCCGCTGCGACCTTGGTATCTTTGGCAGATAGTTGTTTCTCCGTCGCCGGAGCAGCCTTCGTCGAAGTAGCCACCGTCGCCTTCGCGACCGCAGGCTTGACCGCCGGAGCCGTCTTCACGGCCACCGTCTTCGGTTGCGCGGCTGGCGCGGCTGGCTTCACCGAAGGTGCGCTGCTCTTCGCCACAGTCTTGGCTGCGGGCTTCTCGGACGCCTGTGCCCCACCCTGCGTATGCAGGGTCAGCACTAGCTTGTCGGACGGGCCCGGAGTCAATTCATAAGCAATTGCTTTCTCCAGATCCACGACGACGCTGGTCGTCGGAGGCGTTTTGCCATCCATTCCGATGCGCACGCCCTTGACCCCGGCGTTCCCCACTGGAATCTTGTTTTGCGCGCTGGCGACGATCGTTTCCGGCAGTTCGACGACAACCCGGGCGGGCGAATTCAGTTTGCTCACCCTTGGTGTCACCGCTTCGCTGGAGCTGATCTCGATCTGGATGCTGTCGGAGCCCTGCACCACGTTTACCCGCTGAAGCTGGTTATGCTCGCTCGACGCCGGAGCTTCCTTCTTCGGCGCGGGAGCCGGAGCGGGTGCTGCCGAGACCGTCTTGGCCCCCGGAATCACCGCTGGCTTGACCGCGGGAGCCGGAGCGCCCGGTGCCGGCTTGGCTGTGGGCGGCACTCCCGCCGCGTCCAGAGCCGCGTTGGTATCGTTGGCTTGCTTCTGCTGCAGCGATTTTGCGATGCTGCGCGCGTTGTCGATGGCGTCCGGATTCTGTGCCACAGCCTTCGTGGCCGCAGTGCCGCTCACCACCATTGCCAGTGCCAAAATGCCTGTCGTCAGCTTCATCGCTGTCATAGTTGATTCCTACTTCGCCGCCGGCGTTCCGGGCTTAGTCCCGGCTGCCGCGCCTGAAGGTTGCAAATCGTGACTGAAGTATGTGGTCGCCGTAAACGACGCCACCACGCTCTCGTTGGGCGCGTACTGGTATTGGTGCTTCACCTTCGCTGCGCTCGGCTGCCGCGTCGTCGACACCAGCAGTCCGCTGATGTTGACGATCCGCTCCAGCTTGCTCACGCGGTCGAAGAAATTCAGCGCCGAGTAGTACGGCCCGTCCAGCTCGAGGTCGAAGGGCACTTCGGTGTAATACTGCAGCGACTTCGTGTCTTTGGCCTTGTAGCGCCGCAGTTCCACGCCCGCCTTCTGCGCCTCCGAACCCAGCATGGTGATGAACTGATCCACCAGCTTTTCGTCGGGCACGATCCGCTGCTCGATTTCCAGCTGCTGCTTCAGTTCGGCCAACTGCTGCTCGATCTGCTTCAGCTTGGGCCGGTAGGATTCGAGCTCGTTGTTCTCCCGAATCTTGTCTTCGAGGGCGTGTTGTGCGGCCGTGTTCTTCTCGTCCTGGCCTTTGAACACTAGGAAGTACAGGGCCGCCGTTACGATGACTCCACCGACTATCACCGCTCCCCACTGCTTGATGCCCGACAGTTCGCTAAAATTCGCCATAGGTCCGCCTCTACGACTTTCCCTTCTCGCAGTTTAGGGTGAACTGGAACGCCTGCATGTCCTTGATCTGCTCGTCTTGATAGGTCTCGTCGATTTCGACCGCCCTGAAGTACCCGGTCTTCTGCAGGTTCGCGATCAGGTTGGCCACGGCATCGGTGCTCAGCGCCGTCCCTTCCAGTCTCACTGCCGGCCCGGTATCGTCCATCTTGCTCAACCACACCGCTTCGGTGTTATTCACCGTCTCGCCCAGCATGGCCAGTAGATTGACCGGCCCCGTCTGGTTCTGACGCAATCCGTCGATCACGTCCACGCGACGTTTGTAGTTGTCGGCCTGAGTCTGGCGCTCCAGGAACTTGGCCTTCACGTCCGCCAGTTCCCGGTTCTTCTTCACGGCCTGTTCCATTTTGGCGGAGATGGCTTTCGCCTGGTGATCCAGGCGGTACCAGTAGCCCAGGTTGAACAACCCGGCCAGCACCACCACCACCAGAATCTTCAGCTTGGGCGATCCCATATCGCCCAGTTCCATCGATGGCATCGATGGACCGCCGCCACCCCGTTTGTTCTTGCCCTTGGAATTTTCGAGCAGGTTGATTTTGATCATAGGGATTCAAAGCTCCTCAGGGCCAAGCCCACCGCCACGGCCATCTGCCCGGGGTTCTGTTCCACCAGCTCCGCTCCGTGTCCTTCGACCGGCGGCGTTACCCGCTGGAATGGATTCAATAACTCCACCGGCATCGAGAACTCCTGCCGCAACGCTTCTACCAGGCCCGGCACCTTCGACGAGCCGCCCGCCAGGTAGATCTTCTCGATGTGCTCTCCGGCTGCGCTGGCCCGGAAGAAGTCGAACGTCTTCTGGATTTCCAGCACGATAATTTCGGTCACCTGCTGCAGGATCGGCTGCTTCGCATCCTCGCTCACCGTGCCCACCTTGTTGCCCAGCTTGAGCGACTCGGCATCATCGAAGCTCAAATCCAGTTCCTTCTGCAGCGAGTCGGTGTACTGATGCCCGCCCACGCTGACGTCGCGCGGGAACAACGGCGTCGTACCCTTCACGATGTTGATGTTCATGACGCTGGCGCCCAGGTTCAAGAGCGCCACCACCTGGCCCGGCGCCGGCTGGTAGTTGTACTCGTAGCAGTTCTGCAGCGCCAGCGCATCAATGTCGACGATAGCCGGGGTACGCCCTGCCATCGAGAGTACGTTGGTGTAGTTCAGAATCTTGTCCTTCTTCACCGCGACCAGGAGCACGTCCATCTGCGGGCTGCCCACTTCGTCGGAGAGAATCTGGTAGTCCAGGCTCACATCGGCCAGATCGAAAGGAATGTGCTGCGCCGCTTCCTTCTCGATGGTCTCGGCCAGTTCCTGGTCGCTCATCGAGGGCAGCGAGATCTTTTTCACGATCACCGAGTGCCCGCTGACCGCCGTGGCCACTGCCTTGGTCTTGATCGCGTTGTCGAGGAACAGCTTCGATATCGCGCTCGAAACCGTGCCCGAGTCCACGATCATGGAATCGACCACGATGTCGGAAGACAGCGGTTCCAGCCCGAGGTGTGCCACTTCAATCTGCCCACCCTTCTTCTTCAGCTCCACTGCCTTAATGCTCGAGGAGCCTACATCCAGGCCAACAATGGACTTCGATCCCAATCCAAACATGTGCCCACCTTTACTGTGACCCGGCAGCTTTCGCCGCTGCCTTAGGTTTGCGTTTCGCCTGCGGTTCCATCTGGCTCGACTTCTCTTCCATCCACTGGTCCAGCCTCGACTTCTTGAAGCGCCAGCGGTTGCCCAGCTTGAACGCGGGAATCTTCTGCTCGCCGACGTACTTGTAAAGCGTGTCCGGACTCACGCCCAGATACTGCGACGCCTGGCGAATGTTCATGACTTCTCGCGAGTCGGCCATAGTTCCTTTACTCTCTCCTCAGATTTCCGCTCCGGTTTCTCCGGCCCGCGGCTTTTCCTCTGGGAGACTGCCTCACCCTCAACTGCCTCTCCGAGGGCTTTCGGTGTCCCGAGCATATATCAACCCTGAAAAACCCCGGCTCGAAGCGAATCTCCGTGTTTCTTTGGGTTTTTTGCCTGTTTTTTGGGATTCGGAAGAATGCCAACTGGAAGGAAAAACTACATATAGTGGCAAGCTGCGCAATAACCACAATTAGCAGTAGTCGCCATGCACTCCGCGCCTGGTCACTCGTAGAACGGTAACTGAAGTACTAGGCACGGTACGGAGGTACTATGTCGTCCGGTGAAAACGCTGCATTTGCTGGCTTTACGCGGAGCGCGGAACGCTTCGGTTGGGTTACTGTACGTCGGAAACTTTGCCGTCCTGGAACGTCACTTTCATGTCTTTGTAGATGTAGATCTGTTTGGCGCCGAGGGTGACTTTCTTCTCCGGCTTGCCTAGTGCGCCCTCGACTTGGCCGGGCGTCATTCCTAATTTGATTTCTGCTGGCTCTGCCTGTTGTTGTTGCTGCCCGGCTTGTTGCTGATCACCTTGTTGCTGTTGGCCACCGTCGCCGCCACCCTGGCCCTGCTGATCATCATTGCTGATCGCGAACACTTGCCCGATCGCGTCTTCAACTTCTCCCACGTTGGCCTTTTCCAGATATCCCTTCGCGAACTGGAATACAACTTCGCCCTTCATCGAAGTAGGTGGATTCACTCCGCTGCAGGCGTCGCAGGCCACGACCGTGAACGAGATCTTCGCTTTGTCCAGGCTGACTTCAATCTTCGTCGGATAGACCTTGTCTCCCACCTGGTAGTACTTGGAAACAGACTTCACCATCGCTGCACAGAACCCAGCGGACGGATGCAGGCTGTTGTCCTGGAATTTTGCCGGGCACAACGCCATCGCTTTCCACGGAACGCTGAGAACTCCGCCCTTCTGGATTGCAAGCAGCGTGCCAGGTTCCACAACCGCAACCCCGTTGGAATCCGATCCCATCTTCACCATCTTGTACTGAGCGTTGAGTTGTTCCTGCAATGTGACAGGAGCCTGCGCGGTGGCAAACGATGCCAACATAGTCGACGCGATGACGATCGTGACCGCAATACCAACAATTCGAGCGTGCGAGCCCTGACTCATAGACTCCTTATCGTGTGCTGCTTCGTGTGCTTACGTTACGACGTACCCGGCGACCAAACCCGCGATTATTGAACGTCCGAAACTTTCCCGTTCACAAACGTGACTTTGAGATCTTTGTACACCCAGATTTGCTTGGTGCCGAGATTCACGATCTTGTCCGGCTTGCCGAGCGATCCCTGCACCTGGTCCGTCGTCTGCCCCTTTTCGATGGTCTGCGGTTCCGCCTGTTGCTGCTGCTGTTGTCCACCCTGCTGATCCTGGCCTCCCTGCTGTCCCTGACCACCCTGGTCTCCGCCTTGACCCTGGTCCTGCCCTTGGCCCGAGTCGTCGCTGATAGCAAGGAGTTGGCCGATAGTATCTTCGACGTCACCCGCACCCGCTTTCGCTAAAGAACCTTTGGGGAAGGCAAACGCGATTTGCGCTTTGTTGTAGGTCGGTGGATCGGTCTTGTTGCAGGTGTCACAGGCAACGATTCCCACCGTGACGAGATCTTTTTCCAGGTTGACCTCAATCTTGGTCGGGTACACTTTGTCGCCAGTTTGGAATAGATGCGTCGTCTGCCCCTGCGACTGGGTCTGCGAAAAGTGTCCGAAGAGTTTCTGGCGTCCTGCCACCATCAAGCCGCTGGGACCATGCACGGCTCCGCCTTCGTACTTCGAGGTCAGAACCGTCTTATCGGAATACGGCACGCCCAGAATTCCCCCCTTCTTGATTTCAAGAAGTGTTCCAGGTTCGATGACGGAGTATCCCCCGGTATCCGACCCCATCTTCACCGCCTTGTACTGAGCTACGAGTTGCTCCTGCAGGGAGACCGGCGCAGCTTGAGCGTTAGCAACCGCGGATGGGAACATCGCGGCGCAAACGATCGCGGCACCCACGACGAAGGCGACGGCACGCATATTTTCAGACTTCTGCCGCATAACTAAAATTCTCCTCTCAAAGACCCGAGTTCGCCTCAGGTTTGACGGAATCTGAACAACCAGGGGGAAGATCGATCCTGACTAACTAAAAACACATGGAGCGTCACCCGTCAGGTGACGCCCCTTGTGGCAATTTACGCGGACTAGCCGACGAACTACTGCGAGTCGCCGCCTGAGCCAGCTTCTTGTTTCACTTCTGTTTCCGCCTGGTCAGCGGATTTTTCCTCGTCCTCGAGCGCCTTCCCCGCGGACTTGTCTGGCGGAGGCTCAGGAACATCTCCCGCTACCGTGCTGGTGTCGGGAGCCTTCGGCAAGCCGCCCGTACCCTGTTTCTTTGCCAGTTCGCCCATACCGGCCGTCAACTGCTCCTGGAAATGGTTCTGCATTTCCTGCAGATCATCGACCCCAACCGCGGCCTGTTTGCCTGCTGCGCAATCGCCTTTCTTGCTGGCGGCTACGCTCACATTCACGTTGTTATCGCCATCCGGCGTGTCGGTAAGACGAGTGATCACGTCGCCTGCCGTCAGGGCGCACTCCTCACCATCGGCCACAACGCTCAGATCAGCATTCACGACAAACGTCCGCCGTGCCGGATCGAGCGCGGGTGGTACTTCGTTGCTGTTGGCGCCTCCAGAAGCTTGCTGGCCCCCGGACGAGCCACCCTTAGCTGCATCGTTCTTTTCGGCGGCCAGCTGGGCTTTCACCTCTTCCGCAATCGCCTGCTTGACCTCAGGACTCAGCGCAACTGCTCCGCTCGCGGGCGGAGCTGAAGGAGCCGTACTCGCCTGCAACCGGTCAGATCCCGCCGCCTCGTTAGAGGCATTGGCTTCGGCCTGCGCTTCATATGCGGCGCGCAAACTTGCCGCCACCAGATAATCGGTCAGCCAGAACGCGGCCGAAGGATACACAGGATAGGGAGCGAAATATCCGCCGTAGTATCCATACCAGGGCGATCCACCCCAGCCCCAACCGTAGTAAACCGGTGCGGGCCACGGGTTATACGCCCATCCGTAATATGCAGGGTGGTAGTAATACGGATGGTAGTAGCCGTAATAGGGACGTCCGCCGTAATAGTAGCCGCGGTAGACCCCCGTCCGATAAGCCCCATGGTAGTAGTAGGTCCGCGAATAGTAGCTGCGGCCACCGCGCGTCACATAGGCGCGCTGCACGTACCCCCCCCGCCTTCCCATGCTCACGACCCGAGCCCCGTTGTGCTCGCGCACGATAACGCGGCCGCCGTGCATGTTGTGCTCAATGTGCATGCCGTTCCGGTTGACAGAACGAATCTGCCCATTCGGGCGAATGTGCGCCGATCCCCCACCCTTCAGCGAAACGCTGCGGCCCGGCGGCGTGTGCGCGTTGTGGGCGTTCATGTTTCCGTGCCCGCCATTCGCATTCCCGTGCCCGGCGTTCATGTTCCCATGGCTGGCATTGGCGTTGCCATGTCCGGCATTCGTATTCCCGTGTCCAGTGTTCGTGTTGCCGTGCGCGGTATTGGTATTTCCGTGCGCCGTATTGGTATTTCCGTGCGCCGTATTCGTATTGCCGTGAGCGCCGGGCGTATTTCCGTGGCCTGCCGCGGTCGTTCCGTGTCCACCGGCGGCCGTCGTCCCATGCCCGGCGTTCGTGTTTCCGTGCGCCGTATTCGTGTTGCCGTGCCCGCCGGCTGTATTCGTGTGACTCGCCGTATTGCTGTGACTTTGCGGGGCGTTGTGACTTGGTGCCGGAGCGTGACTAGGCGCGCTCGCGTGACTCGGTGCGCTGGCATGCGGAGCGGGCGCGCTCTTTGGCGGCGCACTGTTCTTGTGCTGAGCCCAGACGAAAACCGGAACCACCATGATGAGCAGAAGCAATACAAGCTTCCGCAGGGCGCTTTCCTTCATCGTGAAATTCATCGCAGACTCCTAGACTCCATAGATTTCATCAACAGCCGAACGCATGCCTCCACGTCAGCTCGATCGCCGGCACAGGATCGGCGACACAACATGGTTTCCAATCGTTTTTCCAGCCCCAAGAAAGGAAGGCCAGCAGGAAGCTCCGTCGGGCACTTTCATCGCGCCCTGACTGCCATCCTGCGGCGGAGCAACGTTACCAAAAATCCGGAGGCAGGCGCAATTGTTTTCTCGGACATGCCCACCTTACTAGGCAACGCTGCCTGCGGTAATCTATTCCTTCCTTCCGGAGGAACACTTGCGCTACCTCGATCGTCTACAGCCGATTGCCCTTCTTGTTATGCGCCTTGCACTGGGGGTGATCATGGTGGCTCACGGCTACCACAAGGTCTTTGGAGGCCTGCACCATCACGCCCAACTCGTCTCCGGTCTTGGCATACCCGCCTGGCTGGGCTATGTGTCTTCTTTCACTGAATTCATGGGTGGGCTCATGGTCCTGGCCGGCTTCTTTACCCGCCCTGCCGCCTTCGCTGTCTGCATCAATCTGGCTGTAGCCATCGGTAAGGTTCACTGGCACAACGGACTTTTGGGCTCTCCCGACCGGCCCGGCTATGAATTTCCGCTCGCCGCCGCCGCACTCGCCTTCGCCCTAATCTTCTTTGGCGGTGGCCCCATCGCGATCGACCATATCCTGCGCGGCGGTGGCAGCGGCGTGTCCAAGCGATAATTCCAAGCGATAATCATGTTGGGATTCATCCGCCCTGGCTGGAACCTTCGGACAGGCGCTGGCCAGCGCGACTTTTTTCATCCGGCCGGGTTACATCCATGGTCCATTCGTGCCTGATGGGTGTGCGCTGGCAAACTGCTGCACCCTGGGTACGCACAGTTTGAATCTGCTTCGACCGGAATATATGATGAGTAGGTCGCGCATACGATTGCATCCAAACGGTTTGGCCGGTGCATCTTACTTCCAGACCGATTTTTGAACGGAGGTTCCTCTTGAAGAAACTCGCCTTCCTCGCAACCGTTCTTGCATTTTTCGCACTGCCCAACCTCGCTTCCGCTCAGCAAGCTGACGCCATGATTGGTTTCGGAACCGCCCTTTCGCCGGGAGCGGCTACCTGCGGCTCTTCTTCCTTTGTCAATTTCGTTTGCCCCGAAAAAGGTGGCCTGTACATAAATATCGGAGCTGACGTCATCTTCCACAAACGGCTGGGCTTCGGCTTTGATACGGCGTGGCGCGGTGGCCAGGGAGACTTCGGCGGCCTCGGTCAGCCCTACCGCCCCATCCTCTTCGACTTCAATGGCGTCTTCCAACCCCGCCTGAGCAAGAAAGTCGGCGCCGATCTGATGGGAGGCATCGGCTGGCAGAGCACACGCTTCTACGGATTCACGCCCACGACTAGTTGCGAGTTCTTTAACGCTTGCTATACCAGCGCCAACCACTTCCTGGTCGATGTCGGAGCTGGCATCCGCTATTACGTGTGGGGTCATGCTTTCGTCCGGCCTGAAGTCCGGTACTACCATGTCCTCAACAACTCCGACTTCTTCTCTTCGGGCAACGTTATCCGCGTGGGAGCCTCGATCGGATACACTATCGGTCCAGAGTAGACGGCGGTTGACGCGGACGGCGAATCTGTTTTCTTCGGCCCGCTGGATGCTCTTTACGCATCCTTCGAGCATTCGTCTGGACTGCGCTACTCAAAAGTTCAACCACATCAGGGGGGCCTGGATTGAGAAGGTTTCTTTCGCTCACGTCCGTTTGCACGCTTGTCGTATTCGCCGGTTTCGCTCACGCCCAGCACATTGATATTGCCGGCGGTGGCAGCCGCACCTACTCTTCCAAGCCCACGAGCGCCTCCGAGGCCTTCCAGCCCCCGGAGGAGAGCAGCGGAACCTTGGCCAGCGTCAATGCCCAGATGATTTTCAAGAATCGTTTCGGCATCGGCGCCGAAGTGGCCATCCAGCCCAAGCAGGGACTCTATGACGGCTACCAGCGCTTTCGTCCCGCCCTTTATGACGTGAATGCCGTATTCGCTCCCCGCATTAGTCCCAAAATCAGCGCTGACTTAATGGCCGGCGTTGGCGGTCAGAGCCTGATCTTCTATAACCAATTCGCTCCTTGCCCCTCCACCACCACTTGCCGCGTCTCCCTCAACAGCAACCACCTCTTGCTTCACGCCGGTGGAGGGGTTCGCTACTACTTCCTGGGACACTTCTTCGTCCGCCCCGAAGTCCACTACTACTTCGTCAACCACAACGTCGAATTTCACTCTCGCAACCTGTTCCGCCTCGGAGCCTCGATCGGATACACCTTCGGTCCCAAATAACGCACGGCCCACTCGGCAGCACGTTTTCGTATGGAAACAAAAAAGGCAGCGCCAAGCGCGCTGCCTTTCGTTGCGTGATGGCCTAAGTGCTACTCGTGTTCGCAGATCTCAGCTTCGTGGATCGCCGCATCGAGATGCTCGATCGCCTTGGCGCGATGACCATGAAAGTCACCTACAGCGGCGTCCATGTGATGCCTTGCGCCCCGCATCGCCTCAAGTGCTTCGTGGATGTGGGGATGGCCCGGCACCGGTGCCGCGGCGGCAATCGCTGCGGGTGCCTTCGGTCCGGCTCCTACCGATGGGAAAACGAGCGTGAAGAGAAGTGCCACCATAATCACCAGACTCAGAAATCCGACCTTCTTCATACGTTCCTCCTCGTCCGAATTTCGGCTCGAACGCAACCGGTGTGATTCCTTCGACGCCACGAGCATTGCCCCCGCCGTCCCGAAAGGCTCGCGACACCCCGCACAGTATAGCGGCACATTCCAGTACCGTACTTGTGCAAAAGTTAACTCGGCAGATGCTTCATTTAGCTCTCCCGCCGGCTTCGCCACCAGAAGATCGCCGCCACCAGCACAACTGCGATCGCCACCACGATGTCGAAGCGCTTTACGTTGCGCTCCAGACGCTCCCAGTGCCGACCCGACAGATAGCCTGCTCCCGAGATCACGGTGACCCACACCCCCGCCCCCAGGAAGTTGAAGGTGACGAACTTCCGCCATGGCATCCTTAGCACGCCAGCTAACGGCCCCGCGATGATTCGCATTCCAAACACAAAGCGCGAAAAGAAAACCGTAACCGCCCCGAAGCGCGCAAAAAGATTCTCCCCCCGCGCCATCGTTTTGTCCTGAATTCGAAAGAAGGATTGATAGCGCGCCAGTAGCGGGCGCCCGCCGTAGTAGCCAAGAGCAAAACCCAAATTGTCGCCCAGGGTAGCCGCAATCGTAGCCACCACGATGATCCAGGGAAGTTGCAGATCATGTTCCGAATAGGCCAGGAAGCTTGCCATCAGGAGGATGGTCTCGCCCGGCACTGGCACGCCCGCATTCTCCAGCAGCAGCGCTATCGCAACCGCCCAATATCCATAGTGCACCACCGCATTCCGCAACAAGTCGAGAATGGAGTGGGTCATGAGATTTGTAATCTTGTAATTGGAAATTGTGTAATTGAAAATCCAGTTTTCAAATTGCCCAATTGCTGAATTACTCAGTGACCCAATTCCCTAACGAAGGAACTCGATCAACGCCCGATTGAATTCCTCCGGACACTCTTCATAGGGAAGATGCCCGACCCCAGGAAAAACCACGGTCTGCACATTCGCAAAATGCCGTGCCAGACGCTCCATGGACGAAACATACACTGCCGGATCCTTTGCTCCCCACATCAGCAGCGTCGGAATCGACGCCAGCTTCGGCAACAGCGCCTCCAGTTCCCCCAGATCCGTCGTCCACGTTCGAACAATGCTGAGCGCATGCTCGAACAATCCCGGTGACGCTAGCGGCGCCTTGTATCCCTCGAGGCTGCCAGCCGGAATTCTGCTGCTGTCTCCATACAGTCGTGCGTGAAAGTAAGGAAACAGTAAAGGCATGCGCCCGATTACTCTCCGAAACATCTCTGCGCCAAACCGCGTCGCAAAAAATGGCGCCAGGCGCTTCCCGTGCGCCGAGTACGGATTCACCGGGCACACCAGCACCAGTCGTCGTATCCGGGGCTGCGCCGACCCGGAGTGCAACGGAATCCCGTCGCTCCCTGCCGATCCCATGCACTCTGCGGCCACAAACATCGCGACCGGCCCGCCTCGCGACGTGCCCAGCAGGTCGAACGATGCCAGCCCCAGATTCTCCACGAAGCTCACCACGCGACGCGACGTCCCGCGTACGGAATGATCAAGCCCTCGAGGCCGGTCCGAAAATCCCGCGCCCAGCAAGTCGGGCGCATAGACCGTCGCGTACGGAGCCAGCGCCGGCATGGTGTAGCGCCACGAAAATGAATATCCCAACAGCCCGTGCAGCAGAATCAGCGGCGGCCCCGAACCGGTTCGCAGATACCGCATCCGGGCACCGTCGAAATCCATCCAGCACTCTTCCACGCGCTCGCCAGAAGCGAAAGCCGCATGGCTCGGAATCTCTTGCAGTTCATTCATCGCCGAAGAATCTTCCAGCTCTAAGGACAACTCTTTTACCACCACCGGATTCCTATTAAGTGAAACAAGCCTCTGTCGCTTCACTTTGGGGAGCCTCGGCTCCCCGTTTTTGGTTCTGGGCTCTCAATTCTGCAAGGCGCCTGGATGCGACGCCCGAGGTCCAACGCCTGACGCCCGCTCCTACACCGCTTTCCTCTTCTTTCCCAACAATTTCTTCAGCACCCGAATCCCCTTGTCCACATGCTTCTCCTCCATCAGAAAGGGAGGCAGGAACCGCACAATCGTATCCTGCGTGCTGTTGAACAGCACTCCCTCTGCCAGTCCTTCATCCACAATCGGACGCGCCGGAATGTCCAGCTGAATTCCCTGGATGAATCCCCGCCCGCGCACAACCTTCGCCGCCGCGCGCTTCTCGACCACGTCTTTCAATTGCTGCTGCAAGTAAGCGCCAACCTTGTTGACATTCTCCAGCAATTTTTCATCTTCGACGATCGCGAGAAATTCCAGCGCCACGCGGCACGCCAGCGGGCCCCCGCCGAACGTCGTCCCATGCTGCCCCGGCGCAATCGCGGACGCGAATTCTTCCTTCGCAATGAAAGCCCCCAGCGGTAGCCCCGCCGCGATCGGCTTCGCAATCGCCACGATGTCCGGCGTCACCCCGAAGCTCTGAAATGCAAAAATCGTTCCCGTGCGCCCGAGCCCGCATTGGATCTCGTCGAAAATCAACGCCACACGATGTCGATCCGCCAGCGCCCGGCACTCCTGCAGAAATTCCACCGAGCACTCGAAGATTCCGCCTTCCCCGAAAATCGGTTCCAGCACAATCGCGCACGTATTGTCATTCACCGCCGCCCTTAGTCCCTCCAGATCGTTTTGCTTCACGAACGTTACGTCCTCAAGCAGCGGCTCGAATCCCTTGCGATGCTTCTCCTGTCCCGTGAGCGACAATGCACCGAAAGTCCGCCCGTGATACGACCCTTCCAGCGCCACCAGCCGGCTCTTCGCCTCACCGCCTGCGCGATGTCCCGCCAGCCGTGCCAGCTTGATTGAGCCTTCAATCGCCTCAGTCCCGCTGTTCGAGAAAAACGCCCGGAACTTCTGCGAAGACGATCCGGCTGCAAGCCCGCACAACTTCTCCGCCAGCGGCCCCTGATATTCGTGGTAGTAGAGATTCGAAACGTGCACCAGCTTCGCCGCTTGCTCCCGAATTGCCTTCACGATCCGCGGATGCGCGTGCCCCAACGCGTTCACCCCAAGCCCCGAAACGAAGTCGAGATACTTCTTGCCTTCGATGTCATACAAAAACACGCCCTTGCCCCGCGCCAGCACGACCGGATACCGGTTATAAGTCTGCAGCAAGAACTGACGCTCGCGCTCCGCAACCTGTTCAAGCGTTGTAGCCGAAGCCGGGGCCGCCGGAGAAATAGGAGAAACAGCAGATGTAGTCACAAGTACCTCCCAAGGAAGATTCAATTTTACCGGAAGCGTCAGAGGAAGGGGATCCGTTTCACTTGCTTCCGGCTTAATATCCCGGCGCGGTGTACGATCTCATTGAAGAGATGGGACCTTCGAGGGAAACGGCCGTGTTCTGTCGACGATGGTTCTTGGTTGTGGTCTCGCTTGCATCTCTGAACGTGTCACCAGCACGGGCGTTCGGGCAACAAAGCTCAACGCCTGCTGGCAGCATCGAACCTTCGCCACCAGCCGCCAAACCCGAGTGGACCGAGATTCCAATTCAACCAAAGGAAACTCCGGTTTCGCCAAGCACGCCCGGCCTTCCCGAAATAAGATTTCCGAACTTCGCCTCGTGCTCACTCGCAGAGCTGCAGCTCGCAGTCAGCGAGTTATCCCGCCTCAAGCCCACGGAAGACCAGTCGAAACTGAGATCCCTTCTCGAAAAAACTGGAGCCAAGACGGCAGAGATCGCCCGGAGAACGCCTAACCTTATTTCGCACGAGGCCGTCGTCTTGAAGCAAGGCGACGCTACTATGCGGCAAGATTTTTCCTTCCTCGTTCTGCAACACCTGCTGGACCCCAAGAGTGCGGTGTTTGATGAGTATCGAGTGGACCTCAAGACCGGCGAGAAGATTGAAACCGACTTCCAGAACATCGAAGCTCCGAACTCGCGCCAGCCATCTTCGGCGGTCGAGCTGCCGAAAACGGGTGCCTCAGTGCCGCAGCCCAGAGCACGCACGCTGTCTCAGGGTTTTGTGAACCAATGGCTCTATTTTTATCCACCCAGCCAGCCGGAGTCGGAGTTCCGTTACCTGGGAGAACAAACCATCGATGGGCATCGCACACTGGTTGTAGCCTTTGCCCAGAAGCCAGGATCGGTTCGGATGCCGGTCACTTTTATTACCGAAAACGGGACATTCCCGGTCTTTATGCAGGGCGTTGCCTGGGTGGATTCATCCGACTTCCGAATTGTCCAGCTGCGGACTGATTTGCTCTTACCTCCGCCCGGAATGCAACTGCGCCGGCTCACTGTCGACATTCGGTTCTCGGAGATCCGACTTGCCGAGGTGCCATCGCCCTTGTGGTTGCCCCGTCAAGTGATCATAACTGCGAACGTAGGTGCAGTAGCTCTCCACGAGAAGCACACATACACTGACTACCGGCTATTTCGGACGCACTCAAAAATAGTATCGAGGTGATTCCTCCGGCGAGGTCGGAACTTGCCCACCGCCGCCTTCGGGCACAACGCCCCACGCGTCACTACTCGTACCGAAGTGCTGTGATCGGATCGACACCCAGCGCCCGCCTCGCCGGGGCCGAGCAGGCAATTGCAGCCACTACGCTCAACAGGACGGTCACAATCAGCAGCACCAGTGGATCGCGCGAGTTCCCATCCGCCCACTGTGCCAGGACCTTACTCAGCGCGAGACTGAGAACTACACCAATCGCGATCCCGGCCACCACGCTCCTCGCCGCCGACGTAAACACAATTTTCAGTACGTGCGTTCGTTGTGCGCCGAGCGCGATGCGGATGCCGAGTTCGTTGGTCCGCTGCGCCACCGAATACGAAACCACGCTATACAGTCCGACCGCCGCCAACGCCAGCGCCAGCAACGCAAATGCACCGAATAGCCAGGTCACCAACTGCCCCTGCTCGTATTCCTGCTGTTCCGTAATCCAGTGCTCAAGGTCTTCGACCTGCCCGTTGACTTGTTGTTCAGCATCGACCGCATTCACCTGCATTGCAACCGCGTGCACAAGCCTGAGCGGGTTCGTGTCGGAGCGCACCAGGATTTGAGTCCACACCCGCATCGACAGTGTGTACGGCACAAAGACTTCCGGGAGGGTCGCATTTCTCAACCCGTCGTTGCGCTTATCGGTAATGATGCCAACAACTCTCAGCCACGAATCTGCCCCCGGAGCAGCCGTTGTGTAAGGCGGATCATCTTTCAAATCCGGGACCTTGAGCGACCGTCCCAGTGCGTCTCCCTTCGGGAAGTAGAGCTTCGCCATGGTCTGGTTGATGACCGCCACATGCGCGGCATTGTGATTCTCCGTCTCGTCCCATACCGCGCCCTGAGCGATCGGGATGCGCAGTATTGGAAAATACCCGGGGCTGACGAAGTTGACCCGCACCTTCTGGTTGTCGCGCCTCGCTTCACCGAGGACCTCGACGCTCGTGTCCCACCCGTTGGACGGCGGAGTCGCATTGGCCGATATCGCCGCCTCAGTCACCCCCGGCACCGTCGCCGCCCGGTTGCGCAACTCCTCAAAATAGGCCTGCCGCGCCTTAAACGTTGGGTATGCGCCGTCGTGCACAGGAATACCCACCGACATCACGTTGTGCGGGTCATACCCCAGCGGCGTGTTGATCATGCGCAAGAATCCCTGCATCGCCGCGCCCGCTCCCGCCAGCAATAGCAACGTCAGCGCGGCTTGCGTCGCGATCAGCACATTGTGTGTGGTACCCCCACGCACAGTACCTGCAATCTTGCGAGTGTTGGCCTGCATCATCCCGCTTATGCCGGGCCGGGAAAGCTGCAATGCCGGCCACAACCCGAACAGCATCCCCGTAACCAACGCGATCGCAACGCTGAAGCCGAGCACCGGTAAGTTGAGTTGGATCGCTGCCTCGTGCGGGAAGGAGTATTTCGGCAACAAATCAGTAATGACCGCGAGTGCCCGGTACGCCAGAAGCACACCCGAAGCAGCACCCGTCAACGAAAGCAGCAGCGACTCCGTCAGCAACTGCCGGATGATTCGCGACCGGCTCGCCCCAATCGCCGTCCGGACCGCCATTTCATGCTGTCGGGCCGTGCCTCGGGCCAGCAATAAGATCGAAACGTTTCCGCACCCGATCGCCAGCAACAATGCCACTGCGGCGAACAACAGAAACAACGTGCCTCCCAGCTCATGAACAAATCTCTCATTCAACCCAACCACGTGAAACTTGAACTGATCGCTGGGAAAGTGCTT
>Ga0265338_10003978_pt1 | contig 20339 bp, 24 predicted proteins | sample 42126metaG_FD_193579 | JGI IMG/M metagenome (GOLD analysis project Ga0265338, IMG submission 193579) | Rhizosphere microbial communities from Carex aquatilis grown in University of Washington, Seatle, WA, United States - 4-21-26 metaG | ecosystem: Host-associated > Plants > Roots > Rhizosphere...
TTCCCTCTTGCGCCCGGACGATTGTGGTAAAATTGTCGCCGCTTCTCGCGGTGCAATAGACGATTTCGGTGAGCAGCCCGGTCGCGGCGTCGTTCAGGGTGGCGGTGAATTGCTGGGCACCGCCGGGGTTTGGAAATTCGCTGCCTTGGCCGGCCGCCACCGTCAGCGCCAAGGCGGAATTCGTGATCGGGGCCGCGAGCGTCGAGGACGCATCATTGGCGAAAATAAAAACGCTCATTCAGTCCCCCGCGTTCTTCGCGTTTTCCTTTACCACCCTTTTTCGTGTTTGCACACGGACGGCTATATCGAAACCACGAACTCGTACTGGAAAGGTACCTGCAGTGCCCCGGAATCCATTGCTTCCTTGAAGATGGCCTCGTTCGGGAGCGCGGGCGGTGGCGCATTAAAAACCGTCAAAAGGCGGTTGTAGGCCATCTGATTGTAGCCAAACCGGTTATAGAGCGCCCCGCCGGTGATGGTTCGGGTGCCGACTGTCAGGACGATTGTGATAATGCCGTCCCCGATCAGGACGCTAACCCCTCTGGTGTCGTCGACGTTCGGCGCCGAGCCATTCGGCCCCAAGAGGAAGCGAAGCACCCGGCGCTTGAGCCACCGGATATTGAAGGTGTTTCCGTCCCCGCGGTACAGATTCCACGTCAGAATCCGCTTGAAGATATCGTCGGTGGTCACCGCGATGTCGGTCGGCCCAAGGATCCGATGCACATTGAGAGGGATCGTGTTGTAGGCCCACGTATTGTAAGGCCCCAGCGCCCGGTTCTGGCCAGATGACAGGGTCGGCCGCTTGATGCCGTAGAGACCCTCGGCGACCCAATCCAGCAGCGATCCGCTGATATTCTCGTTCGTGTAGACCGCGAGCGGCGTGTCGACGAACCAATCGACGTAGCCTTGCGCGAGATTATTGTAGGAGTCGACGAACGCCTGGCATGCTTCGTCGTCGTTGTACTCTTGGTAGAGATACGACGGAATCACCTTGGTCAGCGTCGTCGGACCGGCTGGCGGGAAAGTCCCGACGAGCGGCTCTGGAGTCGGCGGCGGTGTTGTCTGGATAACGAAGGCCGAAAATCGATGGCCCGACGTCGCGGCGTTAACGCTCACATTGCCGGTGAAATTCGCGGGAATGACAAAACTATAGCCCGGGAGGATTTCGAAGGTGGTGTCGGTTTCCTCGAGCGCCGCCGGATTTACCAAGTCGACGTAGAGCGGCTCGGCGCTGTTAATATTCTGGTCGACCGCCAATTGCGGGTTGACGATCAGCCCGCCCAGCAGCGGGCCATAGGCCGCGTAGACCGCCTCGCCACCGATTCCGACAACGGTCCTTGCTGCAGGAAAGAGGTTCTGCGCCGCCATTTACGTCGCCTGCTGGATAGTGATTTGAGCCCCGGTATCGTCGGTCGTGAAATAGCTCGAGGGATCACCGGATATCAGCGTGGTCCCGGCGCCGGGCACGGTCAGAATTCCATTGATGAAAACCTGATAGGTCAGCACCGATATCGTGCTGCTGGTCAGCACCGTCGACACCGAATCGATGAAAGCCTCGTCGAGCAGCAGCGTATTGATCGGGGCGCCAGCGATGATCGAATTCACATAATCGGCGAGGGCCGGCGCGGCGAGTTGCGCCACCGAGGCTTGAGAGACGAAATTCGGCTGCGTGGTGTTGTACGTCACCGTGATCGTCACGGCCTGCGCCGGCGGATCGATAAAGGTGATTCCGTAGGTGTTTGGCGGATCGACAATGTTGACTGTCACGTTGCGCGGGTTTGGCTCGCAAATCCCGCCGCTCACATAGGGCGGCATAAGGGTCGTATCGGTCGCGATGCTGAAGGTCTTTTCGCTGATCACGGTCACCGTGAAATTGACGTTATTGAGCGCGGTCGGGCCGACGATTTCCGACAAAGTCGTGTGGTCGCCGCTCGAATAGCCGTGGTTGATATCGGTGGTGACCACCCCGGGATTGGCGTTCGTGATGCCGGTGATTCGGATAACCGATCCGGTCAGGCGCGCAATATTCAGCCCGGAGGCAAAGATGGCCCCGGCGATTTGATAAGGGTCGCCGCCGCCGGCAATCACCTCCCATAAGCCGGTGACCGGATCCTGAAGAACCGAAATCAATCGCTGCTGGACGCCATCGACCTGCCCGAGCAGGGTTTTCAGGAGCGTAGTCGTTCCTGTCGAGACGGCCTGAATGGCTTGGTTGACGCGCGCGCGGTACTCGCTCTCGCTTTCGCCGTTGACGTCTCCCGGCGTTCCAGGCTCCGGGTTTGCGCAGGTGATCACGTAATTTGCGACGTCGTATGAGCTCACGACGCCGGTCACCGTGTTCGCGGCGATCGACCAAGCCCCCGTCTGCGCGGCCAAGCAGAACAGCGCGGGCGTCGTTCCGTCCGACGATGACTGCCCGCCATCCTGCACGATGTACTGGTAGGTGCCGTCCGTCACCGTAAAGCCGACCGGGATGACGTAACCGGGTACCGGATTGGCGCTCGAGTCCGCGATGCTAAATTCCACGAACACGGACGTGTTTGTCGGTGGCGCCGGTGCTGCCCCCGGTCCGATGAAGACCTGCCCAAGCTGGCTCAAGGTGAAAGCATTGGCGCCGAAGGTCGTCAGCGAGTTGACCGCCTCGACCCGCGCACTATCGATCAGCGAAAGCGCATAGGTGTCGGTCGACGAAATGTCCTCGATCATCGATCCCGGCAGGGTCGCGGTGTAGCCGGGCACCGCCGAGGATACCAACGCCAGCAGCATCGCATTGAGCGTCGCCGGCGCAGTGGGCTGCGGTCCGGCCGCGGTGATGACCAAGGGAACGTCTGTCGTCATTGTGCCACCGTCGCTGTGAGTTTGACGCCCGTGTTCGTCGTGACGTTAACGGTATAGGTCGGCGTGGTCGCCCCGGGCACGCGGCTGATCACCAGCGCCGCAAAATACCCAGCGAACTGCTGCTGGGTCCGCGCCACGTCGAAATCCGGCCATAGCTGCTGAATCACCGATTGCTCGGCCGCGATTCCATAGGATGCGTAGAACGGGCTTTCCCCAAGATTCAACTGCAAGACTTGCAGAAGGGTCGTCAACCATACAGCATCATCATTGCCGTTAGCGTCTGTCTGCACCGCCACCCACGTGTAGGTTCCATCTTCTGCGTATTTTCTTCCATAGGTGCGCATTCTATACCGCCAACAGAGTGCAAAGGAATTCGACAGGATCTTTCGCCCGCTTTTTACTGTTACATGGCGGACACGTAAGTTGAATGTTTGAATCGCAATGCTTACCGCCTCGTGAGAGCGGAATGTAGTGATCTAGATTTATTCCGGTGAATTCAAGATCACGAAAACAATAAGGGCAGGCTCCGCCTTGCTCCTCAAGCAATAGTTTGACCAATCCGATAGATATTTTGCCACCACTTTTCGAAGCTCGCTTATTCTCCGCGTAGATTAACACTCGATCATGGTTGGCTTTTCTCCACTCAGCTATTCGTTTTTTTATTTTTTCGATATTGGCATAGTAAAATTTGGACCAACGGTCGGGGTGGTTTTTATAGGCATCGACCCGGTGTTTTCTTACTCGCTCCGGATTTCTCAACCTCCAGTCGCGGGTGCATTGCGCAGCTTCTTCTCTATGATTAGTCCGCCACGCCGCCTGTTGATCACTATTAATTAGTCTATACGCGGCAATTTTTTCGGCGTTCTTTTCTCGATACTCTTTCTGTTTTACCAACAATCTTTCGCGATTTGCGATCCTGTAAGCTTTGGCACGGTCTAAATGTTTTTGGCGGGTGCGCAAATATCTAGCGGCATCAGCGAGTTTCTTTCTCGCCTTCTTTTCCGCGATTGGTTTTGGTTTTGGCCCGCGCTTCCCCATGCCGCAGCATATCCTAAAAACTATGATGCACCGAGCGCCTCCACCGCAGCGAGCGCCCGGGCATGCGCGTCATTGGTGGTTTTCATAATGCGGCCGAACATCGCCTGCGCCTGGCCGGGATCCTTGACCGGACTTCCGGGAAGCGTGGAGTCGACGATATTGCCGATCAGCGTGCCAAAATTGCGAGAAACAGCGTCGTCATACGCCTTCTCGACCGCTTCCTTCATTCTGGCGACGTCGACCACGGCCCCGCTCCCGCGCTTTCGCTACTCGGCTATACCACTTTGACGGTGCCGCCACTATTCCAGAGCGAGCCAACCGGCAGACCAGCCGCCGAGACGGGGAGAGTCGATATCTGGAGGCTTTTTCCCAGCGGCACCGTGAGTTGCGCGCCCAGGGCGGGCTGCAATTTCAGCATCGTGGTCTTTGCTGTGTCATGCAGGATGACACCGGTTTGACCATAGATCTCGTAGGCGTTGGCATCGATTGGCGCCGGGAAGGATTTGCTGCCGCTGGGGAAAAACGTCAGCGACGCCAGATTGCCGGTGATCGACAAATCGGCCACGCCGCTGCCCAGCCCGTTAACCTCGTTGATCTGGGTGTCGGCCGGGAAAACCAGGCCGCGGTCGCCGGGCTGCATTGGCGGCCGACCGTATTGCGAGCAGCCGAGGCCGATGGTGACCTGCGGCAGGGTGAACAGCGACGTGTTGAGCAGGAATTTAACCGTCACGATGAAGCCGCTCACCGAGACGATTTGCGCCGGCAGCGCCTTCCCGAGCAGCGCGATGGCATCGAGGACTTTCCGCTGGGACTGATTTTCCAGCGAAATCGCTATCGGGGTTTTTTGGGCGGCAATGCTCATTGGAAATTGCTCTGCGCTCCGCCGATCTGGGTCGTCGAAGAGCCGCCCGGATTGCTGGCCACGTCGAAAACCGTACACCACGACGCGGCGTCGGGCTGACGGAAGCGGCCGACGTGCCGGACCTGCTGGACCCGATAGTTGCCAGCGAACGAGACGGTATTGCGCGGCAGCAGCGCGGCCTGTGGCGTGACCACCTGAATCGCCTTCGGCATCGTGATCAGGTCGGACACCGAGATATCGGCCCTCATCACCGTTTTGAAATTGCTGGTAAAGCCGAGCCACGTCGGCTGGCCGATCATGTCCTGAAAGGCGATAGGCTTTCCCGCCGGCGCCGCCGCGGTGCCGTCATAGACGCTGATGGTGTCGCCGTTCTGGGAAATCTGGACGCCGAGATAATTCGAGGTGCCGAGTATTTTCTGGGAAATTGACCGGGCGAATTGTGCAATTTGCTGGAGCGTCCCGTAAACGAACGGCTGATCGTTCTGCAGGGTTAATTTGTTGCTGATATTAATTTTGAGCGTCGCGCTCGGGAACGCGGTCGAAAGCGCCGCCTGCAGCACGTCCGCAAGGTTCTGGCCCGCCTTCCAAGGCGAGGCGATATTGACCGGCTTGTAATTTGTCCCGCTCGGCGGGGCCAAGATCAGGTCGAGCGTCGTATCGGTGCCAATCCAGTTACCGACCGCCGGATAGATCGTGCCTTTCGCTAATAGCCCAGCCTGGTTGGCGGCCGCCGTCGCGAGCGGCAGACCCTTTTGCATGCCGCCGTAGATCGCGACGGGCTGGCCGTTCAAATTCTGCGCCTGCGACACCACCGAAAGCGGCACGCCATAAATGCGGACGAACGATTTGACGTCCATCCCGCCGCCGGCCGCCGTCGCATAATTAAAGGCGAAGATATCAATCTCGACGTCGAGCGCGTTCGGATCGTTCGTCGAGTCGAACGTTAGCGCGCTGCCGCCTGAGCCGATGACGATTTTGTAATAGCGCACTTTACAGATTTCCCGAATTGCTTGACGGAACGCGCCATTTTACTTGTCAGATCGTCCATAACCCGGACCAATATTCGGGACCGGAAAGGTTTTGCCGTCCAGATCCGGCGTAAATTCGCCGTTGCGAAGATACCCGTGGTACTCGGCGGTGACGATCGAAGGCGAGCAGGTGATATTCGGCCACTCGCCAGTGACGGTCCAGCCGTCCCCATTCGACGATTTGCGATCCGGGCACCACACATCGCCATCCGGACACACCACTTCGATTGGTGGTCGCTTGCCGAGCCACGTTTTCCGGTAGTGGATCGACAGAAAATAATTGCCGCCGACGTCCAGATACCAGTCATTGTACCAGCCCATGCCCGGCAGAAAGACGCGTCGGTCATTTCGATAAAACCCGTCCGCCACGGCCTTATCGCTCATGGCCCGGTACTCTTCATAAGACAGAATCTTCGGCGCGAGTTTCATGGGCTGACCTCGAATTGCTGCGCGGCCTCTCGAAAGACGAGCGACGAGTCAGTGAAATATCCGCCGACCAGATTGAGGTTTTGCGCGGCCGAGCCAATCGATGTGGCGGCGCCGGGATCGCTCAAGAGCGGATAGGTAAAGGTCGTGGCGCTCCGGATCAAGCACTCAAAGGTGCCGTTGTATGCGTCCGGGACCATATCGGCGATGGTGAGCGTCGCGATGGTGCCGACCTTGTAGCCGTGCGCCTCGACGGTGGTGACGGTGACCAGCCCCGCGTCCCACTCGACCGCCTGGATTCCTATCGGGTTCGGCGAGCCGGTGACGGCCTCGGAAACGACGAGCGTATTGGAAACGTCGTAAATCGAAATGTACCACCGCTGGCCGAACAGCGACCACGTCACGATGGCGCTGTATTGCTGGCCGTCGAGCGTCGGCTGAAAACTAAAAACGGCTTGGCCGGTCGGTGTGAAGGGATAGACCGCCATCATCAACCTCCGAGCGACGGGAGCGGCGACGACGTGACCGGGATCACCGGAGCGGCGGCGGCCCCCTGCACATTGGTCGCGGCCGGCACGGTCGACAGCGTCGTCAGGCTCGGCGGAACGTTAACCGACTGCCCAAGGCCCGTCAGCGAGCCGTCCGTGGTCAGGCCGCCGGTGATCTTGCTCATGGCGGCGTTCTGGACCTGCTGGACGTCCGACAGCGAGATAAGTGGCTGCCAAAAGTCCCACTGCCACCGGTACTGCGGCTGCTTGCTTTCGGCCGCCGAGACGTCCCGGAGATTGAGCAACACGCAATTCGTATAGAAGAACGACGGCGTGGCGACGATATAGGTGCCGCCCTGCTGATTGTGGGCGGCCAAGATCGACTTGAGCGCCGTCATGGTCGCCAGCTTGAGCGCATAGCCGCCCTCGCCCTTGGCGGGCACCAGCATGGTCAGCGAGATTTGCTGGGGATCGGTGATGGCGGCGTTTGCGGCCACCGCCTGATTGGCGAACGGGTAGGTCGCGATCTTCTGGGCGATCAGCGTTCCGCCGGGCTGTGGCGCAAAATTCGCAAAATAGTCGTTCAAATCCTCCGGGCCGCCGCCGGACAGAATGCCGTCGAGGAAGTCGGCCGCCTGCAGGATCGAGATAATCGGCAGCATGCCGCCCGGGATAAAGGTCGCGATCCCGTTGGTGAGCATGATCGGCGATATCTGGAACGCAAGCTGGTAGGCGGTCCGGCCAGCACTCATGGGGCACCCCCCGAGGCCGACCTGCGCCGCCGAGGTGACGGCGCTGCCACCGGTCGTATCGTGGATCTCGACTACCACCTTTTGGTAACCCTGAATCCCGTGCGCCTTCGAAACGTAGTTGCGCGTCTCTTCCGGAAGCGGACCGCCGCGGTCGACTCGCCCCGGCCCGGAATTATAGGCCGCAAGCACCTTGTCGACGTCCCCATGATATCGCCGCACCAGATCCCGCAGGATGATCGATGCCGTCTCGGTATTGTACTGCGGATCGGTCAGCTTGTTCGGGTCGCGGCCGTACTGCCGCGCGGTGCCCGGCTCGATTTGATAAAGCCCCACGGCGCCGGTCTTGGACACCGCATTCGGGTCGTGCTTGGCGTTCTCAAGCTGGGACACCAGCCCCAGCAGGTCGCGCATCGCCGGGTCGGAAACCTTGTCGAGCGCGCCGTAGAAGCCGCGGGCGTTTTTGAAATTATTGACGATGCCGCCGAAAAGGCTGTCGGCCACCGAGCCCGGCCGGATCGACACGTTAGGTCCGCCGGTAAAATACCCCTTCGGCAAATTTCCCGGGAGGTGATCGGTCACCCACTTTATCGCGCCGGCGAGTTTTGACGCACTCTCGGCGATATTCCCGACCGACTCTTTGAAATCGTCCAGATCCTTACTGAACTCGTCGCTGACCAGATACTTTGCCAGTTTCTCGATGCCCTGGCCGAACGGCTCGAGCCACTTGGACGCGCCATTGAGGAAGGTCGCCGTCGCGCGCTCAACCGATCCGGCCAGTTTCGATAGCGGCTCGGCCAGCGGGGCGAGCCCCTTCACGAACGTGTTTTCGATCCCGAGTTCGGCGCGGCCGAGCGCCGTGCTGAAATCCTGCCATTGCCGGGTGACCTTGTCCTGCAGGTTCAACGTCTGGGAATCGTTCTGGAATTGCTGAAGTTGCTTTTGCCGCTCCTGCGGGTTGGCGCCGAGATACCGGACGATATCGTCGTTACCGAGGAATTGGTCGATTCCCAGCGCGCGCGCCTGCGGCAGGATCAGACCGCGCGGGGTATTGGCGAACAGCCCCGGGAGGCGCTTCAGGAGTTCGGCCGACACCGTCGCGGCATTGCCGCTATCGATGGCCCCCTGCGGCACGCCAGCGGCCCGTAGGCCGACGAACGCGGGGTTGGTGATATCGAATAGCGCGTTCCGGGAAGCCCCCAGCACGGCCCCCGCATTGACGAAGCGGCCAAGGTCCAGCCCGAACGCCTGATTCTGGCCGTAGCTGATCCCCAAGCCCGCCGCCTCGCGCCGGGAGCCCGATACCGCCCCAGCGATGCGGTCGAGGCTGACCGCGCCGACGATGGCCCCCAGCGCCCCGGTGAGCCCGGTCCATTTGGCCAGCGACAGGGTGATCCGGCTTAACTGGTCGGCCGTCCGCTGAGCGTGGGTCGAAATGCCGTGCCACGACTTTTCCGCGCGCTGGGCCTGATTGGCGACCTGCTTTTCGCCGTCAACCACCTTCGACAGGAGTTGCGTCTGCGCGGCGAGCGCCGCCACCACCGGCTGCTCGGCCAAGGCGACCTTGGCCCACATGCCGGGCATCTTGGCGAGCGATTGCTGGTACTTTTCGACGAGGGCGAAATAGGCTTTCGCCTTCTCGTCCTGGATATCAATTTCGAAGATGCTTTTATTGGCCACGCCCGCCTCGCAACCTACCCTCGCTTCCTCAATTGACGATTACGCCAATCGTGGGCCGAAAGATATGGCAGGTCGCAGTCTCGCATGAACTCCTGAAAGCCGTCGCTCGACAGCCAACTCAGGATGGATGCGATGATGCCGCCGGCTCTTTCTTCTTCCCAGAATCTTCGGTCGCGGTCGACGTCCGCAAGGAATGCGCCCACTCCGTAGAATTCGAGGACGTAACTCGCGCATCCGCGATTGAAAAACCGCTCTCGTAAATCCCCGGTAAGTCCCCTTTGCTCGGCACCCACGAAGCCAAGGTAAAAAAAACGATGGCGTTCTCGACCTCCGCATATTCGTCGGCGTCGAGTTTTTTCTGCTGCCGGGCCACATCGAGCGGGACCGCCTGCCAGCCATGCTCGGGCGTGTGTACGACCACGCTGGTGAGGCGCTTGATTTCCGCCAGCAGTCCGGATTCCACGCCGTTGCGCGTCACGTCGCCCGTCGCGTTCTTCTGATCGGTCCAGACGCCCAGCTGCTCGGCACTCTCCCGCAGCGCGAGCGAGGCGATCCGCGGCGCCGAAATGCCGGCCGTCGAAACCGCGAAATTGAAAGCCTTGGTGATCGGCGCCCAATACCGCTCAAAGACGTCGCGGCTGATCGGCGCGGAATGGACCTGCAAACCGGTGGCCCCGACCGGGAACGCAATATTCAGTCGCTTGTCGACCTTTAAGTCCGACATTTCCGAAGTCTCCCCTGTTTTGAAACGCAGCTATGCGACCACTTCACTTTTGGCCGTCAATTTTAGGATCGAAAAAATGAAGTGCGCGCAGCAACCCTAATTGAACAGGGCGTTGTTGCAAACGTAAAACCCGCTGCAGGTCACGGCGAAAATCGGCGTGGTGCCGTTGAACAGCATATCGCCGACGCCTTGGATGGACATGTTTTGCAGTTGGAACGACGTGATGCCGTTCACGGCAATGTCGGGATAAACGGTGCCCTGGCCGAGCAGACAATAATTCTCAAGCTGGATTTTGTACTGCTCGGCAAGCGATTGCGTCTTGAGCAACGCCAGCACCACCGAACACGGAAGGAAGCACTCCGGTGATTGGACGATGCCGGTCAGCGTCGGCAGTTGGGCCGACGCCTCGCCGGTCACCCGGAAGTTGATGCCCTCGCGATCGAGGAAGGGTGCCGTGACATTGAGGACCGGAAAGTCGGCCCACACTACGGTGCCCTTGACCCGGTTGAGGACGCCTTGGTCGATCAGCGGATTTCCGGAAGCCATAGCTGCCCCTTACGTCGCGAACTGCGAAACGGTCACGTTGAAGGTGATCTGCGCGAAGCCGCGGAGCGGCACGTACAGGATCGAGAACCCTTTGTAGAGGCCCGAATTGTAGTCGCTCGGATTTTCCGTGACATAGCTCGGGAACGGATCAGCGTTGATCGCCGTGTACGAACCGAAGGTGTCGGCATCGAGTGCGGCCGCCCAGGCAACGGCACTGAGCGTCAGCGCCTTGATCGGGTTCAGCACCAGCCCCGCCCCGAGGCCCTGCGCCATGACCGAAATGGCGACCTGCTGCAGCGCGTTGATGCCCGCCTGATTGTAGTAGATCGGGTTCGCCGGATTGTTCGACCCCGCGATGAGCGCCGCGGTGATGGCGATCATCACGTTAATCTGGACCCAATCGACCGAGTACCAATAGTTGAACGGATTGCCGTCCATGTTGTTGCCGCCGATCAGGATCGTCCCGGAGACGTTTCCAATGCCGGCCGAGCCGACATAGTTGACGTTCGCCGCCTGCAGCGTAGCCAATTGCGCGGAATTCCCGGCCGCCGGGTACGCGGTGACCCCGAACAGAAACGCCAGATTGAGCGGCGTGATTCGGTTGCTCGAGGACGGCGCATAATTGAGCGTCACCCAGAACACCGCGGCCATCGAGAACTCGGTCGTCGAAACCCCGGGCGCTTCGATCAGGGTAATCGCGCATTTCATCGACGACGTATAATCGGCGTAGGTCGCGAGCGTCGTGGTGATGAAGAAGTAGGTTTGCGATGTGTCCGTTTCAAAACTGGCCAGCAGCGTCAGGAACGACGAAACGCCATCCCAGCCGCGCGGAACGAGGTACGAATAAAACGCGTTCGGATTGTTGGTGATGTAGGTCGACAGCGCGGCAATCGCCGCCACGAAAGTCCCAGCACCCAACTCGAGAACATAGACGCCCTGGCCGCTGCCCTGCGCGAAGAACGTGGTCGCCATTTCCAGAAGTTCGGCGGCACCGGGCAAGGTGAAGGTCGGCGAGCCGGTGGCGGGCGACGCGGTTCCGGAAGGCACGGCATAGGTGAACGTCTTGGCGCTGGTCACGGTCGCGATGAAGGTGCCGTTGTAGCCGAGGACGGTCGAGCCCGCGATGGTGGTCAGGAAGGTCGAGCCGTTCGCCAGCCCAAGGCCAGCGTCCGCCTCGCCGCCGCTGATCGTCAGCGTCAACCCGGTCGGCCCGAAATAGGTCAGCGTGGTGCCCGAGGATCCGGCGGCCGCGACAAAGGCGCCGTTGATCGACGTCACCGAGCCGGTGCCGGTCGCGGTGACGTTGATCGGATCGCCCGGTCCGATACCGAGGCCACTAGCCAGCGTCAGCGTCACAAGGCCGGTGCTGCCGTTGTAGGTGCCCGACGAGATATCCGAGCCAGAACCCTCAAGCGTGGCCGTCGCAGTCCCGCCCGACTGCGTGATCGATGCGAGCGCACTTGCGCCATTGAGCAGTGGGGTCAGATCGGAAAGCTGGGTCAGCAGCGACTTCGCGCCGGCGGCGAGCGTAGTGCCGCCTTGCGAAATCAGCGCGCCGATTTTCTGCTGGGTCGAGGGCGTGGGTGCGACAAGCGTGGAGACGTTCACGCGCACTATCGGATTCGACATTGCCGCAGCCCCTTCCTCTCAACCGAAAGTCTTACGCCAGCCGGAACAGCGTCCAAGCACCGGCGCCGGTCTTCTGCGCCCGGAACCGGCCCGCATTGCCCGCCACCGCGGTGAAGGTCATCGCGCCGACAAGCGTCCAGCCGGTGTTCGTGGTGATCGTCGGCAGGTTGGTCGAACCGGCCAAGCTGATCACCGAAAAATCGAAGGCGTCGTTGGCGACCGAATTCGGGATCGCAGTGTCCAAGGCGCTCGCGAGCGGAAGCTGCAGGTTGATCGCTGCGCCCGGGGTCGACGTGATGATGCCGCCGAGAAGATCGGCGACCGCAAGCGTGACGGCCGTGTTGTGGTTGGCCGCCGCAACTTGATGGACGATGGAGACCGTCCCACGGTTGACCACGTTGCCACCGATGCCAGTGCCGTCGAGCGCGCCGCCCGCAAGAACCACGTCGCCGCCGTTGGCATTCGAGCCAGCGCCAGCCGCGCCGCCGGTGATCTGTGCCTGCCCGCCAACGCCGCCCGCACTGGTGCCGCCCTGACCGCCGACCACCGAGGCAATCGCGCCGGTGCCGGTGCCTTTGCCTTGGCCGCCTGTCACAGACGCCGCGCCGCCGTTGCCGTTGGTCGAAGTCGCCGCGCCACCCGCTACCGAGGCTGCGCCACCATTGCCGGTCGCGCCGCCGCCGGAAGCGCCGCCGGAAACCGAGGCCGCCCCGCCGTTGCCGGTGCCAGCGCCAGCGCCGCCCGCTACAGAGGCCGCGCCGCCCGCGCCGTTCGTGGAGAGGGCCGCGCCGCCCGCTACGGTAGCCGGGCCGCCATTGCCCGTTGCGCCCGCTCCGGAAGCGCCGCCGGTGACCGACGCTGTTGCGCCCGCCGCCGTGCCTTGGCCAGCGCCGCCCGTCAGGCTGGCCACGCCGCCGGTCGAATTACCTGCCGTACCGGCACCGCCGGCCACGCCGACCGCGCCGCCCGCGCCCGAGGTCGCACCGCCTGCGGCGCCGGTCACATTGACCGCGCCGCCCGCTGCCGTTGCGTTCGCCGCTGCTTGGCCGGTGATGGGGAAAGGCGTTGCGCCGCCGACGATGGTTGTCGGCGCTTCCGAGCCGCCGACCGAGATCGTTACAATGCCGGTGCCCGATGTGGGGCTGATAACCACCCCAGAACCCGCTTTGATTGCGCCAACATAAAGCGAACTAGTTGCGGGTTCTTGCGGCATCGATCCCCTCCGTGCGCGGTAAAGCGACCGCCCCTATAGATGCTGGGGCCGTTTCTACAACAGAAAAACGTGTCGCACTAGACCTAGGCGCCGTCGCCGATCACGAAAGACGGGGTAACCGTCTCGATTTGCTTCTGCGCAATCGCGCGCATGGCGTGCTGCAAATACGAAACTTCAAACTCGACGGTCTTTTTCTGGGCAATCGTCAGCAACTCCGCCTGCGTGCGCTTCTCGTCTCTAAGCACCGGAATATTCATGATTCCGAACGCCGAAACGTCGCTGCTGTACTGATAAATCATATCGAGGACGTTGGCCGAACTCAAATTCCGGGTGCCCCACAGCGTGATTCGAACGCGGTCCATGCAAAGCTGCGTGTGCGTCGAAGTCGCCGGATCGATCGTCGGCGCCGAGGCCAAGGCTCGAGTGCCGGCCGGATCGATGTGCACCGCAGCGAATGGCGGAACGAGGTTCAGATCGGTGAGAAACGACGGATAAAACGTGATGCCCGGATTTCCGAACCCATAGACCGGATCGTACGAATTGAGAGCCAACCAGGCGGGCAGGCTGTTTGAGACGATCTGGGTCGTATTCCAATCGCTGACCGAGTCGATGATCTGCGACGCCATGTCGGCATAAACCGCATAGCCGAGATAGTGATAAAGGTCGGCCTGCTGGTAGAACGAACCGCGGCTGGAAAACGAAAACCGCAGCCCGCGAAATTCCGCGAGATACATGAGGTTCGGCGCGATCTCGTTGAATTGGTCGACCGGCGAAAGCGACGTGAAAACAACGCGGTTGGCCGCATAATTCTCCGACTCTTCCTGCCGTATATCCGTCGCGTAGTGCAGCGAACCAGCAACCTTGAGGGTTTTTGGTTTGCTGCTCGCGGCCGCCAGCGTTTGCGTCGAGACGGTCATGGCCTCGATCAGCGCCGCGTCGCTTAAAAGGTCGGCCCGCACCCAGAAGGCGTAACCGTCAATCGGCAGGATCACCCGAGCGTACAGGGTGAAGGTGATTTTCTGGTTAAGCGACAGCGCCTTGACGCCATCGGCCAGCGCCGAACCGAGTTCGGTTTTTGCGCTTAGTGCTTCCTCGAGGCCAGTCATGTCAGGTGATCAGCCCCGAAGCTTGAACAAAAAAGCTGGTATCGGGTGACGTAGCGATGACCGTTCCCGTGCCTTGCCATTTGTAGGTCCACGTTCCCGGCAGACTGACGGTCAATTGGTAGTAATAGACGCCGACCGAAACCTTGACGACGGCCGGCGTGGTGTACTCGGTGACGTCTCCAGTCGGATCCTCGACGAAGAGATTGATCGTCGACGGGTCGACGGGGGCACCGGTGGAGGCGTTGACGAACGTCCCGTTAATCTGGATCTGGGTTTCGACTTGATAGACGTTTCCTGAAACGCAGGTCATTCGGGAAGCTCATCTGTTGCCGCCAGCATGGCGGGCTGGTCCGAACCTTGCGCTTCGCAGACAGCCTGATCGAGCGCCGCCACCAAGACGACCGGCGAATCACTGGACGATGCGACCGCTATGGTCGTCGGCATGCGCTAAATCCCCCAGCCGCTTTTTAACACCTAACGAGCCGGGCCGATATATTCCCAGCCTGCCCGCATCAAATGACCTGTGGTCCAGGCCAACCGATTGCCCTTTTGCGGCTGGGTGGAGGCCCACGCGCGCTCGATTTCGACCCAGTGCATGACCATGACCGCCCCGCTGCCGGGCGGCTGCAGGCGATGCAGGGAGCCGTCTTTGGTGCGCGCTGGCGGCGCGGTGTTCTTGGTGCCCTTGTGATGTTCGGTGAGCGCCGGCGGCCCGCTGTGCGCGAGATAGCCGAACCCGAAGATGAATTGATGGTGCGTCGGCTTTGCCATCGCGGTTTTGCGATCGACCAGCGGGGAGGTCATTCGGTCACCCATGCCTTGAAGGACGCCTGATAGAGCCCGGTATCGATAAACGACGGCCGCGGCGCGCGCCGCACCAATCCTGCGCCTTTTACTCGGCGGTGCGTCGGATTGGCAAATCGATGGCTCACACCGTCGAGTGCGGCTTGGGTCGGGATTCCGGGATAACCCAGCGCATCCAATTCCATTGTCGACAACATCTGCTTGAAGGCGTCCTCGATTTTCGACGTGGCCGTCCCGGCGACACTGAGCGTCGGCGGGGCGCCAGCCAGCAGGCTTTCGATTGCGCCCTCAAATGATTCGAACAGAAGGTGATCTACCTCGGCGTGGTGGAGCTCATAGAAATGCTCCATGACGTGGTATTTCGCCTCGAGGATTTCGGCGACGTCACCGGTGGTTTTGTTTTCGTATTTCTGGCGGTGGCGCTTATGCGGCCGAGCTTTTCCCTTCGCGTCGACGTAGGGAATATCGATTACACCAAGGTGTAAAACTGGCACGGCAAAATTCTCCAAAGTTTCACGTGAAACTTCTATGCCGCCTTATACACCCACGCCGGGCTGTTGTCGTTCGAGGCCGGGTCGAGGTCGCGGTTGAGCAGGAAGTTGACAAGAGAGGATTGGTAGCGCGGTGACGTTAGCTGCTGGATACTCTCCAGATTTCCCCACATGCCGAATTGGGTAAAGTTGCTAATGTCATTAAATATATTGACGACGCCGGACGACTGAGCGTGCAACGACGTGTAATAGGTCGTGTAAGCCGCACCCATTCGGCTATCGCGCATCGCGGCGTAGTATAGTGTTTCGTACGGTGTGCTGTTCCCGGGGACATAAGTCTGCCCGCTTTCGTAGGAGACCAGCCCGACGCTGTTGCTTGACGCCGTGACTTTATCCTGGGTCCAGTCATCAACAGCCTTGGCCAGCCAGCCATTGCCGCTGGTGCCGACATAACCAAGCGGCTGCAAATACCACGATGCCGTAACGCTTCCCGCCGAAGTGGCATTCGTAAAACAAAATGCAGTCGTGGCATTGGCAGCAACCGCTGATGCGTTCATGCCGAGGGTACTGACTGGAGCACGACCGTGATAAAATCCGCAACTGACAAAGGCTAGCGCCAGCGCGAGCCATGGTGCGGTAAGTTTTTGCATTACCAAACTCATGCAACTTTGTTCTTAAAAATAATAAGGTAGTTATCGTTTGCCGGAAGATCGCGCTGCATGAGGAACCCGCCAATGATGCGCCCGCCACCGCCGCTTGCGGGTGCCGTCAACGTAATCCCCGAATAATTCCCGATACCGACCGAGTTAGAAGCCGTCAGCCCACCAACGCCGGAAAATGCCACGTTGCCAAGCAAAAGACCTGTCAACGTCGGTGATCCGTTCAAGCCAAACGTAACAGAATTGTTCGTGCCGGTGGTGTTGCTGGTTTGAAGAACGATAGGAGCAGTCGGCGTGCCGGACCAGTTCGGCGCGTTAGTGACGTTCACCGTAGTGCCGCCAGCGGCTTCTACCGTCAACGGCGCAGTTATGTTTAGCGTCCCGATTGTGATTGACTGGCCCGTAGCAGCGCCAATGCTCACCGCCCAACTATTTGTAGAAGTCGATCCTGACCCGCTGAGATTTAACGTGCCGAAACTTTGCCCGCTGCCGGGGGCGAAGCCGCGCAATGCGGTAGGGGCGGCGTTGACGAAGGATATAGTGGCCGAGGCACAACTTACTGCCGCCGCGTTTGTGGTAAGCCATGCGGAATTACTACTGGCAGATATTATCGTCCAAGTTCCAGAGCCGCAATTCAATGTTGAAGATGCGGTGTTCGCAGTAATAGCCCCCGTCGTCACGTTTGGATTGTTGGTGGCTAAATCAAGCGTTCCAGCCGTCACAGTGATGCCTGATGTGGCTAAAGTTCCAGTAAAACCGTCCTCCAATTCAAAAACACCGGCCGTTCCATTGAACGTAAGATTTCCCGCCATGGAATTATGCGAAGGAACAAAAGTTATCGCGGTTGGCGAGCCTAGAGTTCCTGTCGTGGATGTATAAGTGAGATTTCCGGTGCCGACGAAAGTAGCGCCGACAACGAGTTTGAATAGATTGCCGGTTATTGTAAACGTCTGACCGCTATTGATAGTCAGTGTGTTGGTATAAGGACTCCCGCTCCCTCCCGTACCGCTCTCATCAAGCGAGGCGGCGCTCAAGGCCGCGTTCACCGTAAGATGGCCAGCAAGGCTGTCCAAAATTACTGCATCTGTTGACGCAGGCGTGCATGTACAAGTCGCGCCACCTGACGACGCACTCCATGTTGAAGTGGAGTTCGAGTTTCCACCGGCAGCGACTACGAAACACGTCCCGCTGGCAACGCCGCAAACAGCTAGTGCCGGGGCCGATACCGCAAACTGCGCGATCAGCAGCCCAAGCGCGAACAGTCCTGCGCGGAGAAGTGACTTCATGGCTGACCTCAGTTGTAGCCGAGCGTCAGGGAAATCGCCGACGCTGTGGCGTTAGTCGTGTCGTTCGTCGCGTACCCGGACGTGACACAGAACGAAATTCCTGTAGAGAACGGGATGCCGAAGCCAAGCGGAATGTTGATGCCACCAACGGAAGTGGATGCCGGTATCTGAATTTGAGTGATGAGGTTGGTCGCGCTGTTGCAGCCGTTGAAGCCGGACGCGGCGTTATAGAGCCGCAAATAGTTCACCGTGGCCGAGTTGTTCTCAGCCAGCACCCAATAGACCTGCCCGGCCCCGTTTTTAACATTCGTATGATTGTCTGAGGCGGTGGGCTGCACGAAAAATGTCGTGAGACCGCCCGATGGAACGGGCGTAGGCACGACGCCGTTGCCATTCGCTACGGTGGGGGTCGTGTTGAGTGACATCGGTTGCGGGGTGCCGCTGGCGATGCCCTGCACGCTCACCACGTTCGTTGAAGGCGTGCCCGCCGTGCCCGGGGCCGAGCCCGCAATAGTCGTCGTGTCCTGGCCGACCGAAACGCGCTGCGATCCAGTACCGACCGCGCCGGCGCCGGTCTGTGTAGTGACGCCGTTGACCTGAGCCTCATTGACGCTCTGGTTCGCCGACAGTGATCCGTTAATCGAAACGGGCTGGCCGCCGGAGACGCCCTGCACCGTTATGATGGCCCCAGTCGGGCTCCCCGCCGTTGAGGTACCTGGATTGAGGCCGACCACCAACGTTTTATCGGAGGCTGCAGGTAGCGTCGATGCCGCTTTTACTGTTGCAACATTCGTCCCACCACTATCTACAATGCCGACACCGCCGATAGATACCGTAGGCGCCTGAGTCGGAATTGCAGCGCCGGTGTTCGTCGCGATGGTCGAAAGGAACGCCGCGTTCGCCTTCTCGATGGCGATCAGCGTGCCGCTGCCAGACGACCACGCCGCATCGGCCTTGGTACCGATAGTGACTTCAGCGCCGTCAGCTATCGAATTAATTGCGGCTGTGATCGCGCTCTGCGTCGCGAACGTACCGGTGCCAACGACCGTGGCGTTGAGGCTCGCCGCGGTCGCTTGGGTCACAGCAACGGTGGTCGGCGGCGTCAGCGTCGTTAACTGCGCCGCAGTCAGTACGACCGGAACGGACGAGGCGGCTAGCTGCTGGCCCAGCGAGTACGGCCAGAACGTGCCGGAAACTGGCTGAGTAGCTTGCCAGAACGTCCCGGTGACGGGGAACGGCGTGCCGCTGGTGACGCCTTGGACCGGAAGTGCGAACGAGGCGTTCGGCGTGCCGGGGGCGGTAGCCAGCGGGTTTCCTGACGTATCCCCCGGAACCTGCAACGGCGATTGAACGCCCGCGCCAACGTCCTTGCTGCGAAGCGTTAGGCCGGTGCCGGGAGTAACCGTGATCACGTTGTCGGCGGCGGAGGCAATGCCGGAACCTAGCAGGCACCAGATGATGACGAGCGCCGCCAAATTGAAGGCGATCAGAAGGGTGTTGGCCTTGCTGAACCGCCTGTCAGCGCCGAGGAGATGGTCCATGTTCATAGCAGGCTCACATATTGGCTGTTGCAGGCTTGAGTGAAGTCCAGCTTGTTAGAGCATGTCGGTGGTGGCGGCGACCCGCCTCCGATGTTGCCGGGGATCATCGGACCGCCTAGACCAAGCATCGATCCTGAAGGCTGCGAATACGGGATCATCGGCATCTGCCGCGCAAGCGCCGCTGTGGCGAGAGCGATGATGATGGCCGCAATAACAATCCGAATCATTTGTAGAACGAGGCCCCCAAGATCGCGCCTCCGGTCTGCTGGATGAATTGCAGATTTCCCGGAAACGGAAAGAGCGTGCTGTTGGCGTTGTATGGGATGCAATTCCCCGAGGCGATTCCCTGCCCACCTGTGCCGGGCGTTCCGGTCGGAGCGACGCTGTCGTCGCGATAATCGATGCCCTGCGTGTAAGCGCAGAAAACCGCATAATTAACGGTCGCGCCGGGACCGGCGGTGATTGTCTGCGCGACCGACGTCACGGTATTGTTCGTGGTGTACCGGCCAGCCCCACCGGTAACCTCTCCGCTCAAAAGCGGAGTGATCTGCCCGGCGATGATCGTTCCCGCGGGCACGCCGGTGCCGGTGATATTGTCGCCGGCAGAAATCAATCCGGTCACGGCGCTCGCAGTGACTTGGTTGCCGGATCCGGTACCGGTGAAAGTCGCGAGTGGGCAGTTTGCCGGCGTCAAAGCCTTAGCCGCTGACATTGACGACACGGAGCAAAAGCCCAGCGGGATTTGACCCACGTTGCTCTGTGCCAGCGCGGTAATAGTGGTGCACAGAAGAGCGGCGGCAGCGAATAGGGTGCGCATCATTTGCCACCTTCCTTATCGGAAACTCCGAGCATCTTCTCGGCGTCGGATTTGGACACGACAGCATCCAACCCCTGGTCGCCGATGATTCGTGCGATTTCCACAATGGAAAGGCCACCGAGAGCGTAGAGCCGCTCGAGCGGCAAGCCGTGATTTTTCAATGCGCGGCTGCGATGAACTTCAAGTATGCCCCACGGAATGCTTTTGATTTTGTCGCTTCCGGTTACCGGAAACGTCATGCCGATGGTCATGGCCGCCCTTCCCATCCCGATTGAGCGACAGAATTAACACGGTTGCTCCAATTAGGACAGGCCCGATTCTAAGCGGCTCGCCAAGATCGCTTGTCATCTTGGACATTGACCATCGGAAGGACGTGTACCGATGACGACAAAGCAGGCGAATTTTCGCGGGGAC
>Ga0265338_10003980_pt1 | contig 20337 bp, 18 predicted proteins | sample 42126metaG_FD_193579 | JGI IMG/M metagenome (GOLD analysis project Ga0265338, IMG submission 193579) | Rhizosphere microbial communities from Carex aquatilis grown in University of Washington, Seatle, WA, United States - 4-21-26 metaG | ecosystem: Host-associated > Plants > Roots > Rhizosphere...
CGATTGACATCCGGGTGAATGGACATCTCCTGTTTTTCACAGCCATGCCCGGCACCACACCCGACAACATCGATTGGATACGCCGCAAACGCAACGTGGTGTTGCACTTTCACCGCAGTTCCTATGCGATCGGGCTGGAATTGCGCCAACAGCAGACCACCCTCGCCGAAAAAATTGGCGTGAACGACCGTGACTACGCTCCGCACGGCGGATGCTTTCCCATCAAATTGCAAGGCACAGGATGCATCGGCACGATTACCGTTTCCGGCCTGCCGCAGCGCGCCGACCACGAACTGATCGTCGAAGTCCTGGCGGAAATACTGGGACAGCCCCTCGCCGAATTGGCATTGGAGACCCAATCTTAAATTCTTTGCGGCTGGGCGCAAAATTTTGTAAGCAGGGCTTGTCGGAAAATCCCTGCGCGGAACGGAGCCGGAAATGGCAACCATCTTGAATGTCCTGAAGCGATTCCTTGAGCATCGCTACCTTCCAGCGATTCTTGCGATTGGGGCGATACTGGTGATGTTGCCCGCCCTGAAGACCGGTTTTGGGTCGGACGACCTGCTTCAGCGGGTGGTCGAACTCAAACCCAGCCAGTTGCCACCGCGAATGCACGAGACGGGCATGCTGGCTCCGGGTTCCGGCAGTTTCTCGACTGTCCTCTGTGACCTTTTCCCCGGCTTCTCCAACCGGGATCCACAATGCGTCGCGCTGGCCAAAAGCTACGGCATTCTGCCGTGGTGGACGTCGGACAATTTTAGAGTAGCCCTTTGGCGGCCGGTCACCGCGTTCACTCACTGGCTTGATTACCGGCTCTTTCCCGACTCGCCGGTGTTGATGCACGCCCACAACATCGCGTGGTTCGCCGCCATCGTGTTTCTCACCACTATCGTTTACCGGAAGCTGATGGGAACGGGCTGGGCGGCTGGGCTGGCGGCGTTGTTGTTCCTGCTGGATGGCAACACTTACTTCCCGGTGGCGTTCATCGCCAACCGCGGCTTCATGCTGTCGCTTTTCTTCGGTCTGTTATGTCTTTATGAACATCATCAATGGCGTTCTGCAAAATCGCGTTCGGGATTGGTGCTATCCGCCCTGTTCCTCGCGCTTTCCCTGTTAGCGGATGAAGGCGGAGCTTCCACTTTTGCCTTCATTCTCGCGTACGCCCTGGCGCTCGAGCCGGGTTCTCTTCGCAACCGGGCGTTGACGATTTTACCTTCGATTCTGGTTATCGTTCTGTGGCGGACCATCTATACGCTCTCCGGCTTCGGTGTGTTCCATTTGGGCATTTACATTGATCCTGCCAGCGAGCCGCTCCAGTTTGCGCAGGTGGCAATCCCCCGAGCCATCGCCCTGCTCGGAGGCCAGCTTACCGGCGTGCCGCCGGATTTTTTGGTCGCCGTTAATCCTTTGTTGCAGCCGAAGATCATCGCCTTTTATTGCGTGCCCATGGTCGCCGCTTTGATCGTGTTTCTTCCCCTCCTGCGCAGGAACAAAATCGCGGCCTTTTGGTTTGCCGTCATGGTCCTCGCAGTCATTCCGGCGGCAACCGTAGTGCCATTGTCCAAAAACCTTGGTTTTGTGGCCGTCGGCGCTTATGGATTGATCGCCAGTTTCGTTGCCGGCCTGATCACTCGCCGGTTGCCGGAATGGTTAACCTACCGGATCCTGGCATGGACAGCTTGTGCTCTGCTGTTTCTGGCGCATGTTCCGGGAGCAATCGCCGGAAGAGTCGTAATGGTTAAAGCTACCCCTTTCGTTTTCAATATATTGAAAGGCGCCGTCAGTCTCGGCGATTCACCGGACGCAGAAAACAAGAATGTGATCGTCGTCAATGCACCCTGCCCGCTCGCGGGGATTTGTGTGCCTGCTTACAAAGTGTATTACCACCGGCCACTGCCAAAGACCTTGCGGGCGCTCGTGCCGGGTTGCACAAGCCTCGACGTCCAGCGGACCGATGACAAAACGCTGGTGATTCAATCCAAAGCGCCGAACCTATTCTCCTGCGACGATGTCGGCCCCGTCCATTTGGCGTACCTCTGTAGGTTTGGCAACCTCATCGGAGACCCCAAATGCAAAAAAGGCGACCGGTATGACCTCGGCAACCTCACGGTGGAAGTCCTGGAATCGGATGCATCGGATTTGCCGTCCCGTGTCGCTTTCCGGTTCGACACCTCGCTGGACTCGCCCGATTTCCAGTGGCTCTGGTGGGACTGGCGGACAGGGCGCCAACCTTTCAAGATTCCGGCCATCGGACAGAGCGTCACGCTGTCCGGTCCGCGTGCTGCGTTCCGTGTCGCTATCAAGCTGGACACGAAACTTTACGATGCCTGCGTCGGCCAATTCGAATTTCCGACGGACAACGTGTTTCCCACTGGAATAAAGCTGACCATCTGGCGACAAGGAGATCAGTTAGCCGGGCAATTCCTGGGCACGGGTGCCTTTCAAGGCGTTGTAAATATTTATCCCGAATCGGAAACGAATTTCTTCCTCACGATCAATGGCAAGCAAAACGGTGAGCAATTGACCTTCATCAAGAATGACAAAGGAGAAGTAACGGCGGTGATCGACCAGCAGCCGGGGTTGCCGGTTTTTGAGGGGAAGAAACTTAAAAACAAATGATCGCGCCTTTGGCCAAATTGATTGACTGGTCGGCCATTCAGGCCTTGTCCATGCTGGAGCCGCCTCCTGATGCACAAGGGCCGCGGCTGGAGGAGGCGCTCGAATTCCTGAAAGGGCCGGACTTCATTCCTGTCGAAAGCCAGCCGGCGAGGGTCGAGTTCAACCCCGATACCTCGGGACATTTCCGCTTTCCAACGCCGCGACCGTGTGGCTCCGCGGAAAACAATGTCGTTTATGGCCGGCTCTATCGTTGCGTGGGGAACTGGCAGGAACGGCCCGTAATCGTTCTGCTGCATGGCCGGTGTGATGTTTTCAATCATTGGTACCGATTTCCGTCAATCGCCCGCTGTTGCAATCGGGCGGGATTTAACGCGGCAACGTTGGTGGCGCCTTATTACTTTCAGCGTCGGTCGCGTCGGGCTGCGGCGTCGAGCCGTCCGGATTACCTGCGACTGGCGGAGACGACCGCACAGGCGTTGGCCGAAATTCGCGCTCTGACCGGCTGGCTGTTAGAGCAAGGTTGCCCCGCCGTGGCGTTGTGGGGGATTTCCTACAGCGCATGGCTGGCGGGATTGACGGTGTGTCACGATGCGCGTCCGGCCGCTGCCGTTCTCATCATTCCCGGTGGACGCCTGGATCCTGGATTCGGGGACCGGGTCATCTGGCGGCGCGTTCGGGAGAAGTTACAGGGCCGGCGTGCAGCGCTGGAAGCGTTGAATCTGACTGCTTTTAATCTGACCACTGTCCGTCCGGCCATTCCCCGGGAAAACATATTATTAATCGACGCCATCCATGATTTGATGGTGCCAAAGGAAGGCACCCGGGAACTCTGGCAGGCGTGGGGACGGCCCGACCTCTGGCGGTTGCCGCATGGTCACATCAGCATCGTCTGCATGACCGCACCGGGCTTGACGAGCCGCGTCCTGCGCTGGCTGGCGCCGCGTTTGGACAAACACGCAGCTCGGACCTAAAACGTACAATTGATGACGCCTGCAAAATTGCTCCGGCAAGCCTTCGGTATGTCCCGGCGGGAAAAAATAGCCAGGTTTTCAAGTGGCTAATCCGGCTTCAATTCAATCCATTCCGGGTCAAGCTGACGGCGAAACCACATCAGTTGCCATCTCATTCCAATAAAAAGACTTGACTGAGGATTTAAATAACTTATCATTCACGACGCTAAACAAAGTCTGACTGATAGCAATCAGGCCGCTCAGTTTCGGGCAAATGTCGGGGTATGGCAATGAGCGGACATTTGGGGTCGTTGGCAAATCGAAGCCGAGATAAGCAGCGTCAAACTCAGTTTCCCTCAGGCAGAAGGTTTATACCTGGACGTAGCCGCCCATTGGCGACAGGTACCTTCTCAGATTCCGAATGTGCCATCCGACCTCTGACTTCTGACCGCTGCCTTCCAGCATCCGAATTCCGGCTTTCTCCCGCGCCGACTCGTCTCGCTGAAACGAACGAAGACGGAATATCGACGACGGCGGGCAGGGCGTATCGAACCTCACTTCGATGGGAGAAGCCAATTCAACTATCAATCCCCGTACACGAAAGGAACACTCTATGAAAACAAGAAGTTTATTCTACTCACGTTCGTCATGGGCGTGCTTGACAATACATGGGGTCTTGCTGGTAGGCGTAATGTCGTTGTGTATCCCAGTTCCCGAAGCTCGTGCGCAGACGTATACAATTCTACACACATTCGGGGGGGGCGTTGACGGCAAGGGTCCGGCCTATGCACAGTTGGTGGTGTCCAGCAACACACTGTATGGGACCACATGCGGAGGCGGCAGCAATGGAAAAGGTACCGTGTTCAAGCTCAATACCGACGGCACGTCCTACACAGTCCTTAAGAACTTCACAGGCAATGATGGCGATTGCCCGGCGGGAGGAGTTATACTTTCTGGCTCGACGCTTTATGGGACCACGGAGGATGGCGGAAGCAACGGTTGGGGCACAATTTTTAAGGTCAACGCCGACGGCACCGGATACACAGTTCTGAAAAGCTTTGCAGGCAGCGATGGGCGCGAGCCGTGCGGCTTTTTGCTGTTGTCCGACGCGACTTTGTATGGAACGACCTCAAGTGGCGGCGAATTTGAAGGCGGCACAATTTTCAAAATAGGCACCAATGGCGACGGTTACACTTTGCTCAAGAGCTTCGATTCTTCTTCGGATGCTGGTCGTGAGCCAATCGCCGGCCTCGTACTGTCTGACAATGTTCTCTACGGCACGACTGCGGAAGGATCTCACGTTGCCGGCAGCGTTTTTCGGGTAAATACGGACGGCAGCGGATTCATGGTGCTCAGGTCATTTAATTGGAGTGACGGAAAATGGCCAATATCCCCGGTGGTCGTTTCGGGAAGTGTCTTATACGGAACCGCCGACTGGGGTGGCGACTTCAACAACGGGACGCTATTTCGGGTTAACACCGATGGCACGGATTTCACCGTCTTGAGAAACTTCACCGGTGGCAGTGATGGTGCCGGAATTGAAGCGGGTTTGCTGTTATTGGGTCCAATGCTCTACGGAACAACCTACGAGGGTGGCGATTATCCTAATAAACCACCTTACTACGGGCATGGGACGGTCTTCTGCATCAACACCAACGGCAGTGGATTCATTGTACTCAAGGCTTTCACAGGGGTTGACGGCGCCAATCCGCGCCGGGGACTCACCTTGTCTGGCACGACGCTTTTTGGAATGACAGATGGCGGCGGGAGTAACGGATTTGGGGTGATTTTCAGCCTGTCAATAGCTCCGCCTTCGGTGACAACCCCACCTGTATCTCAGACGGTTGAGGCAAGCTGCCTGGTTGAATTCAGCGTGGATATCACTAATACCTTTGGTACGACCTATTACACATGGCTTTTCGATGATACAAACCTTTTCAGTTGCAGTACGAACTGCTGGCTGGAACTGACCAATTGCGATTTCTCCCAGTCCGGTACATATAGCGTCGTCGTCTCCAATATTTTCGGAGCCGTCACCAGCGCGCCTGTGATGCTGAACGTGATTCCGGCAGTTGAGCGCAGAGCGGTTCCCGGCGTCAGAGTGATGGGCGATGCCGGAAGCTCAATGAACGTGCAACACACTGAGTCCCTCAGTCCGGCGCCTAATTGGCTGCCGCTGGACACGGTAAATGTGACTAACCCGCCGCAATACTACTTCGATCTCACCACCCCATTACCATCACAGCGGTTTTATCGAGCGTGGCAGATGGGAACGCCAAGTGTGGTTCCGTCTCTGAACCTAAGCTTTATTCCATCCATCACATTGACGGGAAGCATCGGAAATTCATTACGTTTGGATTGCATCAACCAGTTTGGCCCGACGGATGCCTGGGTAACGCTCGATACCGTGACCCTGACCAACACGTCGCAGCTTTATTTCGATACATCCGCCGTTGGCCAACCCACCCGGCTCTACCGGATTGCACCGGTTCCTTAGAGTGGATTGCGGGTGCGCTGCCGTTTGGTGAATTTTGTAGAAGCCGAGGTAACGAGGCTCTGATTTGATATTGGAGACTCCTTACGTCGTCTCCTACAAATTCATCTTTGCGTCTCTGCGTTAAATCTTTCTACGAATGTTCCGCGCAATCTCTTCCAGCGACTCGTCCGGCTTCAACTCAATCCATTCCGGATCGAGCTGACGGCGGAACCAGGTCAATTGCCGTTTGGCAAATTGTCGCGTCCGAATTTTTACCAATTCGATGGTTTCGTTCAATGCACGCTCACCGTGCAGATGTTCCACCACCTGCCGATAGCCGATGGCCTGCATCGCCGTTTTGCTTTGTTCGAGGCCACCCTTGAGCAGTTCACGTGTCTCCTCCACCAGAGCGCGCGCGAACATCGCGTCCACGCGGGCATTGATGCGTGCGTGCAAATCTGCGGGTGGGCGTGTGAAACAATAAAAATTTGTTTTGGCAGGGACGGCGCGCCGCGCCGTCCGGTCATCGCGGCGCGATGACCCTACCTTCCATTCCGCCCGTTGTTGGGAAAACTTTTTGCCCGTCAATCGAATCACTTCCACGGCGCGGATGACGCGACGCGGGTTTTGTTTATCAATCTTTTCATACGCCGCCGGGTCGCGCTCGCGCAATTCATGCAGCAACGCCTCAAACGGCATGGCTTCCAGTTTGGCGCGAAGGTCGGGATGGGCGGAAGGCGCTTCGCCGAGTCCGCTCAAAAAGGCTTTGAAGTAAAGCCCCGTGCCGCCGCAGAAAACCGGCACGCGACCGCGCGCCTGAATTTCTGCAACCGCCTTTTGCGCGAGCCGGACGAATTGCGCGGCGTCGAAGGATTCGGTCAGGTTGCAGATGTCAATGAGGTGATGCGGCACGCGGGCGCGGTCGGCGGGCGAGGGTTTGGCCGTACCGATGTCGAGCCCGCGATAGACCTGCATGGAATCGGCGGAGATAATTTCGCCGCCAACTTGCCCGGCAAGCCGGAGCGCGATTTCCGATTTTCCAACCGCGGTCGGCCCGGCGATTAAAATTGGTTGAAGCAGGCTCAAGCGGGTTTGCGGGTGCGACGGGAGAGAATGACACCGAGCGCGAGGCCGACAATGAAAATGGGGATACTGACCAGCATGCCCGGCGTGAGGCCATAATGGATATGGTCGGGCGGATAATCGCCGCGGAAGTATTCCATGAACGTCCGGGTGACCGCGTAACCTACGAGGTAGATGGCAAACACCTGCCCATCGAATTTTTTGTGCCGGAACATCCACGCCAGCAACAGGTAAAGCAGAACATTGTTCGCCGCGTCATAAATTTCCGTCGGATGCACGGGCACCCCGGCGTATTGGTGGGCGGCGGGAAAGCGAACACCCCATGGCAGATCGGTTGGCCGGCCATAGCAGCAGCCGTTGAGAAAACAGCCGATGCGGCCGAAAAAGTTTCCCAGCGCGATGCTCGGCGCGAGCACGTCGGCGACCTTCCACATCGGCAATTTTTTCCAGCGAATGTAAATGAACCCGGCCAGCGTCGCGCCAATCAACCCGCCGTAATAAACCAGTCCGCCGTGTTGAATCATGAAAATTTCCGAGAGCGGCTGGTCGGCAAATTCGTCCTTCCAATAGGTCGTCACATAAGCAATGCGCGCGCCGAGGATGGCGCCGGCCATGAGCCAGAGCACAATGTCGGCAATGCGTTCGCCGGGGATGTTTTCGCGCGGGGCGCGGAGGCTGGCGGTCCACAGGCCGACGAGAAACGCCGTGGCGATCATGATGCCATACCAATGGATGGTGAGCGGCCCAATTTGAAATGCAATCGGATGCACGATGAGAGATTAAATCGCGGCGACGGAAATGGAAAATTGAAATTCGCCCTGGTTCAGTTTGGATTAGTCGCCGCCACGGAATGAAAATCCGAAGGCAACGGTGGAGGCGGAGACGGGGCGATAAAGTCCTGAGGCAACGGCGGCCATTGCGGCACGTTCACGACCAGATCACGCCAGGCCTGGCGGTCGGCGGGCGACATTTGGGACCAGCGTTCGGCGTTGTTCAGGAATTCCTGCTTTTCGGCCGCGCTCATGCCGGCGAACTTTGCGAAGGCGCGAATACATACATCCCGCTGGTTGGGCGGCATTTGGTCAAAAGCTTGCAAGGTCTTTCCCATTTGCCTGCGTTCCGCGTCCGACAAGGTGCTGAGCGCCGCTTGTTTCTCATCCGGCGAAAGTTCAAAAAACTGATTCACGCCGGCGGCAATTTTTTTTCGCTGATCTTCGGTCATGGCATTCCAGCGCGCCGATTCAGAATCAGCGGAGGCGGCCTGCGGCAGGGGCGGGCCGTTGCTCACGTCCACATTCGCAAAATAACGCAGGGTGCGTTCGTTCTCCAAAAATTCCTGCTGCAATGGTGGCGGCAAAATGCTCCATTGATCGAGACGGGAGCGCACCAGTTCACGAAGGTCCGCCGGAACCTGCGCCAGCCGCGCGCTACGTTGGTCCGGCGGTTCCTGCATGAGCGGAAGCAAATACCAGCGCAACTCGGTGGCGCGCAGCCGCAATTCGCGTTCGTTGGGATCGAGTGCTTCGTATTCACCGACCTTGGCAAGGATGCGTTCGCGGATTGCAGGTGGGCGATTGGTCAAAAAGGCTTCCCGTTCCTCCGGCGTCATGGCCAGCAATTGGCGGAACAATTTCACCGGCGACCGCGAACGCGGCAACATTGGAAGGTTATTGGTCGGCGCCGAAAATAATTTCAGGGGCGGCGGAACGCTGGGAACGGTTCCGGCAAACAGGGGAGAAACCATCCATTGCCCTGCAATGCAAAACACCAGCCACCACTGCGTCTGCCGCGAACGGTTCATTGCAGGAGCGCGAGCAATTCCTCGTCGGCGCGCGGCTGGCTCATGCGCTGGATGACGTTGAAATTTTTCAAAGCCTCGACACTGGGCATCGACTGCGCCTGGGCCACCAGCACAATATTCTGGGCGAGCCGGGCACGCTGATGAAATACGTAATGCTGATAGGTCAGGCCGGCGATGCCGATCACCGCCACCCCGACCGCCAGCCGGGGCACCAGCACGCGCCAACCCCAATGCCAGCCCGCTGTCCGCGGACGCGCCGATTCGCGTTCGACGGCTTGAAGCACGCGGGCGGTGAAATTTGACGGCACGGCCGCGTCCGGCAGCCGGGTCAGCCCTTCGGTCAGGCGCGATTCCAACTCCAAATCCGCCTGTGTTTCCGGCGGTGCGCGTAATTCAGCGCGTTCGGCATCGGTAAGTTTTCGCCGCCAAACCAACTCACGCAACAGGTTCTGAATCGGCTCGTTTTTCATCGTGTCCTTTGGGTTAAAAACCGGTACACCGGCAAAGTTGCGCCGAAAACTCGCTCGCCGTCGCCTGAATCCCATCGTATTCTATTGGCGAAAAATGACCGCCATTGCCGCCGACCAGGCCAAATCCGGAGTTCCCGCGCTGACCAACCGCCAGCGCTTCCTCGACGCCTGTCATTGTCGCGCGGTGGATCGCCCGCCGGTCTGGCTGATGCGGCAGGCGGGGCGCGCCTTGCCGGAGTATCGCAAGCTCAAGGGCAAACACACTTTTTTGGACCTGGTCCGCACCCCTGAACTGGCAGCCGAGGTCACGCTGCAACCCATCCAGCGGTTTGATTTTGATGCGGCGATTCTGTTCAGCGACATCCTCGTCGTCGCCGAAGGTCTGGGGCAGGGCTATAAATTCCGTGACGGCGGCGGCATCGAGATGGATTTTGCCCTGCGTACAACGGACGACATCAAGCAACTCGACGTTCCCGCCCTGTCGGAACGCCTTGCTTACATTCCGCGCGCCTTGCGACTCGTCAAATCCTCGCTGGGTGACAAAACCGCGCTCATCGGCTTCGCTGGTTCGCCGTGGACGCTGGCCAACTTCATGCTCGAAGGCGGCAGCGCTAACGAATTCACGCAGGCCAAAAGGTTATTTTACTCAGAGCCGGAAAATTTTTCGAAGCTGATGGAAAAATTGACCGCGGCCGTCACGCGCCTTTTGCAGATGCAAATCCTGGCCGGCGTGGACGCGGTGCAGATTTTCGACAGCCTCGGAGGTTTGTTGTCCGGAAATGCATTTGCGTCGGCGTCAGCAATCTGGATCAAACAAATTGTTTCCGCGCTGAAAAATACCGTGCCCGTCATCGTTTTTTCCAAGGACGTTCATGGGTACTGGAACACGCTCGTGGACACCGGTGCGAATGTTCTGGGGATTGACTGGACAGTTCAATTGGCGGACGTCCGCGCCAGGCTGCCGGAACACGTTGGCGTGCAAGGTAATCTTGATCCAGCTTTACTGGTGACGAAACCGGAAATTGTTGCGGCGGAAACCAGCCGGATTTTGACTGAAATGCGTGGCGCGCGCGGCCACATTTTTAATCTGGGCCACGGTGTACCGCCCGAGGCCAAACTGGAGAACATCGCCGCCCTGGTCGAAACGGTGCGAAGTTTCAAATGATGAACGCTGACCAGCTTAACGTCCGCCCTCACCCCGGCCCTCTCCCCCAGGAGAGGGAGAATCGCCATCTGCTCTTATGCAGGACGCGCATGCATTGTTCTCCGAGGCAATTTGCTGCGAATGAACCAAGCGCGGCGATCGCAAGCAAAACAAACAAATTTTCCCGAGGCGCCGTATGGCTCCCCCTCTCCCCGGGGGAGAGGGCCGGGGTGAGGACAAGCGTGGGTTCCAACTCAATTTTTTCTGCATGAGTGCTTTGAACGTAGATTTGAGTCTGGTGGCAAAATACAACGTGGCCGGGCCGCGTTACACGTCGTATCCGCCCGCCACGAAGTTTACCGACGCGATTTCATGGGAGCAGCTTTCCGCGAAGATCGAGGAGAACAACCGTGCGCCGCGCGACCTCTCGGTCTATTTTCACATCCCGTTTTGCGAAACGCTTTGCTGGTTCTGCGGCTGCACCACCGTCATCACGCTCAATCACGACAAAGGCATGGCCTACGTCGAGGCGCTGGGCCGCGAAGTGACGAAGATGGCGCCGAAACTGAATCCAGCGCGCAGAGTCGTTCAGCTCCATTTCGGCGGCGGCTCGCCGACTTTTTTAAAGCCCGATGAAATCCGCCGCCTCGGCGAAATTATCCACCAGCACTTCACGTTTTCGCCGGATATCGAAGCGAGCGTGGAGGTTGACCCGCGCCGCTTGACGCGCGAGCACATGGTGGCGTTGCGCGAAATCGGATTCAACCGCGCCTCGATGGGGGTGCAGGACTTCAATCCGAAGGTGCAGGAGGCGATTCACCGCATCCAGCCGCGCGAAATGACGCAGCAGGCGATGGATTGGATGCGCGAACTCGGCTTCGGCTCCATCAACCTCGACTTGATCTACGGCCTGCCGTTTCAGACGCCGGATTCGTTCAAGGAAACGCTCGACACCGTCTTGGCGATGAAGCCCGACCGGCTCGCCGTGTTCAGCTATGCGCACGTGCCGTGGATCAAGCCGTCGCAAAAAATCCTTGAACGCGAAATCCTGCCCACGGCGGAAACGAAGTTGCAGGTGCTCAAGCTCGTCATCGAAAAGCTCACAGCGGACGGCCAATACATCTATATCGGCATGGACCATTTTGCGAAACCGACCGATGAACTTGCCATCGCGCAGCGCGAGAAAAAGCTTCAGCGGAATTTTCAGGGTTACAGCACCCGCGCCGGCTCGGATATTTATGCCTTCGGCATGTCGAGCATTTCGCAGATTCCCGACGCCTACTGGCAAAACGAGAAGGAACTGCCGAAATGGCAGGAGGCTGTGGATACCGGGAAAGTGCCGTTACAACGCGCGTATTTCGTCACTGACGAGGACAAAATCCGCCGCGAAACCATCATGCGCGTAATGTGCGACCTCTCACTGGACTTTACCGCGACGTCCAGGAAGCTTGGCATCAACTTCGCGCAACACTTCGCCAAGGAACTCGCCACGCTTGCGCCGTTTGAAGCCGACGGCCTTGTAAAACGCTTGCCCGACGGGCTCGAAGTCACCGACGCCGGCCGTTTGTTCATCCGCAACATCGCGATGTGTTTTGACAACACGCTCGGCACGGCGAATGAACGGAGACATTCCAAGACGATTTGAACAACTGAAACCATGTTTCTTTTGCCATTGGCGTTCTTCGTTGCAATCGCATTGACGATTTGGTTCGTCCTGATCAGCGAAGCATTGGTAATTGCCAAAGTTCTCATCGGCGTTTTATTCGTAATATCCCTGTTTCTTCACCCTTCAACCTTTCCGTTGGCAGGGTTTTTTTTGCGAATCGCCATTAGTGTCTTTGTATTGTTTTACCAAATGTACCAAACGGCAAAATCGCAATGAAATCCGTTGCCATCATCGGCGCTGGCATCACGGGGTTGACCGCCGCGTTTTATCTGAAACGCAAGGGCATTCCGGTCACGGTTTATGAGGCGGGGGAGCGCGGCGGCGGCGTGATCCAGTCCATTCGCAAGGACGGCTTTCTGGCCGAGTGCGGGCCGAACACCCTGCTCGAAACGTCCCCCAAAATTGCGCAACTCGTCCGTGACGCCGGGCTGGCATCACGCCGGCTTGATTCCGACCCCAAGGCCGAAGCGCGTTACGTCGTTCGTTACCGGCGGCCGATTGCGATGCCAGCGTCACAACTTGGAATCTTCACATCGGAACTGTTGAGTGCGAAGGCGAAGTTTGCCCTGCTGCGCGAACCGTTTGTGCCGGCACGCCGGGATGGCAAGGAAGAAAGTATCGCGGAATTTGTCGTGCGCCGGTTGAGCCGGGAATTTCTCGACCAGATGATTGATGCGCTCGTGGCCGGAATTTACGCAGGCGATCCGTACAAGCTTTCCGTTCAGCAGGCGTTCCCGCGGCTCGTCGAACTCGAAGCGCGTTATGGTTCGCTCATCAAGGGCCAGATTTTCGGCGCGCGCGAACGTAAAAGACGCGGCGAAATCGCCAAAGACCGTGCGCCAAAGTTTTCTTTCGACGAAGGTTTGCAGGTTTTGCCGGACACACTCCAACAGCATCTCGGCGACTCGGTAAAACTCAACACCCCGGTGACGAAACTCACACAAATGGGCGACGGCTGGCTAGTCACCCTTTCGGAGGGGCGAGTTACACGAGCCCCTGACTCTGCGAAGGAAAATGGGGACTCGTGTAACTCGTCCCTCCGACAATTTGAAGTAGAGCATAGTGCGGTGATTTACTGCGGCACGGCATACAAACTGGCAGAACTAAAAGTAGAAACCTCGAAAAAATCAGGCACGGCCCTCACCCCGTCCCTCTCCCATCCGATGGGAGAGGGTGGCCAAAGGCCGGGTGAGGGCAAACCATTTGATTTTTCTCCATTCTCCGAAATCCGTTATCCGCCGGTGACAAGCGTGGTTTTGGGATTCCGGCGCGAGGACGTAACGCATCCGTGTCAGGGCTACGGCATGTTGATTCCAAAAATCGAAGGTTTCAAAATTCTCGGCACGATTTTTTCATCGTCGCTATTCCCGAACCGCGCGCCGGCCGGCCACGTCACGCTCACCAGTTACCTCGGCGGCGAGCGGCAGCCAGAGCTGGCTTCCCGGCCGGCCGACGAACTGGTCGCCACAACCTGCGACGATTTGCGGGTGTTGCTCGGGGTCAAAGGCCGGCCGACATTTCAGCACACGATGCTTTACCCCAGGGCGATTCCGCAATACAATCTCGGGTACGGCCGTTACCGAGAATTGATGAACGCCATTGAAAATCAAGCCGCCGGTCTTTTTCTCGCCGGCCATTACCGTGAAGGCGTTTCGTTGGGCGATTCGATTGTGTCGGGTTGCAACGTCGTTGAGCGCGTGGAAAAACTTCTGACTGCCAAATGAGCAAAGGTGTTTTGCTGGTCAATCTGGGTTCGCCGGATTCGACTTCGGTTGAAGACGTGCGGCGCTACTTGAATGAATTTTTGATGGACGCCCGCGTGATTGACTCGCCGTGGCTGCTGCGGCGGCTCGCTGTCAGCCTGATCCTCATCAACCGGCCCCGGCAGTCCGCCGAGGCCTATCATAAAATCTGGACGGCGGAAGGCTCACCACTCGTCGTCACGAGCCGCCGCGTCCAGGCGAAACTGCAGCAACGCGTCACCCTGCCGGTCGCCCTGGCGATGCGATACCAAAACCCGTCCATCACGGACGCGGTGATCGGGCTGGCCGAGCAAAAAGTTGACGAGGTTTTGCTGATTCCCCTGTTTCCGCACTACGCCATGTCGAGCTACGAAACGGCTGTGGAACGTGTCAAGGAAGTAGCAGCGAAACTCGCGCCGCAAATGTTGATTAAAGCCCAGCCGCCTTACGGCGATTCACCGGATTACATCGCGGCGCTCACGGCCAGCGCGGCGAATTATCTGGAGGCGGGTTACGACCATTTATTGTTCAGCTTTCATGGTGTGCCGGAGCGGCACCTCAAAAAAACCGACCCGACGGGCCGTCACTGTCTGGCGGTCCCGAACTGTTGTGAAGGCGCCAACCCCGCGCACGCGACGTGTTACCGCGCGCAGTGTTTGAAGACCGTCGCTGCGTTTGTGAAGCAGGCGGGCGTGCCCGCGGGAAAATTCTCCGTGTCATTCCAATCCCGGCTGGGGCGCAACTCGTGGCTGAAGCCTTACACCGATTTCGAACTGGCCGCCCTGCCCAAACGCGGCGTCGAAAATCTTCTGGTCATCTGCCCGGCGTTCGTTTCGGACTGTCTGGAAACGCTGGAGGAAATCGGCATCCGGGGACGCGAGACATTTTTGTCGGCGGGGGGAAAGGAGTTCACGCACATTCCGTGTTTGAACGAGCATCCACGCTGGCTGGCCGCGTTGGAAAAAATGATCGAACGCTTTTGAAAAGCCCGGCGGCAACCAAAACCAGATCGCCTATTTCTTGGTCTTTCCCCGACCGGCGGAATGTCCAAATCTGAGTTTGACGGTGTCCTGCAAGAAACCGAGAAAACCTTTTTTCTTCTTCGTCCGCACGGCGGGAATCAATGCACACTTGTGACTGCACAACGGGCAAAGGAAGAGCGGTTCACCACCCTTGATCCGCAGCACATGGACGCAGTCGTTGCACATCACTTCGTGGCAATGCGTGCAACGGTAGGTGGCTTGGGCGCGCGAATGTCGCGGACAGATGATCATGCCGTCGGGCAACACCACCGGTGGTTTGGGCCGCTGCCGTTCAAACTGCGGAATCGAAACATTGATCTCGGTGGATTCAACAAACAATTCCACATCCCCCAGATTCAGCGTCTGGCCCGGAAGCAACCAGGCTTCCCGGACCGGATCGCCGTTGACGAACGTGCCGTTGGTTGAGCCGCAATCGCGAATCATCACCCCGTCGTTCGACAGTACAATCTGGCAATGGTTGACGGATACCGTGGGATGATTGATGGCGAAATCGCACTCCGGACTGCGACCGATCTGATTGACACCGAGGCGCAATTCGAGCGTCTGGTTCTTCAAGCCTTCCGTTTTAACTAACAACCTGGCCATGGAGCCTCCGATTTTCTTTCCACCGGTACTTTGCGCTTTGTATCAGCAAAAGTCGAGGGGAAAATTTAACCGGTTTTCCCGGCTCCGCCGCCGCCGCATCACCGCAGCGGGTTTTGGGCAAAGGCAAAGTCTGCAACAATTTTCCCGCCAACCAGATGTTCCTGAATGATGCGTTCCAACACCTCCGGCGTGCAGGAGTGGTACCAGACACCTTCGGGATAGACGACCGCAATCGGTCCGCGCGCGCAGACCCGCAGGCAGTTGGCCTTGGTACGATAAACCAGCGGCTGCGGCCCGGTAAGCTTCAACTCCGCAAGCCGGCGCTTCAAAAATTCCCACGCCACCAGACCGGCTTCGCGCGGGCAACATTTCGGCTCGGTCTGGTCGGCGCACAAAAAAATGTGCCGGCGGAATTTTTCAATGCCGAGCGTTTCAACGGCGTTTTGCAGTTCGTCATCCATGCCGGAAGGAAAGACACTATGCCGTCCCTCCCCAAATGTCTCAACGTGAAAACGTCAGGCCGATGACGCCCGCCACGGCCATCAATGCGCCGACGGTCGAGCGCGCCCCGATTCGCTCACCGTCAATGATCCGCGTCATCGGCAGCAGCAGGATGGGCGTCGTGGCGATGACAGCGGTGACAATGCCCGCCGACGTGTTTTCGAGCGCCCATTGCATGCAGGTCACGCCGATGGTCTGGCCCGCGAGGCTGTTGGCCACCACCCATGGCCAGAGGTGGCGCCATTTGTCGCGGGAGACGCGGAAGCTTTTCGCGTCCAGAATGCCGCCGTGCACGTGAGCGCTGCGCCATTTCACCATCAACAAAAGGACACCCAGCGCGATGGCACCGCCGATGACACGTTGATAGCCGGTCGTGCCCGGATCGGGATGCTCTCCTGCCGCGTGCGCGATGGCATAGGCCTTGCGGCTCAACACTGCGCCCAGCGCGCCGCCCAGCGCGCCCACCACCGTACCCGAAATTCCAACGAACATCTGGCGCGGCGTTATTTCCAAATGTTCCCCCGGCGCCAGCGCAACGGCCACGCCAGCCAAAATGACCATGATGCAAAATAATTCGGCCAGGCTCAGCGCCGTGCCGAGCCACAACCATTCAATAACCACGGCGAATGGTGCGGTAAGACATTGTGTGAGCAAAACCGTCCGGCGGCTGCCGAGCCGGGGCAAAGCTTGGAAATAACCGGTGTCGCCCAAACCGATGCCGGCCAGGCCGCTCAAAACAAAAACCGGAAAGGCGGCGCCTTCAAAGGCACTGCCGAAGGTATTGGCCCAAACGGCGAGAAAAAGGGCCGCCAGAAAGGCGCGCCAGAAGTTGGCTTCCACGCCGCCGATTTGCGTGGCCGTGCGATGACCGCAAATCGCGGAGATGGCAAACAACAGCGTGGTTAAAAGTGCGGCGAGCATGGAACCCGCATGAGCAATTACAATTGATCGTAATACTCGTCCGGCGCGATGCCGCCTTCCTCGGCGGCATTCTCAACTTCCACGCCGCTTTCCTTGAGAATTGTTGCGATGTCCGGCGAGATCCACTGTTTATCTTTGTTTTTTTTGAGAACACGCTTGATACGAAAATGCCCCGTGGAGTTTGATTCAAGGATGCCGCGTTCAACCATGCGGAGCAAAACCGGCTTGGCCCATTCCGGTTCTTCATTGAACCGCCGCCTGCCGCCGGCGCGCCGGCCAATCTCACGTGCGGCGACAAATTCGCTTCCCCATGATTTGAGGTACTGATAAATCTCGCGCTCGTCCGCATCCATAATGCCAAACTGCCACACTCCAGCGGCAGAGTCGAGCCGCAATCAAAAACCGGTAATCCATTCAGCTTCGATGTCTTGAGGGCAAGACTTAAAAAAAATCTACGAACCGGGGATGGCAATCTTTTTGACACCGCTTTTGCGCGCCGCGTAAGATGCCGTGTCTGCACAGAAAACGACTCATGGACCAGCATAATATTCCCGGCTTTCGCACGGTCCCGCGCACCGGCGTGATTTACGTCACGCACGAAGCGGAGCGGCACGGCTTTTCCTACGCCAACGCCGCATGGGCGAACCTCGGCCAGGGTTCACCGGAGACCGGTCCAATTCCCGGCGCGCCGCCACGCGTCACCGAGATCACCATTTCCGCGCCGAGCCAGCAATATGGCCCCATCGCCGGCAATCAGGCGCTGCGCCAGGCCGTCGCCGATTTCTACAACGACACCTATCGCCGTGGTAAAAAATCCAGATACACCGCCGGCAACGTCAGCATCGCCAGCGGTGGACGCCTCGCGCTCACGCGACTGGCCAGTGCGCTCGGCAACGTCAACATGGGCCATTTCATCCCCGACTACACGGCCTACGAGGAATTGCTCAGCGTGTTCAAGGCGTTCACGTCCATCCCCATCCTGCTTGGCGCGGCCGATGGGTACAAAATTTCCATTGCCGATTTGAAGGAGGAAATTCTCGGACGCGGCCTCAGCGCACTGCTCGCCAGCAATCCGTGCAATCCCACCGGCCAACTGGTCGAAGGCCGGGAACTTGGCGCGTGGTGCGAACTCGCACGCGAATGCCAGTGCTCGATGATCTTCGACGAGTTTTACTCGCACTACATCTTCACCGACAACCGGTCGCACCGGAGTGAAACCAAGACAAAAAAAACTGAAAAACCCAAAATGGTTTCCGCCGCCGAATTCGTCGAGGATGTGGACAAAGACCCGATTATCGTCGTGGACGGCCTCACAAAAAACTGGCGTTATCCGGGCTGGCGCATCAGTTGGACCCTTGGACCAAAAACTGTGATCGAAGCCATCGCCAGTGCGGGTTCGTTTCTCGACGGCGGGGCGAATCATCCATTTCAACACGCCACGCTGCCGTTGCTCGACCCGAAACGCGCCGAACAGGAAACGCTCGCCATCCAGAAACATTTCGGACGCAAGCGCGCGCTGCTGCTCAAACGGCTCAAGGCCTTGAACATCGGTGTGGACACCGCGCCCGCCGGAGCGTTTTACGTCTGGGCGAATCTGGTCAAACTGCCGGCGCCGCTTGACGACGGGATGAATTTCTTCCGCGAAGGGTTGAAGGAAAAAGTCATCGTCGTGCCCGGTGTGTTTTTCGACGTGAACCCCGGCAACCGCCGCACCACCGCGCGGTACAAAAATTACTGCCGCATCAGCTTTGGCCCGGAAATCGGAAAACTTGAACTTGGCCTCGACGCCATCGAGCGCGTGATTGCAAAATTCAAATAATTTTCCCGGCCCTTTTTCCATTCACCCGGTTTTACCGGCTCGAAATTGCCCCAGGCAGGGCATTTGCGGGTTGTTTTTAGGGGGTTTTTCCAGGCCAGTTGGCGCAGAAATAGCTGTACCTTCAGCCAGAAAATATGTTGTGGTGGACGTATCAGCAGCTGCGTGTAAGCAATCCAAAGACCCGGCTGGCGACGGTTGAAAAGCTCGCGCAATCCGAGCATTCCGATTCGGTCGAGCCGCTGCTTTTTGCCTTGAAGGACGGGGAGTCAGAAGTCCGCAGTGCCGCGGCGCGGGGATTGGGCAGGTTTCAAGACCGGCGGGCGGTTGAACCTCTGATACAAATGCTGCGCGACCCGGCTCCGCCGACACGCGCGGCGGCAGCGGAAGCCTTGGGCCAACTGGGAGATTCGCAGGCGGTGAACGAGCTGGTCCGTTTGCTTCGCGATGCCGAGCCGACCGTAAGGTCGCGCGCTTCCCAGAGTTTGAAGCAATTGGGCTGGCAACCGGACAGCGACACCGAACGCGCGTTGCAACTCCTGGCGACGGGCACGTTGCGTCAAGTCGCCGCACTGGGCACCGAAGCGATCGAACCCCTGGTCGAGTTGCTCAGGCATGGTCCGCAGGACAAACAATTGGAGGCGGTCAAGGCGCTGGGTGAAATGGACGATCGGAAAGTCATCAAACCATTGTTGGAGGCGCTCCAGAAAAGCATCCCGGCGGTACGCCTCGCCGCCCTGGAAATGCTGGAACGGTTTGCCGATCCCTCCACTTTCGAAGCCATGGAACGTCTGCTCAAGGACCAAAATCCCAATGTCCGTTCCGCCGCCGTGGAAGCAGCCGCCAAATGTGATGGCCATCGCGCTGTGCCCGGATTGATCCGCGCACTGAAAGATTCTTCGTGGGAAGTACGCCAGGCGGCGGTCAAGGCGTTGGGCACTCTGGGCGAACCGGCGGCAGTGGACGGACTTTGTCAGGCGTTGCGTGACAAGGACCGCGACGTGCGTGAGGGCGCGGCGATGGCTTTGGGCCGGATTGGCGACGGGCGCGGGATTCATTCCCTGGTGCTCACGCTGCTGGACACCGAAAGTACCGTGCGCAATGCGGCGACCAATTCACTCCAGCAGATTGACCGTCAATGGCTAAAAACGGGGGCCGCCCGCCAGGCGCTGCCGGAAATTGAAACGGCCCTGAATCACCGGGAATACTGGGTTCGACATAGCGCCACCAAATTATTGGAACAACTCAGCAGCATTGTTCCCGAGACGCCGGACGTTCAGCCGCCCGCCGTCCCCGTCACACAACTGCTGGACAGTTCCGCGCACGCCGCTTTTGCCATTCTCGCCGACCTGCTCCAGGACCGTGACCGCGACCTGCGGCTGGCCGCAGCGGTGGCATTCGGGCAATTGCGGGAAAAAAACGCGAAATCCATCCTGACGGCCGCCATCCAGGACAGTGATTATCTCGTGCAGCAGGCGGCGCAAGGCGCCCTGGCAGCGTTGAATTGAACCTGTTGGTGC
>Ga0265338_10003981_pt1 | contig 20335 bp, 21 predicted proteins | sample 42126metaG_FD_193579 | JGI IMG/M metagenome (GOLD analysis project Ga0265338, IMG submission 193579) | Rhizosphere microbial communities from Carex aquatilis grown in University of Washington, Seatle, WA, United States - 4-21-26 metaG | ecosystem: Host-associated > Plants > Roots > Rhizosphere...
GTACGCGTCCGGGTGCTCAAGCTTCAGCCCGATGCTCTTCTTGCCGCGGTTCGGGTGGTCCATCACCGGCTGCCAGGTGTCGGACTTCGGCTGGCTGCGCATGCCCCGCTGGGCGTCGCCCATCTCCGAGTGCTCGACCTTGATGACCTCGGCGCCCCATTCGGTGAGGACGCCGCCGGCCGCGGGCGTGAAGGTGAACTGCGCGACCTCGACCATCTTGATGCCGGTGAGTGGCTGGTGCACGGCTGCTACGCCTTTCCGTCAGGGCACGTCTGCTTCCGGTCCAGGCAAGCCTGCACGGGAAAGCATCATCAGGCTATCTTTTTGCACTCAGACTAACTAGGGTGCGCTGCTTGTCAAGGTAGCCGGGCGGCGGGCCGCCGCAGCCAGGGGGCTGGCGACGTGGCACCCGATAAAGTTAGACTCTGTACAACTCATTTGGACTAAGTGAAAATACAGGCTGGCGCCTGGCGCCATGACCTCGGGAGGACCTGGTGACCGAAACGCCGAAGCTCGGCACGCGCGGCATCTACGGCGCGGAGCTTGAGCAGACCCTGCCGTACGGCATCTTCGACGGCGACAACCACCTCTACGCGCCCAGCGATGCGACCAGCCGGCACCTCCCCGCCGCGATGATCGAGCGCGCCTGGCTCCCGGGCGAGCCGCGGATGCTGACCGACGAGGAGCATGACGAGGACGAGGACCACGACCGGCGCACCCTCGGCGTGCACACCCAGCCCGAGGGCGGGCACGGCGGGGTGGACGCGGCCGACCTCCCGGAAATGGACGGCAACATCCCGATCCCGGGGGCGATGCTGAACAAGCTCAACCCGATGAAGGACCTGGACCGGCTGTCACGCGAGCAGCTGGTCGAGCGGTACAACGAGATGCGCCCGGCGTTCGAGAAGAAGGACCCCCGGCTGCAGCTGATGGACATCCAGGGCGTCGAGGTGGCCATCCTGCACGCGGTCGGCACCGGGTGGGAGAGCGCCTTCCGGCGGGGCGACGTTGAGGCCGGGTACGCGGTCAACCGGGCCTACAACGACTGGCTGTTCGAGGACTGGGGCTTCGCCCACGCGGGCCGCATCCTCATCCCGGTGCCGATCCCGCTGCTGGACGTCGACCTCGCGGTGACCGAGCTGAAGCGCTGCCTGGAGCGCGGTGCCAGGTTCGTCGACCTGCCGCCGGGGCCCGCCTACGACAACCGCTCGCCGTTCGACCCGTACTTCGACCCGTTCTGGTCGCTCGTCAACGAGACCGGCACCCGGGTCGCGGTGCACCTGGGCGGCTCCTACGGCCGGATGGGCGGGGAGTGGAGCGAGAACCCGAACGCGCGGTACTCCGACTTCAACGGGTTCCAGTGGGTCTCCTACTGGGGCGACCGGCCGATCATGGACACCGTCACCGCGATGATGTACCACAACCTCTTCGGCCGGTTCCCCGACATCCGCGTGCTGATCGCCGAGTTCGGCACCATCTGGCTGTCCTACCTGCTGCGCAAGCTCGACCACGCGATGATGCTGGGCCGCCGCCCCAAGTGGGGCACCCTCCCCGGCCGGCCGTCGCGCGTCTTCAAGGAGCGCTGCATCATCGCCCCGTTCCCGGAGGAGAACGTCGAGCGGGCGATCGAGACGCTGGGCACCGACTGCCTGATGTTCGGCTCCGACTTCCCCCACTCCGAGGGCATCCCCGACCCCATGCAGTACGTCAGCCAGCTCAAGGGCCTCGACGACACCACCGTCCGCAAGATTATGCGCGACAACCTGAAGAACTTCATCGACGGCTAGCTTTGGGTTACGCCCGCAATCAATGATGACTCGGGAGACGCGTTGACCGATACTGTCCCTACGCCGGCTGCACTGCCGCTAGACGGCCTGATCGTGCTCGACCTGACCAAGCTGCCGCCCGGCGCCTTCTGCACCGTGCTGCTGGCCGACCTGGGCGCCACCGTGATCCGGGTCGAGTCGCCCAAGGGACGGGCGTTCGACGGGCCGATCGGGCTCAACCGCGGCAAGCACTCGGTGGCGGTCGACCTGCGCCACCCACGCGGCTACGAGGTGCTGCGGCGGCTGGTGGCACACGCCGACGTGCTGGTCGAGAACGAGCGGCCCGGCGCGATGGACGAGCGCGGCTTCGGCTACCAGCAGGCGGCGGCCGAGTTCCCCGGGCTGGTCTGGTGCTCGGTCACCGGGTACGGCCAGGACGGGCCCTACGCCCAGTGGTCAGGGCACGACCTGTCGTTCGCCGCCCACTCGGGGCTGCTGTCCGCGGTCAACCCGGAGCTGCCCTGGGCGCCGCAGCTGATCCTGCCCATCCCGGTCGGCGCGCTGATGGCCAGCGTCGGCATCCTGGCGGCGCTGCGCGAGCGGGACAGGACCGGATCCGGCTGCCAGCTCGACATCAGCCTGTCGGAGTCCGCCAGCTGGCTGCTGTCGTCGTCCGACGGGATACTCAGCGGGCCGCCGCGGGGCATCCCGGCCGGCCCCGACCGGCAGTTGTACGAGTGCGCCGACGGCACCTGGGTCGCGGTCACCGCGGCCGAGCCGCGCACCTGGAACGCCCTGTGCCAGGGGCTCGGCCTGCCCGACCTGGCCGGCACGCTGCGCCAGTGGCCCGACGCCGACGCGGTGGCGGGCCAGCTGGCGGCCGCGTTCCGCACCCGGCGGGCCGAGGACTGGGTGGCGTCGCTGGGGCCGGCCGGGGCCAGCGTGATCCGGGTGAACCGCGGCCCTGAGCTGCGCGACGACCCGCAGGTGACCGCGCGGAACCTGCTCCAGCAGGTGGGCGAGGTGCTGGTGCCGCGCTCCCCGGTACGGATCAGGGACGCCGGCACCGGGGAGCGGCCGCCGGCGGCGACGTTCCCGCCCCCGCCGGTCGGCACGGACACCCGGGCCGTACTCGAGAAGGCCGGGCTGGACGCCGCGGCGATCGACGAGCTGCTGCACAGCGGCGCGATCGGCGAGCCCCGCCCGGCCTGACGTCACACCTGGTAGTCGCTGACCCGGCGGGCGCTGCTGACCCCGGTGAAGGCGGCCGGCACCGGGTAGTTGCCGAGCAGGAAGTTCAAGATGGCAGCGTGCTGGAACTCCACCGGCTGGATGGAGGCCGCGGTCTTGATCCCGGCCGTGCTCTTGATCACCGACAGGCCGTTCTGGTAGGTCTCCCCGGCGGTGTTCTCCACCAACAGCGCCAGCTTGGCCAGCCCGGTCACGTTGGTGACCTTGGCGAAGGCCGTGTTGATGGTCGGCTGGACCACCGGGTCGACGGTGGTGACCGGCTGCTTGCCAGCCGCGATGAGTACCGCGTTCCAGGCCTTCTGGTGATCTTGGTGCTGGCTCATCGCGGTCTGGGCGAAGGTGACCACGGCGGGCGGCACGGTGCCGAGCTGGCCGGCCGTCGCCGCCTTGATGCCGGCCGCGTAGGTGGCGATGCCGGAGTTCTCCAGGCTCGCCGCCAGCGCGACCACCCGCAGGTCGCCGGCCAGCTGCTGCCCCTCTCCGCCGTTCATCGCCGCGCCCGAGGCAGTGGCGCCGGCCGACGTGGCCACGGCCGCGGTGGTTGAGGAAGAGCTGCTGCAGGCGGCGAGCAGCGCGGCGCCGGCCGCGCCGCCGGTCACGGTCAGGAACCGGCGACGGGCGAACGAGCCGCGCCGTCTGGTGTCCCCCGCCTGGATCTCCTCGGTCCACTCGGCCAGGCTCGACTTCAGCGCGGGCAGGGTGAGGTCGTGGTGCATCGCGTCGAGGTCCGCGCTCATTGCCCGGAGCTCCGCCTCGGACAGGTGCATGGGATCGCCGGCGCTCATGACGTTGCTCCCTGGGTGGCCGGGGCGGCCTTGCTGGTCGGGTAGAAGGCGTTCGGGAAGCCGACCGAGCCGGCCGCCGCCGGCAGCTTCGCCGCGGGCGGCGGCAGCGTGATGTCGGCCGCGTCGCCCGCCTTCAGCAGGGCCTGCACCGCGTAGAGGATGGCGACGTGCTGTGCCTCGACGCCCATGATGCTCGCGGTGAGCTTCTTCGCGTTCGCATCGGACAGCAGGCTCATGTTGTTGACGTAGGTTTCCGCCGCGATGTTCTCCAGCTCCAGCGCCAGGGCCACCACCAGCAGCGGGCCGTTCGCGGCGGGCGCCCTGGTGATGGCGGCCACCGCGTTGTCGACGACGGGCACGAAGGCCGGGTCGGGCTTGCCCTGCTTGGCGCCGCCGAGCGCGGTGGTCGCGGCCTGGAAGGCCGCCAGGTGCTCGAAGTGCTGCTTCAGGGTGGTCGTGGCGAAGGCCTTGATGACCGGGTTGGCCGCGCTGCCGCCGATGTACGGCAGGCCGAGCGCGGTCTTGTACGTGCTGACGGCCAGGACCTCGATCGAAGAAGCCGTCTGCAGGACCTGGACGTCGGTCCCCGAGGCGGCGAACGCGGGGCGGCCGATGAACTCGGCGACGGCCGCGATAATGCCGGCCCCCGCCAGCAACCCGCCCGCCCGCCGGGCGGTGGCGGCCAGCCGACGGCTGTTCTCGCGGGCGAAGGCGCGGTTCTCCTCCGGGTCAAGGCCGCCCCCGGCCCGCGCCTGCTGGCCGAGGTCGACCATGTCCCGCAGCGGCTCCCGGGCCGCGCGCAGCGCGTCGGCATGGGTATCTTGCGATTCCCCGATCAGGCCGCCCAGGGCGGTCTCGTCGAATTCCACGTGCTCTCCTGTTCCCCCGGATCCCAGTACGACGGCGGCTAGCGGACGATGAGGGTGCCGCTCATGTACTGATGGATCGTGCAGATGTACGGGTAGCTTCCGGCACCGTTCGGAGCCTTGAACGACTTGGCTTGGCCGGCCGCGATGTCGCCGGTGTCGAACAGCTTCTTGTCGGCCTTGTCGGTCAGCGTGTGGGTCACCGAGTCCTCGTTGCGGACCGTCACCACGGCGCCGGGCGCAACGGTGAGGCTGGCAGGCGAGAACGTGAAGTTCTTGATGACGATCGTGTCGGCGGTGCCACTGGCCGCCGGGGCAGCCGCGGGGGAACTAGCCCCGGCGGCCGCCGCGGACCCGGAGCTGCCACTGCTACAGGCCGCGAGCAGCGGGACGGCTGCCAGTCCGGCCAGCACCGCCCGCGCGCGGATACCACTCCTCGTAATGATCATTCACGGAGAGTATTCACATGTCGGCAGCAGGGATACTGGTTCGACACGCTCTGTGGTCAATTCGTTACGTGACGCTGGAGGAGATTCTGCGGTGACCGCGCCGACGCGGCTTCGGTGGAGTGCCGCCTCTTACGTGACGTGTGATAAATATGCTGCTATGTCGGTCGTCGGCGCGTCGCCGACCCCGCGCAGTCAACCGCCCCGGCGACCCCGACGCCGGTCGCCCAGAGCGTGGTTCCTGTGCCGGCCGCAGGTCCAGGCGGTCATCTACCACCCAAAGGTCCAGTGGGCCATGACCCGCCTGCGGATTCGACGCTGGCTAACGATCCGCCGCTGGCCCCCGTTGCTCCTGGCGGGCGCCTTCGCCGGTTCGATCGCGCCGCGGTCCGGCCTGGGCTGGCACTTCACCCTGGTCGCGGGGACCCTTGACATCTCCATCGTCGTCATCGCGCTGTCGACCGATGCCTACCTGACCCACCGTGCCCGCCGCCTAGCCGGCCTGCGGTCCCGCCCCGCTTACCTGGCAATGGCGGTCAGCCCGCTGGTTCTCGCTGTCGTCTGCATCTACATCGCAGCGGTACCGCTTAACGTGCACCATCCCCGGCTCTCCGGCCTGTCTACCCTTATCGGGGCACTCAGCGGATGGACGGCTCTGCTCGCCCTCGGCCGCGCCCTTACCTGGGGTCGCCTGCGTCGCCTTTGCTGGATCTACCCGCCCGCCGGGTCGGCCGCCGATACACAGCCGTGAGGTTGCGCCCACAGCGGCAGCCGGGGTCGCGCCGGAAACGGCCGGCTAGCCCAAGCGGCCACCGCGCCGCCGGGAAGGCAGTGCGCACGTCAAAGTCCTCCTGTCACGCTGCGGTCAAAGATCACCGCGGATGTCCCTGGCCCGCGGGCTGCGCGGGCGGCCTGACCGGCCGGACTGCCGCCGGAAAACAACCGGCTCCCGCCACCGGCGTGACGAGAGCCAGGCTCTCAGGTTTTCATTACTCATCCTCGGTGCCCCGGAGGCGGTCGCGGAGGATGTAAAGGCAGGCCTCAAGTACGTCGTCACCGAGTGCTTCCGGCTCGGCTAGCAGGACCTCCACGGCCAGCAGCCGGGGAAGCGCGATGATGCCTAGCTGGCTGGCGGCCACTGGCCTGCGTCCCTCCTGTCGAACTCGGCGCTGATCGCTATCACGCCGTCATCCACCGCAGCGTCCCCCTCCTGCCCATCTCCCGGTTCAGCGCCCGGTACCTGTCAGTGAGCGCCGCGATCATCTCCGCGACGCGCGCCCGCTCCGCGATGACCTCGAAGTCATCCAGCCGGCTAAGACCACTGTCCTCATCCATTGCCTTCCTGCCTTCGCTGTTCCAGCAGCCCCATCGGTGACAGGGTGTAGTCATGAGCTTGCCGGGCGCCTTCCTCCCGCCTGGCGAGCAGGATGGAGCGCCAGCGCCGCGTGCTCACGCGAGACAGCCCGCCGTCCGCGTGGTTCATCATCGACCAGATGGCGCTGTATCGCGAGGTAGGCAGCCCGGCAGTCATGGCCGGGCAGTGCGGCCACCTGCTGGCCGCCGCCGAGCGCCCCCGCGTGACCATCACCGTGATGCCGGCCGTCGCCCACCCCGCCAACGCCTCCGGCTTCATCCTGGCCGACGGCCCGCCGCGAGCCTCGGCATGGTGCGAGCACCTGGCAGGCGGGTACGTCTACACCGAGCAGGAAACCGTTAACGACCTCAGCGTCCGCTTTGCTAGGTTGCGGGCCGAGAGCTACAGGGAATCCGAGTCCCTGAAGATGATCGAGAGGCTGGGCAAGGCATGGGCCGCTGGCGTAAGTCCACTTACAGCGACGGCAACGGGGGCCAGTGCGTAGAAGTCCGCGACGACGCCCGCCTGGTCCTGGTGCGCGACACGGCCGACCGCGACGGCAGCACCCTGCAATTCGGCGCTGAGACATGGGCAGCGTTCACAGCTTCCCTCCGGTAAGGCCGCGCGGTGATTCACCTTCCGGCTAGCAGCTGCCGGAAGGTGAATCACCGTTCCCGCACGGAGGCTGAGCCGAGCGTGGCTCCATGGCGCAGCTCAGCACCCAGCAAGACGCCCGTATCCTCGACGAGAACGCGCATCAAGCCTGGCTCGGGAGCGTCAGTGCATGGCGAGGGCTGCCTCGGCCCGGGCCTGGTTGCCGGACACTAGCCGGAGCGGAACCTCCTTGAGGAACAGCGACAGCACAACCGACGCCACCAGCAGGATCGCGGTGGCCGCGAACACCACGTCCCCGGCGGCTGAGAAGCCGGTGAAGAACGGGTGCACCAGCGGCTTGGCCAGTCCGTTGAGGAACGAGGTGTCCTCCAGGCCGCCGCTCAGGCCCTGCCGCAGCGACGCGACCTGGCCAGGGTGGGCCCGGGCGGCGGCGAGGTAGGCCGGGTTGCTCGCGGCGGCGGCGTAGGCGCTGCTGATCTTGCTGCCAGCCTGGGAGAACAGGATGGACAGGAAGATCGCGGTGCCGATCGTGCCGCCGACTGAGCGGAAGAACGTCGAGGCGGCCGACGCGACGCCCATGTCGCCCGCGGGCACCGCGTTCTGCATGCCCAGCATGAGGCTCTGCATGTTGAGGCCGAGCCCGATGCCGAACAGCAGCATGAAGACGTCGGTGTGCCACAGCGGCGTGTCGGCCCCGACGGTGACCATCAGGCCCATCCCGCCCAGCATCAGGAAGGAGCCGATGACCGGGAAGATCTTGTACCGGCCGGTGCGGGAGACGATCCGGCCGGAGACGAGGGAGGCGCCCATCAGCCCGAGCACCAGCGGCAGCAGCAGCAGGCCGGACGCGGTCGGCGAGGAGCCCTTGACGATCTGCAGGTAGAGCGGGACGACGGCCAGGCCGCCGAACATGGCCATGCCGATGATGGTCATCTGGGCGGAGGCGACCGAGAAGGTCGAGTTGCGGAACAGCCGCAACGGCAGCACCGCGTCATCGCCCATCCGGTGCTGGACCCAAACGAACGCGACCAGGCCCGCGACACCAAGGAAGTAGCAGGCCAGCGAGGCGAGCGAGGACCAGCCCCAGGCCTGCCCCTGCTCCGCCACCACCAGCAGCGGCACCAGTCCGACCGCCAGCAGGGCCGAGCCGAGCCAGTCGATCCGCCGCCGCGCGCGGCGCGACTCGTCCAGCTTGAGCACCCGCGCCACCACGAACAGCGCGGCCGCCGCGATCGGCACGTTGATGTAGAAGATCCAGCGCCAGCCGGCCACGCCGAGGAAGGAGTCCAGCCCCGCGAACACGCCGCCGAGCACCGGCCCGAGGACCGAGGCGCTGGCGAACACCGCGATCATGTAGCCCTGGTAGCGGGCGCGCTCGCGGGGCGGGATGATGTCGCCGATGACGGCCAGCGCCAGCGGCATGATACCGCCGGCCCCGATGCCCTGGAAGGCACGGAAGGCGGCCAGCTCGTACATCGAGGTGGCCAGGCCGCACAGTGCCGAGCCGACCACGAAGATCACGATCGAGAGCATGAACAGCCGCTTGCGCCCGTAGATGTCGGACAGCTTGCCGAACAGCGGCGCGGCGATCGTCGAGGTGATGAGGAACGCGGTGGTGACCCAGGCCTGCGCCGTCAGGTTGTGCAGGTCGTTGCCGATTGTCTTGATCGCGGTGGACACGATCGTCTGGTCGAGCGCGGCCAGGAACATGCCGAGCACAAGGCCGGACAGGATGGTCATGATCTGACGGTGCGACAGCGCCCCGTCCGCCGGGTGTGCCTGCGCCGGGCGGACTGACATGGCGGTCATGAGCGGGGTCCTTCTTCCACCTGCTGCGGGCCGGGCTGGCGCGCGTACTTTTCCTTCATCAGGACGGTGTGGGTGCTGTCGTAGGCGGCGGTGAACCGCTCCAGCTGCTGTGCGAACTGCCGCATCTCGGCGTCGCTCCAGCCAGCCAGCACCGAGTCGAAGAACGCCACCCTGCCCTGCTCGTGCCGGTCGATGGCGGCCTGGCCGGCGCCGGTGACCGCGAGCAGGCTGGCCCGGCCGTCGCGGGAGTCGGCCTGTCGCTTGAGCAGCCCGCGGGCCACCAGCGTGGCGACCTGGCGGCTGATCGTGGACAGGTCCGACTGCACGCTGGCGGCCAGGGTGCTGGCCCGCATCGGCCCCAGGGCGCCGACCGTGTGCAGCAGCGCCTGGGTGGCCGAGTCGATGTCGTCGCCGGCCGCGGCCAGCAGCCGGGCCTTAGCCCGGCGGACCGTGCGCTGCATGTCGGCGAACGAGTCCGCGACCGCGGCCACGGTCTTCGCGCGCTCGCCGGAAGGCTGGCCAGGCGCCGCCCCGGCGCTCCCCGTCCCGTTTTCCGTCATCCCCGCCATCCCCGTTAGTCTCACGTCCGTCAATTACTTGTATACGACAAGTGCTTGCCATAGCCAAATATTTCGCGGGCAAATGTGACGCTGGTCATAGCGGGCAGGCCTTTTTCAGGCCTGCGAGCGCAGTGGTGTTGCTCCTGCCCAGGTCACCCAGGTGACCTGGGCGCCCTCAACGACGACCGGAGCGGGATGCTCGGTACCGGCGGCGCCCTTGATCCTCAGCTCGTAGCACCCGGCTCGAAGCGACCCGAACACGGCGGCGGTCGCGGTGATTCCGGGCCCTTGCCGTTCCCACACCGCGGTGTGGGAGCCGTCCCACTCGGTACCCGCGGCGCGGATCTCGATCTCCGCCCCGGCCAGCTCGCGCGGGGTGCAGATCACCGCGGCGCCCGTGTCGCCGCCGATGTCGACGATGACGGCGCCGGCGGCGTCGGGCGGTTGCTCTGGCGGTGGCATGTCCATGTACTCAGTTCATCCTTGCGTAGGCGACGATATTGGACAGGTAATGACCGGTGGCCTGGTCGAAGGCGCCGCCGCAGGTGATCAGGCGCAGGGCCTGGTAGGGCTCGGGCCCGTAGACCTCCCTGGCCGGGAAGTGCGCCTTGGAGTACTCGCGCACCGAAGTCACGGTGAAGTGGACCGTCTCGCCGTTGGCGAGCGTCACCTCGACCGCGTTGCCGGGGGCCAGGCGGCCGAGGTCGTAGAAGACCCCGGGCGCCTGGTAGGAGTCGACGTGGCCGGCGATGATAGCCGACCCGACCTGGCCCGGCGCCGGCCCGAGGTCATACCAGCCGGCCTCACGGACGCCCGCGTCGGTGAGGGGCGGCACCTGGAGGGCGCCGCCGGCGTCGAGTCCCTCGTCCACGATCTTGGCAGAGACATGGATGGCGGGGATCTGCAGTCGTACCGGGGGCACCTCCGGTGACGGCCGCCCGCCCGGCGCCACGGCAGGCAGGGCGTCCGGCACCGGAGGGCGGGGAGCGGACGCGGCCGCGCTGGGACCGGGCGGTCCGCCCGGTGCCAGCAGGACCAGGATCAGGACGGCGATCCCCGCAAGCGCCGCCCCGCCCCCGCCGAGCTCGGCCAGAAGCCAGGCTCGGCGGGGTGCTGCACTGCGGTCCCGGCGCGCCTCAGGCCTCATCGGCGGTGCCGGGTACCGCCATGGCCCCGGAGCCGTGCGCGTGAGCCAGGTCGCGACCGCTCTTCCGGTGCCCGAGGACGGCCGCGGCCGTGCCAGCGGCGGCGACGGCGGCCGCGCCGACCGCCAGCGGGACCCGGTCGGCCAGGCCAGCGGCACCTCCGCCGCCAGTCTGGGGCGCGCCCGCGGGCATGGGTTCGCCGCCGGTATTCCCGACCGGAGTGCTCGATGGGGTGTAGTAGCCGCTGTAGGGCTCCGGCATGTACGGGAAACACGAGAGCAGGTTGATTCCCGAGCCGGTTGCCCCGTCGGTGACCTCGGAGGCCGCCGCATCAGGCGTGTAGCTCTTGTCCACCAGCGGGTAGGTTACGCCGGCCAGGGCGCGAAGGGCGATCGTGACGATGTCGTCCTGGAGCCGCCGGCCGTTCGGGAAGCCGGCCGCGTCTCCGCCGACCAGGCCGGCCGGGTTGGGCGACCGCGTCGGCGGGATGGCCAGGTTGAGCCGGAGAAGGTCAGCCTGGACCTTACCGCCGGCGGTAAGGTTCTGGAAGCCGGGCACGATCCCCGCCGGGAGGCCGGTCAGGAAGATGGCCACCAGGTCCGCCCGCTGCTTGGCCGGCGGCATCGACGCCAGCTTGGCGTTCAGCGCCTTGAGGTTGGGGAACACGCCAGGGTACAACGCTGGCAGCAGGTCGGCCAGCGCCGGGAAAGAGACGTCGCTGACGAACTGGCTGTCGTTGAACGGGCTGCTCGCGTTCCACTTGTCCTTCATCCCCAGCGAGACCAGCACCTCGTTGAACAGCGGCATCCCGAGGCGCGACACCTGCTCGTAGGGCCCGGAGCCGTTGAAGTAACCCTGCGAGGAGTCGTATACCTGCGCCTTCTGGCGGCTGGCGGAGGCATAGACGCCGATGACGGCGGTGGGCTTGGCCGGGTCCGTCGGGTTGGAGCCGTCGGAGGTCAGCATCGCCTTCGGGACCTGAAGGGCGATCGTGTGGACGTTCGAGGCGCCGAGCGTGTTGATCCCGTTGTGCATGCCGAGTGCGCCGCCGCCGGCGTGCAGGGAGGCGAAGGGCCGCAGGTCGCCGAGGTCGAACACCGCGCCGAGGTCGACGAAGAACGCGTCGGCCCGCTGGCCGGCGAACACCTTCTCCCCGGGAGTGAGGGTCTTGACGGCAGCGTTGGCCAGCGCCGAGTAGTTCGGGGTGGACAGCGGGCCGATGTTGCAGGGCGGGCAAGGGAGCGAGGAGCCCACCCTGGCCGCGTTGCCCCCCTTGGTCCCGTCGTATTTCACCTTGGTCACGTCGTAGGTCTGCCTGCGGTTCCAGGTCGTGTCACTGAGCGAGGTGATCGGCCCGGTGTTGTACAGGAAGCCCGCCGCCGGGTCCGGCGCCGCGGTGCTGAAAGCGAACTGGTAGCTGATGTCGGTCTGCGTGCCGGAGTTGGAGATGTTGATCTCGTACAGGACGTCGTCGCCGAACTGGTAGAAGTTCGGCCCGCCCGCGGGCGCTTCAAGCGGGATGAAGTTGGCGATGATGGTCACCGTGTCAGGCGCATCCGGGCTGACGAAGGCGTAGACGTCGGTGTTGTCGGCAACTGGGTCACTGGAGATGTACGGCGCTTCACGATGCGATGACACGTTTACCCCTGGGTAGGTCGTACGGCTGTAAGTGGTAGGGGGCTGAACTGGTAAGGGGCACGGCGGTCAGCCGACGGCCCGGTAGAGCTTCGCCGCCAGATGCGGATCGCGGAAGGTCACCTCGCTGGTGCCCATGTAGACGCCGATCTCTCCGGTGCTGAGATCCTTCACGTGAGCGACCAGCGGGCCGTCCAGGCTGGCACCCGCCGGGAGGGCAGTGCCCCCCGGCGCGGTCGCGGGTGAGCGATCTGCTGCGCTGGCATCCGGCGCCCTGGCTGCGAGGCCCGCCGGCACGGCGGCCACGAGGCCGGCTCCCACAACTGCAATCGAACCGTTCCGCAGGAGCCCACGGCGACTCACATGTTCCATTTCCCATCCTCTGCTGACGGCGGATCTGACGGCCCGAGATATAACCCGCCGCCGGGTACCATAAACTGCGCCGGCCGTGACTGATCGCGTTATTCACCAAGTGCTTGGATTGAGTGATTCCCCAGGTCCTGGCCCTGCCCGTATCACAGATGGTGCTCGTCTCCCTCCGTGGAGACGACCTGCGATGGGCTTTTTAAGGCGGCAGCCCGGCTCGTTAACGAAGCTCTGACGGCCGTGGCCGATAAGACCCGGCAGAATAAGTAACGAACCGAAATAAGGCCGCTTATATAACTAACAATCGTTCTATTACGGCACCGGCTGACCAGGAGCACGCGCGCGAACGACGTGGCGCGGGCAATCGATCACCTGCCTGGCAGCTGCCGGCACGTCACGCTGCCCCCCGCTGCTCCCGTTCGCGTGTACCGCTGCCCGCGGTCGCTAGTGGCCGGCGGCTGAGCCGGGCCGCGCTGCTCACCGGGGTTACGGCTTGCGGGCCACGCCGCAGTACGCGCTCACCTCGGCCGGCGTCGGGAGCGGCCCGGTGCCCTCCCGTCGCCATTGCGACACGAGGGTCACCCCTGGCGGCACCAGGTCCAGGCCCGAGAACGCGAGCCGGGCGAACTCGTCGGCGTCCCGGGCCTGTACCGAGACCCCTGCCTGCCGGTAGGCGCTCGCCGCGGCGGCCGCCCCGGGGTTGTGCTCCAGCGTGAAGTGCGACGCGGCGAGGTAGCTCCCGGGCGGCAGGGCGTCGAGCAGGCAGGCAACGACCTTCGCGGGCTCGTGCTCATCCGGGACGAAGGGCAGGACGGCGATCAGCATCAGCGCGACCGGCTGGCTGAAGTCCAGCACCTCCCGGGTCGCCGGGTCGGCCAGGATCGCCTCCGGCTGCCGCAGGTCCGCCTGGATGTAAGCGGTGCGGCCCTCCGGCGAGCTGGTGAGCAGCGCCCGCGCGTGCGCGAGGACCAGCGGGTCGTTGTCCGCGTAGACGACCCGGGCAGACGGCGCGACCGCCTGCGCGACCTCATGGACGGCGCCCGTGGCCGGCAGCCCGGTCCCGATGTCGAGGAACTGCCGGATGCCCGCCTCGCCCGCCAGGTACCGGACGGCGCGGCCCAGGAACGCGCGGTTCTCTCGCGCCCCGACGCGCGTCGTCGGCATGCGGGCGAGCACCTGCTCCGCCGTCTCGCGGTCAGCCGCGAAATGGTTCTTGCCGCCGAGGTAGTAGTCGTACATCCGCGCGCTGTGCGGCTTGGACGTGTCCACCCCTGGCAGTATGTCCGGCATTTCCGCCTCCCTCGCTCCAGTACGGAATCCTATCGCCGGCCGCTGAGCCCGGCGGCTCGCCGGAACGAGGCTCCCGCGGCTATCAAGCCGTCTCCCCTCATACGGTCAGGTCAGCCGGACCAGCGTGGGCAGCTGGCCGGGCAGGCAGACCACCTCGGCGTCGGCCAGCTGCTGGACCGCGTCGCCGGAGATGCCCAGCTCGGCCAGCACCTCCACCACCTGGGAGCCGATCGCGCCCGGGTTCGCGCCGACGCGGGGCGAGGTGTCGGACAGCCAGCGGCCGATCCCGGGCCGGGGCACGTCCTGGCCGCCCGGGCCCGGCTCGAAGTAGACCAGGCCGCGGGCCTGCAGGTAGCTGACCGCGTCGTCGATCGAGACGGCCTCGTGGGCGGCGATGCCCGCCGCCGCCAGCGTGCTTACCCAGTGGCCGGCGGGCTCGGCCGCGAACCGCGCCGCGAGCAAGCCAGCCGTGGCGCCGGCCGGGTCCGCCCAGTCCGGCCCGCCCCCGTTGTCATCCGGGTCATCCGAACGGGTGCCGTCCGAATCTGAACCGCCCAGGCCGGCCGCGGCCAGCAGCGCCGGCCCCTGAGCCGGCTCCGCGGCCAGGAAGAACCAGTTGTCCGCCGCCCGGTACAGCCGGTACAGGGCGCTGCGGCCGTACTCGGTCCTTGACTGGTCAGGCTGGCCCCCCTGCGCCTCGATCGCCAGGTAGGCCGCCTGGTGCAGGGTGGAGCCCTGGGCCAGGGAGGCCGCCACGCGCTCCCCGTCCGCCCCCGGGCCGGCCTGCGCCCGCGCGTACAGCGCGACGGCCGCCGCGAACGCGCCCAGGATGCCGGTGCTGGCGTCGTTGATCGGGGTCGGCTGGTACAGCGTCCAGCCGAACCGGGAGCCGTAGCGCCAGCTCATGCCGGTCGCCGCGTTGCACTGGTTCTCGTAGCCGCGCCGGTAGGCCCACGGGCCGGACTGGCCGTAGGCGGTGACCGAGCAGTGCACCAGCCGGGGGTTGAGCGCGCGGGTCCGCTCGTAGTCGATGCCGTACCTGGCCTGGGACCGCAGCGTGAAGTTGGTGACCAGGACGTCGGAGGCGGCCAGCAGGTCGCCGGTAAGCCGCTCGCCCGCCTCGCTCTTGCCGTTGACCAGGATGGTCCGCTTGCCCCGGTGCAGCTGGCCGACGATCCCGTCGGTCACCGCCGGCACGGTGCTGCCGACCTTGACCACGTCGGCGCCGAAGTCGGCCAGCAGCCGGGCGGCGGTCGGTCCCGCGACCGCCTGGCTGATGTCGACCGCCTTCACGCCCTGCAGCGGGAGGTCGGCCGGCCCGTCCGGCCCCGCAGGCGGAGCGGACGACGCCGCCCGCCGGCCCGCCAGCCCCGCCAGCTCGGCCAGCACCGCCGCCCGGTCCTGGTCCGGGAGGTGCCGCGGCCGCGGCGGCGGCACCGCGCCGAACAGGTCGAAGCCGCGCCCGGGCAGCCTGACCGGCCCGGCCACCGGGTCATCGAGGGTGACCACGGCGCCGGACGCGGCGGCGTGCTCGCATCCCATCCACTCGGCCGGGGTGCGCACCCGGGAGACCGGCACCTCCGCCCGGGTGGCCACGTCGTCCCACCAGGCCGCCGGGCGGCTGCGGACCAGGTCGGCGAACGCCGCCATGATCCGGTCGCGCTTTTCCAGCGCGAAGGTGCCCGCGGCCACGTCGATGAGGCCCTCGGCCTGCCACTGCGCCGCCACGCCGGCCGCGGCCAGCAGCGGGATGACGAACTTGGCGTACGGCGACAGGTCGATGATCCCGCCGTCGGCGCAGCTGTAGGTGAGGTCGCGCAGCATCTGCCCGTCCCCCATCAGCGGGTTCTCGTACACCCGCATGCCCAGCATGGTGCTGTAGGCCTCGGCGAACGCCTCCGCCAGCGGTACCTGGACCAGCTGGCCGCGCCCGGATCGCTGCCGGGCGATCAGCGCCATGACCACCGAGACGGCGCCCATCAGGCCGCCGAAGTTGGACGCAGTCGTAATCGGGGTGAACAGCGGCGCGTCCTGGTCGGCCACCGTCGCCCGGTTCCGGCCGGAAGGATCCCAGTGCTGGCTCAGCGGCCGGTAGCCGGCTACCGCCGCGTGCACGATCCCTTCCCAGCCAGGGACTGCGGCCTTCGCGTCGTCGGCCGCGAAGCCGGGCAGCGAGCAGTAGACCAGCCGGCCGTTGGCGGCGCGCAGCTCGGCCGGGCCAAGGCCGAGGCGGTCCATCACCCCGGGGCGGAAGTTCTCGATCACCACGTCGGCCGCGGCCGCCAGCTCGGCCGCGACCGACTGGTCGCCCCGGGCCTTCAGGTCAAGGGTGACCCGCCGCTTGCTCCGGTTGAAGTAGGCGTCGGCCGGCCCGGGCCCAGCCGACAGCTCAGCCGCCGCCGCGGGCGAGTCGACGTGCACCACGTCGGCGCCCGCCTCGGCCAGCAGCAGGGCGGCCAGCGGGCCCGCGATGTAGTGCCCGAAGTCAACGACGCGGACGCCGGCCAGCCCCGTACCCACTTAACTCACTCCCCGCTCGCGGCCCTGCCAGTAGGGCGCGCGGAGCTTGAACTTCTGCAGCTTGCCGGTTGCCGTTCGCTCCAGCGCCGCGCGCACCTCGACCGAGGTCGGGCACTTGTAGTGGGTCATCCGGCTGCGGCAGAACTCGATCAGCTCGGCGGGCTCGGCGGCCGAGCCGGGACGCAGCACCACCAGGGCCTTGACCGTCTCGCCCCACTTCTCGTCGGGAACGCCGATCACGGCCGCCTCGGCCACCGCCGGGTGCTGGTAGAGGCACTCCTCTACCTCGATCGAGGAGACGTTCTCACCGCCGGTGATGATCACGTCCTTCTTCCGGTCGGTGATGCTGAGCTGCGGGCCGTCGAAGCGGCCGCCGTCGCCGGTGTGGAACCAGCCGTCGTCGAGCGCGGCCGCCGTCTCAGCCGGCTGCTGCCAGTAGCCCTCGAACACGTGGTTGGAGCGGGCGAGCACCTCACCCTCGGCGTCGACCCGCAGCCGCACGCCGACGGCCGGCACGCCCGCCTGGGACAGCAGCCGGGCCCGCTCCGCCACCGGGAGCCCGGCCCAGTCGGCCCGGGTGCGGTTCACCGTCAGCAGCGGTGACGCCTCGGTCAGGCCGTAGATCTGGATGAACTCCCAGCCCAGCTGCTCCTCGACCCGGGCGATGATGGCGCTCGGCGGCGGCGCGCCCGCCACCACGATGCGCACCCGGTCCCGGCCGGGAACCGGCTGGCCCGCGGCGACGCGGACGGCCGCGGCGTCCAGGATCGACGCGACCACCGCGGGGGCGCCGCACATCAGCGTCACGCCCTCGTCCGCCACCCGGCGCAGGATCTCCTCGCCGTCGATCTTCCTGATCACCACGTGGGTGCCGCCCATGCCGGTCACCGCGTAGGGCATGCCCCAGCCGTTGACGTGGAACATCGGCAGGGTGTGGAGGTGCACGTCGCGGTCGGTGACGGTGGTGTGCCAGCCGAACGAGGCCGCGTTGAGCCAGCAGCTGCGGTGCGTCAGCTGCACGCCCTTGGGCCGCGCGGTGGTGCCCGAGGTGTAGTTGATGGTGCAGGTGGCGTCCTCGTCGGGCACCCAGCCGCGGGGCTGCGCGCCGTCGGGGGCCGGGGCGAACAGGGCGGCGTCGTCGGCCCCGTCCAGCACGATGCGCTCCTTCGCGGTCACCCCGGACAGCGCCTCGTCGTACTCCGGGTCCACCAGCAGCACGCTGGCGCCCGAGTGCTCGACGATGTAGGCGATCTCGTCGGCCCGCAGCCGGTAGTTGACCGGGACGAGCACCCGGCCGTAGCCGCTCACCCCGAAGTAGCTGATCATGAAGCGGCTTGCGTTGGGCGACACGATCGCCACCCGGGCGTCCCCCGCGACCCCCATCCCGTCCAGCGCCAGGGCCAGGCCGCGGGCCCGCGCCGCCATCTCCCGGTAGGTCAGCCGGCCGAGGCTGCCCGGGACGCCGGGCTCGTCGACCAGTGCCAGACTGTCCGGATACACGGTCTCGGCCCGGTCCAGGAAGTCGCTCACCGTCAGAGGTACCTTCATCGCACCTGACCTTCCTGTTCGCTCCGCCGCCCTGCTCATTCGGTAGGTGGGCTTGAAGCTACAGGAAATTAGACCTAGTGTAAATATTGCGCGAAGGATGCCTGGCAATGCCGCCAGGGTGGCGGGAAGACAGTGGGACGCCGCCCGGAACGGACTCGCCAGCGCATCGGGGATCTAGCTGAAGGGCTCCGATGACCGATCCCGAATACCGGTACCTCACCTACGAGTCGCTCGACAACGGGGCGATCGTGCGGGTCATGCTCAACCGGCCGGAGGCACGCAACGCCCAGAACCGGGGGCTCCTGGTCGAGCTGGGTGAGGCGTTCGCCCGGGCGGAGGAGGACGACGCCGTCCGGGTGATCATCCTCGGCGGTCACGGGACGATGTTCTCCTCCGGGCACGACGTCGGCTCGCGCCAGGGCCGGGCGGACATGACCCCGGGACCAGGCATGCACCCCTCGGCCGGGGTGAACGGCGGGACCCGGAGCGGCGCGGAAAAGATGATGCTGCAGGAGTGGCACCACTTCTTCGAGAGCACCCGGCGGTGGCGGAACCTGCGCAAGATCACCATCGCCGCCGTGCACGGCCCGGTGTTCTCGGCCGGGCTGATGCTGATGTGGGCGTGCGACCTGATCGTCGCGGCCGAGGGCACCACGTTCGCCGACGTGGTCGGCACCCGGCTCGGCATGTGCGGGATGGAGTACTTCGCGCACCCCTGGGAGTTCGGCCCCCGCAAGGCCAAGGAGCTGCTGCTGACCGGCGACTCGATGGACGCGCAGGAGGCCTACCAGATCGGCATGGTGTCCAAGGTCTTCCCGGCCGGCCAGCTGCAGGAGTCGGCGCTGGCGCTCGCCCGCCGGGTCGCCGCCGTCCCCACCATGGCCGCGCTGCTGATCAAGGAGTCGGTCAACCAGAGCGTCGACCAGATGGGCTTCTACAACGCGCTCAACGCGTGCTTCACGCTGCACGAGCTGAACCACGCCCACTGGGCCTGGGTGCACGACAACCACATGCCGATGGGCCTGCCGGGCGACGAGGGGATCGTCGACTGGCGGACCGGGCCCGGCGTCCGGCCGGCCGTCAAGGACCAGGTGCTGGCTGAGGAGCCGAGCCGTTGACGACGCCCACCGCCCTCACCCCCGAGAGCGACCCCGGTGCCCGGGTGCGGTGCGCAGAGTGGGCGCGCGACGCGGCGCTATCGCCGGTCGGCACCATCGGCACCCCGGCCGGCTACCTCCTGGTGGAGATCCCGCTGCCCTGGCCGCGGGACGCGGGCGAGACGGCCGAGGGCGCTGCTGTCGGGCCGCTGCTGCGCCCGCACCGCTACCGGCTGCAGGCGATCGCGCCCGCTAACCCGGCTGTCCGCCCGCAGGACCGGCGGGTCATCCTGCACGCCAAGCCGCCCGGCGCGGACGGCTTCGCCGGCTACCGCCGGTTCGAGGCGGCCGCGGGCGAGTCGCTCACCGACACGGTGGCGGCGCTGATCGCGGCGGCAGGCAGCGGTACGGCCGCCAGCGACGCCCGGCCGGAGTTCGCGGCACCAGGAACCGACCTGCTGCTGTGCACCCACGGCACCCGCGACTCGTGCTGCGGCCGCCTCGGCGCCAGCCTGGCGGTGCGGCTGGCCGAGCCCGGGGTGCTGCCAGGGGTGAACCTCTGGCGCACCAGCCACACCGGCGGGCACCGCTTCGCGCCCACCTTCATCGTGCTGCCGCAGGGAACCGCCTGGGGCTTCGCCGACCTCGACGTGGTCACCCGGGTACTGCGCCAGGACGGCGACTTCGCCGCCGTGGCGGGCCACTACCGCGGCTGCACCGGGCTGGACGGGCCGCAGGTGCAGGCGCTTGAGGCGGAGGTGCTCAAGCAGGTCGGCTGGCGGCTGCTCGGGCTGCGCCGGAGCGGGGCCGCCGAAGGCCCGCACACCAGTCTGACCTGGCACGACGGCGACCAGGAGATCAGCTACGAGGCCGAGGTCCGGCCAGGCCGGAGCATCCCCATGCCCGGCTGCATGACACCCGCCTCGTCGGCGGTCAAGAGCGAAACCGAGTGGGACGTCGCCGCGGTGCGCCGTGTTCCTAGCGAACGCCGTACCGGCGCGGCTGGATTATCAGGAGGAACTGGTGAGTATTTCATCCGTTAGCGTTGGCAAGCTCTTCATCGACGGCCAGCTGGCCGACGCTGAGGGCGGCGCCACCTACGACAACATCAACCCGGCGACCGAGACCTCGCTCGGCCCCGCCGCCGACGCGTCCGCGGGTGACATCGACCGGGCGATCGGCGCCGCCCGCCGCGCCTTCGACCAGACCCGGTGGAGCACCGACGTCGCCTTCCGGGTGCACTGCCTGCGCCAGCTCCAGGAAGGGCTGGCCAAGTACTCAG
>Ga0265338_10003982_pt1 | contig 20330 bp, 16 predicted proteins | sample 42126metaG_FD_193579 | JGI IMG/M metagenome (GOLD analysis project Ga0265338, IMG submission 193579) | Rhizosphere microbial communities from Carex aquatilis grown in University of Washington, Seatle, WA, United States - 4-21-26 metaG | ecosystem: Host-associated > Plants > Roots > Rhizosphere...
GGTTCCGGTCGGGAATGAGCCGCAGAAACTGGGTCTTGCTCATTTCGTAACCGGTCGCGCGGTCGCCGCCGATGCACACGCCGAGAATACCCGGGCCGCAGCCCTTGCCCTGCGCCTGCAACACCGCGTCGAGGATCACCTTGCGGCAGCCGTCGAGGTCGCGGTTCGCCTGGAGCTTTTCAATCGGCAGCGAGTATTGGGCGCCGACGTTTTCGCAGCCGCCGCCCTTGAGCACGAGACGGACGCTCAAGTCCGGCGAACGATGCTGATGAAAATGGAACGCGGGCGCGCCCGGCCCGACGTTGGTGCCGTCGTTGACGCCGGTGAGTGAATCCACGGAATTCTGGCGGAGAAAACCCTTTTTGGTCGCGAGCTTCACAGCTTCCTTCGCCGTTTCCTCAAAGGTGATCTGGTCGAAGCCGACCGGGCAATCCACGTAAAACAGGATGCTGCCGGTGTCCTGGCAGATGGGCTGCGACTTGCGTTTGGCGAGCTGGATGTTCTGGTCGATGATCTTCAGCGCGCTTTCGGCGATGGTGCCCTTTTTTTCCTGTTCCAGCGACGCGAGGATGGACTGGTTGACGTCGTCGGGAATTTCCGCCGAGCTGCGCCGGATCAATTCCAGCAGGGAATCTTGCAATTCACTCATAAAGTTGCCCCAGCGTAAGACCTTGGGCCGTCAGCGTCAATTGCACTCGACGACCGGAATCGGCAGCGGATGAACGTCACAGGCCATAACTGTATATCTGCGCCTGAATTTTTCGGATTTTCTGCTGGTCATCAAACGTGGCAGTCACTTGAGTATGACGCATCGAGAACCAGGCATCTGAATAATCGTAAACCTGGTAAGAAACATAGTGGTTGGTTTGCCATGTCATTGAATGTCCATCCACGCCCAATCCTTGCCCGGCCAACCAGGCTTGAAGTCTATCCACCGGTGTTCCGATGGGAAAACGTACGAGCAAGTTTGATTCAATGACCGGGCTGGTCAGCGGCTCGCGCGGGCTGAGGGCAAAGTAATGTCGAACTCGCGCTTCCGTTCTTCTTTGTTAGAACCCGCCGCAACCAGCAAGAGACGTCACCAAAACAACGCCGGGCAGCCCAAAACAGAAGACCCATCGAAACCATTTTTGGAATTGTTTCTTCAAACGCTTCAAACTTGATGGAGAAGCTATTTTAGATTGTCCCGGATGTCGAGAGCCGCAAATTTGCGACGGTTATAGACCGCCGCTACTGGTTTGGGGCGTCAATCAAATCAATCCGCCGTTGATGCCGGCCGCCTTCGAACGGCGTGGTCAGCCAGACGCGGACGATTTCCCGGGCGACCTCCAGGGTGATCATGCGTTCGCCGAGCGCGAGGACATTGCCGTTGTTGTGCTGGCGATTGAGTCGGGCGGTCTCGACGTTCCAGCAGAGGCCGCAACGGATGCCCTTCACCCGGTTGGCTACGATGGCTTCGCCGTTGCCGGAACCGCCCAGCACGATGGCGCGTTCAAACTCGCCGCGCGCAACCGCTTCCGCCACGGGCCGGATGAACAGCGGATAATCCACCGGCACCTCCGAATCCGTGCCGAAATCCTTGACGTCGTGTCCCAGGCTTTGAAGCAGCTCCTTGATCTTTTCCTTGTACCGGAATCCGGCGTGGTCCGAACCGATCGCGATTTTCATAAATTCAACTGCTTTCAAGCATTACACGATGATTTTGACTTTGCCAGCCGGAACCGGTCAGGGATGAAGCAATTCTGGAGAGGCGAGGCTACTGATGAGCCGATGCAGTGTTGACGTGGAGCACCAATCCCGCTGAGGCACCGGCTTGACACCACAACTGGAAACGGCTCGCGAGGACGCTCGCCCCACCAAAACTGCAGGATGATGAATCAAGCCACAGGCTCGACGCTACAACGCCACTGGTTTAAGTTCGGGCCATGCACAGCGACCGCCGTGTCGCCTCACCGCCGCCCAAGCCGTTGCTGGTTTTCGACGGCGACTGCAATTTCTTCAAGTTGTGGATCCGTCGCTGGCAGCGGATGACCGGCGATTACGTGGATTATCTGCCTGCGCAAGATCCGGCCATCGCCTCGCAATTTTCCGAAATCCCGCGCAAACAATTCGAAACCGCCGTCCAACTCATCGAAACCGACGGAACGGTTTATTCCGGCGCCGAAGCCGTCTTTCGCACGCTGGCGTACAGTCCCAATGCGCAATGGCCCTTGTGTGCTTACGAAAAATCACCGCACTTGGCGAACCTTGCTGAATGGGCCTACCGCCTGGTCGCTGAAAACCGGACTTTTTTCTCGCTGTTGACGCGCTGGTTCTGGGGACGGCACGTGGAGCAACCGGATTATTTCTTGACCCGCCGGGTTTTTCTCCGGGCGCTGGGAGCGATTTATCTCATCGCCTTCGTCTCGCTGTGGACTCAAACCAGCGGCCTGATCGGGCACAACGGCATTTTACCGGCCGACCAACTCATGACCGCAGCGGCGCAGCAGTGCGACCAGCAGGGCATTGCCCTGGACCGTTACTACCTCCTGCCGACGTTGTGCTGGTTCAATGCCTCCGACGGATTTCTCCATTTCCAATGCGCCGCGGGTTGCGTGTTGGCTTTGTTGTTGATGTTCCGAATCGCGCCCGTGCCCTGTCTCGCCCTGCTCTGGCTGCTGTATCTCTCGCTCGTGACGGTCGGCCGCGATTTTCTCGGGTTCCAATGGGACAACCTGCTGCTCGAAACCGGGTTCCTCGCCATCTTCTTCGCCCCGCTGCAGTGGCTGCCGCGTTCCGGCAAAGAGCCACCACCATCGCAAATCGCCCTCTGGCTGTTGCGGCTGCTCCTGTTCAAACTCATGTTCTCGTCCGGCTGCGTGAAACTGGCCAGCGGCGACCCGGTGTGGCGGAACCTGACCGCACTCACGTTTCATTATCAGACCCAGCCGTTGCCGACATGGATTGGCTGGTACGCGCACCAACTGCCGCTGGGGTTTCAAAAGTTTTCCTGCGCCGGGTTGTTCGTCATCGAGCTTGGCGTGCCGTTCCTGATTTTCGCGCCCAGACGACTCCGTTTTTTGGGCAGTCTGGCCATCGCCTTCCTCCAGATTCTGATACTTTTGACCGGCAACTACACGTTTTTCAACTGTCTTACGCTGGCATTGTGCCTGCTTTTATTGGATGACCAAGGATTGATGAAATTGATGTCACCCAAGTTTCGACCTGCTTTTGTTCCCGCCACCCGTCACCCGTCACCCGTCATTCATGGGCGCTGGCCCCGGGTTGTTACCGCTCCGCTCGCGGTCATCGTGGCCGCGGTCTATTGCCTGCAAATCTGCGTGGCCGCCGGCACCCGTCCCGTCTGGCTTTTCCCAGCAGCCATCGCGGAAGCCTGGCTCTCGCCGCTGCGCAGCCTGAACGGTTACGGATTGTTTGCGGTGATGACCACCGAACGGCGCGAAATTGTCGTCGAGGGCAGCGACGACGGCATGCACTGGCTGGCCTACGGATTCAAATACAAACCGGGCGACGTGAACCACCGTCCGGCGTTTGTAGCGCCGCATCAGCCGCGGTTGGATTGGCAGATGTGGTTCGCCGCGCTGGGCGACTACCGGCAAAACCCCTGGTTCGTCACTTTCTGCCAGCGGCTGCAGCAAGGCTCACCGGAAGTCCTGGCGTTGTTGGACCAAAACCCGTTCCCGGATCATCCGCCGCGTTACGTTCGCGCCGAGCTATACGACTATCACTTCACCACTCCCGCGGAACGCCGCGCGTCGGGCGCCTGGTGGCGGCTTGAATTCATGGGTGAATACTTGCCACCCGTTTCGCTTCACGAATAGACTCAACCCCGCAACCATCCATGTCCTCCATCAAACTGACCGGCGAAACGGCCGAGCACCGCTCAACGGACTGGCTCACGCCGGGCCGGTTCGCGGTGTTGCTCGGGTTGCTCATCTTCGCCATGTTTCCGCAGGTCCTGACCGGAATGCAGACCTTTGTCGTCCGTGATTTCGGGTTCTTTGCCTATCCGGTCGCGCAGTTCCAGCGGGAATGTTATCTGCACGCCGAACTGCCGATCTGGAATCCGTACAACAATTGCGGCGTACCTTTCCTCGCGCAATGGAACACCATGCCGCTCTATCCGCCGTCCCTCTTTTATCTGCTGCTGCCGCTGCAATGGTCGCTGGGGGTTTTCTGCCTGCTGCATCTGTGGTTCGCCGGCCTGGGCATGTATTTCCTCGCGCGCCGGTGGACGGAGGATTCCTTTGCGGCGGCCTTCGCCGGCACGGCCTTTGCCTTCAATGGCCTGACCCTGAACCTGCTCATGTGGCCGAGCCACATCGCCACGCTCGCCTGGATGCCCTGGGTGGTGCTGACCGTGGAATCGGCCTGGCAGGGGGCGGGACGGAAAGTCATCTTCGCCGCCATGGCCGGGGCGATGCAAATGTTCGCCGGCGGCCCGGAAATCATCCTGCTCACCTGGATTTTGCTGCTGGCGCTGTGGCTCCAGCAATTTTTCACCGGCGCGGCGCCGCGCTGGGGAATGCTGTGGCGGTTTCCGCTGATGGTGACGCTGGTGATTTCGCTGACGTTGGTGCAATTGCTGCCGTTCCTCGATCTGGCCGCCCATGCCCAGCGTGAAGCCGGCTACGCCGACACCCGCTGGTCCATGCCCGGATGGGGCTGGGTGAATTTTCTCCTGCCGATGGCGTTCGGCCACACCCATACCGAGGGCGTGTTCTTCCAATATGAACAATTCTGGACGTCGTCCTACTACCTCGGCATCGCGACCCTCTGGCTCGCGCTGTTAGCGTTGCTGGGCGTCCGCGACCGTCCGGTGCGGCTGTTGGGCGTCGTGGGGCTGGTGGCGCTGGTTTTTGCGCTGGGCGGGAATACACCGGTTTACCCCGCGCTGCGGAAACTGATCCCCCAGTTGAGCTTCTTCACCTACCCGATTAAATACATGCTCGTGGTCACCTTCGTCGCGCCACTGCTCGCCGCCTTCGCCTTGATCCGCCTCCAGCAATTGCGGCAACGGATCCTTTCCTTCGGGGTGCTCCTGTTCGTTATGTTGGGGGCCATCGGGCTGTGGGCATGGCATTCCCCCTTCCCGACGGATGACGTCCGGGCCACGCTGTTGAACGGCCTGTCGCGCGCCTTTTTCCTGGTGGTCACCGGTGGATTGCTGCTGGTCCTGGCGCGCGAAGTCCAGCCGGGGTTCCGCCGAGTGGCCCCGCTGATTTTGATTGTGGTGGCTTGGCTGGACGTGTTCACCCACGAACCCAACCAGAATCCATCCGTACCATCGTCGGTCTATGAATCCAAGCTGGCCCGGACCGAACTGGCCATGAAACCCCAGCCCGAAGCCGGCAAATCGCGTGCGATGGTATCGCCCATGGCGCAAACGCAATTCATCAACTTCGCCATGAGCGACCCGAAAAACAACTTCCTGGCCAAACGGCTGGGCTATTGCGCCAATTGCAACTTGCTGGACGCCGTGCCGAAGGTGGATGGCTTTTTCTCGCTCACGCCGCATGAAATCGACGACGTGTTGTCGCTGTTCTACACCACGACCAACGCCGATTTTCCGGGGCTGGAGAATTTCCTGGGCGTTTCGCAAATCACCGCGCCGGACCAGGTTTTCCACTGGCAAGCGCGCCCGACCTTTTTGCCGTTGATCACCGCCGGCCAAAAACCGGTGTACCTGGACGAGGCCAACACCCTGCGCGCCCTGACTCAGCCCGACTTTGATGGCAGCAAGATGGTCCTGTTGCCGCCGGACGCCAAGTCGCTGGTAACTGCCACCAATCAAGCGGTCGTCCGCATCATCAATTCCCATTTCAGCCCGCAACTGGTGGACGCGGAAGTGGAATCCGCCCAGCCGACGCTCGTGGTGGTCTCCCAGACGTATTATCACAACTGGCAGGCCTCGGTGGACGGCCGGTCAGTGCCCTTGTTGCGCGCGAACCATGCTTTTCAAGCCGTGGCCATCCCCGCCGGCCGGCACGGCGTGCGTCTGGAATACGAGGACCGCGCGTTTGAACTCGGGGCGGCCATTTCCATTTGCATGTGGATCAATTGCCTGATCTGCCTCCGGTTGCTGCGCGAACGCCCCCGATCCTACGGACCGCAACATTGGGAGCCGGACTCGCCGGTTTGATATTGTTGATATTGGTAACAAGTTCTTCTCGACACCGGTCCGGCTTTGCTGGTTCAAATGGGGCGCGACAATGGCTAAAACCAAACGCATCGGCATCCTGACAGCGGGCGGCGACAGCCCCGGCTTGAACGCCGCCATCCGTGGCGTCGGCAAAACCGCGCTCGGGTTTTACGGGATGGAGATCATCGGCTTCCGCGACGGCTTCCGCGGCCTGGTCACCGACCGGCGGCTGCGTCTCGACAAGACCACCCTCTCCGGCATCCTCACCGTCGGCGGCACTATCCTCGGCACCAGCCGCGACAAACCGCATCGCATGAAGATCGACGGGCGCAGCCGAGACATGACCGATGTCATTGTGGAGAATTTCAAGAAATGGGGGCTGGATGCGCTGGTCTGCCTGGGCGGCGGCGGCACGCAGAAAAACGCGCTGCGGCTGGCGGAAGCCGGCCTCAACGTGATTTCGCTGCCCAAGACGATTGACAACGACGTGGCGATGACGGACTCGACCTTCGGTTTTGCCACCGCGCTGGACATCGCGACCGAGACCATTGACCGGCTGCACAGCACGGCGCACAGCCACCATCGCATCATCGTGGCCGAGATCATGGGCCACCGCGCGGGCTGGCTGACGCTCGGCGCGGGCATTGCGGGCGGCGCGGACGTGATCTTGATTCCCGAGATTCCCTATCACGTGGACAAGATTGCCGAGGCCATCCGGCGACGCAGCCGGCACGGGACGAATTTCAGCATCGTGGCCGTGGCCGAAGGCGCCATGAGCGCGGAAGACGCGCGCTCCTTTGTCACCGCGGAGACGCGCCGGGACCGGGCGCGCAGCCCGCGCGAGCGTAACGAAGCCAAGATAGAACTGGCCGCGATCGAAGCCAAGCACACCGGCAACACGCTGCGTCTCGCCCGGCAGCTGGAGGAACTTACCCATCTCGAATCGCGCCTCACCATCCTCGGTTACGTCCAGCGCGGCGGCACCCCGTCGCCGGCCGACCGGCTGCTGGCCACGCGGCTCGGCAGCGCCTGCGCGGATTTGATTCACGAAAATGTTTTCGGGGTGATGGTGGCCGCGCGCGGTGACGGCACGGAGCCCGTGCCGCTGGTGAAAGTTGCCGGCAAGCGCAAGACGGTCCCGCCGAACCATTCGTGGGTGGAAACCGCCCGGCGCGTGGGGACGTGTCTGGGAGATTGAACATGCGGTCTTTGCCGAAATGTGCCGGGGCCCGATTTCCAGGCTGAAACTCTTGATGAACAGCCATTCACAACCCGAACATATCGACGCCATGAATAGGGTTAGACCGCAATAGTGCGGCCGGACTCAGTGTCAGACTACCTGGTATAGCTATGCTTCAATTTGAACTCGGTGTAGCTGACGAAACTGTTCTCGATGCAGTTCGACAATGGATCGAGTTGCTCGTGGCTGAGCGATATGCAGAGGCGGTTGGGCAGCTCTATCAACCTTCCGACACCGGGGGTTGGACGCCGCAGTTGGTCGAAGCATTGGTAACAAATTATGGGCAGGTCGATCCACGGGCGGACGGGAAGGTTTATCGAGCGACCTCAACTGGCAATGCCGTGACTCAGAGGCGCATCAATCCCTATCAGGATGTGGAATGGTTCCCCCACGATTCGGCACAGTACGCCCGGGGGGTGGTGGGTTTTGTTACATTTGATATTCCTCTCAACGGTGAGTGGAGTGACGTGACAGCAACATTTCTTGTACATAAGGTCGTTGACAAGCTATTGCTGGAGCTTGAAGACATGCATGTTTTATGATCTCTATCGCCAAAACGTGGCCTGACGAAACGCAAGCATCGCGGGTTGGCGACTTCCTCCGTCGCAGAGGCTATGCAGGACAAGTCAGTTCCGCTATCGCGGAGGACGTCGTCCGCCCGCGTGCCCGAGCTCTGGACGTTAGGCGATTTATGCGCGAAGAGAATATTACCGCACGCTCTTTTGATTATATTTCGGAAACGGCAAGACTCCGGTTCAGTCCAAGGTTCGAGGATGTGCGTCTCCTGCTTACGGCCCGGGGTCTTGATCCACAGCAGATGCTTCTGATCTGGTGCGAGCATGCGGGCGGTCCAGATATGCTGATTCGCTTTGCTTTACCTGCCGGCACGATTGCCGAAGCCATCATGCGAAAGGATGCGCCTTCTGGCCGCTACACTTCGATTGTCGAGTGGAAGGCGATACCCATTGAGGAAGGGGATGAGAACGAGCTGTTGGCTCAACGCATCACGACTAGTAGTGACATTGCTGCCGGGTTTTCCAAAGCCGTGGCGAGTTACGATCAGTTCAGGAAACTTTGCAGGTAATAGTATGTTTTGCCCCTCCAAATCGCTGCAAGCCACGCGGGATGGCGCACAGCCCGCCAGCCCGTTCTGCGTGGTTCCGCCATCGCGGATCATGTCATCAACCCCGCGCGCCTAAGCTCTGGTCGGCTTAAGCCATGAACCCTTTTGTCAATCCGAACCGGCGCAGCATCTTGTTGCCGAGCGGCTGCAAGGATTTGATGGATGTTCTCAAGTGTTCGGAGTCCAAACCCGGAAGCCCAATACCCGCTGACGCAATCCAGCATTTCATTCATTTGCTTTTGCTCCAGGCTCAGCAGGAACAGGCGACAGAGTTGGTTATTGGAGCCGTCCCATCAAGTGGAGCCACACCGATCAGGTACAAAGTTGGCGATACTTGGCATGACTTATCACCGTTTCCTTCTTACCTCCAGCCTGACGTGACGTCTGAGCTTGCGCGAATGGCGAACCTGCCTGTTGGACAGTTTCCGAATGTGGGGATTTTAGATGTGACCTTGGGCAAATTCCGATTGAGATGGGCTGTCAGGATGACGAGTGCAGACGCCGAGTTTGTGTTTGTCCGCATTCAGGATTAAAAGAGAAGCGGTCCAACAACAGGCTGGATCGCTGACCTCCCGCTTCCGCCTCGTTACCTCGGCGGCTACGTTGTCAGGCGGGGGCGGACAGGCTGATGGAACTGCTGGTGCGGAGGGCGGCATTGCCACCGCCGTCAGGTTTGACCACCGAGGTGCCCCCGGCCGGTCGGGTGACAAAGATGGTGGGTTCGATGCCGGTTTTTTTGCGGTACTCGGCCGCGAGCCGGTTGGTGATGAGGTCCACCTCGCTGGACTTGACCAGCGCCACGGCGCAACCGCCAAAACCGCCGCCGGTCATGCGACAGCCGAAAATCCCGCCCTTGACGCCGATGCGCCCGGCGATTTCGACGACGGCGTCGAGTTCCGGGCAACTGACTTCATAATCATCGCGCAACGAGTCATGACTGGCATACATGAGCTGGCCGACGGCCGGCCAGTTGGAGGCCCGGACGCCTTCGGCGGCATTCACGGTGCGTTCGATCTCGCCGATGACATGGCGGGCGCGCTGAAAAATCACCTTGTCCATTTTGCCTTTGGCGCGGTCGAGGCCGGCGGCCGTGGCGTCGCGCAAGGAGGACACGCCGAGAATTTTTGCGGCAGCCTCGCATTGTTTACGGCGCGTGGGATATTCACTGCCGGTCAGTTCGTGTTTGATATTGGTGTTGATGATGAGCACGGTGACGGACGGATCGGTCATCGGCACCAGTTCCGGCTTACGCGAGCGGCAATCGAGGAGCAGGACGCGGTTTTCGCGGCCCAGCACGGAAACGAACTGATCCATGATACCGCAGGGCATCCCGGCAAAATCGTGTTCAGCCTTCTGACAGAGCAACGCCTTTTCGAGCGGGTCAAGCTTCTTGCCGGTGATGGTTTCGAGCAGGGTCGCCATGGCCACTTCCAGCGCGGCGCTGCTGGAAAGACCGCCGCCCAGCGGGATGGTCGAGAAAACCAGTGCGTCAAAGCCGCCGGGATTGATGCCCCGCTCCAGAAAACCGGCGACGACCCCGGCCGGATAGTTCGCCCAGGAACCCCTCGGGAAGGGCTTGAGCGGCTGGGAAAGATCGATCATGGCCGGCTTGTCGCTGTGGGTGGAGTGCAACCGGACGAGCTTGGTGTCCCGCAACGGTCGGGCGGCGGCGATGACGGTGTAACGCTCAATCGCCATCGGAAAAACAAAGCCATCATTATAATCAGTATGCTCGCCGATGAGGTTGACGCGCCCGGGGGCGGTGACGATCCAGGCCGGCTCGCGTCCATAAATCTTGGCAAATTGTTGAGCTGCCTGGCCGGCAAGGTCTTTGAGGATCATAGATGACACAGAATTAAGAGTAATTATACCACAGCTAGGGCTGCCGGCAACAAAAAGCCATATTTGCCACTAATATGAGTATGAATCACCCCGGAATCAGGCGGAAGGGGGTGCTTTCTTTCCACGCACGGCGCCCAACAGCATCAAAGCGCCAAAAACCAGCAGGACGATGCCCCACCAGAGGTTAATATTGATATCGAGCGAGCGGGCGTCCGCGCCGTTGGCCAGGCCGGTGATCACCAGCAAGGCACCGATAAGCGAGAACATGAGGCCGATTGGCCAGCGAATGTCGAGTCCCATAAATTCGTTCCTTTCGTTTTACCAGAATATGAAGTTGAGGATGACGCAGACGGCGATCAGGACGAGGCCCACGATGGCCGGGCGCTGATACCAGGGCTGGTCTGCATCCTTGATTTTCGGGGTCAGCGAATAGACCAGCCCCTTCAATTCCGCGTCCGACTTCGTGCGCGTCGTGGCCAGCGAAATCACCAGCGTGAAGGTAAGGCAGACCATGAAGGAAAACGTGGCCAGCCAGAAGTTCTGGGCCATTTCGCTGGGGAACACCTGCAGAACGTGGATGTAACCACCTTTCAGACCGGGTGTATTACCTTCGGCAAGAGTCAGGGCATGGAAGACCGCCGACCCGGCAATACCGGCGAACAAACCATAAAACGCGGCCGCGGCGGTGGTCCGTTTCCAGAACATGCCGAACGCCATGGTGGCGAACAACGGTGCATTCACGAAGCCGAACACCAGCTGGATGATGTCCATGGCATTGTTGTATTGTTTGGCAAAATAGGCGCAGGCGATGCTCAACAGGATGCCGACCACGGTGATGAATTTGCCCATCCAAAGAAAGTGCCGGTCCGCCGGCTCTTTCGGCGTCAAAACGATATCCTCGTTTTTCCCGCCCTTGTAATCGAGGGTGCAGGGGCGCGGCGTGTCCACCAGATGCCGGCGGCCGGTTTGATAGAGGTTATAGGTCCAGACCGTGTTGAAGGCGGTGACATTGCCAGCCATGCCGGACATAAACGACGCCAGCAAAGCCGTGAGCGCCAGGCCCAGCAACCCGGGAGGACAATAGCGCTTGACCAGTGAGAAGATCACGCCGTCGTAATCATTCACCGTAACCGCATCGCGCAAGCGCTCGTTCAAGTCGCCCGAAATCTCCTGGTATTTCTGGTCGGCCAAGGCCAGAGTATTTTTCGCCTGGGCCACGGTATTTTCCGCATTGGCGATGTCACTGCCCGACGCCGTGCCGCCGCGCTTCAACTGTTTCAACGCAGTCCGGCTGGATTGAACGGCAGCTTGCGCGTCCTGTTCCCGGGTGATGACCGAAGCCAGCGAGGCAACGGAGTCCGATTGGACCAGCTTCTGAACTTTTTCCTTGCTCATCTTCATCCCGATGGCCTGGGAAACCGTATCGTAGGTAACCCCAAATTCCTGGGACGGCGCCTTGGCCAAAACTTCTATCGCCGCCGCAAATCGGCCCGAGTCGATCGGCGGGGGCGGGAGCCGATAATTTTTCCCGGGCGTGACGGCCAGGGCGATGGCGATCATTCCGGGCAGAATGACGAGCAAGGGGAAAAACATCTTGGGCACGGCGGCGACGAGCGGGGTGTTGCGGGCGGCGGTCATATTTTTGGCGGCCATGGCCCGCTGGACGACGAGGAAGTTGGTGCACCAGTAGCCGAACGAGAGGACGAAACCGAGGCCGAACACCATGGCAAACCAATCCACTCCCATCGGGTTGCTTTCCGGTCCGGCCAGCAAAGGCTGCCAGGCGCCCGTCCAGGCATTAGCCCGATAAACTTCTCCGATCGGCTTCAATTGCAGCGCCGCCGGGTTCGCCGCAACCGTTTGCAGCGAATGGGTCAAAGCGTGCCAGCCGCCGACATCCTTCAAGCCGAGATAAACCACCGGCGCAAATCCCAGCACGATCATGAAAAATTGCAGCACCTCGGTGTAAATGGCCGAGGTCAATCCGCCTTTCAGGACATAGACCAGCACGACGCCCGAGCAGATCAGCAGCGCGAAATTATAATCCCAGCCCAGCAACTGGTTGAGCAGCTTGGCCAGCGCGTTCATGGAGATGCCTGAAGCGAAGACGGTCATGACGGCAAAGGCGGCCGCGTTCAGCGTCATGACCCGCACATCGAACCGCATTTGCAGATATTCCGGCACCGTGCGCGCCTTGGAGCCGTAATAAAACGGCATCATGAACACCCCGAGGAACACCATCGCCGGGATGGCGCCCACCCAATAGAAATGGCTGGTGGCAATGCCATATTTGGCGCCGCTGGCGGCCATGCCGACGAGTTCGAGCGCGCCGAGGTTGGCGGAGATAAAGGCCAGGCCCGTTACCCAGGTCGGGATTGAGCGACCCGAGGTGAGGAAGTCTGACGACGTCTTCATGTATCGGGCCAGCGCCCAGCCAATGCCCACCACGAAGGCGACGTAAGCGATCAGAATGGTGTAATCAACCCAAGCGAGATGAATTGGTTGCATAAGGATTGGCGCAGGGTTTAGCGATTCGGGCCATGGGTGTCAATCCAATTGCTTTCCGCGCGGACCTGGTTTATCCTGTCGACGAATTATACTTATGCCTACGAAAATCGAAGAAAAGACGAAGGAACTGTGCCAGACCATTGTCGAGCAGCCGGAACTGGTTTCCATCCGCAAGCGCATTGACACCTTTCTGGCCGATGACGGCGCCCGCGGCCAATATGAAGCGGTGATGAGCAAGGGCCAGGCGCTGCAGGAAAAACAGTCCCGGTCGCAACCGCTGGAAGGCGCGGAAATCGCCGACTTTGAAAAGCACCGTGACGCCCTGTTGAGCAATACCGTCGCGCGCGGATTTCTGGACGCGCAGGAGGAGTTGCACGCCATCCAGCATTCGATTCAAAAACACATTTCCAAAACGCTCGAGCTGGGCCGGGTTCCCGGCGCGGCAGATTTCGAAGAAGAAGGCTCGTGCGGCCACGGCTGCGGCTGCCATCATTAAAATGACCCGGTTCCGGGTTTGACCCACCGGAGAAGACCGGGGTCAGGACGAACCATGGATTATTCAATCGGCCAGAACTTTAAAGTGGTCGTTTGAAAAAAGTGCACTTTTTTTGCAGAAGTTGTTGAAAAGTTGCGTGTCCGGTCTATAATCTACTGCAATCCATGCCAAAAAAACAAAAGCGCGTGCTGCTGGCATTGGGGTGGTACGATTACCGCCTGCACCAGGGCATTGAAAAATATGCTCAGGAGCACGGCTGGCATTTGTACGCCGACCTGGCGCGGGAAAAGGTCATCCCCTGGGGCTGGGAAGGCAACGGTGTCCTGGCCTGGCTGGGAGCCGGCGACGACCTCGCCGAATTTGTCCAATCCACCCGGAAGCCCACCGTGGATTTCAGCCTGCGCCGGCCGCAATTGAAATTTCCCCGCGTGCTGGAAGACCACGCTCATGCGGCCCAGCTCGTGGCCGAGCATTTTGTTTCCCGTGGATTCAGCAACTTCATGTTTTACAGCGATGCCGACAACTGGTCCTACGAGGAACGCGGCAAGGGGTTTTGCGCCGCGCTGGCCGTGACCGGACACGAGTGCGCCTGGCTGCGCTGGCACCGGTCACCGGATTTTGCCGCCGGGCGCGAGGAATGGCGGCGCAAGCGCAAATGGCTGGTGGCGGAAATGAAACGGGCGCCAAAACCCCTGGCCGTTTTTGCCGCCAACGATCAACTGGCCGTGGACGTTCTGGAATCCTGCGAAAGCCTGGGCATCACCATCCCCGAGCAGGTGGCGATTGTCGGCGCGGAGAATTATCTTCTGGCGCCGGATGCCATGCACATCCCCATTTCGAGCATAGACACCAATCTGGAAACGCTGGGTTATCGCGGAGCCGAATTGCTGGATTCACTGATGCGCGGGGAACCGTCGCCCAAGGACCCCATTCGCGTGCCCGCCAAGGGCGTGGTCGTACGCCGGAGCAGCGACATTCTCGCGATCAAGCACAAGGGCGTGGCTAAAAGCCTGCGCTACATCTGGGAACACAGTCACGAGCCCATTTGCGTCAAGGACCTGGTGGCTGTGGCCGCCATGTCCCGGCGCGGGATGCACAAGGCTTTTCTGGAACACATCGGGCGCACACCCGGTCAGGAACTCCAGCGCGTCCGCATCGAACACGCCAAAAAATTTCTCGCGGAATCCGGCAACAAGATTGAGACCCTGGCCAAGATGTGCGGCTACCAAAGCATCAACAGCTTCTGCATCGCCTTCAAACGCACCACCGGAATGTCAGCCAAGCGCTACCGCGAAACCATCCGCCACTAAGAGTCGGTCTGAGCAATTTGCGTTGGGTGTCCACCCTTCAGGGTGCCTGGCTGCCACCGGCACGCTAAAGCGTGGACACCGAACCATTTCGAATCACTTCAAAACCGGCCTGGCAAATCCGCTTTCCGCCCCTGCCCGCTTCTGAAATAATTCGCGCGTGTCCGGACCATTCCAACCAAAGGATGCCCAGCGATTCGAATCCGCCCTGCGCCGTTTCGACGAGGCGAATTCCCGCGACCCCAACACCGAGCCGGCTGACGGGGTTGCCCGGCCGCGCGAATGGCTTTACGCCCAACGGCTTACCGGATGGGTTTTACGGCTTTGCCCGGATGCTTCCGAGGAACTGCGCCTGGCTGCGCGCTGCCAGCACCTCTGCCGCTGGGAAATCCCGCGCTCATCCCAGCAGATGACCCGCGCCGGTTATTTGCAATGGCGTGCCACACTGAAAAAGTTTCACGCCCAAAAGGCCGGCGACATTTTGCGCGAGCTGGGCTATCCGGAGGAGATAATCCGGCGGGTGCAGGACCTGAACCTCAAAAAGAATTTCCCCGCCGACCCCGAGTCCCGGGTGCTCGAAGATGCGCTGTGCCTGGTTTTCCTGGAATTCCAGCTGGCCGACCTCGCGGCCAAAACCGCCGAGGACAAGACCATCAATGCCCTGCAAAAATCCTGGCAAAAAATGACCGAAGCCGGGCGCGCCGAGGCGTTGAAACTGAATTACGTCGAACGGGAAAAAGTTCTACTAAAACGCGCGCTCAGCGGTTAATCAAATCCCACGCCATTCGCTGGACATGACTGAATGGATCGCCTATGCGGAAGGATGATCTCCGTATCAACGATGGAAACGAATCGCCCCCTGAACGTCATCCCTGCGGACCAAAGACAAAAGCAGCTAGGAATAATCCGGCTATTTGCCACCGGGAGGCTGCCCTAACTGGCCGGGGCGCTGCGTCGGGAAAGGGCTTTGCTGGTCACGCATCCGGTTCTGCCATTTTTCCGTCTGTTCCGGAGTCAGAATTGCCTTTAACTGGGCTTCGTTAGCCTGTTGCATCTCGTTTATCTTGTTCACTCGTTCCTGATGGGACAACGATGTTTCCCGACGCAACTCAGCCAGGTCGGCGCGCTGCTTCTGCAGCACGGGTTCCAGCTTCTTGACCTGCTCATCCGTCAGGTTGAGCGAACGTTTCATCAGCTGTGCCAGGGCATTGGTATTCCGCGGACTAAACGCCGGATAAGGCTCCGAATTATCGGCCTGTTGGTTGGACAAAACCGGCGGATTGGCGATCCGCCCCAGGACCAGGATGGCACCGGTCGGATTGTGCCGGACCAGGAACAGGAACGGATGATCGGCATTGAAAGTAACCGTCGCTTCTTTCTTCGCCGGTGGCGCCCCGTCAGTGAAGGTTTCCTCGCCTCCTTCTTCGCTTATTTCCATATACGTCTTGTGCAGGACGGCGCCAAGATAGAACGGTTTCACCCGGCTGATACCCGAAAAACTGGCATTGCTCACGGAAAAGGCATTTGTCATTCCCATGTCCTTCAGCGCGCCGGTGAGATTGAATTCCGATGCGCCTTTGAATCGGGGCAGGAAGACGCTGACCTGCTCGCGGCGGCTGGCCTCTTGCAATTGTTCAATTTGCGCAAGAGAGAATGTTTTTTCGGTCTCGGGCAATCCGTTGGTTTTCTTTGGCAACAAAAGCACCAGGGAAAACCGGTTGGACACGTACGGCATCTCCAGGAATTGGAGCGAATCATTTTCGGCATAATTGAATTCTGCACTCTGGTGCATCATGGGAACAGAGACGGACTCTCCGGCAACCAGGTGAAAGGGCAGATTCTGGGTCAAATCCCTGAAGGGAGTAGCCCAGTAGCCTTTGAAGCAGGCAGCGTTAACCAACAGCATCGGCGCATTGTCCAAGTGGAATTCCGGCGGGAGTATTTCCGGAATTTGATCATGGGTCTGGAAGCGCGCCCAATTATTGATTTGCTGACGCGAAATGGCACCCCGGCCTAAATCCGTTTGGATTAAAGCAGCGCCATATTGCTCGTGGGCCAGCTTTTGAAATGTCCCCACAAACGGCTGACTGCGCTGTGCCCAAAGAGAACTGGCTACCAGGCCCTGGTAATCGGGCGCGTTGGTCTCATTCAGCTCGCCCAATAAAGCGGAAAACCCAGCGTGAACATTGGTGGACTTGGTGGGAAGATGCAAGACCTCGGCGATTTGCCGGGCGTTTTCTTCTCGCGCACCGGCCCAAGTGAGGGCAAGAGCAGCGTCAACCGAGAAAGAACTGAGCAGCAGATTGCCGGGTTGCCGGGCCAAATGCGCATACAAGTCAAAGGCAAACACATTATTCGATTGAACAACCTGGTTATCCATCGACAGGACCCGCTTGGCAGTTAGAGGCCGGGCTTCCAGTTTGGGATTTTCGATTGCCTGTGGGGTATTTGTCTGTCCAAGCAATGAATCTACATTAGCTACCTGCAGAGGTTTTCTAAGAATATATTTTGCGTCTTCAACCCTTAGAGAACGTATAGTTCTGGTCGGTTCAAACACCTCCACCGATGCCATGCTTCCATGACCCTTTGACATTCGCTTTTCCCAATATACCCAATATATGGGAACAAAGCTCTTTCCACTTTTGCCGCCTGGAAACAATGCCTCTATATGAACATCACAGTCCCGATTAAGCCCGTTCACATCCATCGAAGCCTCTTTAAGGAACCGGACAGCAAGTTGATAAGCCGCATTTGTATCAAGCCGATTGGTTGACCAGAGGTACTGTACTTTCAAATCCCGATAATCTTGTTCCATATTACGTTTTTCAAGGAATGAAAACTTGTCAGCTATAGTAATATAGTAAGTGTAGTTACTCGTGGTAATATTACCAAAACCACTTTCACGCATGTTCGGCGGACAAATATATGATGCTGTCAAATTACTTTCTATTATAGGAAGCTTTTCTGGCAGATCTAAATCATATGCAATCTGGTTTGCTTCTTGAATGATGAGACGCAAAGCTTGCTCTTTATATGCGGGGGCCAAAAAAGTTAATACTCGCGAAGTTTGGCTTGTTACATTGGTTTCTGAAGCATTCCGTAAAGAGATGTTGCTCTGTGACAAAGCGCAAAATGTCGCAACAAAAAACAGGCAAATAGAAACGCGCATAAAATATTTATTGAAATGGAAGGACACGCTTATTATTCAATTCAAAGGATTAGTTACTCTGCCCATAAACACTACAGTCCCAGTCCGGTCATCAATGATCATAAATAAGAATGGATGATCTATATTAAACACTTCCATTATACCTTGTGTACCAACTGCAAGCGTCGCCGCCGCTGCTTCAGTCCCTTCCTCATTGACCTCGACATAGGCATTTTGGATCATATCTTCAATGTAGAGCCCATTTTGGTGTGTAATCCCGGAGAAATCGGCCCCGGTTTCAGAAAACGCATCGCTCATGCCCATATCCTGCAGAGGTTTCTTAAGGCTGAATCCTGAACTCACTTTAAATCGAGGTAAATACGCTTTAATCTCCCGTAAATGGCTTTCCTGTGGCAGTTTTTCTATAAATTGCTTTGTTAGCTTCCTTTCCAGCTCTGCCAGGCCATCTTTTTGGTTTGGTAAAAAAATCATCATTGAGAAACGATTCGATCTATAGGACATCCTCAATAATTGAAATTCACTGTTCCGATAAACATTGAATCGACCCTTTACGCACATAGTTGGAACGGGAACACTTTCTCTCACGCCGATCCAGAACGGATAATTTTCCGTCAATTTTTTATCAAATGGGATTTCCCATACTCCTTTAAAATAAGTCGCATTAAGCAGTATCAGTCGCGTTGCAGCATCTGGAAATTTATCCGGAAGAGCTTTTTCTATCCTGCCGCCGGTCTGCTCTTTCACCCACAGATTGATTGTTTTGCGCGCCGCCTTGGCCTTGACTAGGTCAAAATCCCCCGTCGAGCTCGTTAGGTCTATGGGAGTGAAAATGCCACCGTATTGATCTTCGACAACACTCTTGAACCGGCTTAAAATTGAATATCCTTGCCGCACCCAAATTGAATTAGCCGAAATAAACTGACTATCAGATACATTCGTATGATTTAACTGCTTCTGCAACGCGGAAAAAGAGGTGTGAACGCTGACATCCCCGTTTTTCAAATATAGCACGTCGTCCATTTGCCTTGCCGTTTCTGACTTTGCTCCCTCGCGGGCCATAGCCAGAATCGCTTCAACGGAGAAAGGAGAAAAAACAAGATTCCCGGGTTCATTCGCCAAATGCGAGTACAGATCAATTGCGAATGAGTTGCTCGATTTAGCTGCATCGTTGGTCACAGTCACCGCTTTACAAGAGAGCAGCAGCACATTTACAGCAGCAACAATACAGATAGTACGACAATTAACCTTCATAGACCTATCACCTGACCATATGCACTTGGCACAATCATGGACCCAACAAATAGCTTCAATATTTATCCATTCACCACTGCGGGCCAGGGGGGTACTCCACCACGCTGCCCCAACTGCCGGGCACACAGCCAGTTTTAGTAAGGCCGGGGTAACCCACAAGTTTCAATTTACCCGTCTCGCGTACATATTTTACATATACGTCTTTATAATTAAGCAGGCAATGCTCGTTCCCGATTGTGGCGAATGGCAAGTACCTTCCATTAACATGTTCTTGCATGAAATTCGGATCACTAAAATTCAGGCATGCGCCCCGTATACACTGATCCAGCGTACGCCCGTTCATCCAATTGCCAAAGAAGTAGGCCAAGGTATCTCCATAATTACCATACGAGTCTTCAAAAGCTTCTCCAGCCCCACAATTTCTAATATCCCGATCCCAGCCCATAAATGCCTGAGCATAACCGGGATTGCTCCATTGCGCAGCTATCGGCGGTGGCGTGCGAACGCCAAAGGCATGCTGCCAGTCTGATGTCTCGGCGGTAGAACAGCCATCCAGAAAGACAAATCGATAAGAGGTTTTAAAATCGGATTCACCCATTATAGTTAATTTATTATTCAGACTGTCGGCAACTTCGCTTACGCTAAGGCAACAAGCATCAGGGTTTAACTGACCAGAATGATTAAAAACATCGGGCGTGTTTGCTAAAAATTGGGGACCGCCATGAGCATATATGTAAAAGTTTCTGGCGTTCTTTGCGAGATCGTCTTTCAGATTTACCGCCTGGGCCCTGCTCGTAATATATCCCGGGTAACCATTAAAATCATAATAATAAACATCAAAATCGGAATAATATGTATCAATGCCGTATCTTGGTGCCAACAGAATGTCAACCACTCCCTGCATCTGATTCCAAAACTCACCGCCCTTTCGCAAGTAAACTTCGGGGCCATTGTCACCATAAGCAACATCAAAATCACCTTCGCGCAACCCATACCAATAGATCAGTCTTAACGTCTGCGACGATGCCGAAGAGTCAGATGATTTTGCCACCGATAGTCTTTCAGTCGATGATTGTGTCACCGGGCTTATACTGAATACAGCATCAACTCTAGACCCACTAAATTTGGTAATATTATCATCGTAAGTCAGATCCCAATATTCTTGAATCAGTCCAGTTGACGTATTTCCATTAATAGTTTTTATATGTGGCGATGACGCGTTTTCGGGATCAAGCAGTTCGATGGAGTAGGA
>Ga0265338_10003983_pt1 | contig 20321 bp, 19 predicted proteins | sample 42126metaG_FD_193579 | JGI IMG/M metagenome (GOLD analysis project Ga0265338, IMG submission 193579) | Rhizosphere microbial communities from Carex aquatilis grown in University of Washington, Seatle, WA, United States - 4-21-26 metaG | ecosystem: Host-associated > Plants > Roots > Rhizosphere...
CACGACCGTGCCGCCGCGCACCACGGCGTCCGCGTCCGCGAACACGCCGTCCCCGCCCGCGAGCTGGAAGCCGCTGCCGCGCGTGCCGGGCACGAGCCGCAGGCCGCCCGCGGCGCCGGCGAACGACAGCGTCGCGCGCCCGCGCGCGCACGAGAGCAAGCGGAATGCCGGCCCGCCCGCCGGGCGGCCGCGGCGGTAGACGCTCGCGAGCGCCCAGGCGGCGAGCCGCTCGCCCACCTCGCGCTTGCGCGCCGGGTGGATGTTGCCCGCGTCGCCGAGGTCGATCGTCACGGCCATCCCCGCGTGCGGCACGCCGGCCGCGGCCTCGGCCTGCGCCTCGCGCAGCAGCTCCGCGTGGCGGCCGGCGCCGTACTCGTAGGGCGCGATCTGCACGAACGCGAACGGCAGCTCGGCCCGGCCGAACGTGGCCCGCCAGTCGGCGATCATCGCGGCGAACAGCCGCGCGTACGATTCCGGGTGCGCCACGTTGTCCTCGCCCTGGTACCAGGCCACGCCCGCGAGCGCGAACGGCGCGAGCGGCGCGATCATGCCGTTGTAGAGCGTGGTCGCCGCGCGGGCGTTGAGGTCGATGGGCAGGTTCGGCCGCGCCGCGAAGTCGTTCGGCGGACTGCCGAGCACGTACAGGGTGGGCGGGTCGAACTCGGCCACGGGCAGCAGCCGCCACGCGCCCGAGAGCGCCACGTGCTCGCCGGTCGAGTCGGCGAAGAGATCGATGGGATGCCCGTCGCCCCACAGGCCGCCGCCGCCGACGAAGTCCACCACGCGCACCGCCACCACGAGCGTGTCGCGGCGCACGAGCGACGCCGGCACGGTGTAGACGCGCGGCGTGCGCCAGTGGTCGAGCCCCATGAGCCCGCCCACGAGCGTGCCCTCCACGTAGGTGAGGTCCATGTCGTCGACCGGGCCGAGCCGCAGCGTGAGGGCGCGCCCGATCCACGCTTGCGGGATCGGCACGCTGCGCCGGTACCAGCAGATGCCGTCGAACGCTCCCAGGCCGCGATCCTCCCAGTCGCCCGGCACCTCGATCAGGCGCCAGCCGGCGTCGTCGAGGCCGGGCCCGGCGCACGCCTCGTCGCCGATCGAGAGGTCCTCCCAGCGCTTGCCCGGGACGGCTTCGTCGATGGCGATCGCCGCGTGCGAGCGCAGCCAGCGCGCGCGCGCGGCCAGCGTGTCGCCGCCGGCCGCGACCCAGCGCAGCGTGTCTCGGTACGCGGGGAACGCTGCGAGCGCGCCGCGGCTCATCCATGCCTCGACGGGCGTGCCGCCCCAGCTCGCGTGCACGAGGCCCACCGGCACGCCGAGCGCGCCGTGCAGCGCGCGGCCGAAGAAGAAGCCGGTGGCGCTGAAGTCCCGGGCGGCCCCGGGCGAGCACACGACCCAGACGCCGTCGTACCCGTCCACGGGCGTGGTCGAGAAGCGCTTGGTCACGGTGAAGAGCCGCAGCGCGGGATCGGTGGCCGCGGCGATCGCGGAGTCCGATCCGGCCACCGGCGCGTCGGGTGCCCAGCCGCCGAGCGGCATCTCCATGTTCGACTGGCCCGAGCACAGCCACACCTCGCCCGCGAGCGCGTCGGCGATGCGGACGGTCGTGTCGGCGGCCTCCACGGTGATCGCGTGCGGGCCGGTGGTCGCGGGCGGCGCGAGCGGGGCGCTCCAGGTGCCGTCGGCGCGCACGCGCGCTTCGCTCGCGGCGCCCCAGTCGCCGCGCACGGTCACGAGCGTGCCGGGCGAGCCAAGCCCGTGAAACGGCGTGGGGACGCCGCGCTGGAGCACCATGTGGTCCGAGAACAGCGCCGGCAGGCGCAGCGTCGCGGCGCGCGCGCCGGGCACCGGCAGCGTGAGGGCGAGGGCGCACGCGGCCGCGGCGAGCGTGCGGCTCGCGCGGGCACAGCGCGTGGGGACGGCGGACCGAGGCATGGGCGTCTCCGGGGTCGGGGCTCCGGCGCGCCGGCGGTCCGCGGATCGGCTCGTGGCGGGCGGCCCGCACCGGGAGCACAACGCGCGTAACCTGCACCCGCGGGCTGGGCGCGGCAACCGGGCGCCGGGTCCGGACCGGCCCGCGGGCGAGCCGGTCCGGACGATTTTCCCCCTTCCCAGCCACTGCACACTTGTGTAGTATGCCGCCCGTACGCCGAAGGCGGGGCGGCAGCCCCGGGCAGGTCCTCCGCACGGATCCGCCGGCCCGCTTCCGGATCCCCGCACCCGATGTCCGCAGCCCCTGCGAAGGAGACGCAGAACATGAGCTTTTCCACGCCCAACGCGCCCAGCCCCAAGGAACGGACCAAGGCGCTCGACCTGGCCCTGCAGCAGATCGAGAAGCAGTTCGGCAAGGGCGCCATCATGACCCTGGGTGAGGGCAACGCCGCGCCCGGGATCGAGATCATCCCCACCGGTTCGATCGGCCTCGACATGGCGCTCGGCGTGGGCGGCGTGCCGCGCGGCCGCATCGTCGAGATCTACGGTCCGGAGTCCTCGGGCAAGACGACGCTCGCGCTCACGATCATCGCCAACGCGCAGCGCGCGGGTGGCGCGGCGGTCTTCATCGACGCCGAGCACGCGCTCGACGCGAACTACGCGCAGAAGCTCGGCGTGGACATCGCCAACCTGCACGTGGCGCAGCCCGACACGGGTGAAGAGGCGCTCGAGATCGCCGACACGCTCGTACGTTCGGGCGCGGTGGACGTGGTGGTCATCGACTCGGTCGCGGCGCTCGTGCCGCGGGCGGAGATCGAGGGCGAGATGGGCGATTCGCACGTCGGACTGCAGGCGCGCCTCATGTCGCAGGCGCTGCGCAAGCTGACCGGCTCGATCAACAAGAGCAACACCACGGTCATCTTCATCAACCAGATCCGCATGCAGATCGGCGTGATGTTCGGCAACCCCGAGACCACCGCCGGTGGGCGCGCGCTCAAGTTCTACGCCTCGGTCCGCCTCGACATCCGCCGCATCGCCACGCTCAAGGAAGGCGAGACGGCGGTCGGCAACCGCACCAAGGTGAAGGTGGTGAAGAACAAGTGCGCCGCGCCGTTCCGCGAGGCCGAGTTCGACATCCTCTACAACCAGGGCATCTCGCGCGAAGGCGAGCTGATCGACTTCGCCGTGGACAAGATGGTGATCGCCAAGGCCGGGACGTGGTTCAGCTTCGGCGAGGAGCGGCTCGGCCAGGGCCGCGAGAACACGCGCATGTTCCTCAAGGAGCACGCGGACGTGCGCGCGAAGATCGAGGCCAAGGTGCTGCCGCTGCTCGGGCTCCCCGCGCCCGGCGCGGCGCCGGCCACCAACGGCTCGGCTCCGGCGGCGGAGACGCCCAGGGCCGCGGCTTCCGCGGCGGCGGTGCAGCGCCCGCAGCCGGCGGCCCCGGCGGGCGCGCGCCGGTAGGCGGGAGAGCGACGCGATTGAGGTGACGGGCGGGGCGGACCTCCGGGTGCCGCCCCGTTCCATCTCTTCCCACGCCGCCCCCGTGCGAGGCAGGACGGAATTCCGATGAGGACCACCACGACCGCCCAGCTCGTCCTCGGTTCGCTGGCGAACCGGCTCGCCCCGGAGCACCCGGCGGCCTTGCGGATCGGGTAGGCACCGGCATGGGCTTTCGCACGCGACGCGATCCGAACGCCGAACCGAACGCCGACCCCGAGGCCGCGCGCGAGGCGGCGCTCCGGCTGCTCGAGCGCTCGCGCCGCACGCGCTCGGACCTGGAGCACCGCCTGGCCGACAAGGGCTTCACGCCGCCCGCCATCGCGGGGGCGCTCGAGCGGCTCGCGCGCGTGGGCCTCGTGGACGACGCGGAGTTCGCGCGCGCGTTCCTTGCGGGCCGCTGGGGCCGCCGGCCGGCGGGCTGGCGCAAGCTGCAGATGCAGCTGCGGGCCAAGGGCGTCGGCGACGAGGACCTCGCCGCGGCGCGGGCGCGGATCGAGGAGCGCGAAGGGGCGGTGGACGAGTTCACGACCGCGCTCCAGCTCGTCGGCCAGGCCCAGCGCCGCTACGCCACGCTCGAGCCGCACGTGCGCAAGCAGCGGCTCTATGCGTTGCTCGTGCGGCGTGGCTACGACGCCGACACGATCCGGCGCGTGCTCGCGATCCCCACGGACGACTCGGCCCAGTCCTGAGTCCCGGTCGGCCGATGGAGCCAAATGGCCCTGATCGCAGGGGGCCAGTTCGCTTGCGCCTACTCTCGTAACGTGCGACTGAAACATCGGTTAGAGAGACTTTGCCGTTGACCTCGATGTTTCGAAGTCGCAAACTAGCGGGTGCTGATGAATGGCCGAAACCGCGTTGGGCGTCCCCACGCCAACAGGACGGCGCGTATTCGAGGGAATTCCCACCATTCATCGGACGAGTAACCCGGTCTGGCCGTGCTGTTCTCTCCCGTGCCCGGGTGACGCAGGCATCTCGTTCGAAGTCGGTTCTGGTACTCCCCACTCATCTCCTTATCGGAGGCCATCGTGCGTCGTACTGGTTTCATCGGTTTGGTTGGAGCGATGCTCCTGCTCTCGGCCGTCTCGGCATTCGCCCAGACGTCCAAGCTGGATCCTCACGTCCGCGCGGCCATCGCCGGCTTGCAGTCGGGCGCCTCGGTTCAGTCCCTGCGCGCGAGCCAGCTCGGCGTCTCGGACGCCGGCGACCTCGACGTGTTCATCCGCGGCAACATCAGCCGCGCCGAGCTCGAGGCCATGGGTGTGAGGGTGCGCACCGAGGTCCCGGGCGGCATCTTCACCGCCTACGTTCCGCTCAGTGCGATCGACCAGGTCGCGGCCAGCGCGGCGGTCACGTCCGTGCGCGGCGCCGTGATGTGCCAGCAGTACCTCGACGTCTCGATCCCGATCTCGGGCATCAACGTCGAGCGCGGTGCCGGCCCGGCCTTTACGGGCATCAACGGCGCCGGCGTGCTCGTCGGTGACGTGGACAGCGGCATCGACATCCACCACGACGACTTCAAGGATGCCGGCGGCCTCAGCCGCATCCTCTATTGCTGGGACCAGAACAACACGACCAGCATCGTGCCCCCGGCCGGTTACTCGTACGGTCACGAGTGGCTCAAGTCGGACATCGACGGCGGCCTGTGCACCGAGGTCGACGGCGGCACGCTCGCGGGCGGCGGCGGCCACGGCTCGCACTGCATGGGCATCGCGGCCGGTGACGGCTCGGCCGGCACCACGCCGTACCTGTACGCGGGCGTCGCGCCCAAGGCGGACATCGCCATGGTCGCCACGACGTTCTACGACACCGGGATCCTCGACGGCGTCGCGTACATCTTCCAGCAGGCCACCAACACCGGCAAGAACGCGGTCGTCAACCTGTCGCTGGGCTCGCAGTACGGCCCGCACGACGGCTCGAGCGACTTCGAGGCCGGTCTGGACGCCATGTCGGGCCCCGGTCGCGTGATCTGCGTCGCGGCCGGCAACGACCGCGCCTCGAGCGCGGCCACGTTCCTGCACGGCGGGATGGACACCCCGGCCGCCGGCGACAGCATGAAGTTCACGATCTCGGGCGGCACGACGAATGGCCGCTTCGTGGAGTTCAACGGCTGGTACAGCAACGGTGACGCGCAGACGATCACGCTGCGCTCGCCCGGCAACCTGATGATCACGCTCGCTCCGGGCGCCTCGTACGGCGTGCTGAGCGGCTCGACGGGCCTGCCGACGAACGTGACGGGCGTCAACGGCAACGTGTACTGCGAGAACGCACTCTACACGTCGGCCGGCGGTGCCGGTGCGCACGAGTACTACCTGATCATGGAAGCGACCGGCACGGGCGTGAAGGGCCTGAACGGCGTGTGGACCGTGTACGTGAACCCGACCACGATGACGGGCCCGACGAGCCGCTTCGACATGTGGAAGGATTACGTCAGCACGACCTCGCTGAGCGCGTACTTCTCGCTCAAGAACACGAACGATCACCTCACCTCCGAGCCGAGCAACGCTCGCAACGTGATCTGCGTCGCCGCCTACGAGACCAAGAACAGCTGGGTCTCCTGCAACGCCGGCGGCACGTACAGCTACACCGGCCCGGCCGCCCTCGGCGACATCTGCACGTTCTCGTCGCCCGGCCCGTCGCGTGACGGCTTCCAGAAGCCCGACATCGCGGCGCCCGGCATGGGCATCGCGTCGGTCAAGTCGGCGGACGCCACGGGCACCTGCGCGGCGTATCCGTACCAGCTGAACGACGGCGCCTTCCACATGATCGACCAGGGCACCTCGATGGCCACGCCGCACGTCACGGGCTCGACCGCGCTGCTGTTCCAGAAGTTCGGCGCCCTGACGCCCGCGCAGGTGAAGACCTACCTGAACGGCCACGCGATCGTGGACAGCCACACGGGCACGCCGTGGAACAACAGCTTCGGCAACGGCAAGCTCTTCCTGGCCGACCTCGTCAACCCGACGGCTGCGGTCGTGAGCCCGAACGGCGGCGAGATCCTCTACATCAGCAGCACGGTCAACCTGACCTGGACCGCGTCGGACAACGTCGGCGTGACGAACGTCGACCTGACGCTGTCGCGTGACGGTGGCACGACGTGGGAGACCGTGGCGACCGGTGTCGCGAACTCGGGCACCTACCCGTGGACCGTGACCGGCCCGCAGACCAGCAACGCCCTGCTGCACGTCACCGCTCACGACGCGGCCGGCAACAACGGCAACGGCCAGAGCGCGGCCGTGTTCAGCATCTCGCTCGACGCGACGCCGACCCTGGTGTCGGAGTTCGTGGCGAGCACGATCGCGGACGGCATCCAACTGCGCTGGCAGGTTGCCGAGCCCGGCATGTTCAGCAACGTGACGATCTCGCGTGCCCCGTCGGCGGTGGGCCCGTGGACGCAGCTGTCCGCGGTTCCGACGCATGACGGCAACGCGTTCGTCGTCGTGGACAACGGCGTCACGATGGGCGAGACCTACAGCTACCGCCTGCAGGGCACGACCAGCCGCGGCGTCGTCACGACGCTCGGCCAGATCAGCGCCACCGCGGGTGCCGCGATCACGCAGTTCGCCGTGACGCACGTGGCTCCGAACCCGAGCAAGGGCTTCGTGAACGTCGAGTTCACGGTCCCGCGCGCGGCGAACGTGAAGGTCTCGATCATGGACGTGCAGGGTCGTACCGTCGCGACGCTGGCCGATGGTGTTCACTCGGCCGGTCGTTACCAGGCGACGTGGAGCGGCGACCTGAACGGCTCGAAGGCGCCGTCGGGTCTCTACTTCGTCCGCATGCAGGCCCCGGGCGTGACCTCGACGCGCCGCGTCGCGATCACCCGGTAGTTTCCGCCGCACGCATCGGATCCTGCCGGGTCCGCGGAACGGCCACCCTCGCGAGAGGGTGGCCGTTTCCGTTAGGCTCTCGGCCGCACCGGAACGCGCGGCCGGCCGACGCGCGAGGTGCCCGGAGGATGCGTGCTCTTCATGGTCATCGAACGTTTCCGCGGCGGGAATCCCGATCCCGTCTACCGCCGGTTCCGCCAGTGCGGCCGGCTCGCGCCCGAGGGCCTGCGATACGTCTCGAGCTGGGTCGACACGGACCTCGGCACGTGCTGGCAGGTGATGGACGCCGACGACCGCGCCCGGCTCGACGCGTGGATCGCCAACTGGGCCGACCTGGTGGACTTCGAGGTCCGCGAGGTGCTGACCTCGGCCGAGGCCGCGGCACGCGTGCTGGGCGACGCATGAGCCCGGGACCGGAACCGCGCGTGCGCCCCGCCGGGGCCGCCGATGCGGAGCGCATCGCCCGGCATCGCGTGCAGCTCTTCCGCTCGCTGCAGCCCCCCGAGCGACACGCGGAGCTGGAGGCCCTGTACGCGCCGTCGCTCGAGGCGCTGAGCGCGACGTTCGCGGCCGGCACGAGCCTCGCCTGGGTCGCCGACGAGCCGGAGCCGTCCGGCTCGCTGGTGATGCACCTCGTCACGCGGCTGCCGTCCCCCACGAGTCCGAACGGCCGCGAGGGCTACGTCGTCCACGCCTGGGTCGAGCCGGGCCGGCGCGGCTCGGGCCTCGGCGCCGCGCTGCTCGCCGCGGCCGAGGCGGCCGCGCGCGACCTCGGGCTCTCGCGGATCCGCCTGCACTCGGCCGAACGGGCGCTGCCATTCTACCGGCGCGCCGGCTTCGTGCCGCGCACGAACGACCTCGAGCGCGTGCTGCGCTGACGGGCGCCCCCCGGGCGCCGGGCACGTCCGGGCCGGCGGGTCCGCGTGCCGATGACGCGCCGCGCGGGTTCGGCTATCCTGCCCCGGTCTACGACCTGCACCACACCCGCCGGGACGCGCGTCGCGCGCGACCCCGCTCGAACCTGCCCGGGAGACCGGATGTCCGACACGACGCTCCAGACCGGTGCGGCGCTGCGCCGCGCATTCCTCGACTTCTTCGTCCAGCGCGGGCACACCGAGGTGCCCTCGAGCCCGCTCGTGCCGCACGGCGACCCCACGCTCATGTTCACGACCGCCGGCATGGTGCAGTTCAAGCCGTACTACTCGGCCGCCGACGTGCCCTACACGCGCGCGACGTCGGTGCAGAAGTGCCTCCGGCTCACGGACCTCGACAACGTCGGGCTGACGCCGCGCCACGACACGTTCTTCGAGATGCTCGGCAACTTCTCGTTCGGTCCGCGCGCGAGGGGCGCCTACTTCAAGGAGGAGGCGACGGCGTTCGCGTGGGAGTTCGTGACGAAGGTGCTCGGGCTGCCGCGCGAGCGTCTGTTCGTCTCGATCTTCGGCGGCGAGCCGGGCGTGCCGCGCGACGACGAGGCGGCCGAGCTCTGGAAGAAGCTCGGGCTCGCGCCGGACCACGTCGTGGCGCTCGGCCGCGCGGACAACTTCTGGGGCCCCGCGGGCGGCGCGGGAGCGTGCGGACCGTGCAGCGAGATCTACTTCGACCTCGGCGAGAAGCGGCCCGAGTACCTGGCCGAGGGCGCGTTCTGGGGCGAGTCGCCCGGCGACCCCGGCGACCGCTACATGGAGTTCTGGAACAACGTGTTCCCGCAGTTCGACGCGGCGCCGGACGGCACGCTCACCCCGCTCGTGAACCCCGGCATCGACACGGGCATGGGTATCGAGCGGCTGGCGCTGATCCTGCAGGGCAAGAACACCATCTTCGAGACCGACCTGTTCGCGCCGCTCGTGGACGAGGTGCTCGGCCAGGCGAAGCACGCGAAGGACCGCAAGGTGGCGCTGCGCGACGCGCGCATCGTCGCCGACCACGTGCGCGCGCTCACGTTCGCGATCGCCGAGGGCGCGCTGCCCGGCAACGAGGGTGCGGGCTACGTGCTGAGGCGGCTGCTGCGGCGCGCGGTGACGCGCGGCCGCTCGCGCCAGGGCCTCGCGATGCACGAGGCGTTCCTGCCGCGGGTGGCGGAGCGCGCGATCGCGCAGTTCGGCGGCCACTACACCGAGCTGGTGGCGCAGCGCGAGCGCATCCTGCGGGTGCTCGAGCAGGAGGAGACGGGCTTCGGGCAGACCTACGAGGCCGGCATCACGCGGCTCGAGGAACTGCTCGGCAAGGGCGGCGCCGGAATCGCGGGCGCGGACGCGTTCGTGCTGCACGACACCTGCGGTTTCCCGATCGAGCTGACCGAGGAGATCGCGGCGGGCCGCGGCGTGACGGTGGACCGCGAAGGCTTCGAACGCGCGATGGACGAGCAGCGCACGCGCGCGCGGGCCGCGAGCAAGTTCACCAGGGACGCCGCGGGCGAGCGCCGGCCGTGGACCGAGGTCGCGGCGGGAGCGTCGTCGGCGTTCACCGGTTACGGGAACCTGCGCGAGGAGGGCGTGCGTGTCGTGCGCTGGCGCGCGCGCGGCGACGAGACCGAGCTCGTGCTGGACCGCACGCCGTTCTACGCCGAGTCGGGCGGCCAGGTCTCCGACCGCGGCACGATCGCCGGCGGCGGCGCCGTCGCCGAGGTGACGCACGTGCACCGCGAGGACGACGTGAACGTGCACCGCGTGACGATGCGCACGGGAACGCCCGGGGCCCTGGTCGCGGCGGGCGCGGGGCTCACGGCCACCGTGGACCCGGCGTACCGCACGCCCACGCAGCGCCACCACACGGCCACGCACCTGCTGCACGCCGCGCTGCGCACGGTGCTCGGCACGCACGTCCACCAGGCGGGCTCGCTGGTGGCGCCGGACCGGCTGCGCTTCGACTACGCGCACTTCGAATCGCCCAGCGAGCAGCAGCTGGCCGCGATCGAGGCGCGCGTCAACCAGTGGGTGCTCGCCGACCGCGGCGTGAGTACGCGGGTGATGCCCATCGACGAGGCCAAGGCGCAGGGCGCCATGGCGCTCTTCGGCGAGAAGTACGGCGCCGAGGTGCGCATGGTCACGGTCGAGGGCGTGGACGACGCGGGCATCGAGCCGAGCCGCGAACTGTGCGGCGGCACGCACGTGGGCCGCACGGGCGAGATCGGCGCGTTCACGCTGGTGGGCGAGTCGGCGATCGCGAGCGGCGTGCGCCGCGTGGAGGCGCTGTGCGGCACCGAGGCGCTCGCCTGGCTGCACGGGCGCAGCCGGTGGCTTCGCGAGGCGGAGCAGTCGCTGCAGTCGCCGCCCGACCAGGTGCCGGCGCAGATCGACAAGCTCAAGGCCGAGATCGCCGCGCTCAAGAAGGTGCAGGCCGAGCAGAGCAAGCAGGGCCTCGAGCAGGAGTTCGCGCGGCTCGCGACCACCGCGGTCGTGGCGCCCGGGGGCCGCTGGGTCGTGGCCGAACTGGCTTCGGGCGCGGACACGAACGCGGCGCGCGAGGCGGCGGACCGCCTGCGCGGGGCGCTCAAGACGGGCGCGGCGGTGCTGGCGATCCAGAACGACGGCAAGCTGACGTTCCTCGCCGCGGTGACGGACGACCTCGTGGCGGCGAAGAAGCTCAACGCCTCGGATCTCGTGAAGAAGGTCGCACAGGTGACCGGCGGCTCGGGCGGCGGCAAGCCGCACCTCGCACTCGCCGGCGGCAAGGATGCGGGCAAGCTGGAGGCGGCGCTGGACGAAGCGCGCTCGCTGCTCGGCGCCGCGCTCGGAGGCTGACCCGTGGGCATCGTCGAACTGGTCTTCCTGATTCTCCTCGGCGTTTTCATCGTCGGGGGATTCCTGGTGTTCCTGAGGAGGTTGGAGTGAAGGCACTCGTCCTGGCCGGCGGACGCGGCACGCGCCTGCGTCCCATCACCCACACGCGCGCCAAGCAGCTGGTGCCGGTGGCGAACAAGCCCGTGCTCCACTACGGGCTCGAGTCGCTCGCGGCCGCGGGCATCCGCGAGGTCGGCATCATCGTCAGCGACCCGCGCGAGATGCTGCAGCCCGACCACCGCACGGGCGAGATGGTGACCGTGCTCGTCAACTCGCAGGCCGAGATCCGTGCCGACGTGGGCGACGGCTCGGCGTTCGGGCTGAAGGTCACGTACATCGAGCAGGAGGCGCCGCTCGGGCTCGCGCACGCGGTCAAGATCGCCGAGGGCTTCATGGCCGGCGACTCGTTCGTGATGTACCTCGGCGACAACCTCATCAAGGACGGCATCACGCCGTTCGTGCACGAGTTCGAGCGCGAGAAGCCGGACGCGCAGATCCTGCTCGCCAAGGTCGCGCGGCCCTGGGAATTCGGTGTCGCCGAGCTCGACGGCGAGCGCGTGGTGCGGCTCGAGGAAAAGCCGGCCAAGCCGCGCAGCGACCTCGCGCTCGTGGGCGTGTACCTGTTCACCTCGACCATCTTCGACGCGGTTCGCGCCATCCAGCCCTCGCCGCGCGGCGAACTCGAGATCACCGACGCGATCCAGCACCTCATCACCACCGGCCGCAACGTGCGATCGCACGTGATCCGCGGCTGGTGGAAGGACACCGGCCGGGTCGAGGACCTGCTCGAGGCCAACCGCATCGTGCTCGCCGACCTGCAGACGTCGATCGAGGGCACCGTGGACGCCGACACCGTGATCGAGGGCGCCGTGCGCATCGGGCGCGGCACCGTGGTCGAGCGCTCGCACCTGCGCGGGCCGCTCGTGATCGGCCCCGACGCGCACGTGTCGGACTCATACATCGGGCCGTTCAGCGCGATCGCCTCCGGCGTGCGGCTCTCGGAGTGCGAGATCGAGCACTCGATCGTGCTCGACCGCAGCCGCATCCACGACATCCCCGGCCGCATCGAGTCGAGCCTGATCGGCTGCGACGTGGTGGTGACCTCGACCGACGCGCGCCCGAGCGCGCACCGGCTCATGCTGGGCGACTCGAGCCGCGTGGAGCTCACGTGAGGGTGATGGTCACCGGCGCGGGCGGCATGCTCGCGGACGCGGTGGGCGATCGTCTCGCGCGGTCCGGCGACGAGGCGTTCGGTGTCTTCTTCTCCGGCGCCGATGCGCAGGCGGCCGCCGCGCGCTGGCCGCGCGGCGTCGTGTTCGAGCTGGGCCGCGGCCGGCGGGGCACGGCGTGGCTTGACGAGCTCGAACGCGCCGCGGCGGACTTCCGCCCCGACTGGATCTTCCACCTCGCCGCGTGGACCGACGTCGACGGCTGCGAGGCGGACCCGGAGCGGGCGCTGCGCAGCAACGCCGACTCCGGCCTCGAGGTGGCGCTCGTGGCGCGCGGATGCGGCGCCCGGCTGCTCGCGGTCTCGACCGACTACGTGTTCGACGGCCTCGCGGACACCCCGCGCCGCGAGGACGCGCCCACGGCGCCGGCCTCGGCGTACGGGCGCTCCAAGCTGGCCGGGGAGGGCTTCGTGCGCACGATCGTGCCCGGCGCGGTGATCGCGCGCACGGCGTGGCTCTACGGGCCCGGCGGGCGCAACTTCGTGGACACGATCAAGGCCAAGCTCGAGCAGGGTGAACCGGTGCGGGTGGTGAACGACCAGCGCGGCTGCCCGACCTTCACGGCAGACCTCGCGGGCGGCCTGCACACGCTGGCGGCGCACGGCGCGGACGGCGTCGTGCACGTGGCCAACACGGGCGACGCCACGTGGTTCGACCTGGCGTGCGCGACCGGTGCGCACCTCGGGCGCGGGTCGCTCGTGAGCCCGATGACCACCGCGGAGCTGAACCGGCCCGCACCGCGCCCGCGTTACTCCGTGCTCGACACCTCGCGCTTCGCGTCGATCGCGGGCGCTCCGCTTCCGGACTGGCGCGACGCCCTGCGCCGTCACCTCGAACACCGCACGGCCTGATCCAGGGAGGACACGATGGCGAAACGAACGAGCACCCCGGGACCGCTGGAGCGCCAGGCGCGCAGCCAGCTGGCCGAATCCGCGCGCAACGCCGCGCGGCTGGCGCGAAGCGCCGCGCCGGCGGTCGCCGCGGCGGCCGAAGCGCTGGTGGGCTGCTTCGAGAACGGCGGCACGGTGTACTTCTGCGGCAACGGCGGCAGCGCGGCCGACGCCCAGCACCTGGCCGCGGAGTTCTCGGGCCGCTACATGGTGGAGCGTCCCGGCCTGCCGGCCGTGGCGCTCTCGACCAACAGCTCGGCCGTGACCGCGATCGGCAACGACTACGGCTACGAGCAGGTGTTCTCGCGCCAGCTGGAGGGGCTCGGCGCGCCGGGCGACGTGCTGGTGGCGATCACCACGAGCGGAAAGTCGGAGAGCATCCGCCGCGCGGTGCGCGCGGCGCACCGGCTCGGCATGACCGTGATCGGGATGACCGGCGCCCGGGGCGCGGAGTTCGCCGCGCTGTGCGACATCGCGCTCGTCACGCCGCACGCCTCGACGCCGAACATCCAGGAGGGCCACATCGTCATGGGCCACGCCTTCTGCCAGATCGTCGAGCGCGCGCTGTTTCCGCCCCGGCCGGCGGCGCGGCCCGCCAAGCGCGCCGCGAGGTCGCGCACGCGATGATTCCCGCACTGCTCGAAGCGCTGCGTCCCAAGCAGTGGACCAAGAACCTGCTCGTGTTCGTGGGCGCGATCTTCTCGCAGCACCTGGGCGACCCCGACATCCTGCTGCGCGCCGGGGCCGGCTTCCTCGCGTTCTCGCTGCTGTCGGGCTCGGTCTACCTCGTCAACGACCTGATGGACGTGGAGTCCGACCGGCAGCACCCGCGCAAGTGCAAGCGGCCGATCGCCTCGGGCCGCCTGCCGGTTCCGGTGGCGTGGGGCGCGGTGCCGTTCGTGCTCGCGATCGTCGGCGTGCTGTCGGTGTGGCTCGGGATGCCGTTCACGGTCGTGGCCGCGATCTACCTCGTGAGCAACGTGGCGTACAGCGTGTCGCTCAAGCACCACGTCATCATCGACGTGTTCCTGATCGCCAACGGCTTCGTGCTGCGCGCGATCGGCGGCGTGCTGCTCGTGCGCCGCGTCGACCCGGGCGTGATGATGTCGCCGTGGCTGCTCGTGTGCACGTTTTTCGGCGCGCTCTTCCTCGGCGTGAGCAAGCGCCGCCGCGAGATGATGAACGCGGGCACCGGCGCCAGCGACCAGCGCGCCGTGCTGCGCCGGTACACGCCCGAGCTGCTCGAGGTGATGCTCACTGTCTCGGCCACGTGCACGCTGCTCGCGTACGCGCTCTACACCATCTGGCCGGCCACGGTGGCCAAGTTCCACACCGAGGCGCTGCTGTACACGGTGCCGCTGGTGGCGTACGGCGTGTTCCGCTACCTGTTCCTCGTGCGCGTCTCCGAGAGCAGCGAGGATCCGTCCACCGTGCTGCTCTCGGACCGCCCGATCCTCGCCACGGTGGTGCTCTACTTCCTCACCGTGGGCTGGATCCTGTACTTCGCTCGATGACGCCCGTTCCCCGGCCGGCGCGCGTCACGGTCACGGCGCACGCCAAGCTGAACCTCGGCCTGGCGGTGGGCCCGGTGCGCACCGACGGCTTCCACGACCTCGTCACGGTGTTCCAGTCGGTCTCGCTGGCCGACGTGCTGGTGGCCGAGCGCGCCGCGCGCGGCTTCACGCTCCGGGTCGCACACGAGTCGGCCGACCGGCGCGGCCTGCCGTTGCCGGCCGCCACGGCGCTCGTCCCGTCCGGCGCCGACAACCTCGTGCTGCGGGCGGCGCGCATGGTGCACGAGCGTTATCGCCTGCCGGGCGGGGAGCGCTTCCGGCTGCTCAAGCGCATCCCGGCGCAGGCCGGAATGGGGGGCGGCAGCGCCGACGCCGCCGCCGCGATCGCGGCGGTCCTCGCGCTTCACGGCGTGCGGGCTTTGCGAGAATCGCGGATCGAAATGGCCGCCGAGCTGGGCTCCGACGTCCCGTTCGCGATCACCGGCGGCACCGCGCTGGCGCTCGGTCGGGGCGAGCGGCTGCGCCGGCTGGCGCTCGACGAACCGCTTCGGTTCGTGATCGCGGTGCCCGGTTGGCGGGTCTCGACCGCGGAGGCTTTCGCCCGGGTTGACAAAGGCAAATATGGCTTGACACAGTGGAAGCCCACCCTAAGATTGGCGGCAAGCCTTGGGCGGAACCGAGTTACGGCTTCGTGGCCCGGTCGTCTGGGGAATACGTTTGAACGGGCACTGGGTCCGAAGACGCACGATTTCGACTCGCTGTGCGCACGGCTGCGCGCGGCGGGAGTGCTCCAGCCGCACTTGACCGGGAGCGGCTCCGGAGTGTTCGGGATCGTGCCGAAAGGAACACGAGTCCGTGAAGTCGTGGACCATTTCACCGGGGACGAGTGGCTCTGTTCCGCTCGCTCCGTGGGGAAAGGACTGCAGCTTCGAACGCAGCCGTGAGCCGGTCAGGCAGGGATTGCCGGTCGCACCGGAATCACGCTACGCATCACATCGCGCTCAAGAGGAGCGCTCGAGACGAGCCAGCTACCCCTCATGGATGGCTCCGAGGTAGATCTTCATGATCGAGATCACCGAGGTCAGGGTTTCGCTGCGGAACGACGAGAAGCTGAAGGCTTTCGTCAGCATCACGCTGAACGATTCCTTCGTGGTCCGAGGGCTGAAGATCATCAAGGGGAACACCGGTCTCTTCGTTGCGATGCCCAGTCGCAAGCGCCCCGATGGCCAGCACCAGGACCTCGCGCACCCGATCAACGACGTCACCCGCAAGTATCTGACGGACAAGGTGATGGGCGAGTACGAACGCGAGCTGGCGAACCCGACCGGTCCGGCCCTCGCGGTCCACGAGGAAGAGCACTCGCACTGATCGCCTATGAGGTCGCCGCGGCAGGTGCCTGCCCCCGCAGGCCGGCCCTCGGCGTTTCCGGCGGGAACGGCTCCCGCCCTGGCGGTCCGCCCGCCCGGAGTGCCCCCCGAGCACCCGCCATCCGCCGTGTCCCGAAGAGGTTGACGCATGGCCCGCACGGCGCTTATGCTGCTCGCCGCTTTTCTCCATCCGGTAGTTTCTCCGGGCCAATAGCCAGCACCCCGGGAGGCCTTCGGGCTGATCGGACCGTAACGGAAATCCCGTTCTGTTGGTGGGGCGTGGCCAAGCGGTAAGGCACGAGACTTTGGATCTCGCATTCGGAGGTTCGAATCCTCCCGCCCCAGCCATCTTCGCTGGGCGTCGGGGATCCACTCCGCGGCAGGTCCGTGTCGTGGGACCCGGCGTCCAGGCGCTGCCCCCACGCGGTGTCGTGTCCGGTGCGCCCGGAGCGCACGCGTCCGCGTCAGGCTGCCGGTGGCGAGCGAACTGAACGGGAGGTTCACTCTTGGATCCGTGTCGCGTCTTCGCGGGCAACGCCAGCCGCAACCTGGCGGCGGCCATCTGCGAGAAGCTCAAGGTTCCCCTCGGTGACGCCGAGGTGTCGACCTTCGAGGACGGCGAGGTTTCGGTCCGCTTCAATGAGAACATCCGCGGCAGCGACGTGTTCGTCGTGCAGTCGACGAACGCCCCCGCGGATCACCTCATGGAGCTGCTGGTCATGCTGGACGCGGCCAAGCGCGCCTCGGCACGCCGCGTCACCGCCGTGCTGCCGTACTTCGGCTACGCGCGCCAGGACCGCAAGGACCAGCCGCGCGCGCCCATCACGGCCAAGCTCGTCGCGAACGTGATCACCGTGGCCGGCGCGGACCGCGCGCTGACCATGGACCTGCACAGCGCGCAGATCCAGGGCTTCTTCGACATCCCGCTCGACCATCTCTACGCGGCGCCGGTGCTCATCGAGCACTTCATCAAGGCCGCGATCCCGAACCTCGTCGTCGTCGCGCCGGACATCGGCAGCGTCAAGATGGCGCGCGCCTACGCCAAGCGCCTCAACGCCGACCTCGCGCTCGTGGACAAGCGCCGTCCCAAGGCCGACTCGGTCGAGGTGATGAACGTAATCGGCGACGTCGAGGGCAAGAACGTCGTGATGTTCGACGACGTCGTGACCACCGCGCGCACGCTCTGCCAGGCGGCCGCGGCGATGCGCCACCACGGCGCGCTCGACGTGTACGCCGGCGTCACGCACGGCGTGTTCTGCCCGGGCGCCATCGAGCGCATCCAGGATTCGGGCATCAAGGAAGTGATCGTCACGAACACGCTCCACCACGCTCCGGGCGCGCTGGGCCCCAAGGTGCGGGAGTTGTCCGTGGCGGGCCTGCTCGCCGAGGCCGTCCAGCGCATCCACGAGGAGCGCTCGCTCAGTTCGCTGTTCGTCTAGGAACCCATCGTCCCAGTATGACCGCGCGCCGCGTGCGCGCTCGTGATTTCGAATCTCCGGGCACCGCCCGGGAACGTGGCCAACGAAGGAGGACTCATGTCGTCGGTGATTCAGCTCAACGGCAGCCGCCGGGAGAAGCTGGGCAAGGGCGGCGCCCGCAAGGCGCGCGCGGCCGGCCAGATCCCTGGTGTGCTCTACGGTCATGGCGAGACGCCCGTCGCCGTCGCGGTCGGCGCGCGCGAGTTCCAGACCGCGCTCCGCGGTCACAAGGGCGGCAACGCGCTCGTGAACCTCAAGCTCGACAACGGCGAGTTCACGGCGCTCGTGCGCGACGCGCAGTTCGACCCCGTCACCCGCGTCGTGCTGCACCTGGACTTCCAGCACATCTCGCTCACCGAGACGGTGGAGATCGAGGTCGAGGTGCGTCCCACCGGCCTGGCCGCGGGCGTCAAGGACGGCGGCGGCATCCTCGAGATCATCGTCCGCACGCTCGAGGTGCGCTGCCTGCCGACGGCGATCCCCGAGGCGATCTTCGTGGACGTGACCGCGCTGCAGGTCGGCGAGTCGCTGCACGTGCGCGACATCCAGGTGGAAGGCCTCGAGATCCTCACCGACGGGGCGACCACCGTGCTGACGGTCGTGCCGCCGACGGTCGAGGAGACCGCGGTGACGCCCGAGGGTGTCGCGGTGGCGGGCACGCCGGAACCCGAGGTCGTGGGCGCCAAGGGCAAGAAGGACGAGGCGGCCGGCGACGAGAAGGAAAAGGAAAAGAAGAAGTAATCGTCCGTGCGGCTCGTGCTGGGGCTGGGCAATCCGGGAGCGCGCTACGCGAGGACGCGTCACAACGTCGCGTGGAGGGTGCTCGAATCGCTGGCTTCGCGCTTCGGCGCGGCGGCGGCGGAACAGGCCGGAACGTACCGGGCGCGGCGCATCCGGATGCACGACGACGAGGTGGAGCTGGTCGAGCCGCAGACGTTCATGAACGCCAGCGGCGAGGCGCTCCGGCAGTGGGAGCAGCGGCACGGTCTCGAACCGGGCGCGCTGCTGGTGGTGACGGACGATGTCTACCTGCCGCTCGGCACGCTGCGGTTGCGGACCGGGGGTTCGAGCGGCGGACATCGCGGCCTCGAGAGCATCGAGGCGGCGCTGGGACATCGGGAGTACGCGAGGCTCCGCATCGGCGTCGGTGCGGCCGAGAGCAGCGCGGAACTCCGCGAGCACGTGCTGGAGGAGTTCGCGCCGGAGGAAGCTCCGGCGCTGGATGAGGCGGTCCGCCGGGCGGCGGACGCCGTGGAATGCTGGGCGGCGCGGGGCATCCTCGCCGCCATGAACGAGTTCAATCGCAGGGTCCGCAAGGAGGATTCCGAGTCGTGACCAAGTACGAGACCGTCTTCATTCTCGACCCGAGCTTCGACGAAGCGAAGGCGGGCGAGGAAGCCGACCGCGTCTCCGGCTGGATCAAGGATCTGGCGGGCGAGGTGGTCGAGGTTCAGAAGTGGGGCAAGCGCCGGCTCGCGTACGAGATCGGCAAGAAGCGCGACGGCGTCTACACGATGGTGGTGTGGAACGGCGCGGGCCCGATGGTGAAGGAAGTCGAGCGTCGCCTGCGCCTGAACGAAAGCATCATGCGCGTGCTGACGACGGTCTACGTTCCGCCGGAGCTCACGCAGGGCGTGCCCGAGGCGGAAGCGGCCGCCGCGGCCGAGGAAGCCGACAACGACTGATTCGGTCTCGTCCCCGCATGGAGGTCCCATGCCCGAACTGAGGCTCCCGGAGATCAACAGGGTGACGCTGAGCGGGCGGCTGACGCGCGATCCGGACAAGCGCTATGCCGCCGACGGAACCGGGGTGACACGCCTGACGCTGGCGTTCCACCGCCGGTACCGCGCCGACGATGGTTCGTGGAGTGAGCACACGGGGTTCGTGACGGTGGTGTGTTACCAGCGGCTGGCGGAGGTGTGCGCGACGTACCTGCGCAGCGGAAGCCCGGTCCTGGTCGAAGTACGGTTGCAGATGCGGGAGTGGACGACCGCACGCGGGGAGAAGAAGCAGAGCCTCGAAGTGCGCGCGGATTCGGTCCACTTCCTCGAGAAGGCGCCCGGCGGCGCGGAATCGCCGGAAGCGGGCGCTCCCGAGGATCCAACCTCATAGGAAAGAGAGCGACATGGCTAGGGATCGTGACGGAGACGGCAAGGGCAAGGGCAAAGGCAAGGGTAAGGGCAAGGGCAAGGGCATCAAGAAGAAGTACTGCAAGCTCTGCCTCGAGAAGGTCGTGTTCGTGGACTACAAGGACGAGAAGCGGCTCGGCCGTTTCGTGACCGACCGCGGCAAGATCGTGCCGCGTCGCGTCTCGGGAACGTGCTCGACGCACCAGAAGCAGCTGACGACCGCGATCAAGCGGGCGCGCGTTCTGGCGCTGCTGCCGTTCACCAGTGACTTCTATCGTTGATCCGCGGCGCACCCCGCGGCCGCTGCTCTGGGTCCGGAGTGCGCTGCTGGTGCTGTTCCTCGGCTTCGGGGCACTCGGTTCGCCCTGGCCCTGGGCGGCACTCTGGCTCGTCATCCCGTTCGTCGTGGCGGCCTCGCTGCTGTCGGCGTGGCGGTTCGGACGGGTGGCGCTCGTCGGCCCGGTGCTGCTGCTGCTCGGCGCGCTCGGGACGATGGCGGTGGGTGGGGCCGGCGCGGCGCCGGCATGGTTCGCCCTGTGGACGCCGGTCGCGGCGGCCGTGGGTTGCTGGATGGGTCTGCGTGAGGAGGGAGGCGGTCACCTGATCGGCGAGCGGGCGTGGATGTTCGCGCCGCTGCTGGTCGTCGCGGCCGCGCTGCCGCTGGCGC
>Ga0265338_10003985_pt1 | contig 20317 bp, 18 predicted proteins | sample 42126metaG_FD_193579 | JGI IMG/M metagenome (GOLD analysis project Ga0265338, IMG submission 193579) | Rhizosphere microbial communities from Carex aquatilis grown in University of Washington, Seatle, WA, United States - 4-21-26 metaG | ecosystem: Host-associated > Plants > Roots > Rhizosphere...
GAACTCGACGCCGAGATCCTCGAGCCAGTGGATCGCGGACGGCGCCTCGGAGGTGAGCACCTCGACGAGCCGCATGTCCGCCGTCTCGTGCGAGCTCTTCCAGACGTCCTCGGCGTGCTGCTCGGGCGAGTCGCCCTCGCCGACCGCCGCCTGGATCCCACCCTGCGCCTTCGCCGAGTTGCAGGACTGGATCGACCCCTTCGTCGCGAGCGCGACGCGCGCCCCCGCCGTCTCGGCGGAGAGGGCGGCTGCAAGCCCGGATGCGCCGGAGCCGATGACGAGCACGTCGAACACGGCAGGAGTTTAGCTAATTCCGGAGATAAGCATTCGTAATTATTACCCGATCATTTCGGTGGCTTTTGACCGTCCTTTGAGGGGCCCGCGCGATCGTCGTCCCGTCGAGTCAATCCACCAGCAGGAGGCAACACGATGAAGAAGAAGCTCGCAGCACTCGCCGGCGTTATCGCCGTCATCGCCTCGTCGTTCGCGTTCGCGGGCACACCCAAGGCCAACGCCATGCTCTCTGGCGGCGACAACGGCGGCTCGGGCACCTACTGCGCGTGGGTGTACGCCGGCAACAACGTCTGGGTCCTGCTCTGCACGCACTAGTCGCCGCTCGACCGGCCGCGCGCGTAGGCGCTCTCGAACTCTCCCTCGAGACCGGCGCGCGCGGCCGACTCCGCCTCGGCATACCAGCGAGCCCGCTCGGGCTCGCGCGCCGACTCGCTCTGCTCTCGCTGGGCGTCGGCCGAACCGAGCAACTCGGCGACCCGCCGCAGGTCACCGAGGGCGACTGCGAGCGCCGCAGCGTCCTCGAACCACTCGGCGAGCCCCGATGCGTCGCCGACACGGCGCACGAGATCGTCGCTCTCCTCCAGCGCAGCTGCCGCACCACTCAGGTCGCGCTCGGCAATTCGCACCCGCGCCAGGACGCGAAGGCTGGCGGCGAGCTCGCGCAGATCCTGCATCCCGCGGGCGACCTCGACCGACTGTTGCGCATACCGCGCCGCGGACGCCGTGTCGTTCGCCAGGAGGTGGAGGACGGCGAGGTTCTCGGCAACCGTCGGGATTCGCTGCCTCGCCCCCGCGGCCTCCGCCAGCTCGAGCGCCTCCTCGTACGCCTCCCGCGCGCGGCCGACGTCGCCGCCGTAGAACGCGAGGTTGCCGAGGTTCGAGAGCGCCGCCGACATCCTGCTCGTGTCGCCGCGCTCACGGGACAGGACGAGCGCTTCCTCGAACGCGCGGGTTGCAGCGGCAAGGTCGCCTTGCTCGCCGCAGATGATCCCGAGCCCGGTCAGCGCGAGCTCGCGGGTGGACGGATCGGCGTCGGCCGCTGCAGCGAGCGTCGCCTCGTAGAGGATGCGCGCCTCGCTGAACGGGCCGCGCACCGCCCAGAAGTGGCGCAGCGCAGCCGCGAGCCGCAGCGCATCGGCCGGCTCGGCGTGGGCGATCGCCTCACGCACGTTCGCGCGCTCCTGCTCGAGCCACTCGAACCACTCGTCCTGCTCGGGACCACGCAGCTGTGTCTCCGCCTCACTTGCGAGCGCCGTGAAGTAGGCGAGGTGCCGGTTGCGCCACTGCTCGGGATCGGCGAGCTCGGCGGCGGCGAACTCGCGAATCGTCCCGAGCATTGCGAAGCGGTCGCCGCTCGCACGGACAAGGCTCTTTTCCACGAGCGACTCGAGCAGCTCGAGTGACGTGTCGCACACGGTCTCGGCCGCGTCGATCGTCCAGCCGCCGGCGAACACCGACAGGCGCGCGAACGCTTCCTGCTCCGGCAGCTCCAGCAACTCGTAGCTCCAGGCGATCGTGGCCTGCAGGGTCTGCTGCCGCTCCGGCAGGTCGCGCGCGCCGCCGACGAGGACGGGCAGCGAGCTCGCGAGCCGTCGCAGAAGCGCGTCCGGCGCGAGCACTCGCGTGCGCGCAGCCGCGAGCTCGATCGCCAGCGGCAACCCCTCGAGGCGCGCGCAAATCTCCTCCACGGCGGGCGTCGCCTCGAAGGCGGGCCGCACCGCCTGCGCGCGCTGGACGAAGAGCTCGACCGCGTCCGTCACGGGCAGCGGGTCGACGGGAAACTCGTGCTCGCCCGACAGATGGAGCGGAGCGCGGCTCGTCGCCAGGATCCGCAGGCCGGGTGCGGTGGCGATCAGATCGGCCAATGCCGGCGCGGCGTCGACGAGCTGCTCGAGATTGTCGAGGACGAGCAGGTGCGACCCGCGCGCGAATCGATCGGGGAGCGCGCCCACGTCCTGGACGCCCGCCGCCTGCGCGAGCGTCGGCAACAGGAGGTCGACGTCGCGGACCGCCGCGAGCCGCACGAGCGCCACGCTGTCGAGCTCGGCCTCGAGGCGTCGGGCGGATTCGAGCGCGAGCCGCGTCTTCCCGACGCCGCCTGGGCCGGTCAACGTCACGAACCGCACGTCCGCCCGGCGCAACAGCTCGACTGCGGCGCCGATCTCGACCTCACGGCCGACGGTCGGCGTCGGCGGCTGCGGCAGCGACGAGCGCCGCGACGGCGTCAGATCGCGCGAGTGCTCGAGGATGCGCCGCTCGAGCGCCTGCAGCTCCGGCCCCGGCTCGATGCCGAGCTCCTCGACAAGCAGCGTGCGGGTATCGCGGTAGAGGTCGAGAGCGTCCGCCTGCCGGCCCGCGCGGTAGAGCGCCAGCATCAGCAATGCGCGCGGGCGCTCACGGAACGGGTGCTCCCGCACGAGCGCCTCGAGCTCGCCCACCACGCTCTCGCCGAGCTCGAGCCCGGCTGCGAGGCGGTCCTCGCGTGCGCCGGTGCGCAGGTCGTCGAGCCGCATCGCCTCACCCCGCGCAAACTCCTCGTCGGCCACGTCCGCGAGTGCGGGGCCGCGCCAGAGGGAGAGCGCCTGGTCGAGGAGCTCGGCCCCTCGGCCCGCGTCACCGCCGTCGAGCTCGGCGCGGCCGTTCTCCGCCAGGCGCTCGAACCGGCCCGCGTCGACCGCGTCGGCGTCGACCCGGAAGACGTAGCCGGGCGCACGCGTGACGAGGAAGTCGCCGTCGCCGAGCGACTTCCGCAGCGACGAGACGGCGACGTGCAGCGACCGGAGGGCGGCCTCGGGCGGGCTGTCCGGCCAGAGCGCGTCGACGATCGCGTCCCGCGGGACGACCTCGTTCGCGTGCACGAGGAGCATCGCCAGGAGCGCGCGCTGGCGGAGCCCACCGAGTGCAGCGTCCGTCTCGACCGGCCCCAGGATCCGGAACTGCAACGCGCCTCCCTCGTTTGGCCCTGCCTTGACCGGAGCTTAGGGGGCCACTCGCAGGATCGCGACCTCCCCGATCAGGAGGTGGTGCTGCCGCAGGCCCAGTCCGGCGCATGTGCGCAACGCCGGCCCGCGCGCCCTGAGGCGAGAGAGCGCGACGCGAACGGCCCCCAGGGCCGTGTCCCCTAGAGGCACGCTCGGAATTGCCATCTTGATTGTCAGTTCTGACAACACTACCTTCATGTGATTCCACTGAAGGGAGAAGCGCAATGACAATGCGCCACTTTGCGACCGGTGTCGGGGCTCTTGCGATCCTCGCGACGATCGCCTTTGCTCCGTCGGCATCGGCGTCGGCAGGCGGTCCGCAGCCGCTGCCGCCGGCACAGGCGGAAGCACTCGTGGGCACGCCTTCGCTCGTGCCGAGCAGTTCGGTTACGCGTCGGGTAAGCCCGCAGGAGGCTCTTGCGGCGGCGACCGTCGCTGGAGCGAGCGTGTCTGTCGCCCCCGGCATGTCTCTCGCGCAGGGCGTGGGACTCGTTCCAACCGCCGGCCCGGCCGCCTCCACGTCATCCGTGGTAAAGCCGATTGCTGCAGCGCAGAGTTCGTCCGGCTGCGCCGCGACTCAGTCGGGTTGGCATTGGGGGACCTGGCCGTATGACCAGGAGATCACCGACGTCACGTACTGGTGCGTGCTTTACGGCGTGTCGATCACCTACAGGTCGACCGTCGTCACGGCATCGGGAACCCTGTGCGGCACAGCTTGGACCGCGAGTCAGCTAATCAGCGGCGGCATCGGCTACACGTGGTTCGTCACGAGAGCGAGCGCCGGTTGGAACTGCCCCACCGTCGTTCCCTGGGTGATCCTGCACCCGAGCCACTACCTCGACACGGCGCACAACGACTGGGGGAACAGTGACCAGGTCGGAACGGGATAGACAGGAAAGCGGCATATCGAGCGACACGGCAGGGGGCGGCTCTCGCCGCTTCCTGCCGAGCCTCCGGCGAGCGATGACGAGAAAGCGGCTTCTCGTCGCGCTCGCCGTCGTGGTGCTCGCACTCGCCGTCCTGTCGTTCGTCCTGCCGTACGTCGGGAGCGGAAGCGGCGGCATTTCGCCGATCCCGTAGAGCTACCAGACCGAGCGCAGCAGCTGCTCGATCTCCGCCGGTGTCGCCGGGTGCGGGTTCGCCTGGTTGCCGGCTCGCTCCGAGGCGGCAACGGCCAGCTCGGGCAGGTCGTCCTCGGGCACCCCGAGATCGCGGAGGTGGGTCGTGCCGCCGAGTCGTGCGAGCTCCTCGACGCGCGCAGCCGGATCGTCGCTGCCGACCGCCTCGCCGAAGCGGCGGACGGCTTCCGACGCGTAGCGCGCGTTGAAGCGGAGGGCCGGCGGCAGGCAGATCCCGTTCAATGTCCCGTGCGGAAGCCCGTACCGCCCACCGACGGCCTGCGCCATCGCATGCGCGAGCGCAAGCATCGATCCGCCGAGCGCGGCGCCCCCGTGGCAGGCGCCGCGGAGCAGCTCCGTCCGCGCCTCGAGGTCTGTCGGCGCGTCGACGACGCGGGGAAGCCACTCCGAGATCAGTCGCGCGCCGGCGAGCGCCTCCTCGTCCGCCGCGGGGTTGTGGCCGTGCGCGTACAGCGCCTCCGCGCAGTGAGCCAGCGCGTTCAGCGCCGTGCCGACCGTCGTCTCGCGCGGCAGATCGAGTGTCAGCCCGGCGTCGTAGACGATCCCGGTCGGCCGCGCGCCCGCGCCGCCGCCGCGCATTCGCCGCTCCGGGTTCCGGATGCCGTAGTACGTCGTCCATTCCGCGCCGGAGTACGTCGTCGGGACGGAGACCAGCGGCAGCTCGGCCGCCGCCGAGAGCGCCTTGCCGAGATCGATCGCGCTTCCGCCTCCCACTGCGAGGATTCCGTCGCCCGTCTGCGCCTCGGCGACCGCCGTGTCGATCCGGTCCGACGGCACTTCGCGCCATCGCTCCCGCGGTGCCACCGGAAGTTCCAGCCCGTCCCAGCGCGCGCTCGCGACGAGCAGGGGCGAGTGCACGCCGGCCTCCGCACACACCTCCGGCAGCGCGTCGAGACCCCAGCGGACGATCATCCGAGCCGGGTCCGCGCGAACTCGACGAACGCCTGCGCGACGCGCGTCTCCGCACGTCCGGTGGAGCGGACGAGCGCGATCTCACGCGCGGGCTCGAGCCCCTCGACGCGCGCAGTCGCGAGCGTGCCGGCGGCGAGATCCGCCTCGATCGCGGAGCGTGAGATGAACGTCACGCCATACCCGCCCATCACGGCGATTCTCGCCGACTCCTGCAGTCCCAGCTCGAGACGGACGTCGAGATCGCGCAATCGCACACCCGCGGCTCGCAGCTCGTCATCGATCACCTGACGCACGCCGGCGCCCTCCTGCATCAGCACGAGCGGCTCCGTCTTCAGCTCGTCGAGCGTCACCGTCCGGTTGGCGAACGGATGCCCTGGCGGACACGCGAGCACCACCTCGTCGCGGAAGAACGGCTCGAAGACGACGCCGCGATGGCGGCGCACCGCTCCGACGACGCCGAGCTCGAGCTCGCGTCGCGCCACCTGCTCGACCACGCGCTGCGTGTCGGACACCGAGAGCGCGACGTGCACGGCCGGGTGCCGCTGCTGGAACTGCGCGAGGAGCACCGGCAGCACCGTCCCGCCCGGCCCGGTCGAGGCGCCGATCTCGAGCCGGCCGCTCAGATCCCCCTCGGCCTCCTCGCCGAGCTCCTGGAGGAGCTGCTCCTCGAGCGCGAGGAGCCGCTGCGCGCTCCGGTAGAGCCGGTGCCCGGCCTCGGTCGGCTCGACGCGGCGCCCGGAGCGGTCGAGCAGCTGCAGCCCGAGCCGCTTCTCGAGCGAACGGATCTGCAGGCTCACCGCCGGCTGCGTCACGCCGAGCTGCTCCGCCGCCTGCGAGAAGCTGCGCCGCTCGACGACCGCACAGAACGCTGCTAGCTGCCGCGTATCCATAAGCGATGATTATGCACGCGGCGGCGCCCGCGGCCGGAAGAGCCTCTAGCATCATCCGGGTGCCCGAGACGACGCGGATCGAGGACACGCTCGTCCGTGGCTACGCGCAGCTGGCGCTCGAGACGCCGGCCCGCCCGCGAGACGCGATCCTCCGCCTACTCGACGTCGTGCTGGTGACGATCTTCCTCGTCGTCGCGCTGCCGCTCATGCTCCTGATCGCCGTGTCGATCGCCGCCTCGAGCGGGCGGCCTGTGTTCTACCGGGGCGAGCGCGTCGGCCGCGGCGGGCACGTCTTCACGATGCTGAAGTTCCGCACGCTGAACGCAGACGCCGAGACCCGGCTCGGGCCGTACCTCGGCGAGGAGCTCGTCAAGCGCACCGAGACGGAGTTCGCGCCGATCGGCAGGTGGCTCAAGGCGACGCAGCTCGACGAGATCCCGCAGTTCCTGAACGTGCTGCGCGGCGACATGAGCCTCGTCGGGCCGCGGCCGATCCGGCCTCGCTTCTTCGAGGAACTCGCGCGCGAGCTGCCCGCGTACTGGCAGCGGCTCGTCGTCCGGCCCGGGCTGACGGGATTCGCGCAGGTGCGGCGCGGCTACGAGACGTCGATGGCCGAGAAGCTTGCGCACGACCTCGAGTGGATCGCCGACCGCTCGGTCGGCCTGTACCTCCGCACCGTCGTCGCGACCGGGTGGCGCGTGATCCGGCAGTCGGTGCGAGGGCTGCTCCATCCCGACGGCTGACCGCCCGTAGAGTAGGGCGCATGTGCGGGATTTGCGGCATCGCCTCCCCGGTCGGACCACCCGACCCCGAACGGCTCGCAGCGATGAGCGCCGCGCTCGTCCATCGCGGGCCCGACCAGGCCGGCGAGCACCTCGACGGGCCGGTCGCACTCGCCGCGCGGCGGCTGTCGATCATCGACCTCGCGGGCGGCGACCAGCCGATCGCAAACGAGGACGGCTCCTGCGTCGTCGTCCAGAACGGCGAGATCTACAACGCACCGGAGCTGCGGCGGGAGCTCGAGCGGGCCGGGCACCGGTTCCAGACGCACTGCGACACCGAGGTGCTCGTCCACCTCTACGAGGAGCACGACCTCGACTTCGCGCGACGGCTCCGCGGCATGTTCGCGATCGCGATCTGGGACGCGCGCCGCCGCCGGCTCGTGCTCGCGCGCGACCGGTTCGGGATCAAGCCGCTCTACTACCGCCACGTCGGCGGCGAGCTCGCGTTTGCGTCGGAGCTGCGCGCGCTGCCGCGCGGCGAGATCGACCTCGACGCGCTCGAGGCGTTCCTCGCCTTCAACTCGATCCCCGCTCCGTACTCGATCTTCCGCGAGATCCGCAAGCTCCCGGCCGGGCACACGCTCGTCTGGGAGGGCGACGGACGTATTCTCGTCGACCGCTACGCGCGGCCCGCGCCGGCGGCGATCGACGAGCTGCGAGACGACGACGAGGCCGAGCTGCTCGAGGAGCTGAGGGCGCGGCTGCGCGACTCCGTGCGGGCGCACCTGCTCTCCGACGTTCCGGTCGGCGTGCTGCTCTCAGGCGGCGTCGACTCGGCGGCGCTCGCGGCGCTCGCCGCGCAGGAGAGCGGCGACCCCGTGCACACGTTCACGATCGGATTCGCGGAGCGCAGCTTCGACGAGCGCGACGAAGCGCGGCTCGTCGCCGAGCGCTACGGCACCGACCACCACGAGTTGCTCGTCAAGCCCGATCCCGCGATCCTGCTCCCCGCGCTCGCCGACGCGTTCGACGAGCCGTTTGCGGACTCCTCGGCGCTGCCGACCTACCTCGTCTCCGAGCTGGCGGCGCGCCACGTGAAGGTCGCCCTCTCCGGCGAGGGCGGCGACGAGCTGTTCGGCGGCTACTACACGTACGCAGCCGACCTCCTCGCCGACCGGTTCGCCCCGCTCGCACGCCTCGCACGACCGGCGGTCGAGCGCCTTCCGACGTCGACGTCGAAGGCGAGCTTCGACTACAAGGCGAAACGTTTCGTCCGCGCCGCGCACCTGCCGCCGCTCGAGCGCCACCACGGCTGGAAGGAGATCTTCTCCGCCGACGCACGCACGGAGCTGACGGGACGCAGCGCCACCTACGATCCGGTCGACGTCTACCGCGCCCGCTATCACGAGACCGAAGGCGCAGACCAGCTCGCGCGGCTGCAGGACGTCGACTTCGGGATCTACCTCGTGGACGACCTGCTCGTGAAGACCGACCGCGCGTCGATGGCGCACTCGCTGGAGGCGAGAGTCCCGTTCCTCGACCCGGTGGTGACGAACTTCGCCTTCGCGCTGCCGACGAAGCACAAGGTGCGCGGCCTGTCGAAGAAGGTGCTGCTGCGCAAGGCGGTCGCGCCACTGCTGCCACACGAGGTCGTGCACGGCAGGAAGCGCGGCTTCTCCATCCCGGCGGCGGCGTGGCTGCGCGGCGATCTCGCGCCGTTCGCGCGCGCGACACTTTCGGCCGAGACGGTCCGGCGCCAGGGGTTCTTCCGGCCGGAGACGGTCTCGCGACTGATCGACGACCACGTCGCCGGCGGCGAGGACCGGAGCCGCCAGCTGTGGGGACTGCTCGCGTTCACGCTCTGGTACGAGCGTCACGTCGAGCAGGAGCCGCCGCGCCTCAGCTCCGGGCGGATGGAGGCGCTACTCGCGTGAGCGACTATCCGCCGTTCGGGCTCGGCTATCCGCGGACGGAGCTGCGCCGGCAGCTCGTCGACGCGGTGCTGGCCGGCGAGAAGACTTCAACGTCAGGACTGGCGGAGGAATACGCGGCCGAGGGCGAAGCGGTGCCCGTCGCGGGCGACCGCTTCCTGCTCGAGGGGTTCGACGAGGAGCCGGTTGCGATCGTCGAGGTGACCGACGCGCAGGTCGTGCCGGCGTCCGAGATCGACGTCCAGTTCGCGCGCGACGAGGGCGAGGGATTCGAGTCGGTCGACGACTGGCGCGTCGCGCACGAGACGTTCTTCGGCCGTCCGATCCAGCCGGAGACGGAGATCGTCGCCATCCGGCTCCGCGTCGTCGAGGTGCTCGCATGAGGGTCTGGATCGACATGACGGCCTCGGCCCATGTGCTCGTGTTCCGGCCGCTGATCGAGATCCTGCGCGGGCGCGGCGACGAGGTGCAGATCACCGCGCGGGACTACGCGCAGACGCTGCAGCTGCTCGACCTGCACGGGCTCGAGGCGGATGCGGTGATCGGCCGTCACGGCGGCCGCTCGCGCGTGCAGAAGGCGCGTCAGATGACGCACCGGCTCGGCGCGCTGCGCCGCTGGGCGAAGGGCCGGGACTTCGACATCGCGCTCGCGCACGGCTCACACGAGTTGACGATCACCGCGCGGCGACTCGGTATTCCCTCGTCGACGACGTTCGACTACGAGTTCGCGACGATCCAGCATCAGCTCGGTTGCCGCGCAGCAACGAAGGTGGTCGTCCCCGACGCGATCCCACCGGAGCGGCTCGAGAAGTACGGCGCCGTGCCGCCGAAGCTCGTTCAGTATCCCGGGCTGAAGGAGGAGTACTACCTCTCCGACTTCGAGCCGGACCGCTCGCTGCTCGACCGCTTCGGCGTCGATCCGACGCGCGTGCTCGTCGTCCTGCGGCCGCCGCCCGACGTGTCGCTGTATCACCGGCATTCGAATCCGCTGTTCCCGCAGACGATCGACCATCTCGGGCGGCTCGAGAACGTGCACGCGTTCGTGCTGCCGCGCACCGAGGAGCAGCGGGAGTACGTGCGCGAGCTGGCGCTGCCGTCGGTGATCCTCCCGGAGAAGGCGGTCGACGCGCAGAGTCTCATCGCGCTCGCCGATGTCGTCGTCTCGGCCGGCGGCACGATGAACAGCGAGGCGGCTGCGCTCGGCGTTCCGGTGTACACGACCTACGGCGGCCGGCTCGGCGGCGTCGACGAGGAGCTGATCCGGGACGGGCGGCTGAAGCCGCTCACGGATCCCCGCGCGCTCGACCTGCGCAAGCGCGACGGCGCCGCGGGCGAACGCGTGAGGCGCGACCCGGAGCTGATGCTCGGCCTGCTTCTGTCCGCGCTCGACTAGACGGCCGACCGTCCGCGGGTTAGCGTCCCGTCATGGCGGTCGACTGGGACTGGACTCGCGTCGTGTTCGATCACGTCAAGATCGGCGTCCGAGACGCGGAGGCGAGCCGCACCTTCTACCGAACCGTTCTCGAGCCACTCGGCATACCGCCCCTCTGGGAATCGGACCGCGGCGCGCAGTTCGCGAACCTCGTCGTCGTCGGCGACGCGGAGCCGGGCGGCCCCATTCACATCGCATTCGTCGCCGAGTCCCGCGACCAGGTAGACGCGTTCTATCGAGCCGGAATCGAGGCCGGGTATCGGGACAACGGACCTCCGGGAGTCCGCGAGCACTACAGCTCGGAAGGAGCCGGCCGGTATTACGCAGCGTTCCTCCTCGACCCGGACGGGAACAACGTCGAGGCCGTTCGCCGGGACGATTACTGATCCGACCGGTCCGCGATCAATGCGGCCACGTCGTCGACCGTCATGTATTCGGTGTCGATGAGCAGGTCGGTCGCGGGCAGCTCGCGTACCGCCGCCGCCGCGTCGTCGTAGTGCCGCCGGAGAAGATCGAGGTCACGCGAAAAGGTGCGGGTCGAGTCACCGGCGACGCGACGGGCGGACTCGTCGAACGAGACCCAGAGCGTCACGAATCGCGGCTCCGTCCTCGCGTCCAGCGCCTGCACGAACGAGCTGCGATCGTCTGCGGTCAGGAAGTCACCCTCGACGATGACGACGTCGACGCCGTCCGTCGCGAACCGGTTCGCTAACGCGCCAGCGGCGCGTCGAGCCCGGGTCCATTTCGCGTCGTCGTCCTTCCGCGCACCGTCGTGCTCCAGCATCTCGTAGACGAGGTCGAGATCGATCGCCGCCGCCGATCTTCCACGGCGTTCCATCTCCCGCGCCAGCGCGCGAGCGGTGGCGGACTTCCAGCTCGCGATCGGGCCGCTGATGACGATCAGCACTACGCGACGTCGCGGAGCGCGGCGAGCAGCTCCGGGCCGTAGCGCTCGAGCTTCGCCGGGCCGATCCCCGGAACGGCGGCGAGCTCGGAGATCGTTCGCGGCTGCATGCGGAGCAGCTCCGCCAGCGTGCGGTCGTTGAAGACGACGTACGCGGGAACCTCCTCCGCGCGAGCGCGCGCGAGGCGCCACTCCTTCAGCGCCTGTACCGCGGGGGTGACCTCGAGCTTCGGCTTCGCCAACGCGGCCGGAGCGGCGGCGGCCACGCGCACGCCGAGCTCGTCGAGGAACCGACTCGGCCTGCCCGACCAGGTGAGCAGCAGATACCGCTTCGCACGGGTCATGCCGACATAGAGCAGGCGACGCTCCTCTTCGATCTCGGCGCCTTTCGCCCGCCGGATCGGCAGCTCGCCCTCCTCGAGCCGCGGCAGGTGCACCGCCTCGAACTCGAGACCCTTGGCGCGGTGGAGCGTGAGCAGATGGACGCCTCGGCCGGCGGTCGCGCCGAAGCGCTCGTGCAGCGACTCCGCGAAGTCGGCGACCGTGCGCTCGCCGTCGTCGAACTGCTCCGCGAGCCGGACGAGCCGCGCCAGATCCGACTGCCGTGTCTGCTCGCGGTCGCCGAGCTTCTCCGGCGGATCCTCCAGTCGTCCCTGCGCAGTCGCCGTCTGCCGCACGAGCTCGGCCACCGCGGTCGAGGTCTCGCCGCGCAGCACCTTCAGCAGCTGCCGTGCGGCGTCGCGGTCGAGCAGCGACGCGCCCTGGAACGGGATCCCCGCCTCGTGGAACGCCTCCTCGAACTCCGTCGTGCGCGCGTTCGTCCGGACGAGCACCGCCTGCTCCTCGAGCGGGACGCCCTCGGCGGCGAGCTGCGCGACGCGCGCGGCGACGTCGGCGTTCGGACGCACGTCCGGTTCGGGACCGTCGGCGAGCGTCGGCCGCAGCGTCTTCGCCGACCCGCCGAGCCTCGGCACCAGCCGGTTCGCAAGCTCGAGCACCTGCGGCGTCGAGCGGTAGTTCTGCTCGAGCCGCACGACGTGCGTGTGCGGAAACCGCGTCGGCAGGCCGAGCAGCCACTCGGCGCTCGCGCCGGTGAAGCCGTAGATGGACTGGTAGTCGTCACCGACGACGCAGACGTCGTCGCGCGTTCCGAGCCAGAACTCGAGCAGCGTCTGCTGGAGCACGTTCACGTCCTGGTACTCGTCGACGGTGAAGGCGCGCCAGCGGTCGCGCACCGTGGCGAGCGCGTCGTCGTCCTCCTCGAGCAGGCGGATCGCGCGCTCGAGCAGGTCCTCGAAGTCGAGAGCCCCGTCCTCGGCCTTGCGGCGCTCGTACTCGCGGAAGACGCGGTGCGCGAGGTCGGGCGGCAGCGGCGGCTCGTGGTCGCCCCCCTTTCCATTGCTCAGCCCGGCGAGATACGTCGCCGGCGTCAACCGCCGGTTCTTCGCCCACTCGATCTCCGTCGCGAGGTCGCCCGCGGGGCGGAACCGGTACGGCTTCGGCAGGCCGTTGCCGATCCGCCGTAGCAGCAGCGCTTTCGTCCCGAGGATCCGGCCCGGATCGCCGCCGAACCGGCGCAGCAACGCGAGGGCCGCCGAGTGGAACGTCGACGCGCGGACGCCCTCGACCCCGAGACCGGACAGCCGCGCGCGCAACTCGCCGGCGGCCTTGTCGGTGAACGTGACGGCGACCACCTGCGACGGCTGGAAGGCTCCGCTCGCCACCTGCCACGCGATGCGCCGGGTGATCGTCGTCGTCTTGCCGGTTCCCGCACCGGCGAGGATGCAGACGGGACCGCGCGTCGCCTCCGCGGCGGCGCGCTGCTCCGCGTTCAGACCGGCGAGGATCCGCTCGGACTCCACCGCGCCACCGTACCGGGGGCGTCGGCGGGCAATGTCACGGAAGCCCGGCGGCTTCTACTCGGCGATCTCGACCGAGGTGGGCGACTCCGTGGGAGCGGCCTCCCCCGGCGCCGGCGGCGTATCGCGCTTCGGCTCACGGACGATCGCCCCGAGCTTCGCCACCACCTCGAGCGTGTCGCCGTCATCGGCCAGCTGCTCCAGCTCGCGGAGCTCGCCGTCGAGCCACTCGGCGTCGACCGGCGGCCGGCTGAGCCGCATGATCTTCGGGTGGCCGGTCTCGCCGACCGCCTCGCCCTCGCTCCACAGCTCCTCGTGGATCTTCTCGCCGGGACGCGAGCCGACGTACTGGATGCGCACGTCGCGCGCGCCGTCGTCCGGCTCGCCCGGCAGCTTCGGCTCCTTCCCCGACAGCCGGATCATGTTCGCGGCGAGGTCGACGATCTTCACCGGCTCGCCCATGTCGAGGACGAACACCTGGCCGCGGCCGCCGATCGAGCCGGCCTGCACGACGAGCGACACCGCCTCCGGAATCGTCATGAAGTAGCGCGTCATCTCCGGATGCGTGACCGTCACCGGCCCGCCCTTCTCGATCTGCTTGCGGAAGGTCGGAATGACGCTGCCCGACGAGTTGAGGACGTTGCCGAACCGCACCGCGACGAATCGCGTCGGAATGTCGCGCCGGTGGCCGAGCGTCTCGACGATCCATTCGCAGAGCGCCTTCGACTGGCCCATCACCGTCTTCGGGTTGACCGCCTTGTCGGTCGAGATGAGCACGAACCGCTCCACGTCGAACTCGGCGGAAAGCTCCGCGACGGTTCGCGTCGCGACGACGTTGTTGCGGACGGACTCGAGCGGATGTGTCTCCATCAGCGGGACGTGCTTGTACGCGGCAGCATGGAAGACGACGGTCGGCTTGTACTTCTCGAACACCTCGCGCTTCAGCGCGCGGCGGTTCTTCACGTCGATCAGCTTCGGCACGGCGGCGGTGAAGCCGCGTTCGTCGACGAGTTCGCGCTCGATGTCGAACAGCGCCGTCTCGCCGTTGTCGACGAGGATCAGCCGCGCCGGACCGACGCGCGCGATCTGGCGGCAGAGCTCCGATCCGATCGAGCCGCCCGCGCCCGTGACGAGCACCGTGTGTCCGCGGAGGTACGACGCGACCTGCTCGAAGTCGACCTCGACCTGCTCACGCCCGAGCACGTCCTCGACCTGTACCGGCCGGATCTGCCCGGCGAGGTTGAGGTCGCCGGAGATCAGCTCGTACAGCCCCGGCAGCGTCTTCACCGGCACCTTCGTCGCCTGCGCCGTCTCGACGATCTTGCGCCGCACGTCGCCGGAGACCGACGGCATCGCGATCAGCACCTCGTCCGGCCGGTGCTCGCGCAGCACCTGCGGGAGGTCCTCAAGCATGCCGAGCACGCGCACGCCCATGATCCGCGTGCCCTTCTTGCGCGGGTCGTCGTCGACGAATCCGATCGGCGTGTAGTTGAGCATCCGCGAGCGCTGCATCTCCTGGACGATCAGCCGGCCGGCGTCGCCCGCGCCGATGACGATGACCTCCTTGCCGCGTGCGACGACGTTCGTTCCCGGCCGCTCCATCACCGTCCGCGCGAGCAGCCGCGCGCCGAGCACGAGCGCGAGCGTGAGCAACAGGTCGGTCGCGGCGATCGAGCGCGGTAGGCGCACGTTGTGCACCGGCGAGACGAGGTACACGGTGACGTCGGCGACGAGGCAGGCGACGACGACGCCGCGCACGAGGCTCCACATGTCGTTCACCGACACGTAGCGCCACCAGCGGTTGTAGAAGCCGAACGCGATGAACACCGCCAGCTGGATCGCGACGACGATCGGAAGCGTCCGGTGCAGCAGCGTCGTGTAGTAGACGGGCAGCCCGTGGTCGAACCGCAGCTCGAACGCGAGGAACCACGCGACGGCGACGACCGCCGCATCCACCAACAGCTGCCACAGCCGGTGGCGGTTCAGCAGGTTCATCTCGTGGCGCCGACGCCGACCGCCGAGCGGACCGCGTCCACCACCCGTTCCTGCGCCTCGGCAGGGATCCCGGGCCAGAGCGGCACCGAGAAGTTCTCCGGCGCGACGCGCTCCGTCTCGGGCAGCGAGCCGGGCTCGTAGCCGAGGAAGCGCAGCGCGGGCTGCAGGTGCAGCGGGGTGGTGTAGTAGACGGCCGAGGCGATGCCCGCCTCGGTCAGCGCGGCGCGGATGGCGTCGCGCTCGGGCGAGCGGCAGACGAAGAGGTGGTAGATGTGGCCGGGCTCGTCCTCCGGCAGCTCGACGAGCTCGCCGAGTCCGAGCTCGGCGTAGCGCGCGGCGGCTTCGCGGCGGCCGCGGTTCCACTCGTCGATGTGCTCGAGGAACAGCCGCAGGAACGCGGCCTGCATCTCGTCGAGCCGGGAGTTGTAGCCGACGAAGTCGAACTGGCTCTTGTCGCGCGAGCCGTGGAACGAGAGCATCTGCACGCGGTCGCCGAGCTCCTCGTCGTCCGTCGCAACGAGGCCGCCGTCGCCGAGGCAGAAGAGGTTCTTCGTCGGGAAGAAGCTGTACGTCGAGATCGCGCCGAGGGTGCAGACGCCGGGTGCGCCGAACGCCTGCGCTGCGTCCTCGATCACCGGGAGGCCGAGCTCGACGAGCTCCGGCATCGGCGCGGGACGGCCGAAGAGATGCACCGGCATGATCGCGCGCGTCCGGTCGGTGATCTTCGCCGCGACGTCCTGCACGTCGACGTTCAGCGTCGCCGGATCGATGTCGGCGAAGACCGGCGTCGCGCCGCGCCGTGCGATCGACTCGGCGGTCGCGTAGAACGTGAACGCCGGGCAGATCACCTCGTCGCCGGGGCCGATCTCCATCGCGTCGAGCACGAGCACGATCGCGTCGGTGCCGTTGGCGACGCCGACGGACTTCTTGACGCCGAGATAGGCGGCCGCCTCCTTCTGGAAGGCCCAGTAGTTCTCGCCCCGGATGAAAGCGCCGGAGTCGAGGACAGCCCGGAAGCGGGCCTCCAGCTCCGGGATCAGGGGCTCGTACTGTGCCTTGACGTCAATGAGCGGGATCGTCACTGCTGCTTTTCACTCTAGCGGGCCTGAGCCATCGATATAGGAGATACGCCACCAGGAGCATTACGCCTGCAACGACGAGGTATTCGGCGTACCTGAAGCCGTGGTCGAAATGGGTGTAGCTCTTGCCGAGGGCGTAGCCGATCCCGGCGAGCGCGAAGGCCCAGATGGCAGAGCCGATCAGGGTCAGCACGGTGTACGGGGCGAGCGGCATCTCCAGCACCCCGGCCGGGATGGAGACGAACGAGCGGATGATCGGGGTGACGCGGCCGACGAGGACGCCGACGTTCCCCCAGCGGTCGAACCAGGCCTCGGCGCGGGCGAGGTTCTCCGGCGTGATGTGGAACCAGCGCCCGTGACGCTCGAGCAGCGGCCTTCCGCCGTACAGTCCGATCGCCCAGCCGATCTCCGCGCCGACGAGGTACCCGAGCGTGCCGGCGAGCGCCATGACGACGTACGCGCCGAAGCCGTAGCCGATGGTGATCCCGAAGACGGTGATGCCCGCGCCGGAGGACAACGCACCGGCTGCAACCGCACCGGCGTAGAGCATCACCACCTCGCTCGCCACCGGAAAGACGGCGTCCACCATCATCAGCACGAAGACGGCGTAGGCGCCGTGCGTGGCGACCTGGGAGGTGAAGCTCGAGGAGACGCTCGCGAGCACCGGAGGCGAGTCTACGACCGCCGCGCGATGAACGGAGCGGTGAGCGAGACCGTGCCGATCGTGTTCGTCGCGACGACGTGCACCTGATACGCGCCGGTGAACGCGAGCTTCCCGTCCCCCGAACGGCCGTCCCACGGGAGCTGCTGCGCGCCCGGCTGGAGCTTCGACGACGTCAGCGTGGCGATGACGATTCCCGTCCGCGTCTCGATCGTGGCGGTCACGGTCGCCGGGTGGACGAGCTGGAATGTGGCCGTCGCGGCGGTCGTTCCGGCGGCGAGGTGCGCGGCGGCCGGCGTGACCTGCAGCGAGCCGAGGGTCTCGTTGAGCGAGAACGCGCGCGTCGCGGTGGTCGTGTGTCCCTGGTCGTCGTAGCCGGTGACCTGGAACGTCCAGTTGCCCTCGGCGGCGGGCGCCCCGCCGGCGGTCGTTCCGGCCCACTGCAGCGGGTGCACGCCCGGCGGCTCCGAGTCGGCGGCGAGCGTCAGCGTCGAGCCGTCCGGGCCGGTCACCGTCGCCGTCACCTGCGACTGGCGGACGACCTTGTACGTGAACGTCTGAGTGTCGGCGACCCCGTCGCCGTTCGGCGAGAGCACGTCCGTGGCCGGCGGCGCCGCGTAGACGCCGGTGTACGAGAGCAGCAGCGCGTCGGAGAGGGGCTGCTCCGTGCCGGCGGTGGACGGGCGGCTGAGCAGCGTCCCGTCGAACGCCATCGACGCGGCGGAGCCGTTGCCCAGCGCCATCGCGTTGACCGCGCCGAGGCGCTGCATCGCGACCGCGAGCTCGTAGTTCGTCATCCCGACGCTGTACGCAGCGCTCGCGCCCTCGACAGTGACGAGCAGGATCCGTCCGTCCGAGAGCTGGCCGACCGCGCTGCGCGCGCCGCGGGTGTTCAGGATCGGGTCGCCGAACGCCTCGTTCGTCCGGAAGACGGCCTTGCCGCCGGTGACGAGCGCCGGGCCGCCGCCGATCGCGTACGCCATCGCGCCCCAGTTCGGCGTCAGCGTCAGCCGTAGCTCGACCGTCGTCCCCGCAGGCGCCTCGGCGGTCAGGTGCGGGATCTGCGTCCCGCGCGAGACGAGCACGGCGCCGCCCGGTGGGATCGGCGTCCCTCCCGCCGCGGCGACCTGCGTGACGAGCCCGCGGACGACGGTGTTCGGGCGGGTCTGCGGCAGTGACTGGATCACGTCCTCGACGACGGCGGTGGACTCGGCAGGCGTGACCGGGCCCCACGCGGAGGTGTAGAGCGTCGTGTGTCCGTTGACCGGCTTCGCATTGAGGTCGAGCTGACGGCGCTGGCTCGTCCCGCGCCAGGTGCCGTCGAAGGCGACCTTGGCGACGGTGAGCATGCCGTCGGCGCCGACGCCGAGGCTGGAGCGGCCCGTTGCGGGGGCGGAGTCGAGCGAGCCGCCGCGGATGAGGATCCCGGTCGGCGCGCCCGGGTTGGCGGCGAAGAAGTCGCCGTTGACCCCGACCGTCGTGCTCGTACCGCTCACGTCCTTCTGCATGTCGGTGAGCTTCTCGGTGCCGACGATCGCGCCGTTCGACAGTGCTGGGGCGAGCGTGTAGAGCGACCCGTCCGGCCGCGGTGCGGTGACGACGTCGAGCACGACGGGGCCGCGCGGCGTGAACTGGACGAGCCGCTGGTAGCCGACGTTCGGCATGAGTAGCGACTGCGAGACGATCGAGCCGACGGGGCTCGGGGAAGCCGCGGACGCGCCGCCCGCCGGCAGCGCGGCGGCGCCTGCGAGAGCGGCGGCGATGAGGAGCTTGCGGAGCACGACCCGCTACGAGGGTAGCCGGAGCGGTCACACGACCGGCATGGAGCGCCGGTCACGCGAGCCGGGCGAGTGCGGCGAGCGCGCCCTCTGCGGCGCGGGTCCTCGCCGGCGCACGCCGCACCGGGTCGTAGCGGCGCGGCGCCTCCTCGACGAGCACGATCGCGAAGAGGTAGAAGCGGTAGAGGTCAAGCCGCATCCGAGCCGCCTCGTCGAGCTCGAGCCCGCCGTAGCCGGCGACCAGCCCCGGGCGATCCGCCGGCTCGCGGCCGAAGACGAGCATCGCCCACTCGGCGAGCGGGTCGCCGTAGAAGGAGCGCTCGCCGTCGATCACGCCGGAGAGCCGCCCGTCCGCGACGAGCACGTTGCCGCTCCAGGCGTCGAAGTGGACGAGCGCGGGCCTCGTCACCTCGTCGAGCGCCGGAGCGGCGGCGGCGAGCGCGGCGGTCACGTCGTCCCGCGCGAAGGGCAGCGACACGTCGAAGCGGGCGGCGTCGTCGAGCACGGCGCAGATCATGCGTGCGAGCGCGTCGCGCCACGTCGCCGCCTGCAGCGCCGAGCGCCCGGTGTAGCCGAAGGCGTCTCCGGTCACCTCGTGGAGCCGTGCGAACGCCTCGCCGAGCTCGCGGTCGACGTCGACGTCGACGTCCTCTCCGGCGTGAGGAACGGTCACTCCGGGAAGGCGGGTCATGACGATCCAGTCGCGGTCGAGAAGCCGGCGCGAGGTGTCGACGTGCACGAGCCCGGGTGCGGGAAATCCCGCCTCCGGCGCGCGGCGGCAAACGTCGATCTCGGCATGGACCAGGCCCTCCTCGTGCGTGAGCAGCGGCGTGCCCTCCTCCGGCCACACCTTCAGCACGACGTCCTCGGTCGCATAGCAGACCGTGAACTCGCCGTCGCTCAGCTCGACCGCATCCCGCTCCTCGCCGACCGCCTCCCGCAGCAGCGCGCGCACCTGCTCGCGCGCGAGCGGCTGCTTCGTTGCGCTGCCCGTCTCCGCCATCGCGGAGCGAACCTAGTTCCAGACGCGGACTTCCCGGTACAGCGTGTCCCGCTGCACCGGGGTCTTACCGAGCGAACGGATCAGATGGACGAACTCATCCGTGGTCGCGCGATGCGTCGTGCCGGCGGCGCTGACGACGTTCTCCTCGATCATCACGGAGCCGAGGTCGTCCGCGCCGAAGTCGAGCGCGACCTGGCCGATCTTCTTCCCCTGCGTCACCCACGAGGAACCGATGTGCGGCATGTTGTCGAGGTAGAGCCGCGACACCGCCTGCGTCAGCAGATAGTCGAACGAGGTCGGCCGCGTCTCCGGCGGGACGAGCGCCGCGAGCCGGTTGCCGTCGTCCTGGAACGTCCACGAGAAGAACGCGCGGAAGCCGCCCGTCTCGTCCTGCAGCTCGCGGATGCGGCGCATGTGCTCGACCCGCTCCTCCAGCGTCTCGACATGTCCGTACATCATGGTGGCGGTGGTCGAGATGCCGAGCCGGTGCGCGTGCCGCATCACGCCGAGCCACTCCGCCGTCTTCGTCTTCTTCGGCGCGATGATGTGGCGCACGCGGTCGACGAGGATCTCGCCGCCGCCGCCCGGGATCGAGTCGAGACCGGAGTCGCGGAGCCGCGTCAGCGTCTCGGGAACCGTCAGCTTCGACCGGCGCGAGATGTGCTGGATCTCCGGCGGCGACAGCGCGTGCAGGTGGATCGCGTAGCGCGCCTTGATCGAGCTGAACAGGTCCTCGT
>Ga0265338_10003986_pt1 | contig 20309 bp, 31 predicted proteins | sample 42126metaG_FD_193579 | JGI IMG/M metagenome (GOLD analysis project Ga0265338, IMG submission 193579) | Rhizosphere microbial communities from Carex aquatilis grown in University of Washington, Seatle, WA, United States - 4-21-26 metaG | ecosystem: Host-associated > Plants > Roots > Rhizosphere...
GGCGATGTTTATATTGCGTACACTCCGGCACTTGATATTTCTACCTACAACACGACTATTTCTAAGGCAAAGAAAAGTTTCGATGAACTAGTAACTGCCTTTTTTGAAGAGTTTATTGATAGCCCCCATACAAATCCTTCCAATCGTGAACACAAAGATATTTATCTTCCTCGGGCATAAGCATATTATATACCTTTTATATAGCACCCCATCCACCGCCTAAGTGATTATAGGGGCGAGAGTTGTGCACATACTTTGTGCTTGCAATATAAACGCAAAGGGCGTAGGCTAAGATTATGAAGAGTGAGAAAAACGTGCGGATTGAGGCGGAGTCCTGGGAGTTGTTAAAAGCTCAAGCTAAAAGACTCGGCCGGACGTTAAAAGGCCATATTAAGATGCTAGCGGAAGCCGAGGAGGCTAACCATGCCTAAATACTTTGACATCATTCCTGTAAAACGGGCGAAGCCCGTCCCCAAAAACATCTTAAAAGAAGCCCTTGAAGTTAAGCATAAGATTGACTATGCTACCCTCCCCGAAAGCATCTTAGACGGTGTGAGCATAGAAGAATACCTACTAGAGCAAAGAGACCCCAAAGAATACGGCAGACAAGTAGATGGCGATGGACGAAGGGAGCCAGAATAATGGCTACATATAGATGGAAATTTCTAAACAAACAGGGTTGGAATATTAAATCGGCTAATGGCGACCTAAAGTGGAAAATCGGTGAGTGGAATACTTGTGACCCCGCCAGGCTAGAACCATGCGAGTATGGCTTACACTGCTCCAAGCAGATATATGAGGCTTTTTCTTATGTACAGGGCGAGATTTTAGCCAAAGTTGAGGTTCGAGGGAAACATAAGTCCGAAGAAGATAAAGAGGTCTGGTCTGAGATGCGAATTGTAGAAGCCTATAAATGGACTAAAAAAGACTCTGTGGCTCTGGCTATCTTCTCGGCTGAACTTTGTCTGAAAGAATTTGAAAAACTGTATCCTAATGATAAGCGACCTCGGGAAGCTATTGAAGCGGCTCGTAGAGTCTTAGAGCACGACACTACTAAGAACAGGAGTGCCGCCGAGAGTGCCAGGAGTGCCGCCTGGAGTGCCAGGAGTGCCGCCAGGAGTGCCGAGAGTGCCAGGAGTGCCGCCTGGAGTGCCAGGAGTGCCGCCAGGAGTGCCGCCAGGAGTGCCGCCTGGAGTGCCAGGAGTGCCGCCGAGAGTGCCGCCAGGAGTGCCAGGAGTGCCGCCTGGAGTGCCGACTGGAGTGCCAGGAGTGCCGCCGAGAGTGCCGCCAGGAGTGCCTGGAGTGCCGCCGAGAGTGCCGTAATTCGCAAGATAGACCGATGGTTCAACCAGCACCTAAAAGAACTAGAAAATCTCACCCCCTGCGACTGCCCCGCCCCCAAAAACGGCAGTAAATATCACAGCCCTGGGGTACAGACAAATTAAAACTTTTTGAGCAAACCATCCACTACGATAGTTGCGATATGGACGAACTGCACGTTGAGATTAAGTGCGGAAATCGAGAGTGCCCCAAATATAACAAAGTAATTTATTCTAAAGGACTGTGGAAATGAGCAAAACTACACCAGCTATGGAAGTAGACGATATACTAAAGCATTTCTACAATCGCATATGTTCAACTGCTGGCAGTAAGTTTGCTGGCGACCCCTATAAAATACTTTCAAAGTCGGCACTAAAAGAACTCGACCACGCCTACGGGAAAGAGTTTATGGGGTTGCTACCAGATGATAGAACTGAGCGTAAGGACACGAATTACGGGGCGGTGAGTGAAAATCACGAGGTTTATGGCCACAATCAAGCTATTGCCGAACTCCGCCAAGCCATAAAAGAGAGATACGGGTTATGAGTAAGATAATTCTAGGGGATTGCTTAGAAGTTATGGGGGGGTTGGATTTGCCAGATAACACCGTGATTATTACCGACCCACCATATCCCGATTATTATGTTGATGAGTATAAGTATTTTGACGGGGTCTTAGACTTCTTGAAAGGCTTGCCGTATCGTCAACTTATATTTTGGTCGGCTAAAGCAGACTTTCCGCTAGGCTATACTGCTGTGCATATCTGGGATAAAAAAGTTCCAACCACGCCCTACGAGCGTATCTTTGAACGCAATGGCAAAACACATTACCGATTATTCAGCGGATATTTAATAAATAGCACTGTCGCTGCAAATTATTCGGGCGACATATTCAACGAACATCCAAGCCAAAAACCAATTCGTTTAATGCGTAAGCTGGTAGCTGAGTTTAGTAATGAGGGCGATACGATATTTGACCCCTTTGCCGGTAGCGGTACGACACTCAAAGCGGCTAAAGACTTAAACCGCAAATATATTGGTATAGAAATCAACCCAGACTATGTAAAAATAGCCCAAGATAGGCTTAAACAGGAGCTTTTATTATGACAGATAAGGTAGAGAAGATATTGGATATATTAAGGGCTGGAGTAGACCCCGACACCAAGCAACCCCATATAACTATTAAGGAAGCTAAAGCCCTTTTAGACCACGCCTACGGGAAAGAGTTTATAAAAGTGTTGCCAGCTCTAAAAACCGCCCCAAATGTTAATCAGAAGGAACTTAGCGACTTCCTACAATCAAAACCAGAATTGCTGGAAGTCTTACGAGTCCAAGGATTTAACGATGCCATCGACCTCAGTACCCAAGCCATAACTGAAATGCGACAGCGGGCTAAATGATATACACAGATTCTAGGCTTGACCATTGGTTATTTATGGGGTAGTATGGGGATATGGATGATTCAGTTGTCGTTGAAGACTGGGAGGGTCTAGAGAAAATGGAGAACTTTCGCCATAAACAAGACCGCCAGATTAAGATTCTTGAATTTGAACGCGATAAAATGAAGTCAGATATTGAGTTTTCGCATAAACCTTTGTGGTTACAGATGCAAGAGGAGGGCGACTGGACTCCTTATGACGCAGGGATGGCATATGAAGCTGACGACTAAGGCTAGAGTACTTGTTTATTTAAGGTCTCGCCAACCCTCCTATATAAGCGGGACGGAGCTTGAAAATATGTCTCGAGACTGGGGGACTAAAGCGTCTACTATAAGTCGCCGGGCCAGAGACCTAGAGGATGAGGGTCGGATTGAGCGTAAGATAGTCGCTGGGTGTGTCTGGTATAGACTGACTCAGGCTGAACCTATAAAACCCGTTAAACCAGACAACGTCAGACTATTCGATATGCCAATTAAAAAAGTAATGTTTTAAGGAGTCACATGGACGGAACTTTTGAGCTCAATAAGCCCGGTAACTACACAGTTGAATTGTTCGAGGAAAACTCTTTTATTAATGATAAGAACTCGCCCGCTGATTTAGCTAAGTTTGGTAAGACTTATTCGGTTAAATTCCAAAATGATGCTGAAACTTATCTGTGGACTACTAAGACCAAACCGATTGAAGATAAAGCCTACTATGGGCATATCCAAGAGACTTCTGGTAAGAGCCTAAGATTTAAGTTAGATAAACTACCTGATGGTAATTTTTCGACTGGCCCAGCCATGGATAAATCAACCTATAAAGACCACTCTAAAGATATTACTCTCGGTATGGTCTGGAAGACTGTCGCTGGAATCAGAGGACTCCCGGAAGATGACGAACAGTTTGCTAAGTTTTTTGAAATCGTTGATTCTCATTTACAGGAACTTTTAAGAATGAGCGATAAACTCGGTGGTTCGCAAGGTGAGCCTACGGTTGTGCCCACCCCCTCCGTAGAAAAAACTGCGACGCAAGCGGAAGAATCCCAACCGGCCACCATCCATCAAAAACTAGCCGTAGGATTTAGCGATAGAGATGTCCCGCATTTCGATGAGTAAAGAAGAAGATGCTCGTAAGTGGCGTGAGCATCAAGATAAAATCAAAGAATCTTACTTGAGATACAACCGCTCCGAAAAGGGTAAGGCTAGACAAAGACGTTGGCAGGAGAAAATTGCTAAAGCCCATAAAGCAGAAGATGATGGGCTGGCACAGCGTTAAAGTATCACCAGCTGACACAGTTTTCTCAAGGCTCGTTCGCCTACGAGATAAGCAATGTGTCCTATGCGGGCGCAAAGGGACAGGCGAGGAGGGAATATACGGCCTACAAGCATCCCACTTTTACTCCCGCAGAAAATGGGCTGTCAGATATGACGTGGACAACGTATGGTCGTTGTGTATTGGTTGCCACAAAAAGTCCCATCAAGACATCACCGAGTTCGAGGACTTCGTACTTGAGAAGCTAGGTCAGAAGAGTTTTAACCTCCTGACCCTAAGGGCTTGGTCTAAATCTCCCCTAGGGTCAGCGTACTGGAAGAACCTTACCAAAAAACAAGCTGAAACTATCTTTTTTCCGTTATTGGGTATAATGGAACGGTAATCTAAGAAAGGTTATAAATCCGAATTGTTAAAACTTGTTGTCGGGGACTTTGACTATAGAAATCAATCTGGTGCGAAAGTTCAGTTACGAGGAATTACCCAGACTATCTGGGAGGGAGCGTCATAGACGCTTTATAAGAGACTGCGAGAACGGGGAGGCACAGTTTGCTTGTTGGGTAGCTAAATGGGGTCAGAGGGGCTTGAGAACGCTCTGGTGGGGCTTTAAAGTCCTCAGTTGGGCGGTTTACTGGCCGACCCTAGTAATTGTCTACGGGTTGTTCTGGCTCGAGAAGATTATCAGATTTTCCAGTAATAAGCTCATAGGCTAATCTACGGGTCGTTGCACCAGCTTCTATGGACAAGACTAGACCAGCCCACTCAAAGACTAATTTGGGGTCGTGGCGTATTTCTTTTGGCGGTTCAAGGCTCTCCATCATATTCGACTATAATCCGTAGGAGTCTCTAATTCAAAATCAAAAACCTCATCGAACACTCCCAACAGTTCACCGGCTACCTCAATATCTCCAGCCGAACAACCTTCGACATTTCCGTAAGTCCCGCTAAAACGCTTCCTGACACGAGCCGCGAACCGTCCAGGCCCACTCTGAACGCTGAGGGCTATATTAGTGTCGTCCCCAAAAAAGCCCATCTCGTGTAAAATAGCGTATCTACCAATAATTGCCGAGCGTTCTTGTTCGGACAAATTGGAAGTACCCTCGAATAACTCGGGCGGATATTCCATCAGACCCTTACATCTAAGAATCTGAGAAATCTATCCCAGGCTACAGAGAGCCAACCGTGAGTTGGTGGGAATGTATGTATGTACATGAGAGGTGCGTGAGGTGACTAAACTTTTGAAACAGCGTTACGAAGTGCGGCCAGACCACCGCCGAAGAGTAGGTAAACTACGAAAGTGTGGAAGTTACTGCCGTGCTGGACGTAGTATTGCCACAGCCCGTCCAAAGCGGTCAAAAGAGCGATAGAATAGGACTTCTTCCCGTCCAAGAAAAACCATAGTTTCTTTAACATCTTGTTCCTTTCTAGCCTATCAAGGCTTTAATTATACGAGTCCAAAAACCACTTCCCTGCCTCGAAACGGTCGGTGTGTCAACTGGGGTCGGGGGAGTTTCTGGTGTGACCACGGACGGGGTAGGTTGCGGAACCGCTGGTTCAGGGGTCGGAACGGGCGCTGGAACAGGTTGCGGTTTCTTGGCTAATTCAGCCTGTAGCTGGGCAATCGTATCGTCTTTGACTTTGAGATTGTTCTGAACCTGGGGTCCCATCCCCTTAATGAAGTCTAATTCGTCAGCTCCTAGGGCATTAGTCAGGGCTGGGCTATCGCCAGGAACCTCTATTCCGAACAATAGGTAGTCCTGTCTAGCTTGGTCGGTTGATGTTACTTTCACTTCTTCTCCTTCTATTATTTGAAAATCGTTAACGGACTCGCCCCAACCCACATACTGCGGGAAGTGGTTATATAAATAAGCGTCAATATCGGCGTAGATAGTCCCATCGCTCCAAACTGTACCGTCTTTTAGGCGGACATTTATATGGCCGTAGTTCTGGGTCACGCCGTCTATATTAGCGGTGTAGGAATAGAACAGGGGTACATCACAGCCCTCGGGGATATCACGGTCTGTGTGTTGCTGGGTATGTTGCCATGCTTCTGTAGCACTCCCATATTTATCAGCTATTCCAAATCCCTTGCAGGTATTATCAAGACAGAAGTTATGTACATTACCAGCCCTAGATTGGTCAAAGGGTATTAGTTGTTCCATTATTTATGCCCCAGATTAAAAGCTATGTAGGCGATTAGGGAAGCAAAGGCTACAAAGACGGCTACTCCGGCTACTAGCTGTCCGACAGTTGTCTGTACACCGATATTACGGCCCTCATTTAAGTCCGTCCTTTTCTCTAAAGTAGACACAACTTTTTCCAATGCTTCTAATTGTTCTTTTGTAGCTACCCCAGACCGTAACTCATTAAGCAGTTCAAAACGCTTCTCTGCGGCATTTTCAGTTTTGACAACTGCTTCTTTGGCAGCCGCTAGAGCAGCACTAACCGCCTCTTTAGAGGCTTCAAATCGGTCATCTACGGAAGATTTTAAGTTGCTGATTTTCTCATCTTCGTATTCACGAAGGGTCACTATATCTCTGCCGTGTTGCTCGGCTACTGCTCCAAGTTCTCTAGCTGTAGGTGCGTTAGTCATGCTTAATCCCTAAATGTCGGTGTAATTGTTCGGTTCTTAGTTGCATATATTCTCGGTGCTGTCTTTCTCTCTTAAAGTGGGGTTTGATCTTCCAAAACCAGGCTACTATGGCAACTACTATTCCAGCTACCCAGTTCGGCCACACTGGAACCCAGATATCTTGCCAGAGCCAGTGGTGGATAAAATGATACATTACTTAGCCCTGACCTTCATGACCTTCTTCATATGTTTCTGTCTACCCTTAAGCTCCTTCTTATGCATCTTGGCGTGAGATTTATGGTAAGCCTTGGAACTACCCCCAGCTTTATTGGCCGCCTTAAGATGGTCTTTAATGTTTTTCTTCTCTAACTTCATAGCCGACTTCATATGTTTGATAGACATTTTTTTATCGGCCTTAGTAACGGGCAGAAGCTTGGAGTGAGCCATGCTATTTTCTTGAGCGTTTACGTCCAGCGGCGGACATTTTGGCCACTAGTAGCTCCCAGAACCACCCTTGAGATTAGGATTGGCTACTAGAGCTTTACCACCCTTGGGTTTACCAGCTGGAGCTGGAGTTTTACCGGGCGAGGTTGTGATTTTGATGGGACCGTTCTTGGGTGCTCCACCAGTGAACTGTGCGCCACCACCTTTCTTTGCCATATAAAAACCTTTCTATTAATTACCTTTTCAGAGTAACCATAGAAGGTCTACTTCACAATAGTCTCATACCATATTAGATAGAGCTGTTTTGGCGTACTTGCGTTTCTTCTTAATCACAGGCTTGGGGATAATCTCTCTTGCCATCAGAGCGACTTGCTGAGCGATTTGACCTAAGCGCATATTTTGATAGTGCCATTCACAGAGTTCTACTGTCTGACCGTTGAGATAACGCTGCCTAGACTGCGGAGCATCACAAAATAGACAGCGTCTGAGTTCAGGGGCATCATCGTATTCTATAGTATCGACAAACTTAAATTTTTCTGATACCTCGTGAGGGATACGAGATTCTTTGGTTAGTTTATTGTTTTTAAGATAGCGGAAGCCTTCTACACCCTCTTTGCTCTTATAAGGAATTCTTTGGTATCTAACCATATCTACCTTTATTTAACTGCCTGGGGCTGGTTTTGTAAAGCCTGGATTGGTACACCTATAGAAGTCGGGTTGGTCTTGGCAGTATAGTTCACTTGTCTATTTGTCTTTCCATAGGTCAGCATAGCTGTTCGAAGTAGTTGCAACATATTGTTATCCAGATACTGTGCGTTCCCCTGTTGCTCCCAAGGTAGCAATGCTTTAGCGAGCTTTTGGTTGTAGTCTGAAATGATTGTATCGGCTTTTTGGGTATCACCTGCTTTGATAGCTGTTTCGGCCTGAGTGATAACCTTATTCTTACCCTTTGCGCCTTGACCCAGTAAATCGAAAAATTCTGCCGCTGCCTGGATTTTGGCTTTGGGGACTCCAGGGGTAGCTTCTAATTGTTGGACGTAGGTCTGTCCAGCTATCGGAGCGTAGTTTAGGTTATACTGCGGAGAAGCATTAAGACCGACGGTGTTAGCGATAGCTGCTCCCATGGACTGATTACCGGTAGCAGTCTGAGCGGTTTGAGCCAGCGGGATAGGCAGAATACCACTAGCTATATTCTCAGCAGTGGTTCCAGGAGATATGGGACGACCAAAGTAATCCTTGCCATAGACTGCGTTGCCTTGGTAGTTTTTATTTGCCCCGAATTCTTCCGCTTTACTGGGCACGAAAGCTAGGTGCGAACTCGCGAAGTTCTCCGGTCCTGTGGCGATACCCTTACCAGCTCGGGCACTAGCAATAGACTGTTCTACAGGTTTGGCAACGTTAGAAATCTGCGTGGCTGGAGTTGAGACTTTATATCCAGCAATATTGAATGAAGGGTTAATGGTCTTATTCATAATTGCCAGAGCTACTTGTTTGGGGGTCTGGTCTTTAAAATCACCACCAGCTACAGAGCCTAGTGTAGCGAGCCCACCGAATAATAAAGCTTTGCCGAAGACTGCTTCTCGAGCAATCTGCCCCTCGACTCCACTCTTAGACAAGGCATTTTTTAAAGTAACAAGTTGACCTTCTTGGTAGGATGTCGCCAGGACTCCCCTAGCGGCTAGTTGGAACTGTCGCGGTGTGAGTCCCTGAATATCTCGGTTGATAGCACCGTATGAATTATTTATACCCTTAGCAATCTTTATAGCCTGTTCTCGGTCATCAGCATTGCCAAAGATGTCAAGCCCTTGAGTCTTTTGTCTAAAGGTCTCTAGCATCATTGTGGGAATCTGGCGGCTGAAGATAGCATCGTGAATTTGTTTCAATCCTGGTAGGTTAGCAATCTTACCGGCCGCTCCCGTATCGCCGGGCTTACCTATGTCCTGGGAAGTGTTTTTAATCTCCAGACCCGAAGCCCTTGCGCTATCCATGACACTGTGGTTAGAATCAACTCCACCAGCCGGAGTCTTGTCCAGAGTATCCGTATAGTTGGCCATCGCTTTGTCGCTGAAGAGATTGGTGAATACTTTGCCCAGGGCCGAGGGATTAGTGAAGGCCTTACCGGTGACTAACTGTTGACCGGCGAAGATTCCCCCAGTGTTAAAACCGTGGAATATACCACCGCCTAGTTCTAGGTTTTTACCAGCGGCGTTAATAGAATCATACTTTCCCAAAACCCCTGTGGCAGGTTGTACCATGGCTCGCCTATTAATATCGTCGGCGATAGATGATGGCAGGAAAATCTTGTCGCCACCTGGTATAAGTAGTTGGTGATAACCCGATGGGACGGGTTCGGTGGCTTGATTGATTATTTTAACCTGACCTGGATATGCCTGTTCGTAAGAATTGGCTAAAGCTAACTGAGACTGGTTGTAGGCTCGTTGATTGATGTCACCCCGTAGGTCTTCCAGGGCAGTATCATTCTTAGGAATTTCGCCATTAGCTAGGGCTTCTTCGTGGGTATTATAGACACGTTGCTGGGTATAGGAGGGGTTGGTTGGTAATTTAGCTCCCGGTGCGGTAGAACCTTCAGGGGTTTCTGGTGGCTGATATGGAGTCCTCAGACCGTAATCCTGCCTGTAGGGGATATCCTCGCCTAATTTAGCTCCAGCGGCTTGGGTGTAGTCGTTATATTGTTTTAAAGCATTCACGGCCGAACGAAAAGCCGTCTTGTTGTCAGCCTGAGCTATAACATCTTCAGGATTATGACCCTTAAGATAACGAGTTAGCTCAAGGTCATGTTCATTCAATCCCTGTAAGGCCGCAACAGCCTGTGAACCGTTTTTACCAACCTGCTCCCCCGCGAATGTACCATTCAGCCTGGCGGCCGCGGCATCTCCCTCCTTGACCGGCGGGAACTCTACATTATTGTACTGGTCGTTCAGACTAGAATTAAGTTTAGACTTATCGAAACCTGCGGAATTAATAACTTCATCTAAAGCTTGATGGGCTTCTTGTGCCGTGGAGCCTGGAACACTTTCAAAATAATGGTTAAGGGCCTCGTCGGTCGTCGAACCAGATTGGAGCATATCTTTCATGTTGCTCATGATTCCTAATCTTCCAACCTGAGATTTGCCCGGAGCTTCGCCGGGAGCTTTCAAAAAGTCTGGCGGTTCGGTAGCATCTAAGGACTGTTGTTCGGGCGTATAGTTAGCCTCAGCGATTATCCCCTGCCCTGCCACCTGTTGTGGCGTATTTACGTCACTAACAGATGTGGTGGGGGGCATCTCGGCGGGGGAGGGAAGTGGTTGATTCATATCTGTTAGCTCAGGGACGGCTGGCGAAACTTTACTCCCCACATCATTATTCACTAAATTATGTACAATATTCGGGTCGTCAGTTGAGGCTATGGCTGAAGAAACGTCCCTAGCTACTATTGGTCCAACCTTATCGTTCAGTTGCTTCTGGATTTGTTTTTCATCATCTAATTTAGCTAGATTCTGGGCTTCATCATCACTAAGTACATTCCTACCTACTGCACCGATTTCATTAGGCACGACCCGACCGCTCTTAATACCCTCTATCGCACCACCCGTAACTCCACCAATCCCAGCACCTTGCAAGAAATCCATAGTTAAGTTTTTGGGATTACGCTCTCCGGTAGCCGCAGCCGAAGCCGTGGAGGAGGTCCCACCAACAGCCGTACCTTTTATGCCTGCATTAACTATTCCCGAACCTACATCACCTATTGCTCCGGCGACAGCACCACCCACGCCCTGGCCAACCGCACCGCCGATAGCGGCTGGTAGCAAGCCTGAAGTTATCCTTTGTCCTGTAAGTTTGTTCTCAAGAGCCTTACCCCCCGCACTTCCCGCCGAAGAACCAGCAATAGCTCCCGGGATTCCACCTCCTAGGGGGTCAACCAATTCTCCGCCAATGGCTCCCAAGACTCCACCGCCCACAGCACCTACTGTCGGGAGGGCTTTTTTCAAAAAGTCCATTACTAGATTAGGCATTTAGAGCCCCGTTGCTGGATTGGTTTGCTGGCCTAATAGAGAATTTAACTGAGAAGATACGTTAGAGCCACCACCCAGTAATTGGCTGGTGATAGGATTGGGGCTATCTAGTTGGCCGTAGTTTTGTAGTTCGTAGTACGGCGAGCTGGAAATAGGACTGTTGGCAGAAGTTAAGGTTGGGTTAGCTCCAGCCTGAGAAAGGGCATCTTGGTTGCCTTGGGGCTGACCAAAGTACTGTCCGTACTGTTGCATAAAGGCAGATTGGAGCTGACCGAGCTGAATATTTTCCAGTCCTGGGTTCTGCTTGTAGTATTCCCCTAGAGCGATAGTAGCTTGTTCGTCTCCGTTCTGGGCCGCTATTTTATCTTGGATGTAGGTCTGGAGGTTGTTGTAGGCCGCGATAAATTTCTGGCTAGCCTGGTCGGTCGCTCCAGCTTTTTGTAAAGCAGTGGCCGGATTGTCACCGGTCAGAGACGAATAAGTTCCAATATCCACCTTGTCTCCTACAGAATTAAGAATAGATACCGACCCATCGGCATTCTTAGTGAACTGATACTTAGATGGGTCTAGGGAGTTCTGTTGGTTCTGAATCTTAATCTCGTTTTGGGCTTTTTGGGCTTCAAATTGAGCCTGAGAGATATTTCCCTGAGTCTGTCCTGCGGCTGTAGTGATAGCCGCCTGACGAGGAATGTTGTAGTAATCGGCAATATTTCCTAGAGTCTGGGAGACATTGAAGTTAGGCTGTTGAACTGGTGCTGGCGTAGCCGCTACTTGGGGGGCGGCTGGAAGTTGCGTGGGTACAGGTGCGGCGTTGGGCGCAACCGAAGCTACTCCCTGTGGATTAATGGTGGTTGGTGCTGGTGGCATGGTATCTCCTAGACCGCCGCTCCAGCGGCATTTATGTATTGGTTCTGTTCAGGCGCTGTGGGCAAGCCGGTACTTGGGTTCAGGTAAGGACTATAAGCTTGTTCGGTAGCGGCGTAGTTCTTGCCAGATACGCCTGAAGTATTGATAGCATTTTGCAACATAGAAGCTAGAGACTGTTGTGACGTAGCTGTAAGGGCTTGTTGTTTAGAACTTTCCAGAGCTTCTTGATACTGGGTATCATTATAGGCCGCCTGGCGCAGATAATCATTGAGATTGAAGTTAGTCTGGGCTTCTTGCTGGCCTTCAGCGGTCGTAGCGTAGTTACTAGATTGAGCTAGTTGAGCAAAGGTATCTTGAGTCGAAAGATTAGAAGTGTCCCGCTGGTACTGAAATTGACCAGACTGAGCGGCATCAGCAATATTCCTAGCATTCTCCGCCTGATATAGTTGCTGTTGGCCTAATCCCGACGCCCCTAGATTCCCAGAACCAATCTGCTGACCAATGGCTTGCATCTTAGCGGTCTGAGCATTACCTGAGGCTAGCTCGTAGTTCTGTTGCTGGACGTTAATGTTGGCCTGTTGAAGAGCGTTAGTTCTTCCGGTAGCCTGTTGCTGGAGGGTATTTTGGGCTAAGGTATTACCAAGAGCCGATTGTTCACCTTGTAAATTAAGGGTATTTTGGGACTGAGCCGCTTGCTGATTAGCCGACTCCTGTTGTAGATACTGATTCAAATACTGAGTGTAGAGAGGATTAACTGTGTTTTGGGCAGACTGTTGAGCTTGAGCTTGCAAGGCGTTTATATTAAGAGCAGACTGACTCAGTGGGACTCCAGGAGTATTGGCCTGTTCCTCGGCCTGGATGGACTTTAATAATGCCGAGATTTGATTAGACTCATCGGTGTTCTGGGCAATAGTACTCTGGGCAGAATTAACGGTATTTTGAACACTTCCGGTCTGTGATACCCCAGTCCCTCCTTGAATGGGCGTGGAACTACTTGTCTGCGGATTGACTCCAGCCACATTTATGCCGGTGGCATTTTGGACGTTTGCATTGGAGCCTTGAAGAGGATTCATATGTCCTTATATTTACCCTATAACTCTTTTAGATAAAAGTGTCTCAATTCAAAGTCACTGTCTGGATAGACGGATTGTTGCAGATTAAATACTTGACCTGAATAAGATACTGGTTAGCAGGGGATGTATAACTGCCCCCGCCAGAACCGTTAGAAGAGACTGTGTGGTTAATTGTTAACGTCTGAGAATTGACTGAATAAGTTATAGCATCTTGTCCTCCTCCACCCTGATTAAGCAACATCTGGCCTATAGTGTATGTACCGCTAGAAACCGCACCACTAGAAGTAGGGTTAGCCGGTACTAATAAAAATACTAAATAAACCTGTGGCTTATAACCCAGAGCGTGATTGACTACATATAATTGCTCGGTATCGCTCTGAACCTGGGTGAGGTCAACACTGAAATTTGTACCAGCGGGGATTGTAATTAAATCAAATAGCGGAGCTGGGTTGTTCAGGTCAATCTGTAATCTGTTCTGGGTTGTAGTATAAGTTGGACTGTTTTTAGCATCTCCACCGTCAGCCGCAAAGTTCATTCCGTAACTCATTGTGCTAGTCCTATAGGGTCTTTTAATAAAATATAGGCGAAGCTACCACTAAAGGCTGTTTGGACTCCGTTAACGGTGATTGTATTGCTAGTTATACTACCGCGCCCTCCCTGAAAACCTAACGAACCAACCAGAGGAGTAGTGATGTTTATCCCCTTGGCTGTAGTGAAACCGTTAGGTAAGTATTGAGCTAACAAATAAATCGGGTTGACGGGATAGTTGTAGGAGATAATCAGTCCTCCGCTGACGGTAGCTATTGTCCCGCATTGGAGAATATTTAATGGTTTCAGCTTGGTGCTAAAATTGAACTCTCCGATAGGGTCGGTGGAGATATTTGGACTGGCTAGATTAGGGTTAATAAACTCTGCTCCAAATTCAGAAGTCGTAGGATTGTTTGTAGATATAGCGTTAACTGTAGGAGCTTGAAAATAGGTGGTTATATCTAAGGTGTACACCCTGCCTGTAATATTTACAGTGAGAGTAGGCGAAGCTACAAAGCTAGTAATATGTGGCAATAGATAGATATTCTGGGTGTCGGCATAGACCGGTAAACTAGACACCAAAGCGCTGGGGTCGCTCACAGAGTAGGAGTTGATGACGTAATCATGAGCCGGAATATAACCAAGATTGTGTGCAAAGATAGTTAGATAATTGGTGTTTATATTAGTGCTACTCATCTGTAGAGTAACAGTATTTTGATAGGTGTATTCCCTGAATATGTCCAGGGTTTTCCAGCGAGTATCTAGAACTTTTTGGTCGTCTGTAGCTTTATCGACTGGAACTCCCTGTTGGCTAATCTCTGCTCCATTAGCCATTTAGGTTTCCTAGTATACCTACCGTATTACCACTTGAATCTAGAATTTTGATAGCTCCGTTTATACCATCTATGACAATATTCCCGGAACTACCACCACCCGAACCACTCGCACTCCCACCACCAATAGACATCGCTCCGCCCAGAGAACCACTTACCTGGGTAGAATCAAAGTTGGTCGGGGTAGCTGTTGTAGGTAGAAGACCAATAGGTAGCTGGCTTAGAGAGGTGTAGGCGGAGCCCAGAGTAGACTGCCACGATACCTCATCTATGGAACGAGACATGAAACTATCCATACCTGAGCCAGATTGGTAGTCGTAGTCGTTGCTGGCGGCATTACCGCCCTGAAGTTGAAAAGCCATTTTATGGAGCGACCTCGTTTACGATACTTTGAACACTGTTGAAGTAAAGCGTAAAACCGTTAAAATATGGTGGGTCGCCCTGGTTGTTGTGAGTAAATCTGAGATTAATGTCATGACCAATTTTCTTCTGAGTCCCCAAATCAAAACTAAGTTCACCGATGTCTTCAACAATCTGTCCCAGCGTCTCCCAATTACCACCGTCTAGCTGGTACTGCATTATCCCAGTACGGGTTCGTTCAGAATCTATTAGAACTGCCTCGAAGATTTTAGCTTGTTCCGTACCACAGTTAGTTCTACCGAACTCTAGAAGCATTGGAATTGAATTCCCGGCGTCGGTCAGGCCAGTTTCATCTCGGAACAGATAACCGTTCTCATCTGTAAAGTAAGGTTTCGTAAAACCGTTCATGGTATGCATGAACTGGAATCTAACCTCTCGATTGTGTAATTCCGGCCACCAGATATTGAGGTCAAAGTCATAACAAAGCCGAGTAATACTCTTATTGGTTGGTAGTGTGGTGGTGGAGGTCGAACTGGTCGAGGTGCTCATAGACGTACTAGTGGAACTGGTACTCGTTGAACTCGTAGATACCGAGGTGGAACTAGTAGAAATAGAGGTGCTCGATGTTGAACTAGATGTCGAGCTAGTAGAGGTGGTAGTCTGGGTTATAGTAGTGCTCGTAGACGTAGAACTGGTAGAAGTACTACTAGTCGAACTGGAGGTCGAACTCGTGGAGGTGGAGCTAGTAGAAGTAGAGGTAGTCTGCAGATAGACTGTGTTAGGTACGACACTATTCATCAACTGTCCGACTGATAGTTTATAGGTTCGATTAGAGATTACCGCTGAAGCATATTTCAAGTTAACTGGATTTATCCTTTGGATAGTAGGAGTGATGGCTTTGGAAATCATCTTCAGCTGTCCGGTAGTATCGTTATATCCCCAGACTCCAGTAGTGTGCAACCATAGTGTCCAAGAGCCGATATTAGCTATGCTTTCGTGTGAGACAGCTCCAACACTCTTAGACAGAACAGTTAGATTAGTCCCGTCCCACTTAATGAGAGAATTTTTGGTAAATAGGAATAGACGGTTATTATTAACTGTCCAACCCGTGATGTCAGAAGTTTCATTCAGCCCCGAGGGAATGGCTATCCAGTCGGCAGACTGAGGAGTCGGATAATCAGTATTCCAGAGAGTCGTTAGTTGACCGAATCTGCCCGAAAGCCAGACCTCATCATCGGCGTTTATATTTAAAGTCTGACCCGATATACCGATATTATTGTTCAGCTTATCGACGGATACTATTTGAAGGGCAGAGTATTTTAGATTAAAGGTCTGGGCCCCATAGATGTCGATAGTCATACCGACTTTTAGATATTTAACCGAGTCAACATGTATCTGGGTTGTCCAGCCCGATATAGCATTCTGGACTTGGGTTACGACTCCTAGCGCCGGAGAGGACACATAGGCTCGATTAGCATAGGTGACTCCGTTGACTTGGCAGTTAATAGCATATAGCTGACCGCCATATTCGGCAATAAATTTAGAACTTGGGGCCTTGAGCACGTTGCTATTATTAGAAGTACTGTCGGCTACCATTTGGGGATTTATGGTAGTCAAGGTCTGGTATACTCCACCGGGAGATTTACCAGCTACATATAATTGGTCTAAATAATTGAGGCACTGGAACCTGGTATTGGGGGCGGCATTTGTGACTATAGTCTTCCAATAGTTGTCAGAATCTAAATAGTTGAGCGTGGCGTTGGAATTATTGGCATTATTTATCCCGACTATGATACGGTTCTGATTAGTATTGTAATTGTAGGTTCCTCCATACAGAGAATCGTTACCATATAAGACGGGATAGCCCACTTGTTCGTAGCCGAATCTGCGACAGGCCGAACCGATACGAATGTTGTAGGCGGCATTATAAGAATTAAATACTTCCATCCGCTTCTTTAACAGATGCGAAGTGGCTGTCTGCACACCGCCCGACACGTCTAGTAAGGTAAAGGATTTCTGATTAGGCGTTGACACTAGAAGTTCCTGTTATAGCTTTTACGAACCCAGCCAGCATTATGGAATGACCTAGCTGTACCCACATCTCGTCTATCCTGACTCTTATATCTAGCTCTTTCAAAAACATAATCCTGTTGATGTTTATTAGCAATCGTTAGGTAGTTAGGTTCGGTAACCGCTTTCTTCAAATAGTATTTGTAAGAGATATAGTGCTTGTAAATCTTAGGGGAGGGGGTTTGAATAACATCTCCCTCAGAAGTTATCTCGGTTAAGAAAGAATAATAGTACAGATAGAAGGCATCGGTATAAGCTGTGGCCGAGAATGGATAATAGTTGAAGGTGTGCTCGGCTTCATTGATAGCCATCTCTTGAATGACATCATCTTGAGCCGTGGAATCGTTTTCATTAGAAGTCCAACGATTTCTAAAGTACGGTAGGTCTACTATAGAAACTGTAGAAGTCGTATCGGTGGGAGGGTTGGTCGTACTATCAACATAGTGATAATCCATACGGTCAAATTTCCACATAGCGTTGTTGCCAGCAGAGTCTTGGGGCCAAGAGATAGTGTTGCTACCAGCTACTCTGCCAATAACTACACGACTATAAAGGAAGTTATAGGGTTTAACAACCTGCATCATCAAATCATCGTTAACTTCGTTCATATAACCGAATAGTTCACCTCTAGTAAGATTTTCCTCATTAGCGTCAGCTAACTCGGTATAGACTTGTTCTATCAAGTATCCGGCTTGATTCCTAGCCCAACCCGTTATAGCTGGTATGGGGTCGGTGAAAGCACTCTCCACTAGGGTGACGGAGTTGTAGACCGTCATCTTGTAGTAGTAACCAGCCGCCGAAGTATTGTCGTTATAAGTAGTACTTAAATCTTCAGAAGTAAAATCTAGATTGACTGGGTTATTGGCTAGGAGCGTATAGGTTCCGCTTATTCCATTGGTTGAACGATAAAATTTACCTTGGTCAAATTGTAAAAGATAAATTGGGGTATCGGCTTCGTGGGGGAATAGGGTCGCCCCGATAGCAATAGTCGTACCGTTAGCACTCACCGTACCGGTAGTAACTATTTCAGTAGAGGCTAGACCGGGTTCACCCAAGAGAATTCGCTGGTTGGCTGAGAACTGTTGATTATTTTTAACTTCAATAGAAGCAGTTCCAAAATTATATGATTGAGATAGATAAGTCTTTTCTAGTCCATCGACTGTAGGGTTTAAAAGTGTAATAATCATATTTTTATGCCGCTATATAAAATAAAATAGCTCCGTCAATACTCTTGGTCCCCGAAGATGTCCAGTTACCAGAACTCATATCTTTAAAAAATGAAACCGTTGTTCCTCCAGCCACAATAAAGGCCTGTCCAGCCCCAGCCCCAGCCACTCCATTATCTATTGACCTATAGGGAAAGTTAAAATTACCACTAGCAGGTGTAGCGGCTGTTACAGGTAGTGACGCACTAGCAGCGGTAGAATTACTAGTACCCGTGATATTGTAATAAACAATCACCAACTTGCCCAGCTGAAAGTATGTACCTGTACTAGTTGGAGTAGCCGCCCAGCCAGTTGGACTAACGGTGAAAGACGCTCCAGAAAAGGCATTCCATGCTCCAGTACCGTCTAGGTATTGAGTCGCACTGCCAGAAAGTTTAGGCAGGAATCCATGTTGACTAGCAGACGCATTGTTAGTGGTATTATTAGATAAACTTAGAGCTGTCTCTGATAAGATTCCTCCTCCGGCAGTATTCTGATGATTGTGACTAGAGTTCGTGAAGTCTGAAACTATGGGTGTAATGATAGTTGGAGAGGTCTGAAGTACTAAAGCACCACTGCCGGTAGTAGACGAAGTACCACTACCTCCATTAGAGGCACTCAAGACTCCACTTACATCAGTTGCTAAATGTACTTGGTCGAAAGTACTGGTCCCTGAACCATTACCCCTGAGAACTGTATTATTTGTGGACGTAGAAGCACCTGTACCTAATTTAGTCTCAATGGCAACAATCGCCGTTTCTTGCTGGTTCTCCTGAGAAGCGTGGTTATCATGAGCCAAAGTATCAGTAGAAGTAAATCCTGCGAACGAATCTATGCTACTGGGAAAGGTTGCCATGAGTTAAACTTATCTCAATATTCTATTAATTTCTAGCGTCTCATCTTTATGAAAACCTTGGGGGCGTTGCTGTCCGTAGTTTCTCCTAAAGCTTTTATCTGAGTAGTCTGCGAACCCGTCAGAGTATTGGGGTCGTCCACTAGGGCTACAGGGTCGTCTACTAGGGTAGTCCCAGCAGGAATGGGCAAACTATCCAGTATCTGTGGCTCTATTTTGCCTATAGGCTCAGTGTTATCCATCGAATCGTCTCCTTACGTTACCCGGAGTGGGATTTAAAGAATTTACACTAGTACTATTATAGACTCGCTCGATATTTCCCCTAGGGATGAATCCTAAATCCAGTAAGGTGGTACTAGTCGAAGTACTGCTGGAGGTCGAGGAAGTGCTTGTAGATGAGGTACTGGTGGTAAAGCTCGTCGTCGTCGATGTCGAGAGAGAGGTTGAACTACTGATAGAGCTGGAGGTTGAGGAAGTAGAAATTGACAGAGAAGTGGAGCTAGAGGTAGAACTCGTCGAGAGACTAGTACTCGATGACGTACTAGAAGTCGACAAACTGGTACTGGAGCTAGTGCTTGAAGTCGATATAGATACACTGGTGGAGCTAGAGGTGGAACTTGTAGATACTGAGATAGAGAAAGAGGTACTGCTACTAGTGGAGGATGTCGAGATAGAGATACTAGTGCTACTACTGGTTGAGGAAGTTGAAACGCTGATAGATGTCGAAGATGAAGTAGAACTGGTGGAAATCGAGGTACTCGACGAAGTACTGGAAGTTGATATGGAACTGGAAGTCGACGAGGTGGAGATTGAGGTTGAACTGCTAGTCGAGGACGTCGAGTAAGAAGTCGTGCTCACACTAGTACTAGATATGGATGTTGAGCCAGAGGTACTTGTACTCGACACCGAAGTAGAGGTCGAAGACGTAGAGGTAGAGGAAGTACTTGTGGAAGTACTGCTTGTGGACACTGAGCTACTGGTTGAGGAAGTTGAAACGCTGATAGAAGTACTAGAGGTAGATATGGATGTCGACGAGGTGGAGGTGCTGGAAGTAGAGTGTGAAGTACTCGACTGAGAGGTCGACGAATGAGAGGTCGAAGTCGAGCGTGAGGTGCTGGACTGGGACGTTGAAGAATGGGATGTCGAAGTACTAGAAATGGAACTAGAGGTCGAAGAGTGAGAAGTGGAACTAGATGTACTCGAAATTGAGGTAGAAGTCGAGGTAGTAGTACCACCTCCTGTCCCGAAGTTCCAACCAGAGACATTAGACAGCTTGATACTAGAATTTGAGGTGGTGTCTGCATTGAAAGTAGCCCCGCCGGTCGCAGTATTATCTTGAATTTCGAGATAATCACCAGCCACAGTACCACTAGCCATACTCAGGGTAGAGGTCGTACCCGGAGTACTAGAAACGATTAATAGTAAATTCCCAGTAGCACCTTTTAGAGTCAGTCCGCTTGTCTTGGTAATTGTCTGTGTCCC
>Ga0265338_10003987_pt1 | contig 20307 bp, 20 predicted proteins | sample 42126metaG_FD_193579 | JGI IMG/M metagenome (GOLD analysis project Ga0265338, IMG submission 193579) | Rhizosphere microbial communities from Carex aquatilis grown in University of Washington, Seatle, WA, United States - 4-21-26 metaG | ecosystem: Host-associated > Plants > Roots > Rhizosphere...
CTGCGCAATGTAGATGTTGTCGCGCTTGATTAACTCTGTCATGTGACGTAAGAAGAATGTGAGCAGCAGCGTACGAATGTGGGAGCCGTCCACATCGGCGTCGGTCATCAGGATGATCTTGCCGTAGCGAATCTTGGTGGCGTCAAAGTCGTCCTTGCCAATGCCGCATCCGAGAGCGGTAATCATGGCGCGGATTTCCTCGTGCCCCAGCATCTTGTCGTAGCGAGCCTTCTCCACGTTCAGGATCTTGCCTTTGAGCGGCAGGATTGCCTGAAAGCGTCGATCGCGGCCCTGCTTGGCCGTGCCGCCTGCGCTCTCACCCTCGACAAGGTACAGTTCGCAGCGATCAGGATTACGCTCAGAGCAGTCAGCCAGCTTGCCGGGCAAACCACCGCCATCCATAGCGCCCTTGCGGCGGGTAAGGTCGCGTGCCTTGCGCGCAGCTTCGCGCGCGCGGGCTGCTTCAATGGCTTTGTTGATGATGCGCTTGGCCACGGGCGGATTCTGTTCGAGGTATCCGCCCAGGCGTTCGTTCACAAATGCCTGCACGGTGCCTGCGATGTCGGAGTTGAGCTTGCCCTTGGTCTGGCCTTCAAACTGCGGCTGCGGAAGCTTTACGCTGACTACGGCAACAAGGCCTTCGCGCACATCGTCGCCGCTCAAATTCTCTTTCAGGTCCTTGAAGAGCCCGAGCTGTTGTCCGATGGCGTTGATGGTGCGGGTAAGCGCGGTGCGGAAGCCGGAGAGGTGCGAGCCGCCATCAACCGTGTTGATGTTGTTGGCGAAACTGAACACCGCGTCCGAATAAGTATCGTTGTACTGCAGCGCAATGTCGATCTCGACGCCATCGCGCGACGCCTCCATCACGATCGGCTTGTCATGCAGCACTGTCTTGCCGCGATTGAGATGCTTGACGAATTCCGCGATGCCGCCGGCGTACTTGAACTCCGCGCGACGCGCTTCGCCAGTCTTGGCATCGGCGTTGCGTTCATCGGTCAGCGTGATTTCAAGTCCCTTGTTCAGGAAGGCCAGCTCGCGCAGCCGTTGCGCCAGCGTGTCGTAGTTGTATTCGGTAACGGTAAAGATGCTCCTGTCGGGCAGGAAGTGAATCTTGGTTCCGCGACGCTTGCTGGTGCCGGTCCGCAGTAGCTTCGAAGTTGGAACGCCCTTTGAATAGCTCTGCTCATAAGTGTGGCTTGGCTCGCCCGGCTTTTCCGGGCGCCAAATTTCGACCTCGAATTCCTCACTTAACGCATTTACGCACGACACGCCGACGCCATGCAGGCCGCCCGAGACCTTGTAGGTAGACGCATCGAATTTGCCTCCGGCATGAAGCTTGGTCAGCACAACCTGTACCGCCGGCATCTGCTTGCCGTCAGGCGTGTCCATCATGTCGACGGGAATCCCGCGGCCGTCATCAACAACCGTGATGGAGTTGTCGACGTGAATCACGACATCGACTTTTCTCGCGTAGCCGGCGAGCGCCTCGTCAACAGAGTTGTCGACGACCTCATACACGAGGTGATGAAGGCCCATTTCGCCCGTCGAGCCAATGTACATGGCAGGGCGAAGCCTAACTGCCTCCAGGCCCTCCAGAATTTTAATGTTGTCGCCGGTGTAGCTTCCGTCGCCGTCTTTGCCGTTGCCGCCGTTAGTACCCGTGAGGGGGTACTCATCAGGTACGTCGATTGCCATTGTCTTAGTCGCCATAGGTATCCGTGTGCGCTGCTTTCCACTGCATCCCCTGGTTGGGAAGGGGCGGGTTCTGAAACATAAAACCGGAAGGAAAAACGGTGATTAACCGCATGAAAATCGAGTGCTTTCGAACCCTTCTGACTTCCTCTATTTTAGCACGCGAGTGCGGTGCAAAATAGGGCGAAAAAAGGTGCCTTCAGATGTACTTTTGAGGCCGATTTCGAGCCATTCTCAACGCTGAAAATAGACGCATTTTGTTACGTTAGTAATAGATAAGATTACTAATTGAGTATATGCTTGAAGTAATTAGACTTAATCGCAAGATTACTCTATGATGGCTCCTGCTTAGATGCAATGTTTAAGCTAGATCATTCCTGGATGAGGTTACTACCGATGAAATTCGTAATCAGGGCATTCGCATTGACCTTCGTTCTCGCCGGCGCCGCCGCTGTTTCGCTCTCCTCGGCAACCACCTCCACCGTAGCGAATCACCTCTCCGCGACCACCGGTTTGCCCGTGCCCATTTGCGGGCCGAACGCACCCTGTCCGCCGGATCCGTGGGGATCGCACGCCCGCTAGTTAGAAGCCAGTAACACCAAAGTGGTATATCGATGTCGCCTTTGCGGGTTGAGAGGGTCAGAGAATGGCGCTATTCTGAGAGGGTTCTTAAACTGAATGGCATTCAGCCCTATGACCTCACAACTCGCAATGTCGGCGTTGAGCGTGACTGAGTTCAGCCTTTGGGCGCTGATCGGCTTCCTGTTCTGGAATCGGAAACTGTATCGCCGTTTCCCATTCATGGGCGCCTATCTGGGCTTGCGCGTCGCCTCCATGCCGATGCTTCTGGCTGCCCTGTACATGTCTACACAGCCGTGGGGACACGACTACTACAAACTTTATTTTTATGCGTATTGGGCGGTATACCTTGCCAGCGCGGTGTTGCTGCTGCTGGTGAGTGTTGAAGTATTTCGCTCTGCGCTTTCGGCTCTGCCTGGCCTGATGAAGATCGGCATTGTGATCTTCCGCTGGGCGATCCTTGTTTCCGTGGTTCTCACTTTCTCGTCCATCTCCTTCGTCCACCACGGAATCGCCGCGGTTCCCGACGTAGCAATCGGACTCATGCGTTCGGTCAGCGTGCTTGAACTTTGCCTGCTGGCTTTCCTGTGTCTCAGCATGAATGCCCTGCGCCTGTCCATTCGTGACATGGCGTTCGGGATTGCGCTGGGCTTCGGCGTCATGTCTGCAAACGATTTTGTGTTTGCTGCATTGATCCCGAGAACGCCGTCGATGACTGCCAACCTGCAATTTATTTATGAAGCCATGATCCTGGTATCGCTGGCCATCTGGGTTTCGTACTGCGCATTCCCTGAGGCGGCGCGGAAACCACTCATGATGCCCGCGAATTCCACTATCTACCGCTGGAACGAAATCGCATCAGCCCTGGGCCACACCGGCACTCAGATCGCCGTGCAGCAGCCTGCCAACAGCTTCTTCCTGACGGACGTAGAAAAGGTTGTGGAGAAGGTGCTCACGCGAAACCTGAAGGGCCGCGAATCAGAATCGTAAGTTAAACCAGAAACAGGCCAGTGACAAAAAGACCGCGGCAATGCCGCGGTCTTTTTATTTTGCAGATTGCTAAGAACTGTTCGGACTCCAAGCCCGCGAACCGGGGAGCGCTATTCGCTGACCGGCTCAATGGAAGCAAAGCGACCACGATTGCCGTGGTCAGAGAACTTGACGCGGCCGCTCACCTTGGCGAACAGCGTATCGTCAGAACCCAGGCCAACGTTCAGGCCGGGTTTAATCTTGGTGCCACGCTGGCGCATGATGATGGAGCCGCCAGTGACGAGTTGGCCGCCGAAGGCTTTTACGCCCAGCCGCTGTGCATTTGAGTCGCGTCCGTTTGTGGAGCTGCCTCCACCCTTTTTATGTGCCATTGCCTTAATCCCTTCTGAATTCTGATTCCGCGCTTACTTGGCTGCGGTGTAGGTAACGCCATCGGCCTCAATGGCCTTGATGCGCACCTCAGTAAAATTCTGGCGGTGTCCCTGCAGCTTCTTGTACTGCTTCTTCCGCTTCAGGTGAAATACGAGGATCTTGTCGCCGCGGCCCTCGCGGACGACCTCTGCGGTCACCTTGGCAGTGGAGGGCTTGGCTACTGTTCCAGGCTCGCCGGAAACGGCCAGCACATCGCTGAACTCAATGGTCTGGTTGTCGGAGGCGGCGGTCTCAATCTTGACGACATCGCCGGGAGCGACGCGGTATTGCTTGCCGCCGGTGCGAATAACTGCGTACATGACAAATCCTCCGGCACTCTGACCCTTGACCTGATCAGGCGCCTTAAACTCTTGATCCGTGTGCTGATTACGGCGAAACCTGGGCGTCCCTGGCTGGGTATCCCTGATTTGACCGTGGGGCGGATACAGACAAATACTGCATCGGAAGGTGAGCCGCACACACGCCATAACCGGCGGAGACCCACAATACTCCCGCGCACGCCAAAAGGAGTGCATCGCCAAACTCTACGATTCTACCGTTAAACCGAGGGCTGGGTCAATCACAGCATGTCGAGCGAGTGCTTGCGCTGCGGCGGCGGATAAGCCTTGTCGATCGCTGCCAGATCCTCGGCGTCCAATTTCAGGCCGGCAGCCGCGGCATTCTCCACTACATGCCTGACGGCGCTGGCTTTGGGAATGGCCACGAGCGGCTGCCGCAGGCACCACGCAAGCGCAACCTGTGCAGTGGAAACACCGTGCCGTCCAGCCACGCAACGTAGGGCCGCGGACGAAAGCAGCCTGCCTCCCTGCCCTACCGGCGAGTAGGCCATCACGGTAACGCCGTTTTGCCGGCACCAGGGCAGCAAGTCGTACTCGATGCCTCTGTGCTCCGGGTTATAGAGCACCTGGTTGGCCGCGCATTCCGTTCCACCGGGCGTGGCAAACAGTTCTTCCATGTCGTCCACGTCGAAGTTCGAAACGCCCCAGGCGCGAATTTTGCCTTCATTCAGAAGGCGCTCGAATGCTCGGACCGTTTCGTGCAGCGGATAGCGGCCGCGCCAATGTAAAAGATAAAGATCGATCGCTTCAGTGCGAAGTCGTTTGAGGCTCGCCTCGCACGCGCGCACGGTTCCGTCTAAAGAGGCATTCGATGGCAACACCTTGGTGACGAGATATGCGCGATCGCGCTGGCCACCGATGGCTTCGCCCACCAGGCTCTCAGAACGGCCTGAACCGTACATTTCAGCGGTGTCGACCAGCGTCAGGCCGCATTCAATGCCACGGCGAAGAGTTGCGATTTCAGATGCTCGACTGGAGTTGGAATCGCCAATGTTCCATGTCCCCTGCCCCAGCACCGGAACCGTCCGGCCTGCCATTTCAACGGTCTTCATTCGAGAAAGAACCTCAAACATTCGTCAGAGCGAATCGGCCATCTTTTATTGAACCAGGCTTTCAAAATGGCAATCGATAATCAGACTCGGCAAATCAATGAGAAGCTTGTGAGCTTGTTTGGTTGCTTTCGACTTTACCGGTACCCGTTGCACCATCCAGGAAGCTCAAGGGCCGAAAGATGCAATCAAATTCCGTGGCCGATACTTTGTCGGCTCCGTGATAGCCCACGGGTTGAATTTGCGCAGGTGCAAAGCCAAGAGAAAACATAGTATCCAACGCTTCTTGAAACTGCCACTGTCCGTCGTAAATGCGAATAACAGGAAGCTCCAGCATGATCCCATACAGTTTCGGAAGGGTCTTCGCGCTACCTTCCAGCACCTGTTTTTCGTAGCCCTGGGTGTCGACTTTTAAAAAAATTCTGCCCGTCATTCCTGATGCGACTTCATCGATTGTGCAGACGGGAACTTCTTCAATGTGATCCGTGGCCACACGGTCGTCGTGAAGTTGCGCCGTTTCCGCGAGCCCCAGGATGGAGCTATAAACCGACAATTTAGAAACATGCAGTTGAGCCGTTCCAGCGGTTGCACCAACCGCGCAACGATGCGCTTCCCAATTGCCATCTGCCGCCGCTTTTTTTGAAAGGACTTCGAACTCGGCTCCAATCGGTTCAAACGATACGATCCGGCCTCGATATCCATCAGCACGCAGGGCATCGCCAAACTGGCCCAGGTTCGCTCCAACGTCAATGACCACGTCGATTTTGCGATCCTGGATGAAGTCCACCAAATCTATCACTCTGCGACGTCCGAGATGGAGTACCCCCATTCGCTTGTAGACTGCGCGTGGAATGCGAATCACTGTCAGTGCCCTCTTTGGCTTTGCCGAATTTTATTTCACGATGAAAATCACATGGGCGATGCACATGCCTGTCACATGAAAGAGAAGTATAGGATATTGAGCCGAAAAGAAGTTTCTACCCTGGTTTAGGACAACGCGGTGGAATCGAACCGGCACATTAACGTCCCGCTATACTGTCTCCATGCAGTCTGTAACCATTGTCGCCACAGTCCTCAACGAAGTCGGAGACATTGAGCGGTTGGTGACGAGTCTGCTGGCGCAGGAGCCTCCCGCAAACGAAGTGATCGTCGTTGACGGGGGTTCCACCGACGGAACATGGGAGCGGCTTGTCGCATTGCAGGCGAGGGATGAGCGGCTGGCGCCTATTCGCGATGAGAGCTGCAACCTTAAAAACTCTCCGGGGCCCATTGCGCGAGGCCGGAATGTCGCCATCAGGGCGGCAAAATCGGATGTGATTGCGTGCGCCGACGCTGGATGCCGGTATGCTCCTGACTGGCTTGGAAATCTGGTCGCCCCGCTGCTGAGCGGCAAAGCTGAGTACGCTCTGGGCGGTTCGTGCGTCGACGCGGAAATTTGTACTGTGTGGGATGTGGCGGCCGCGCCGTTCTTCGGAATCCGGCTTGCTGCTGACGCGCCGATCAAATCGTGCACAGCGCGGTCCATGGCATTCACCAGAAGCTTTTGGGAAAAGATCGGCGGATTTCCCGAACACGTGCTCTTAGGCGAAGACACCTTGTTTGATCTTGAGGCGCGGAAACAGACGACGCCCGCATTTATTTCCAAAGCGAAAGCGCTCTATGCTCCGCAGTTCACGTTGCAAACTGCGATTGAGAAGATGGGACGATACGCTGCCTGCGACGGTCAGGCGCGAGTGCGCTGGTCGCGCTTGGTCCGCAATGCCGAGCGATGCATTGTTGAGCTAGCAGCGTTGGCTCTACTGCCATGGAGCGTTATTCCTTTGTTGGCCGTTCTGGTATTTGAGCTGTGGGTTGCGTTTCGTTTCGATTGGAAAGACCTGGTCCGATATGGGTTGGGAGCTATTACGGCGCGATTTATTTTTTCCCTAGCATTGCCCTGGATCGTGACCACGAATCACATTCGCGGGCTGTTCTCAACCAAGCCCCTGATCAATCCGCAAAACGAGATAGCTACCGTGGAAAAAGGCAGCACACGGATCTGATTCGCGGTGATCTTGCAGCGGCTACTTTCGCCCTTCGCGTTTTTGCGCGATGGCAAGCCCGCGGGGTGTGGGCAGCAGCACCACTGAGATAAGCCCTTCGGCTTCGAGTCGAAGCGCCGATTCCCTGACGATGCCAGGATGTGAACTTGCGTCGTGCATCAGAATCAGACCCGTCGAGCTGATTTTGGGCAGGTATTGGCGTACTTCCTGCTCGCGCACTTCAAGATCACTATCGCTAAAGAACAGGTCGATCTGGCCGGAGGTTTCCAAGTCGAGGCTTGAAACATTGCGCAGGTCGATCCAATCACCCAGGCCGGATGCGGCAATCTTTTCCTGAGCTTTGGCAAAGACTACCGGGTCGAGTTCGCAACTCACAATGCGCCCGAATCCATTTTCGCGCAAACCCTCCGCCATCCACACTGTGCTGACACCGAGGAACGCCCCGGTCTCAACGATCAGGTTAGGCTTGAGCGTGGTAACCAGCGTGCGAAGGAATTCCAGAACCTCCGCTTCCGCAGTCATCGAGTCGTACATGTGCCAACGGCTTGGATTGGGGCATTCCAGAGTGGCACGGTGGTATTCGGGCAGCAGAGCACCCTTGGCACGTTCTGCCTGCAGCATGATCTTGTGTTCCTGCTTCAATTTCTTGCCAAAAATACCCATGATGCAACCCCGTGACAACTTCGGATGAGAGCTTTTCAGCAATTATAGTTTGGCCGTGCGTAGACCGCCGGTGCAGCTATTCTTTGACCACTGTTCACTGTCTCTGTGGAACCAGGTAGTAGTAGATTGCGAAGTAGTGCGCGATGCTGCCGGCAAGAACGAACATGTGCCAGGCGGCGTGGAAGTAGCGAATGCGATCGAAGGCGAAGAACACGATTCCCAGCGTGTAAGCCAATCCACCCGCTCCAAGCCACGCCAGGCAATGCCAGCCGACCGCTCCCACCAACGGTCTGGCCACGAAGACAATGAGCCAGCCCTGAAAGAGGTAGACCAACGCGGACAATACCGCCGGCCAACCGCGTCGAAAGCGATCAATAGCTATGCTCTTTGAAACCACGCCTGCGGTCGCCAGGCCCCACTCAATGCCAAACACCGTCCAGCCAAGCGAGCCGCGCAATGCAATCAGCGTAAAAGGCGTGTAGGTGCCGGCGATGAGCAGATAGATGGACGAGTGATCGAGAATTTGGAAGACGTGGCGTGCCCTTGTTCGCGCCAGCGAGTGGTAGAGCGTGGAGCAGAGATAAACCAGGATCAGCGTACCGGCAAATACGGAGCAGGCCGTAATCTGCAGCGCCGAACCGCGCGTCGAAGCGACGATGAGGAACGCCGCTCCGACAACAGCAAGCGCTGCGCCAACACCGTGCGTAATGGCGTTGGCAAGAATGTCGCCTAAATATTCGCGCTCAGGCACGCCTCGATCATAGTCCCGGCGCCAGCGCTCCCTTTGTGAGCCGCCGACCATAAAGTCCGACCTGAAGCCGTCCCCTTTGTGCCAACGAGCAGAAATCTTCTCCGAAATAGTTCTTGACATTCAGTGCTCTATTTTATAGAGTTCTCTACGTAGCGGCATTCGGAGATCTTTCCGAAGACGCCCAATGGAGGAAGAAATGCCTGAAAACGCGAATGAAATGGAACTCAAGGACAGACTCAAACTGATTGAAAATATGCTGGCAGCAGGTAGGCGCAAAACTGAGAACTGGGGATGGACGTTTGTCCTGTGGGGCGTGGCCTACTACGTGGCCATCATCTGGTCGGCCCGGGGAAATTCCGGCGTGGCATGGTCCGTGACTATGGTTGCTGCAGGACTGCTCACGGCCGCAATCGCGGCGCGCAGAAAAAGCCACGAACCGGATACCACTATTGGCCGGGCGATCGCTTCTATCTGGATTTCTCTTGGCATTTCAATGTACCTGCTCTTCATGGCGATGGGCTTTACCCACAGAATCGAAGTCCACGTTTGGGTGGCCATCATCGGAACCATGCTCGGAATGGCCAACGCTACTTCCGGAATGATCCTCAAATGGAAGGTCCAGCTTGCATGCGCCATGGTGTGGTGGGCTGCGGCCATTGCCGCCTGCTTTGGCGACGCGAATCAGAGTACGATCGTGCTTCTGATCGCTATCTTCTTCTGCCAGATTGTCTTTGGGATTTACGCCATGATTCGAGGATCGAAGCGGCAGCGCGAGGCCGTCCATGCCTGACCTGCCGGAGTTGAATCCAGTGGTGCATGGCAAGCTTCGACTGGCGCTGCTCTCGCTGCTGGCAGGCGTAGAGCAGGCCGACTTTACCTGGCTGCGCGACAAAACCGGCTCGACCGACGGCAACCTGGGCGCACAGTTGTTGAAGCTGGAAGAAGCGGGGTACGTCGCGGTCGAAAAAAAATTTGTGCAGCGCAAACCGCAGTCAATTTACCGCATGACTGAGCCGGGTCGCGCAGCGCTGGGCGAATACGTGCAGGCTCTCAGGCAATTGCTAGGCGGCGCTATCTAGCGCGGTTCAGCGACACTTGCCGGAGCAGCTTCAAGGCTGGCGCGCACGCGCTGCATGATACCCAAGTAATACGCCAGGTTGTGAATGGAATTCAGCGTGGCCGAAAGTCCTTCGCCAGCCTGCATCAGATGGCGAAGATAAGCGCGCGAGTAGCGGCGGCACACCGGACAATTGCAATTCGGGTCAGGCGCATTCTGATCCTCTGCATACTGTTTGTTCTTGATATTGATGCGCCCTTCGCTGGTAAACAGCAGCGCATGGCGCGCCGCGCGTGTAGGCAGCACGCAGTCCATCATGTCCACGCCCATGCGCGCGTACTGCTCAATCTCATCCGGATAACCTACACCCATCACGTAGCGCGGCTTGTCTTTGGGCAGCAGCGGTAGAACTTCAGCAATCATTTCAAGCGTGAGTTCGCGCGGCTCGCCTACGCTGAGGCCGCCAATTGCGTAGCCATCAAAATCCATCTCCACAAGCCGTTCGGCGCACTCGCGGCGCAGATCGGTATACATGCCTCCCTGCACAATGCCGAACAAACTTTGCGCGCGGCCCGGGAATTCGTTGCGCCACGGAACCTCATCGCGATGTGCGCGGTGGTGGTCGAGCGACCTGCGCGCCCACGCCAAGGTGAGGCGAAGGCTCTCTTCAGCGCGGCTGCGCTCGGCTGGATACTCCGTGCACTCATCAAAGGCCATCGCAATATCTGCGCCCAGCGCGATCTGCACGTCGATGGAGTGTTCAGGCGTGAAGAAGTGACTACTGCCGTCGAGATGCGAGCGGAAGCGAACGCCGTCATCCGTGACCTTGCGCAGTTCACTAAGTGAAAACACCTGAAAGCCGCCGGAGTCAGTAAGCATTGCGTGCGGCCAGCTGATGAATTGGTGCAACCCGCCAAGGCGGCGAATAATTTCGTGGCCGGGCCTCAGATAGAGATGGTAGGTATTGCCTAGAATGATCTGAGCGCCCAGAGACTCGAGCGCGTCCTGGGGAACGGATTTTACAGTTCCCTGCGTGCCCACGGGCATGAATACCGGCGATTCAACAGTCTTATGCGGCAGCGCAATTCGCCCGCGTCTTCCGCCCGCCTGAGACTCCGCGATAATTTCAAAACGAGCGCTCACCAGTTGATTCTATCGGCTAGCCCGCCGCTATTTACCTGCGCCAAGCCGCACCAAAAATCCGAAGCGAGCAACTCGTGGCTGGCCGAGAGTTGTGCTGGGCGTTTTGGACACTTCAATTGCGCGGTCAAATAAGTTTTCTCCGGCAGCGAATAGTTCAACCCGCTTGCCCAGATCGTGCGCTCCGTACACATCGAGCTGAAAGAAACCGTGCAGCAAAAACGCGTTAGCGTCATCGTCAAACTGGCGGCCACTTAAGCGGCTCTGCAGGCTCAACAACCCCAGCTTGGGCTGCGAGGCGCGCAGATTGAGGGTGGCCATGTTGTGCGCGACCTCAGGAATCCAGTTGCCCAGATCGAGCGACCCGCGCGAAACCGTAGCGTTTGCGTACTGGTAACCGCCATCGGCGTGCAGCCACGACCGCAGTGCCGTTTCGAAATCTATTGCTACGCCGCGGCTTTCAATCTGGCCAAGGTTCTCGCGCAGCAACAGAATCGGCGACGAATTTGGATTGGTGGTGACCGCGACAATGGGCCGGTTGACCTGCGTTAGAAAATAGCTGGCGCGCACCGTGCCCCAACTCCACTGCGTCGCTACGCCGGTCTCCCAGCCAGTAGCACGCTCGCTAAGCAGGCTGCCGTTCGGCTTGGTGAGTTTGCTGCCTACCTGCGTTGAGCGGTACAGTTCGCTCGGCGTGGGCGCGCGAAATGCGCGAAAGCCCGAGGACGAAATTGCCCAGTGCTCTGAGATTTTCCTTGAGACGCCAAGCCGCGGATCGAAAATGCGTTCGTCAATCTGCGGCGGCTGCGTTGAGTTGGGTATCCATGTTGTTCCGTTCCAATTCACCTGGTGCCCGTCGTAGTTTTGGAACCAGTCCATGCGGCCCGACGCGGTTACAGTCCAGGCGTTATGCACCCACAATGCTTCAGCCCATGCTGCCGAGTCCCGCTGGTGATCGTGCAGATTGGTAAGCGCTGCGGTCGCGCCGAATGTCTGCTCGCGGTCCCAGATGCGCAAATCGTGCACCTCTGCACCGCCAATCACGAAGAATCCCGCTCCGAGCGGCTGGTTCCAGTGCACGGCTGCGCCCAGTTCGTTGTCGGGAACAAAAGTAAAACGAGTCGGTGTTTCGCCGCATCGGAATGTGCATTGCGGATTCGCCGCATTGGGCGTGTTGGTTACGTTTGAGAACGTCTGCCGATATCGCTCATCTGAACCGTAGACGCGCGCAGTCAGCGATCCCGAGTGCGGCCCTTGCCAATCGCCTCCTGCAGCATAGCGCACCAGGCGCGTCGCATTGATCTGGTAGGGCGTACCGTTATGGCGTGACTCGTTGAATCCGCTGGCGCGCAGAAACAGGCGAAGCGGCCCTTGATCGTGTTCGCCCAACAGCAGCGCATTCTGGCTGTGCACTTTGCTTGCCATGTCAATGGGGCCACTCTGCGCGGGCGCCTGCTGAACGTAACCGTTTGTGCCGATCATGCCCGCGGCGCCCAACACTCCCCACGGCCCGAACTTGTCTTGCGCCAGCGCGTTCGTGTCGTAGGTTCCCTCGCCGCCGTAAAGGGACCGAAGCTCTCCGCCTGCTGCTGTCGGGCGCACGGGAATCACGTTGACCACGCCGCCGATGGCACTGGAGCCATACAGATCACTCGCGCCGCCGCGAACAAGTTCCACGCTTTCAATTGCGAGTTCCGGCTGCTCCTGCCAGTGAATCCAGCCGCCAACCGGATCGTTGAGCGGCACATCGTCTTGCGTAAGCAACGTGCGGCTTGCAGAGGTGGAACCCAGCCCGCGCAGGCTGATGCCCTGCGACGTTGGATTGGCCACCAGCGAACTGGAGCGCCGAAAAAGTTCGAGTCCTGGAATCTGGCGAATCTTGCCATCGAGCGTAACTGTGGCAGCGGAGTTGAGAGTCTGCTGTGTCAGCAATCGCGTGGTGACCGGGCTCTCCAGCGCTCCCAGCGGCGTGCGGTAGGCGGTAACGGTAACAGTGGTCACAGGAGCTGGCGCTGTTGCAGGCAGCGCCGATGGCGGATTTCCCGCAGGCGAAGCGGAACCTGCAGCCTGGCCGCTAAGGCTCGTTGCCACCAACAGCATCGGTGCCAGCGCCAGCACGCCAGTGCTCACTTCGAATTTGAACCACTGCTTCAGTGTCATTGTCGGGGACGGGGAAAAGGCTCTCAAGTAATTGTGACACGGTACGCGCCGAACGTGGGTCCGTTACACCAGGCGCGATCTCGTTAAGCGGGACGAGAACGAAGGCGCGCGCGGCCAAACGGGGATGAGGAATTTCCAGCGTGGCTCCGCCCACAACGAAATCGCCGTAGAGAAGAATGTCCAGATCGAGCGTGCGCGGGCCGTTCTGCATATTAAGGACACGATTTCTGCCGAAGTCCTTTTCGATAAGGAGTAAGGCGCCTAGCAATTCAAATGGCGTTAGATCGGTTTCGAGTGCGGCCACTGCATTAAAGAAGCGTGGCTGATCGTCAAAACCCACGGGAGCAGTGGAGTAAAGCGAAGAACGGGCACTTACACGGCCCAATTCTTCAAGCCGTGAAGCTGCCGCCGCCAGAGTGGCATCTGGCGGACCGGCGCTGCTGGGCAAATTCGCGCCCATTCCGATGTAGGCGGTGCGCACCTGTTCAGGTTAACGCGGTTCGCGCCGGCCGCGCTGTGCACAACCGCTAGTCCTCACGCAATGCCTGCATGGGCTCAATGGTTGCGGCTCTTCGCGCCGGCAGCAGGCCCGCGGTTATGCCAATGATCGAGAGCAGGAAAACGACAGCAACATATGTCCACGCATCCAGCGGACGCACATCGTAAAGGAAGCTCGTCACCATGCGTCCTGCAGCAGCGGAAAGGGCGACGCCCGCGCAGAGGCCGGTTGCGACCAGCATGCCGCATTGGCGCAGAACCAATCCCGCTACGGATTGACGCGTTGCTCCCAGCGCCATACGCACGCCGATCTCGTGGCGGCGGTAGCTTACGAGCTGCGACAAGATTCCGTACAAGCCGGCAATCACCATCATGACGGCGAGACCCGCAAAGCTACCGACAAGATACAAACCGAGACGCTGATTGAAAGTGTTCTTCTCGACCACTTCCTGCATGGTCTGAAAATTGTCGAGCGCAAATCCAGGCGCATCTTTGCGAAATACGGAACGGACTTCAGCCATAACTGGAATATAGCCGCGCGTCTTCACCACAAAATTAACTGCGGTAGCTAAAAGCGCCTGGTAGAACAGCGATGTGGTGGGAATCTGCTGCTGCGGCAGCATCACGAGTGGCTGCACCTGTGCGCCAACATTCGTATCCACCTGGTCTGCCAGCACACCCACAATCGCGTAGGGTTTGATCATGCCCGTGTCTTTGCCACCGAGGTTGATCTGCTTGCCGAGCGGGTCCTGCTTTGCGAAATATTGCTTGACGAATGCCTCGTTCACAACCGTAACAAATGGAGTTGATAGCACATCGCCATCATCGATCATGCGGCCGCGTACCAGCGGTGTACCCATAGTGCGCGCGTATTCGCCGCTAACAGCGCTCACCCTCGCCCGGTTGGGATTAGGTGTCTGATGCGGTTGTCCCACGACATCGAACGAACTCCTGAGATCCATACCGGAGAGTGGCGGACTGGTCGCCATGGCCGCGCTTTCAACTCCCGGCAAATGGCGAATGCGATCGAGCACGGGCTGGTAGATAAGTATCGCCATCGAGCTCTTTGCATGTTCGGTATCTTCTGAGACAGCCAGGTTTGAAAAGCCGGCAGCGTCGGCAGGCATGGCGGCAAACGTTGTCAGGTGTTCCGCATTGAAACCCATATTCGACTTTTCAAGATTCCAAAGCGTGTGAAACAGAAGACCCGTTCCCACCAGCAACACGGTCGAAAGCGCGACCTCACCGGCAGTCAGCAACGCGGTCAGCTTTCCGCTCACCGAGCGCGCACCAATGCCGCGCGAGGCCGATTGCAGCGCCGCCTGGGGATTGGAACGCGCCACCAGCACGGCTGGCAGAAGCGAAGAAATCGCCGTGGTAGCAATTGCAATCGCTGCCAGCACCAACACCACCGACCAGTGAATCGCAATCGAGTCGGCGCTGGGAATAGTTCCCGCAGGCAGCTTCTTTACCGCGACCATGGCGAGTTCGGCGAACACAACGCCCGCCCCGCACCCAAGCAGGCTCAGCGTGAGCCCTTCGCAAAGTACCTGCCTGAAGAGGCGTGAACGACCGGCACCGAGCGCGGAACGAACAGCAAATTCCTGCCGACGGCCAAGGCAGCGGGCGATCAGCAGGTTCGACACGTTGGCGCAGGCAATCAACAGCACCAGGCCAAGCGCCGCAAACAGCCCATAAAGTACCGGGCGCACCGGACCGGTGAGCACCTGCTGATACGGAATGGCCTGAAACGCGACCGCGTCGTGATGGCCATCTTTTGGAATGTGCGCGGCAATGGCATTGAGTTCCTGCTGGGCTTGCGCCAGATTCGCGTCGGGGTTCAGCTTACCCACAATGTTGAAGAAGCTGTAACCTCGATCCTTTAGCATTTCAGCCGTGGGCTGCAGCGGCAACCAAACGCCGCTGCCAAGATCGGGCCCGATGGAATCAGGAAAGTGAAAACTCCTCGGCATCACGCCGACAATAGTGTGCGGCTTGCCTGAAATGTTGACCACCTGCCCTACGATCGCTGGGTTGGCGTGGAAACTCCCGCGCCAGGCTCCTTCTGACAGCATCACCACCGGCGGTCCGTTCGGCTCGCCTTCAGCGTCGGTAAAGGTGCGTCCCAGCAGTGGCTGCCCACCCAGCAATGCAAATAAATTTGTCGTCACGCGCGGCGCAACCACGCTTTGCGACCCGTCAGGTGCTTCCAGCACGGCTATGTCTTCGGAGTATCCGGCCGAGCCCGCCAGCAGTTTTGCCTGCGTGTGCACATCCCGATAATTCAGCCACGACGTCGATCCAAAGCTGGGCTTATCACTCGGCGGCCCGATGTAGATCAAGCGGTTCGCGTCCGCATAGGGCAAGGGACGCAACAACACACTTTCAATCACCGTGAAAATGGCCGTATTGGCTCCGATGCCGAGCGCGAGAATAAGCACGGCAAGAAGCGAGAGCCCGGGAGACTTGCGAAGTTGGCGCAGCGCGAAACGGAGATCCGATAACAAAGTCGGCATAAAAGCCTCCGGTGGCAATGGTGAATGCTTATCACTCTTCTGAACGGCAACAAGCAGCATTGCCCGCGAACACGGATGCTGTGATGCAAGTGTAAAGAAGTGCTACGGAGTAAGTACGCACACAATTCAAAGGAAGTTCAGTGATCGGCGCAATCCGTTTTCGTGCGCGCCGTCGCGGATGGCTTTCTGCAAATTCTGGTAGCATCCTTGTTTGGAGAAACTTCAGGTCGGAGAGTCTATCGGATGGACGCATTAAATGGTGCAGGGCTTGGCGCCCGCCGCAACGAAGATATCGCGCTCGATTTGTTCAAGTACGTCGCCGCCACCGCGGGTGTAGGCAAGGCCGGTACACCCTCGACCGGGTTTGTGGGGTCGGCCGCGCCCAAGCCAGATGAGCACGTGACCCAGTTGCTTGAGCTTTATGGCCGCTGCCTGCGGGCCGTGGAAGGCAAACAGGGGTAGCAAGATCGCGAGCCTACCTACTTTACGAGTAGCAGTTGCGGGCGCAGGCGCGTTCGGACGCAATCACCTGCGCGTGTACCGCGAGCTGGAGTCTGCAGGGCTTGGCGTTGCCCTGGTGGCAGCTGTTGAACCTGATGAGGAACGGGCCGCCGACGCCGCCGCCAAATACAGCATTCCTGTCTTCCCAAGCGTCGAAAATCTACTTGCCTCCGATCTGAAGCTGGATGCGGCTTCTGTGGCGGTACCCACTGTGCATCATTGTGCTGTCGCGTCGGAGTTGCTCGCCGCCGGGCTCGACCTGCTGATTGAAAAGCCGCTGGCCGCAAGTCTGAGCGACGCTGACGACTTGATTGCGCTGGCCGAAACACACCATCGAATCATTCAGCCGGGCCACCTTGAGCGCTTCAACCCTGCCGTTGTGGCCGTGGAACCGAAGCTGCGCCGCCCCATGTTTTTTGAGTCGCATCGGTTGAGTTTATTTACACCGCGCGCGCTCGACGTGGATGTCGTTCTTGACCTGATGATTCACGATCTCGACATCGTGCTCACATTTGCCCGCTCGCCGGTGCGCGAAGTACGCGCGGTTGGTCTGCCGATTGTTTCTCCAAAGGTAGACATCGCCAATGTGCGGGTTGAGTTTGAATCGGGCTGCGTCGCCAACTTTACCGCGTCTCGCGTTTCTACTGAGACGGTGCGCAAGCTGCGCTTCTTTGAGCCGCGGCAGTATGTGTCCATCGACTACGCACGGCGCGATCTGCTCGTTATCGGCATCGACGCCAGCATCCCGCCTGAAATTGCCGCAGCCATTGCCGCACACAAACTGGATGCTGCTGCTCTTGCCAAGCTCGCTGCTGCAGCAACTGCCGCCGGTGGTCCCGCGCCGGGATTGAGCTTTAAGAAACCCGAGGTCGCAAGCGGTGAACCACTGCGCCTCGAGCTCGAATCATTTCTTGATGCGGTGCGTAACCGCCGCGAGCCACGTGTGACTGCCCGCCAGGGCCGCAATGCGCTGGCGCTGGCGCTCGAAATACAAGCGACCATGGCAGATCATGCTAAGCGCGCTGGGTTGAACGATTTCTTCAAAACGAGCCTTTAGCTGCTCTTAAGCAATCTCCATCACCCGATTCAAGAAACCCACAATGTACTTCCAAACCAGGTAGTAGCCTGCAAGCACCGCCAGAAATGCGCAGCCGAGTAGTGCATAGGGAATATGCAGCGCCTGGAACCACAGAATGCCATCATTGTGAATCTGCAGAACGCCCAAGGAACTGGCCACCAGCGCACCAATTGGAGCTCCCAGAAACGGAAGAATCGCGCCGTGTACGCCTATCGGAAGATGCGTACGATTGTGAGTCGCCAGATAGAGCATGTTCCACAGGCCAAACAGGAACGGCACCACCGCCATTGGAAAAATGATGAAGCGTTCGATTGGAACCTGAATGCCGATCACCAGTCGCAGCACGATGAAACCGGTGAGTATGAGCGGCAGCACAAGCGTGGGCATAAAAATGCCCGCCAGGTAAGCGCGAAGGTGAGGATGAATTTTCATGACTTGCTCCTTTCTGAGCAGGCGTTGCAGCGCGGTTACAGGTAATAAAGAAGCAGTGGAATCGTCGCGGGAAAACTCGCACCCATCACAGCCAGACCGGCCAGCAGCGCTACATCAACCCAGACCCAGCGTGACGGTTCCGCCGCCGATTCTGTCGCAGAATCCAGCCGCTGCAATACCTGCGGCCACAGGTCGCGTGCCGGTTCTGCATCCTCCACAACAGGCGGCACCGCCTGCTTGAGCAGTTGTTTCATGCGGTCCTCATCGTGTGCATTCATGGCGTAATTCCCTGCCTTTCAAGATCCTTCCTGAGCAAGCGCAGCGCGCGAAACACGCGAAGTTTTACCGCTGTAACCGAGATGCCCAGCGCCTCAGCTACTTCTTTGTGGGACTGCTCTTCAATAACCGCCAACACGGCCGCAGCGCGCAGCTTACGTGGTAGCCGAGCAAAGGCCTGCGCCGTCTTCTGGCGAATCTCCGCTGCAACTGCCGGATTAGCCTCGGTTCCCGTGGGCAGCGAAGTCAGCACTTCGTCGTTCAGTTCGGTTTCCGGTCGCTGAGCGCGCAGCCAGTCCAACGCCACACGGGTAGCGATTCGACGGGCCCACGGTGCAAACTCCCTGGCCGCATCAAAGCGGGCGCGAGCCCTGTAAATGCGCCAGAAGGTCTCAACAACAAGCTCTTCCGCCACGGTCGGGTTGCGCACGATGCGCAATGTCCAACCAAATACGGCGCGTTGATGATGCCGGAAGAGTAACTCGAATGCGTCCACATCGCCTTGCCGGAAGAGATCACAAGCAGCATCAAGATCGGGAACCTTGATATCTGGAATCTTGATGAACGCTTGTGAACTGTCGCCCATCCGATTGACCTTTCTACTTGCCCTTACGCCGGTGAACCCATCAAGGTTACATCCCCCGAAGCATCCAGGTGCCTTGACCCTTATGAAGAGCCCAGATAACAAGCAAGAATAGGTCTGCAAATCCCGCAAGGAAACTCATTTTGTAATGGAATGCCCGCTTGACAGTGCTTTGACACGGCCCTTAAAGTCGGGTTCGACGGCCGCTGCATTTTTCAGGAAGTTGAGCTTGCATTGCGAGCGTAGCCGGATCGAGAGGGAGACAATGAAAAGGTTTGGATTGAGATTGGCTGCGACGGGGTTGGTCTGTTGTGCAGCCGCATGGAATGCAGGGGCGCAGGGTGCACAGAAACCCGCGTACCTTGACCCCAGCCTGCCAGCGGAACAGCGCGCTGCAGATCTGGTAAAACGCATGACGCTTGAAGAGAAGGCCAGCCAGCTTGTCAATCAGGCGCGTGCCATTCCGCGGCTGAATGTACCGTCGTACGACTGGTGGAGTGAGTCGCTGCATGGCGTGGCAACGAACGGGACCACCGAGTTCCCTGAGCCCGTGGGCCTGGCATCTACCTTTGACCCCGCCTCGATTCATAAAATGGGCGTCGCCATCAGCACTGAAGGACGCATCAAGTATGCGCAGGCCGTTCGGGCCAACGGCGGATACAGCAATATTTTTGAAGGCCTCGATTTCTGGGCTCCGAACATCAACATCTTTCGTGATCCGCGTTGGGGCCGTGGACAGGAAACCTACGGTGAGGATCCGTTTCTGACTGCGCGCATGGGCGTGGCCTTTGTAAAAGGCATGCAGGGTGACGATCCGAAATACTTCCGCGTCATTTCCACGCCGAAGCACTATGCCGTGCACAGCGGACCCGAGTCCACGCGGCATACCGTCGACGTTAAAGTCAGCAAGCACGACGAGCTCGACACCTACCTTCCCGCATTTCGCGCGGCCGTCATTGAAGGCAAAGCGGATTCGGTGATGTGCGCCTACAACAGCATCAATGGCGAGCCCGCGTGCGCCAGCGAGTTTCTGCTGGTGGATCAACTGCGCCAGAAATGGGGCTTCAACGGCTATGTGGTCTCTGACTGCGGAGCCGTACGCGACATTGCCAACGGCCACAAGTTCAGGCCCACACAGGCCGAGGCTTCAGCCATCAGCCTGCAGCGCGGCATGGACAATGAGTGCATCGACTTCCGTGCGAAGGTAAACGACGATCACGACTATCGTCCGTATATCGACGCGGTACAGCAGGGACACTTGAAAGAGAGCGAGATCGATACCGCGCTGGTGCGGCTGTTTACGGCGCGCGTTAAGCTCGGCATGTTCGATCCGCCGGAGTTGGTTCCCTATACCAAAATCGATGAGAAACTGCTCGATAGCTCAGAACATCGCGCGCTGGCTCTCAAGCTCGGCAACGAAGCCATGGTCCTGTTAAAGAACGATGGCGTGTTGCCTATCAAAAATTCAGGAACCAAGATCGCCGTCGTTGGCCCGCTTGCAAATCAGACCCGCGATTTGCTCGGCAACTA
>Ga0265338_10003988_pt1 | contig 20296 bp, 15 predicted proteins | sample 42126metaG_FD_193579 | JGI IMG/M metagenome (GOLD analysis project Ga0265338, IMG submission 193579) | Rhizosphere microbial communities from Carex aquatilis grown in University of Washington, Seatle, WA, United States - 4-21-26 metaG | ecosystem: Host-associated > Plants > Roots > Rhizosphere...
CTTACCATTGGCCTTCCCTTGCGCAACAAGCCAGGTCTGGATTGGCTCTTGCAGCAGCAATACAATCCAAACAGCGTTTATTATCATCTTTGGATGACACCCGACCAATTCACGACGAGCTTTGGCCCGACCGTTCAGGATTACCAAACCGTCAGCAATTTCGCCGTCGCCAACGCCCTCACCATCGTCGGCTCAACTCCCACCCGCCAATTGCTCACCGTCCAAGGCAAAGTCTCCGACATTGAGCGCGCCTTCAACATTCACCTCCTCACCTACCAGCACCCCACCGAAGCGCGCCAGTTCTTCGCTGCGGATGTCGACCCGACTGTTAGCAGGGCGGTCCCTGTTTTGGACGTCATGGGATTAAGCGACTATCCGGAAGTTCATCCAGTCCTGCGCCTCGTTCCGGATGGTGTTGTACCTGCGAACCAGGGTGGCTCGGGACCGTACGGGAATCTTATAGGCGCCGATTTCCGAAACGCATATGCGCCGAATGCCACCCAAACAGGCGCGGGCCAAATCGTCGGCTTACTGGAGTTTGACGGCTATTACGCAGCCGACATCACGAGCTACGAGACATTGGCGGGACTGCCGAGCGTGCCTCTACAAAACATCCTGTTGAATAGTTTCAGCGGGAGCCCGGGATCCGGCAACGATGAGGTTGCGCTTGACATTGACATGGCAGTCGCCATGGCGCCCGGCCTCTCCAAAATTGTTGTTTTCGAGACGACAAACACGCCTACGACGAACGTCCTTCAAGCGTTCGTCGGAGTCCTTGAGGTCATGGCCCAGAGCAATCAAATCAGCCAATTTACCTCCTCTTGGTCTGTCGGGGGCGTTAGCTCGAGTCCTAGCGGGGATTCGAAGCTGCAACAACTGGCTACCCAGGGACAATCGTTCTTCCAAGCGTCAGGCGACCTCGATGCCTACGTGAGCAGCGACTCGGACTATTGGCCTCAATTTAGTCCCTATTTGACGGCCGTAGGCGCAACCACGCTCACGATGACCAACTCTGGCGCGACCTATCTGTCCGAAACCGTCTGGAATTACCTCAATGAGGGTATCCCGTACGCATACGGAAGCGGTGGTGGCATAAGCACCAACTATGGGCTTCCGTGGTGGCAATCGGGTCTCGGAAATTCAACGAACCAAGGATCGGCCTCCCACCGAATGATCCCCGACGTTGCGATGGCGGGGGATTGGATTTGGATATACGCTTTCAACGGTGAATCGACCAATGTGAGCGGCACGAGCGCAGGCGCCCCTCTTTGGGCTGGATACACCGCGCTCGCCAACCAGTGGGCGCTTACTAATGGGTTGCCCACGGCAGGGTTTATTAATCCCGCCGTTTACCAACTTGGGGACGGGCAGACGTCTCAATTCTCCTACAATAGCTGCTTCCATGATACAACCAATGGCAACAACGAATGGAGTGGCAGCCCAACAAAGTTCAGCGCCGTTTCAGGCTACGATCTTTGCACCGGGTGGGGCACCCCGCGCACCAATGATCTTATGCGCTTCCTGACCATCAGCATTGCGAATCGATTCCTAACAACTCTCGGCAGTTTCGGGGGTACGCCGGGCGCATATCCTATGGGCGGCTTGGTGCTGCCGGGTTACAACGTCTTCGGCACAACATTCGGAGGATCTATAGATTACGGTTCCGTATTCACAATTGGCACGAATGGGACTGGTTATTCGACGCTCCACAGCTTTTCCGGCGCAACTGACGGCGGTTATCCAACGTGCGATTTGGTAGCTCAGGGCAATGCGCGCTACGGCACGGCTACTGTCGGCGGCAGCCACGGCGTCGGCACAGTTTTCGCCGTCGCCTCGGATGGTTCGTGGTTTTCAACGCTCCATTCTTTCGCCGGGACGGACGGAAGCTATCCTTATGCGGGACTTGCGGTATCCGGGGCAACCCTTTATGGGACGGCGTCTTATGGCGGAAGCTCGGGCGACGGCACTCTGTTTTCCCTCGGCACCAACGGGGCGAGCTTCTCAACGCTGCACACGTTCAGCGGAAACGACGGTACCGAGCCCTACGCCAGTCTGATAGTCTCCAGTAGCACGCTCTTTGGGACGGCCTTAGCCGGCGGACCCTACGGTGCTGGCACCGTCTTTTCAATCGGCACGTCTGGGGCCGCCTTTACGACCCTTCACAGTTTTAGCGGCAGTGACGGCGCGGAGCCGCGAGGTCGGCTCGTCCTGTCGGGCAGTAAATTGTACGGCACAACTTATGAAGGCGGGAGTTACGGGTACGGGATGGTGTTTTCGTTAAACACCGATGGCAGCGGCTTTACAAGCCTTTACAGCTTCGGCACATTTGCTCCATACGACGGTGAGTACCCGGAAACCGGCGTTGTGCTTTCCGGCGGCGTTCTTTACGGTACGACATATAGTGGCGGGTTCCTGAATGCCGGAACTGTTTATCGGGTCAATACCGACAGCAGCAACTTCGCTTGCCTCTATTGTTTCTCAGGAAATGCTGATGGAGGAAATCCCGCGGGCGGACTCGCCGCTTCGGCAAACGACCTTTACGGCACGACGGAGTTTGGCGGCACGAATGGTGGGTACGGAACTATCTTCGTCCTGCCCATGCGCTAAAAAGAGATTGCAGTTCGCCGTCGTCGCGGCGACTATGGTTATTACCGCGACGACGGGTTGGGTTTGGCGCAGTTGCAGCTCCCTTGAAATCACTCCTCACTATGAAACATCTTCCACTTCGGTCGCTTCTGGCCGCCTATTCGACTTTAACACTCCTAGCGGGCAGCTCAGGTGGTTTTGCCGGATCCGCGACTATATTCCATTCCTTTTGGTGTTTCACCAACGGCGCCAATCCACAAGCGCCGCTCGTCCTGGGCAGGGACGGCGCCTTTTATGGGACGACCATAGGCGGCGGAACGAATGGAGGTTACGGGACTGTGTTCCGGTTTTCTCCGCCCAACCAATTCGAAAGCCTTTACTCTTTTAGACACGACGGAGACGGACTCGGCCCGACATCGATTGTGCAGGCATTCGACGGCGATCTTTACGGCTGCATGCCGAAGAGCGGCCCATTAGCATACGGAGCGCTCTTTTGTATGACGACAGGCGGCATCTTCAGTCAGTTGTACTCATTTACTAACGGAGTCGACGGTTTCGGCCCCTCAACGCTTATATCAGGCGCCGATGGAGCCCTTTACGGGACGACGGAGTCAACTGTTTTTAGAGCAACCCTTGATGGCAACCTAACCGTGCTGGGTCGGATTTTGGGAGCCAGCGGCATTACTCAAGGAACAGACGAGACTCTGTACGTGGTCGTCAACACCGGAGGCGCGCACGGCAAGGGCGCCGTCTATAAAGTAAGTCGCCCTGGAGAAAACATTTTGCTCCATTCGTTTTCGGGCGGCGACGGCTCAATTCCCAATGGCCTGACAGTCGGTAATGGTGGGAGCCTATATGGAATTACGAGCGGCGGCGGCGCAGACAATTACGGCGTTATATTCAAACTAGACCCAAATGGAACCTTCAGCATTTTGCATTCATTTACGAATGGTATCGACGGGAGTATGAGTCAAACGCCGCTTACGCTAGGTTTCGATGGTGACCTTTACGGCACGGCAGGCTCGTTTTTTAAGCTGGCCCCCAACGGAGCATTCACTCCCATATCCGCCCCGGGATATTTGGCGCAGCTTACGCAGGGCAACGATGGCAAGTTTTACGGCGCACTGCCATGGGGTGGCTTTGCAATTCCTCTTGCCGCCCGCTCGACGGCTGCGAAACCCGAAGCGCATTCACTTCCAGATGTCGCCAGCGCAGGACCGGAAATCGAGACTCTCGGTTCCATCTTCAGGTTGGACCGAACTGGAAAGTTCACGAACTTATTTTCTTTTTCGGGAGTAAACGATGGCGGCGCGCCAAAGGCCCTTGTGAAAGCAAGCGACGGCGATCTTTATGGAATTACGGCCAACGGCGGAACAACAAGCTCAATTATCGGCGCTGTCTTCAAAGCATCGCCGGACGGCCTTTTTGACGTAATACATTCAATTATCGAAGGGGAAACGGGCGGGACTTTCACTATAAACGCCGGAGCCGACGGCCAACTTTACGGGACCGATTTGGCTACCAAGTTTTATGCTGGCAGCGGCAGCGTATTCACGGTCACGCTCGACGGACAGTTCAATTCCATCTATGCATTTCACCGTCCCGAAGAAGGCGACTTGCCCGTCGCCCCGGTCATTCAAGGCGACGACGGCTATCTTTACGGCTCTACGGTTGGAGGCGGTGTCTCCGGTTACGGCAATCTGTTCAAAGTGTCCACAAACGGCGCCTTTACTAACTTGTATTCGTTCACCGATGGCCTCGATGGCGCGGAGCCCGGCACGGCGCTCGTGCAGGGCGCGGATAGTTTCTTGTATGGAACGACGCCACTCGGCGGCGCGCACGATGACGGCACAGTCTTCAAGATCTCCACCAATGGCGATTTTACGCTGCTCTACACCTTCACCAACGGGCTGGACGGCGCCAATCCGAGCACAAGTCTCGCTCTCGCCGATGATGGCAATTTCTATGGCACAACTTACTACGGCGGGGCCAGCAATCGGGGAACAGTTTTCCGCATGACGCCTGATGGCGCGTTCACCACGTTGCATGTCTTCAAAGGCGCCGATGGCGCGAGCCCGCAAGGCACGGTCGTCACAGGTCCCGATGGCAACGTGTTCGGGGTCGCGCCCATCGGCGGCGCGCACGGTTTCGGCGCTATTTGGGTCGTCAACACGAATGGGCAATTCGCCACGCTCTATTCCTTCCCGGGCGGCAATGGCGGCGCCGGACCCAACGCCATCGCCGTTGGCAACGATGGCAAGCTTTACGGAACAACTTACTCCGGCGGCGCCGGTGGCAATGGGACCTTCTTCAAGCTCATTATCCCCTACGCCCCCGCCATGACCAAACAACCGCCAGCCAACATCAGCCAGGCCAGCGGAAGCGTCCTGACGCTGGGCGCGTTGGCCGAAGGCATGATTCCCCTGCGCTACCAATGGCAGTGCAATGGAACCAACCTGTCCAATAGCCGTTCCATCTCCGGCGCAACATCCAATGTGCTCACGATTAATCCGCTCACCTCTGACCTCGGTAGGGCGAGGCTCCTGCCGAGCCGCCCTGACTTCGGCGAAGCGGCAGCTTCGCCCTACCAAGGCGCTATCGCAGCGGCGCGCTCGGAGATCGCGCCTTACCAATTTCGCCTGATCGTTTCCAACCATTACGGCGCGACCACGTCCACTCCTTCCGCCGTCGTCATTTTCTCCGACACTAATCCGCCGACTGTCTCCATCTCCGTTCCCGCGCCGAACGGTCGCACTTACAACAATTTGATTTCGGGCGCCGCCACGGACAATTCGCGCGTCGCCGCCGTCAATTACTGGATCACCAATGTCAACAACGGCGCCGTCATCACCGCGTCAGGCCAGGCCGCCCTCGGCGCCAGCCTCACCAGCCCAACCTGGTCCGTCACCGGCGCAGCCCTCCCCGGAACCAACGACGTCGCGGTCCAAAGCGTCGATTTCTCCGGCAACGTTTCCAAACCCGCCCCGCGTCAGTTCTTCCTCGCCGTTCCGAGCCGCTTCAGCTTGACACATACTGGAAGCGGTTCCGTCACCGGAGCCGCCTCGGTTCCCGGCGGCGTCCCGCCCACCAACAACGCCCTGCTCAATATCGGGGAGGCCTACATCCTGGCCGCCAATGCCGCCACGAATTGGTCTTTCGTGAATTGGACAAGCGGCGACTCCGTCCTCGGCTCCAACGCCAGTCTCCGTTTCGTGATGGAAAGCGGTCTTGCGATCCAGGCGCATTTTGCCACCAACACCTTCGCCAAACTGGCCGGGGCCTACAACGGCCTGTTCTACCAATCCAACAACGTCACCGTCGCAACCGCCGGCATGCTGGAGAACCTCGTGCTCTCCAAAGCCGGCGTCTACAGCGCCAGACTCGAACTCGACGGCGACAGTTTCGGGGTCTCCGGCCAGTTCGATCCCTCAGGCCACGCCAGCAACAACATCAAGCGTTCCGCCGACGCTGGCAGCGACCTCATTCTGGACATGATGCTTAACGCCGCCACAAAACAAATCACCGGCGGCGTCTCCGGCACAAACGAGGCGCCGTGGACCTCCGACCTGCTGGCCAATCTTTCCAGCAACACGCCCGGCTCCGGCCAATACACGCTGCTTCTCCCGCCCAACCTGGCCAATTCCAATTCGCCGCCCGGCTACGGTTTTCTCCTCCTCACAAACCACCTCGGAAGCGTCACGATCACCGGGCAATTGGGCAACGGCGCCGCCCTATATAAAACTGCGCCTGTTGACATTTTCGGGCGGGCGCCCCTTTGCGCGAACGCGTCCACCTTTGGCAACAGCCTGTTGTTCGGCTGGATCAACCTTGCCGCCTATCCGCCCGCCGCCTCGCTCACCTGGATTCAGAGCCCCGGCACGTACTTCTACCGCGGCGGCTTCACCAACACCGTCACCGCGATGGGCTCCCGCTGGGCAAGCCCGCCTGAACCGATCAACTCCCAACGGCTGAACATGACTTTTTCCGGCGGCGGCCTGGGCTCAAATGTCGAATCCGTCGTGTTCTTCACCAACGGAAGCCTGCGCTACATCAGCGGCCCGGTGTGGACCAAGGCGTTGGGTTGCCAGATTGACCGGAAGAGCGGCTGGCTCAATATCTCGTTCACCAGCGGCCAGCCCTCGCAAGGGGCCTGGCTGCAGAACGCCGGGTTCGGCGGGGGATACTTCGTGCTGGGAACCAACTTCGGCGCCTTCACCCTCCGCAAACCGTAGCCCAAAAGCCCAGGCTGGCTCGGGGAGAGTCCCTAGAAGCCAAGTCATTTACATAAATCCCTCGGCGAGACGGCGGAAGTTCCGCTTCCCACGACGGATGCGGGCGAGACGCCCGCGCTCCCCGGACCGGGGAATTCTGAAACGGAATTCACTAACACCACACTAGCGGCATCGGGTCCAATCGCTTGACACAGGTCAAGCTTTCGAGGGCAATACAAAAATTAGATCGTTTTATAAGTGACCGCAGTTGACGGCTTTGGTAGAAGGGAAGCGTCATGCACGTAACCTTATCAGTCCCCGGAGTGATCCAGAGCGAGCCGACGGAGTTCTACGTGTACTTGGGGTGCATGTGCTTCGGGCTGCTGTTCACGATTCTGAGCGCGTTTTTTGGGCACCTGTTTGGCGGACACGACGCGCATGCCGATGTTGGGACGGGCGGCCATGCTGAGGCGGGCTTCGAGCACTCGGGCATGCCGGGCCTTTCTCCGTTCAGCCAGACGACGATTTGTTCGTTCATCACGGCGTTCGGCGGCTTTGGCCTGATCTTCACGCGAATCCGGGCCACGAGCAGCGTATGGGTCAATGTGCCGCTGTCGATTTTGGCGGGGTTGGTTGTGGCGGCGGGAGTTTTCTTTGTGTTTGAGGCGATTTTCAGCCGAATGCAGGCGTCCAGCGAAGGGCACATGTCGATGCTGCTGGGGCGGACGGCCACGGTGATCTCGCCCATCCCGGCTTCGGGCATGGGGGAAATCGCCTACGTGCAGGGAGGCAGCCGCTACACGGCGCCGGCGCGGGAGCAGGACGGCAAGGCGGTGGGCGCAGGGCAGACGGTGAAAATCATGCGCATCGCCGAATCGCAATTTTTCGTTTCTGTCATTTAACAGCCTGTCAACCGAAAGCAACGTATGCAAAACTCATTCCTCCTGGCGCAGCTCTCCGAATCCATACCGCATTGGGGCATCGTGGCCTTTGCGGTGGTGGCGGTGGTCATTGTGGTGTTTCTTTTCCTGGCGATCTGGGCCAGCCGCTACACGAAGGTGGGGCCCAACCAGGTGCTGGTGGTTTCCGGGCGCAAGCACCATTTTGTTGACTCTGACGGAACCATGCAGACGCGCGGTTTCAGGATCGTCAAGGGCGGCGGCACGTTCGTGCTGCCGGTGGTGGAGAAGGTGGACGTTCTTTCGCTGGAATTGTTGACAATCGACGTCCAGACGCCGGAAGTCTACACGAGCAAGGGCGTGCCGGTGCGGGTGGACGGCGTCGCGCAAATCAAGATTCGCGGCGACGACGTGTCGATTGGCACGGCGGCGGAGCAGGTGTTGAGCAAGACGATTGAAGACATCAAGAGCGTGGCGACGCAGACGTTGGAAGGGCATTTGCGAGCGATTCTGGGCACGATGACGGTTGAGGACATTTACCAGAACCGGGACGCATTTGCGTCGAAGGTGCAGGAAGTGGCGGCGGGCGACATGGCGAACATGGGCATGGGGATTGTGAGTTTCACAATTCGCGACATTCGCGATGGGCAGGGGTATTTGGACGCTTTGGGCAAGCCGCGCATTGCGCAGGTCAAGCGCGACGCGGTGATCGCGCAGGCCGAGGCCGACCGCGACGCGATGATCCGTTCGTCGCAGGCCACGCAGGCTGGGCAGGAAGCGAAATTTCTGGCGGACACGAAGATCGCCGAGGCGCAAAGGGATTATCAAGTGAATGTGGCGAGCTACCAGGCGTCGGTGAATCTGAAGAAGGCGGAGGCGGACCTGGCGTATGATTTGCAGAAGTTCAAGACGGGCCAGCTCGTGAAGGCTGAAGAGATCCAGGTCAGCATCATTGAGAAACAGAAGCAGATCGAATTGCAGCAGCAGGAAATCATGCGCAAGCAGCGCGAGTTGGAAGCCAACGTCCAAAAGCCGGCCGACGCCGAACGTTATCGCGTGGAAACGCTCGCCACCGCGACGAAGTTCCAATTGGAAACGGAGGCGGCGGGCGCGGCTTCGGCGGCGAAGGCCAAGGGGTTCGCGCAGGCGGACGTCGCGAAGGCGACCGGTCTTGCCGAAGCGGAAGCGAACAAGGCGCGCGGCTTGGCCGAGGCGGCGATCATCGAGGCGCAAGGTTCGGCGACCGCCGAGGCGATGAAGCTCAAGGCGGAGTCGTTCAAGCAGTACAACGAGGCGGCGGTCATCGAGATGATTGTGCGCATCCTGCCGGAAGTGGCGGGGAAGGTGAGCGAACCGCTCTCCAAGATGGAGCGCATGGTCATCATCAACAGCGGCAATGGGCCGGGCGGCGGCGCGAGCAAATTGACTGGCGACATCACGCAAATCATAAGCCAGTTGCCGCCCGTCATTGAGAGTTTGACTGGCATTAAATTCGAGAAGCTGCTCGAGCAGGTGCCGGCTTTAAAGAACGCGATGGGCAAGGGGCCGGCTGAGAAGAGCGCCCAGTAGGCGAAGGGCGCCGTGCGTTGCAGTTTGCGCTGGCGGACACCGTGCGCGGACCGTATTTTGAATGCGAACTATGAGCACAGCAGAAACCATTCAGAAGAAGGTCAGCATCTTGCCCCTGGAGAAGCAAGAGGACGTGTTGCGGTACGTCGAGGCGATTTCGGCGCCACGCAGACAAGCGGAAGGGAGCGCCGACGCTTATGAATGGCTGAAGGTTGCCGCCTCGATGAACCTGCAGGGCCCGCCAGACTGGTCTGAGAAATTCGAAGAATACCTCGAAGGAGGCGGAGTTGAACCTGGACGCTGAGATTTTCCTGGATTCAGCTTACTTGATTGCGCTTGCGCAGCCGACGGATTTATTTCATGAGAAGGCGACAGAGTTGGCCGAGACGATTCAGGCAAATCGCATAGGGGTGACGACTGTCGGCGCGGTCCTGCTGGAGGTGGCCAACTCGCTGTCTCGCCTTCGCTACCGGTCCGTCGCCGTGCAGTTGATCGACTCAATACAGCGGGCGCCCGGGATCAGGGTTTTTTCTTTGAGTGACGAGACCGTGCAGCAAGGCTGGAAGATGTTTCGTGAGAGAACGGACAAGGAATGGAGTTGGGTTGACTGCATTTCGTTTATTGTCATGCAGCACCGCGGACTCATGCAGGCTTTGACAACCGACGAGCATTTCGAGCAGGCCGGTTACGTGGCGCTGCTGCGTCATTAATTTATGCGATTATTTGAAGCCATTGTGGAGGCCAACCACCAGGCGCTGGCCGGCGATCCTAAAGCCGGCGTGCATGTGGGGGATTTTGCCGATGAACTGCCGTTGATCGCGCTGACGTGCATCGACCCGCGATTGAACCGCCTTTTTCCCGGGGCGCTCGCGCTGCCGGACGAGCATTTCATCTGGCTCCGCAACGCGGGGAACATCATTTTCTCGCCGACCAGTTACATGGTGCGTTCGCTGGCGCTGGCATGCGCGGTCAAGGGCGGCAAGGAAATCGCGATCATTGGCCACAGCGACTGCATGGTGCGGCACATCGGCCAGGCGGAATTGCTGCGGCGCTTCGCGTCGCTGGGGGTGACGGCGGACAAGTTGCCGCAGGATTTGGCGGAGTTTTTCGGGACGTTCACCAACGAGCGAGACAACGTGGAGCGGAGCGCGGGGTATGTGAGGCAGAGCCCGCTGATAGGGCCGAATACGCCGGTGCATGGGTTTATGATTGACACGACGACCGGCCGCCTCGAGTGGGTCGTCAACGGATATCAGATCGGAGCCGGCCTGACCGCACCGTCGCTGCAAATGCCTTCGCTGGGAGCGCCGGTTTCAGGCTACGACAAGCTGGGCAGCTTCACGATTGGCGACCTGAAATTCCCTGATCAGAAGATAGGCGAGGTGGCCTCGCACAATCTGGCGATCGGCGAAACGGTCAAAAAAATTGAGGAAGCGCTGCCCGTGGCGAAGCTTGCCCCGCCGCAAATTCCCACGCCGCCGCCGATTCCGGAAAAGACCGCCCCGCGGCACACGGGCTCGTGGTCGGCGCGCGTCAAACGTTGAACTGGATTCCCTGCGCCAGCGGCAATTCGCCCGAATAATTCACCGTGACGGTCTGGCGTCGCATATAATTTTTCCACGCGTCGCTGCCGCTTTCACGGCCGCCGCCGGTGTCCTTTTCGCCGCCGAAGGCGCCGCCGATTTCGGCGCCGCTGGTGCCGATATTGACGTTGGCGATGCCGCAATCGCTTCCGCGCGCGGACAGGAATTGCTCCGCTTCACGGAGGTCGTTTGTGAAGATCGCCGAACTGAGCCCCTGCGGCACGGCGTTGTGCCAGGCAATCGCGTCGTCGAGGCTTTCGTACGTCATCATGTAGAGAATCGGCGCGAACGTTTCCTCGCGGACGATTTGAAAATCCGGTTTCGCCCGCGCCAGGCACGGCGTGACGTACCTGCCGCCGGGGAACTTGGCGCCGGAAAGCGGCTCGCCGCCATAAAGCGCTTCTCCGCCTTCAGCGCGCAGGCGTTTCAGCGCAGCGGCCATGGCCTTGACGGCGGACGGAGTGATCAACGGCCCCATCAAAACATTTCTGTCAAGTGGATTGCCGATCGGGACTTGTTTGTAGGCGGCGATCAGGCGGCGGCTCAGTTCGGCTTCGATCGATTGATGCACAATCAGCCGTCGTGTGCTTGTGCAACGCTGCCCCGCCGTGCCGACGGCGCCGAATAAAATCGCGCGCGCCGCCAAATCGAGGTTCGCGGATGGCGCCACGATGATCGCGTTGTTTCCGCCCAATTCCAGAAGCAGCCGGCCGAGGCGCTGTTGCACGCGCTGGCCCACGTCGCGTCCCATCGCGGTGGAACCCGTGGCTGAAATCAGCGGGACGCGCGGGTCGGCGGCCATGCGCTGCCCGACGTCGGAGCGGTTGCCGATCGCGAGGCAAAAAATCGCGGGATCGACGGCGTTTGCGCGGCAAACGCGCTCGGCGATTTTCATGGTGGCGATGGCGCACAGCGGCGTTTGCTCGGACGGCTTCCATATCGAGGCATCGCCGCACACGGCCGCCAGGGCGCTGTTCCAGGCCCACACGGCGACAGGGAAGTTGAAGGCGGTGATGACGCCGACAACGCCGAGCGGATGCCACTGTTCCATCATGCGATGCTGCGGCCGCTCCGAGGCGATGGTCAGACCGTATAGTTGACGCGAGAGGCCGACGGCAAAATCGCAAATGTCGATCATCTCCTGCACTTCGCCTTCGCCCTCGGCCAGGATTTTGCCGGCCTCAAGGGTCACGAGGCGGCCGAGATCCGCCTTGGCGTGGCGCAGCGCTTCGCCGAGTTGGCGAATCACTTCGCCGCGCCTGGGCGCAGGAACGAGTTGCCATTTGGCGAATGCGGCGCGGGCGCGCTCGATGACGCGCTCGTAGTCCTTTGCGTTCGCCGTGCGAACGCGCGCGAGCGTCTTGCCGTCAATGGGCGATACGCTGTCGATGACCGGCCCGTTGCCGAACCATTCGCCGTCGAATGCGCCGGCGTTGACCGTTTTCAAATCGAGGCGCGTGAACAAGGCGCCAATCGAGGATTTCATCTTTGACATCTTAGCTCTCCTTCAAACGTTCCAACTCAATAGCGAACAGTTCATAGATAATTGACCGGTTTTCCGCGAATTCGCAGCGGACGGCTCCCGGCACGCGGCGAAAAATCACGCGATACCCTCTGACCCGAAGGCGCAAGAATCCCGTCAAATCACCCTGCAATGGTTTTATATCGCCACGTTCGGCAGGAAGCGCCTTCATGGCGCGAACGAGAGCCCGGCGCGGAGTGGGCGCAAGAGATCGAAGAAAGTCCAGGACCTGGGCCGAGTACTCAACCTTCGTCATCCAGATCCTTCGGCAGCGCAAAGTATTTGGTTCGTCCCGCCCGCGCATTGCGCAGCGCCCGCATCGCTTTTGGATTGGCCATGACTTCAAGCGTCTCGACAAGCGAATCCAACTGCTCTCGCGAGATGATATAGGCGACCCTTTCGTCATGCCGTGTGATCGCAACGACGCCGTTTTCCGCTTCCTTTAAGAGCTTCGGAAAACGGGCCTGGGCCCGCGACACACTATACGTAGATTTCATTCAAAAATACATAGCCGAATTAGCGACACTAGTAAAGCAGTCCGTTCATCGATTACAGGCGCCGCGCCTCGGACTCGATGATGTTCGCGGCGGCCTGAATGGTCTCTTCGTCGACGTCCAGGACGGGGCGCAGGCGGATGGAGCGTTCGCCGCAACGCAAGACGAGCAGGCCCAAATCGAAGGCGCCATTCCAAAAGCGGTCGCGCGCCTCGCGGTCCGGCAAATCAAACGCAAGCAGCAGGCCGCTGCCGCGCACCGCGGTCATGACCGGGTTCCTGCGCGCGATCTCCTGCAACGCATTCAAAAACTCAGCTCCTTTATCAGCCGCGTTTTCGATCAGGTGTTCCTCCTCGATGATTCTCAGGAGGAACTTCGAGCGGACAAAATCACAATAATTGCCGCCCCACGTGGAGCTGATGCGGCCGGGCAGGCGAAAGACGTTGTCCGCCACTTCGTCCAATCGCGGGCCGGCCATCACGCCGCATACCTGCGCCTTCTTCCCGAATACCAGCAGGTCCGGCAGGACGCCAAAATGCTCGCAGCGCCACTTCCGCCCCGTCACGCCCATGCCGCATTGCACTTCGTCAAATATAAGAAGAACGTCGCGCTCGTCGCAAATCCGCCGCAGCGTCCGCAGCCATTCCCCGCGGAAATGGTTGTCGCCGCCTTCGCCCTGGATGGGCTCGATGAGGATCGCCGCCACGTCGTGCGGGCGCTCGTCGAGATACCCAAGAATCTGCGCCTCGGACCGCTTCTCCTTCTCGATGACGTTCGCCTCGCGATCGCATTCCGGCAGCGAAAAGTCGACGAACGGGTTGAGAACACGGGGCCAGGGAAATTTTGCGAAAAGATCGGTCTTGCGCGGCTCGGTGTTTGTCAAGCTAAGCGTGTAGCCGCTGCGCCCGTGAAACGCCCCGATGAAATGGAGAATCTCCGTTCCGCGCTCGCCCCGCCCTGCCGCAAGGTTTTTGCGGACTTTCCAATCCATGGCGGCTTTGAGCGCGTTTTCGACCGCGAGCGCGCCGCCGTCGATGAAAAAGTAGCGCTCCAACGGCGGCAGCCCCATCACCTCCGAAAACGCGCGCACAAATTCCGCGTAGGCGACCGAGTAAACATCCGGGTTGGCCACTTTGATTTTCGAGGCGGCGAGCAGTTCGGATTCGGCGTCCGGCAACGCAAATCGGGGATGGTTGAAGCCGATGGGCATCGACGCGTAGAACGAATAACAATCGATGAAGGAGCGGCCCGTGGCGGCGTCCACAAGGCGCGAACCGCGGCTCTGTTCCAGGTCGATCACCATTTTGAACCCATCGACAAGAACATGCTTTTCCAATTCAGCAACCACTTGCCCCGGTGAAATGGAATTTGGCGGATGCGCGGTCACGAGGTCGTAAGTCGTCAGCACAAACAACACTATCGCGCCGCTCTGTGGCGTGACAAGAACGAACAAAAAAATCGCGGCGTCAGCGTCGCAGCCGATAGCGCCGAATGGTTTCAAGCGTGTGGTGGCGCTGCATTTGTTCATTCAGCCGCAGCGCTCATTTTCCGACTCCACAGGCCGCGCGCAAGACGCAATCACTCTGGCGAATCTGTCGCAGATTGCCCTATAACAGCACGATGAAACTCAGCTTCTGCCGCTGCCTGGCTCTTGGGCTTGGCGCTTTCCTAACCTTGAACGTGGCCGCCGAACCGCTGGAGGACGCGATGCCTGTCCGCGGTTTGTGCATCGCCGCGCCCAGGCCGAAGGAGTTGGAGCGATTCGTCGCGTTCATCGATACCGAACTGGCCTCGCGCCACGTCAACACCCTGATTCTGCGCGTCGATTATGGTTATCAATTCAAGAGCCATCCGGAACTCGCGGACTCGGACGCGCTTTCGAGCAACGACGTGAAGCGCCTCGTGACGGTTTGCCGGAAGGACGGGATTCATCTCATTCCCCAGATCAACCTGCTCGGCCATCAGTCGTATCACACGAGCGAAGGCAGCCTGTTGCGGCATTATCCGGAGTTTGACGAAACGCCCTGGATTGTGACGCCGCATCCGTATGTCTGGCCCAATCCGGATCACCTGTATTGCCGCAGCTATTGTCCGCTTCATCCGAAAGTGCATGAGGTTGTATTCGCCGTCGTCGACGAGCTATGCGACGTGTTTGAAGCCGATGCCTTCCACGCCGGCATGGACGAAGTGTTTTACCTCGGCGAACCGAAATGCCCGCGTTGCGCCGGCAAGAACAAGGCTGAATTGTTCGCCGACGAAGTTGTTCGCATTCATGATCATCTCCGGCAGCGAAGGCGCGCGATGTGGATGTGGGGCGACCGTTTTCTTGACGGCAAAACAACCGGGCTTGGCGAGTGGGAGGCCAGCGAGATCGGCACGGCCCACGCCATCGACCGCATTCCGAAGGACATCATGATTTGCGACTGGCATTACGACCGGGCCGATCTGACCGCGCCGTATTTTGCCATGAAGGGTTTTCACGTCGTCTCCTGCCCGTGGAAGACGCCGGCGGTCGGCGTGCAGCAAGCGCGCGACATGCGCGACTGGCGGCGGCGCGGGCCGGCGGAGATTCGCGACCGTCTTTGCGGGGTGGTGCAGACGGTATGGACGGGCGCGGGTGATTTTCTTAAGAAGGACACCAAAGGCGCCGGCAGTTATGCAAGTCAATGGACCTGCTTCACGGAGACTTTCGCTGAGATCAATGGCCAGAAACCACGAATGAACACGAATGGACACGAAGGCCCTGGCAGGCTCTCCTCGCCGAGGCGACTTACCCCTCGGACTGAACGTTGAGCCTCACGGAAAGATCAGCCGAATGCCGACGGAGTTTGTGGCGTGGGCGCGGCTTTCCGCATTCTTTAATGCGCGGTCAAGGATGTCTCCCCTCAATTTCTCGGAAGAGACGGAATACACGGCTCCATTTGCGTCCAGGATATGTCCGCCGGCCCGTTCGGCAGAACCGTGCATCCAGCGCGACCAGCATGCCGGTCCGTTCAGAAGCACGTCATTGCCTTTGCCGCTGGCTGGCGAGAAGCCGTAGTCCCATTGCGGCGCGCGACCTGGAGCAAGGTTTCGATCCCCGCCCAGGATGACCGCCGACCTATCCGTGAGCTTGCCGAGGCCAACGCCCACAAAGTAGGAGATGTGGAAGTTGTTGGTGATTGAGGCGAAGCGGTCTGCCACCTTGCGCTCATCGGCCGGGCACGTCAGCGGCGTTGGCGACTTGCCAAGGTAATCGCGCAGGACCACATAATTGGTCCAGCAATGCGAAACCGAAGTTAATTAGCCGCAAAAGAACGCAAGGATCACAGAGAAAATAAGGTCATTCTATGTGTTCTTTGCGGTCTATGCGGCTAAAGAGTCTTCGTTGCGCTATGCCTTTTCGCCGCCCTTGCGGGTCTGTTCAAAGAGCAGCTTCTGCAAATCCGCCAGCGACTTGGATTGCGAGGCTCCTTCGACGGTCTTCTGCGCGATGTCCTGCACCTTCTGGTAGGCCGCTTCCAGTTGCTGCGCCAATTTTATATTGGCCGCGACCAGATCCTTGGCGGTTCTATCCAGTGATTCGTTTTTGGCCGCCAGCACGTTGCGCTCGCCCTCGAATTCCTTGCGCAAGAGGTCCTCGCGGTTCTTGGACTCGAGCTTGAGCCGGTCGCCAATTTCTTTGACAGCGTTGGCGACAGCCGTCTCCAACTCCTTCGGGAAGGCCGCTGCCTTGGTTCGCAATTCGGCCAATTCACGCTCTCTTTCGGCGATGGCCTTCTCGCGCTCGGCAAGGTCCTTGTCGGCGGCTTCGCGTTTGAGCTTAATTTCCTTTTCGAGCGTCGTTTTCTCGTCGTTCAGCTTGTCCTTAATGGCCTGTTGGTCGCGCTTGAACGTGTAATTGAAATCCTCGCGTTCGCGGTCGCGGCCCTTTTTCTCCGCGGCGTCGCGCTCCTTGAGTTCCGCTTCGTGGTCTTTTTTCTCCTGCTCCCATTCGGCGCGCTGGGATTCGATATCGCGCTCGAGGGTTTCGCGTTCCTGGGCCATTTCGGTTTCAAAGGCGTCGCGCTTTTGGTTTTGGGCCTCGATCAACGCGGCGAGGCTGACGGCGGCCTTCTCGATGCCATAGAGCTCCTGGAGCTCGCGCTCCTTTGTGGCGACGGCTTTTTCGACGCTTCTGAATTTACTTGACTCGGCGGCGAGTCGATCGGAGATGTCCGCGAGCATTTTGCCCACTTCGGCCTTGAGCGCGCCGATATCGCGGTCGATGCCGCCCGGATCAACGGCGGTGGCGGCTTTAATGGCCTCGGCGGCGGCCTTTTCCTCGACGCGGCGCTCGGGGGCCAGCTCGGCGGAGCGTTTTTCTTCGAGTTGCCTGGCCAGAGCGTGGTAGGCCTCGAGCATCTCTTGTTTGGTGTTCTTGTCGGACAACTTTTTGGCTGGAGCGGGCTTTTCTGGCATACGCAATTCCTGTGTTTGTTGTTGAATCGACATTGCCAACTGGGTCGCTGCATGAACAGCAAAATCAGAGCGCGGTTTTCTTGACCTCCTTCAGCTTCGGGGCGTCCTCAAAGGTCTTGTAGAAATCGTCAAGCGGATAGCAGCCGGAGCGGAGGCCGTTGCGCGGCGCGGTGGTGCAATCGCTGAAGGTTCGGCAGAGATGCCGGGAATCAAGCTTGCCGGAAGACGTGGCGTCGGCCAGGAGGGCAGGATACGAAAGAACGGCGCGGCCGATGCCCACGGAATCCACCTGCCCGTTGCGCACATAATATTCGGCGACATGCGGCAGATATTCCTGCAAATAGGAATAGCCCGTGCCGACGAGAATCAGGTTCGGAAAGCGGGCCTTGAGCTGTTTGACAACGTTGATTTGGCGCGCGACGCCGACGAGCGGATCTTCGGGCGGCTGGTAGCCGTCGGAGGGCGGGTAAAGCGCAGGACGCAGGATGTGCGGGTTGTAATAGGGGCTGCCCGCCGTGAGATTGACAAGCTGGACGCCAAGCCCTTCCAGCAGGGCAAGGAACTGGATGGTTTCGGTGAGATCGTATTCGACCGGGTTGTTTTGATTGACGCCGAACGCGTAGCGATAGGGCAGGCAATGCGAAAAATCCTCGGGCATCCCCGGACCGAGCTTGCCGGGCTCCGCCAACGCCGGATTGGGCTTGAATGGAACCAAATCAAACGCGCTCACGCGCACACCGATTTCCAGGTTTGGCGCGGCGGCCCGGATGCCGGCGACAATGTCGCGCAGCATGCGCGTCCGATTTTCCAGCAAGCCGCCGTAAAGGCCGGGGCGCGTGTGCGCGGCGAGCAATTCGTGGAGCAAATAGCCGTGGCAATGCTTGATGTCCACAAAGTCGGCGCCGACCTCGGCGGCAATCTTCGCGGCGGCGACGTAATCGTCGACAAGGCGCTTCAACTCGTCGTCGGTGAAGATTTGGCTGTCACTTACGACGCCAAACTTCTTGTCAAGCAATGGATGCCGGAACGCCGCTCGCGGCTCCAGTCTGCCGTGCTCGTGCGGCTTGCAGAACCGGCCCGAATGCGTGAGCTGAAAGCCAATCAGCAGATCATCCGTGTTGCCGTAGCGCTCGCGATGCGCGCGCAGCGTTTCCTCGCGCAGCCGCGCCAGGCCCGCCTTGTTCGCTTGACTGACGATGATCTGGCGCGGATTGGCCCGTCCGTCGGCGCGCACCGCCATCGCTTCGCCGCCCCAAATCAGTTTCGCGCCGCTTTCGCCGAAGCGCCGCCAGCGCCGGAGCATCGGCTCGGTCACGCCGCCGTCAGTCGTGCCGTCCCAGCCCTCCATCGGATGCACCGCCCAACGATTGCCAATCGTGCGGCCTTTGAAACGCAGCGGCTGCGTCAACGCCGAGGCCGCGCCGGCGGACATCTGCGGTTCGAAACGCAAATCGATTTCCAGGCTGCGAACGTGCTCGCCGAAGGCTTCGACCGTTTTGAGCGATGGAATGCGGACGATTTTCACTCGTAAAACTTGTAATACGGCAGGCCCTTTGCCTCGCGCAGAATCATCAGCGCCAGTTCGCGGGCGTGGTAATCGCCCCACATCGAGGATTCGCCGCACGGGACTTTGCGGCCGGGCGGGATGTGGTCCCAGCCGTTGGGCCGATGATAGACCGAGTGCAAAATCAGGCCCTGATGCGCCGCGCGCGTGGAGAGATACGGCTCGGCGAAAAGCGTTCGCGCAATCGTCAGGGCGGCGTGGCGGTATGGCGCCGACTTCAAGCGATTGCCAAGGCGCAAGAGGCCTTGCGCGGCAATCGCGGCGGCTGAGCTGTCGACCGGTTCAAAATCGTTGAAGGGATTCGCGGGACGCTCCAAATAATCGTCCGGCAAGCGCTTCAGATTCGGCGCGCCGGTGTCCCACATCGGAATTCCGTCAGCGCAACAGTTGCCGATGTAGAAATCCGCAGTCGCCTTGGCCGCGTCGGCCAGTGTCGAGGCGAATTTCGTGTTGCCGGCATCGCGCGCAAACTCCAGCAACTCTGCAAACCCGCAAATCGCCCACGCCAGGCCGCGGGTCCAGACGCTGAACGGCGAATAGCCCTGTTGGGAATTGGGGCAGCGAAACACGCCGCTTGCGGTGTTGAAAATCGCCTCATGCGCCACGCGCCCGCGAACGTCATACACGTCGCGCCCGCGCCCAAAATAGACGTTGTGGCGGATCGTGTTTTCGGTGTGCTCCCGCAGGCGCTGGAACAGGTCGATGCGCCGGTCCTGTTCGCCCATCAGGACGTGGCCGAGCTGATGCGCCAGGGCCAGGGAGCGGCAGGAGCGAATCGTGTCAATAAAAAGCGAGTGCGGCCCGTTGAACGAGTTGATGAAGCCGGTTCCGTCGGCGAGCGTGGTCCAACGGGCGGCCTGGACGGCGCCGCTGGCCTTCAACGCCATTTCGTAGAACGCCAGCTCCCAGTCGTTTGCGGGGATGCGGCCTTCGCGCAGGAGGCGCCGCAGATTGCCGTAGACGCTGACGTTGTTGAAGCCGTGGTCATGCACGCCGACGTGGGAGATGTGCGAAGCGATGCGGTTGACAGAGGCGGCGCGTCCGATCTTCAGGAATTCCGCCGCGCACGTGGCGTCGAATTGCAGGATCGCGGATCCAAATTGGAAGCCCTGCGTCCATTCCGTCCACCCGCGCGAGACGTATTTGCCGCGCACGGTGAACACGGGCGCGCCGTCTTTCGGGCGCCAGGATTTCTCCAAGGCGAGAATTTTTTGCGCGGACAGAGCGAAGACGCGTTCCACCGCGGGCAGCAGCGAAGCGGGAGTCAGGGAGGAATCGATTTTGAGCATGAGATCAAAGCCGACGCAGATGCATACCGCCATCGACGTGAATGACGGCGCCGGTCGAATAAGGAAAATCGCCGCGCATTATTGACGCCACCGCCTTTCCGACGTCTTCGGGCGAGCCCCATCGCATGAGGGGCACGGC
>Ga0265338_10003990_pt1 | contig 20289 bp, 15 predicted proteins | sample 42126metaG_FD_193579 | JGI IMG/M metagenome (GOLD analysis project Ga0265338, IMG submission 193579) | Rhizosphere microbial communities from Carex aquatilis grown in University of Washington, Seatle, WA, United States - 4-21-26 metaG | ecosystem: Host-associated > Plants > Roots > Rhizosphere...
ACGCAAGCTGCCGGTGCAGGTGGTGGCGGTCGAGCCGACCGCCTCGGCAGTGCTGTCCGGCGGCCAGAAGGGGCCCCACCCGATCCAGGGCATCGGGGCCGGCTTCGTGCCCACCGTCCTTGACACCGGCATCATCGACGAGATCATCACCGTCGGCAACGACGCCGCGATCGGCACGGCCCGCCGGCTGGCCCGCGAAGAAGGGCTGCTCGTCGGCATCTCCTCCGGTGCCGCGGTCTGGGCGGCCGTCACCCTGGCGCACCGGCCAGAAAACACCGGCAAGCTCATAGTGGTAGTGGTTCCCGACTTCGGCGAAAGGTATCTCAGCACCCCCCTGTTCGCCGACCTTGGCGATTAGCGTGCTGCCGGCCCTGCGGCGGGACCTTCAGGCGGCCAGGGACCGGGATCCGGCCGCCCGCGGCACCCTGGAACTCATCCTCTGCTACCCGGGCCTGCACGCGCTCTGGGGACATCGGGCCAGCCACTGGCTGTGGTCCCACCACGCCAGGCTCCCCGGCCGGCTCTGCTCCGCGCTGACCGCATGGCTCACCGGTGTGGACATCCATCCGGCCGCGGTACTCGGCCCTGGCCTATTCATTGACCACGCCACCGGCGTGGTCATCGGCGAGACCGCCGAGGTCGGCACCGATGTGACGATCTACCATGGCGTCACCCTCGGCGGCACCGGCATGAGCCACGGCAAGCGGCACCCGACCGTCGGTGACCGGGTCATCATCGGGGCCGGCGCCAAAATACTTGGCCCGATCACCATCGGCCCCGACAGCCGGATCGGCGCCAACGCTGTGGTGGTCAAGCCGGTCCCACCCGACTCGGTGGTGGTGGGCGTGCCCGGCCAGATCATCCACCGTGCCCACCCCCGCGCGGCCTCCGCACCCGCCGACCTCGATCACACCCTGCTGCCCGACCTCGTCGGCGTCAGCCTTCGCGCCCTGCTCAACCGGATCGAAGAACTCGAAGCCACAGTCAATGGCACCCCACCGCACCTGCACTCGGCCAGCCCCGACGTGTGGTACGACCAGGACTACTCAATCTGACGGAATGATTTGGCTCGCTGACCAGGTCATCACAGCGTCGGCTGCCATTTCTGCCGCTCCGGCCGCAGCGCGACGCCGCCAGTGTCGATGCAGGCAGGGTGGCCTAGCTCCACACCGGCCTCCTGGCCTGGAGGGCGGGCCGGGCGAGTCCGGCGGCCGCCCGGGCGCGCGCCACAACCTGGCCAGCACGCAGGACGATCCGGTCGGGTGTCCCAGTGGCCATCGCGGTCCCGAGATCGGCGGCCCGCACCGCGACCAGGTCCGCGGGGGAGCCGGGCGCGATTGTGACTTCGGGGAGCCGCATGATCTGCCGGCTGGCCGAACTGACTGCCGCGAACGCCTCGGCCGGGGTCAGCTGCGCGGCCACGGCCAGAAGCGATGCTGCCTCCAGCGGGTCGGCACGGCCCACAGAGGCGACCGGGGTTTGCATGTTGCCCCCGCCAGCAGCCACTGGCACGCCCGCCTCCAGCAGTTCCCGCATGACTGTCAGCCCCCGGAGAGCGCTGGCACCGAGGCCGCGTCCGCACCGGGCGAGGCTGGCCTGCGGGAGAGTTACCACGCCGATCCCGGCATGAGCCAGCGACCGGATGACTGCAGGCCGGCGCTCCGCCGATCGCATTCCGAGGCCGGCCACGAGGCTGGCCGTGATCGGGTAGCCAAATCCCGCTTCGGCGACCCTGATCAGCCGCGGCAACGTCGATTCGGCGGGATCGGTAGCTTCGTCAATATGCAGGTCGAGCCCGGCACCGGCGTCGGCCGCCACGACCGCCAGGATTTCGACGGCGCGGCCTGGGTTGTCATCGAGCGCTGGCGCTCCGCCGACCACGTCTGCCCCTGCGGCGAGCGCGCGCCGCAGCAATGACCGGTTGGTGGCCCCGGCCCGGCCAGTCACCGGGACTGAACTGCGGGCCACGATCTGGATGTCCATGACTCCGGCCAGGCCGGCCCGCACGTCGAGCATTACTTCGAGGGCCCGCAGCCCTGCCTCTTCCCCCACATGGACGTGCGCTCGGATGGCCGTCGTCCCGTGGGCGAGATAGCGAGTGGCCGCCGCCCAGGCGCGGGTGACGGGCGTGGCGGCCGGGATCCCAGGTAGCCCGGCCGCGCCGGCGCCGGGGGCCTCGTGCCGGGGACCGCCCGGGCCGGTGCTGTCCATCCCGGTGAACGCCTCGTCGAGATGCGCATGCGGCTCGGCCAGTGACGGCAAGAGCAGGTACCCGCGCAGGTTCAGGACCTCAGCGGCTGCTCGATAGCCCGCGGGGTCGGCACCGACGGAAACGATCGCGCCTTCCGCGGTCAGCACGTCGGTTACCCGGCCGTCGGCCAGGCGTGCGCTCTTGAGCAGCAGGACGGGCGGGACAGCGAGGTCATGGGATGAGCCGGAAGACGATGAAGGGAAGATAAGCATGCTGGTCTGCCATTCGCGAGGCGCTGAACGGGCGGGCCGGACCGCGTACGGTCATCGGCCCGGGATGGATAGCAGTCAGCTGGCCCAGGACAGTGGACGGGTCACCCGCACCGGATTGCTGCCCCGGTGCGGGACATCTACCTCAGTGACGTCGGCCAGCGCCCCCCTGCGCACGGAAACGGCCGGTACCCTAGCGGGGCCCTCGGTGACCGCCTCGCGCCGGTGCGCTCAGGACTGGTGAGCTGCACCGCGGACATCGGGATGCTAGATAAGGAGCCATTAACCCATTGTCTATAAAATCGATCTGTTTTGTCAACAAGACGTTCACTCCGCATGCCTTGCACCGGGTCACGCAGGCCTGGACCCGGTCGGCATGGCGGCCCAGAGACAGCGCTGCCACCAGGGACATCACATGGGACCACGCACGTGCCCGCGATCCGTCACCAGGCGGGACGCGGCTGGGGTACCGTCCATGACGGCGCATTCCAGGACGGTGCTTCCACCGCGAGTTCGGAGCTGACCCAGGTGCGCGCCACGACCTGCCCGCCGCGCAGCACGATCCGGTCCGGCGTCCCGGTCGCGACCGCGCCGGCCAGGTCCGCGGCCCGGACGGCGACCAGGTCCGCCGGGGCACCAGGCAGGATCGTGACGTCGGGGAGCCGCATGATGCGCCGGGCCACGGAGGTCACCGCGGCGAACGCCTCGGCCGGGGTGAGGTGGGCGCCCATGACTAGGAGCGCGGCCGTCTCCAGCGGATCAGCCCGGCCCATCGGGTTGACGGGGTCCTGCAGGTGGCCACCGCCCGCGGCCAGCAGCACGCCGGCGTCGAGGAGTTCCGGTACGGCGGCCAGGCCGCGGGGGGCGGTGGCACCCATGCCGCGTCCCGGCCGGAACAGGCTGGCCTGCGGGAGGGTGACCACGCTGATCCCGGCATGGGCCAGCGCCTGGGCCGCCGCCCGCCGGCGTTCCGGCGCCTGCACCCCGAGGCTGACCACGTGGCTGGCGGTGATCGGGCCGCCAAATCCCGCTTCGGCGATGGCCGTCAAGCGGGCCAGCGTGCCCGCGGCGGGGTCGGCCGTCTCGCCGACATGCAGGTCAAGTCCGGCGGCAGCATCGGCGGCGACCGCGGCCAGCACGTCAACCGCACCGCGCGGGTCATCGTCGAGCGCGGGCACGCCGCCGACCAGATCCGCGCCACCAGCCATGGCCTCCCGGAGCAATGACCGGTTGGCCGCCCCGGCACGGCCAGTCACCGGGCCGGGGGCCTGAGCGACGATCTCGATGTCCGCCGCCGCAGCGAGGCCGGACCGCACGTCGAGCAAGGCCTGGACCGCCCGCAGCCCGGCCTCCCCGCCGACGTCGACATGGGCCCGGACCGCGGTTGTCCCGTGCGCCAGGTACCGGGTGGCGGCCTTCCACGCCCGGCAGGTGATGCCCGCCGCGGACAGTCCCGGGCGTGCGGCGGCCCACGCGCCGGTGGGCCCGTGCCGCGAACCATCCGGTTTGCCGGTGCCAGCCGCGGTGAATGCGGTGTCGAGGTGCACGTGCGGCTCGGCCAGCGACGGGAGGAGCAGGTACCCGCGCAGGTCAAGAACCTCGGCGGCTGGGGGCTGGCCCACCGGGTAGCCGCCGACCGCGGCGATCTTGCCCTCCGCGAGAAGGACGTCGGCGACCCCGCCGATGGGCAGCCGCACCCGGCGCAGCAGCAGCGCCGGCCCGGCGGGACGGCCATGCCCCGCATCCGGCGGGATCGACGGGAGACTGGTCACGCTGGTCAGGCACTCCAGAAGGCAGGGGTGGGCGGGCGTCCCGGGCCGGACGCGAGCAGGCCCGCGCCCGGACAGCGGGTGCTGGTCAGCCGGCCTGGGTGACCGTCCGGGTCACCGGTACCGGGTTCTTGAACAGGTCGAGGACGGGGCAGTGCTCGTCCACCGCCGCCGCAAGCTCCTGGTAACGCTCGGCGGTCTCTGGCCCGTCGACCGCCACCTGGACGCGGATCGCTGAGAAGCCCGGCCGCACGGCGGCGTCGAAACCGAAGAATCCGCGGATGTCGAGGTCTCCCTCCACCCGGACGGTAAGTGAGTCAAAGGAAATACCCAGGTGCTCGGCCCAGAAGCGGTAGGTGATCGCCTGGCATGAGCCGAGCGACGCCAGGGCGTACTGGACCGGGTTCGCGGCCAGGTCGGCGCCGCCGAGGGCCGGCGGCTCGTCCACCTTGAAGGTGTGCGTGCCGGCCTGGACATCGACCTCGGTGATGCCAACCAGCGTTCCTTGTGCGCTGAAGAGGACCTGCGCGTTCGCGGTGTCGTCGGCGACCGCCTGGCGGGTGTCCGCGATGAGGGTGTTGAGCGACATTGCCTGGCCTCCCGTAATGGGGCATGGGTCTCGATTGTCTATAAAATCGATCTACATTGTCAAGAACAGCTACCCTTGGCGCCGTGACTGATCGCCGGTGGCGATTCCGCCGCGCCCGGCAGGCCAGCGGCCGCCCGGATCCCGGCGCGGAAACGCCTGCCGCTGCCGGGCCGGAGGGCGTCCGGCGCCTGGGCCGCCAGCCAGCTCTGGATGGCCTGCGGGGAACGGCATGGCTCCTGGTGTTCCTGGATCACACCGAGCTCGTCCCCGGTTTCGCGTCCGGGCAGCTGGCCATGTTCCTCTTCTTCGGCTTGAGCGGGTTCCTGATCACCGCTCTTCTCGCGGCGGAGCGGGCCGCCTGGGGCCGCATCGGCATTCGCGGCTTTTATCTGCGGCGCGCGCTGCGGCTGCTGCCTGCGCTGGTGGTATTCCTGGTGGCCTGGCTGATGGTGGTCGCCGTCTTCGGGCGCGCTGGGTGGATGACGACCGCACCCAATGGGCACAGCGGCACGGGCCAGGCCTTCACCGTGGCGCTGGAGGGGGCCGGTGCCGCCCTCGGGTACCTGACCAACTGGTTCGAGCTCTTTCACGTTTTCACCGGGTACGTCGCCGTCGGCCACCTGTGGTCACTGGCGGTCGAGGAGCAGTTCTACCTGCTGTGGGCACCCGCGCTGGTGCTGCTGCTGGCCCGGGGCCGCCGGACGGCCCTCGCCGGAGCAGCGGTGCTCGCGGCAGCGTCCTTCGCGGACGTCGCGCTGATCCAGCAGGCGCAGTCGACGACCTCATGGGTCTTCCGCAGCACCGATACCCGCGCCGGAGCCTTCCTGGCCGGGGCGGCACTGGCCGTGTGGTGGTCGGGGCGCCCGGCTCCATCGGCGCCGCGGGGCCGGCTGCGCAACTGCGCCGCGTGGGCCGCGCTCGCCGTGATGGCGTGGTCGGGGTGGGTCTTCGCGCACCATGTCTCGTTCCTCACCTACAACGTCAGCTGGATTGCCGTCTCGGTCGCTGCGCCCGTGCTCACGGTCGCACTGGTTGACCGGGCGGCGAAGACGCCCCGGTCGCTTTTCCCCGGCCAGGTGATGACCTACCTCGGCCGTCGGTCATACGGGCTCTACCTGTGGCATTACGTATGGCTGACCTGGCTGCGGGACCTTGGCCTCCCAGGGATAGCCCTGGCGCTGGCCGCATCGCTCGCCTCAGCCGAGCTTTCCTGGCGGCTGGTGGAAGCACGGGCTCTCAGCTACAAGCACCGCTTCGCCCCCGTGGGCGGCAGGCCTGCCGGGCCAGGCACGACCGTACTGGCCAGCCAGCCGTCGATCACGGATCCGACACGAAGAGTGCGCAAAATGGTCGCTCACGGTACGGGAAGGCGAATAACTCGATAATTTCGATCGACTTACTCGACTATCCGATGAACGACTGGCAGGCAGCGATGAGCAGGCACGGTGGCGGGCAGACGACCATGGACCCGGCCGGCATCAGCCGGCCCGGCGATGCCCGGCCTGGCGTGCCGACCCATCCCGCCGGGCCCGCCCGCGAGCAGCGGACCATCCCATCCGGGTCACTGCCGCCGCTCCGGGCGCGGCTCCGGGCGCGGCTGCGGTCATGGGCAGCGAGGCGCCGCCGGTCGCTCATCGGGTGGTCGGTCCTGGCCGTGGCGCTCACCGTGAACACTGTCACGCGAGGTATCCCGCTGTCCGAGGACACCGTCCTGGTCTGGCTGGCTGCCGCCCTGTTCGTGGCGAGCCTTGATGACCTGCAGCGGTGGCGCCGCGGGGTGCTGCGCGACTGGCTCCCGCTCTATCTCGTGCTGGCCTTCTACACCCTGCTGCGGGGCTACGCCAGCCACGTGCTCTGGGGGCCTTTCATCCAGCCCCAGCTGGCCTTCGACCGGTTCATCGGCATCGGCACAGTGCCTACCGTGCGGCTTCAGCGGTGGCTTTTCGACCCCGGCCATCTGCACGTATGGGACTACGCGGCCTGGGCCGTCTACACGAGCCACTTCTTTGCCAGCTACACGGTCGCCGCCGTGCTCTGGAAGCGCAACCACCAGAGGTTCAGGCGCTACATCGCCTTGTTTGTGGGCCTCACGTTCGCCGGCTACACCGGGTACGTGCTGTACCCGGCCATGCCGCCGTGGATGGCCAGCGAGGCCGGCCACGTCGGGTACCTGCTCGACCCGGCCATGCCGCAATGGCTGGCCAGCCCGACCGGCTACCTCGGCAGCACACCAAGGATCATCCCGGTCGTCTGGGAGCATCTCGGGATGCACGGCGCGGCGGCCCTGTTCACCCACGGCAGCCAGTTCAACAACGACGTGGCCGCGATGCCGTCGCTGCACGCCGCCTACCCGATGCTCATCCTGCTGTTCTTCTGGTCCCGGGCCCGCCGCTGGGTCCGGGTGCTACTCGTCAGCTACACCCTGGCCATGGCTTTCACGCTGGTCTACGCGGGCGAGCACTTCGTGATCGACGAGATCTTCGGGTGGGGCCTCGCCGCCGCCGTCTACTTCGGAGGCGCACGGCTGCTGGACCGGCGGGACGCCCGCCGGCTGGGCCGCAACCGCACGCCGACTGCCGCCCCCGAGTACCCGGTGGCACCCGCTGCCGCCCGGTGACGGCGGAACTCAGTGACAAACCAGTGGCAAATGATTAAGGACCCGACCACCGCTGACGGCGATCAGGCCCTTTACCTGCTACTTCACCAGTAGCCCCGACCGGATTTGAACCGGCGCTACCGCCTTGAGAGGGCGGCGTCCTGGGCCGCTAGACGACGGGGCCAGACACTGAACCGTAGCGCACCGCAGCGGGGCACGCCAAACGGGAACCCCGGCCGATCCGGGCCCCGGGAGCGCCCGGGGCGCGCCCCCATGGGCCCGCTACGGCCCTCCCGCATGGTCGCCGACCAGAAGGGCAGTTGTCGTGGCATGCTCGGATTCCTGATTGTCCTGCTCATCGTCGGCCTGATCGCCGGGGCCATCGCCCGGTTGCTGGTCCCGGGCCGCGACCCGATGGGGGGTGCTCGGCACCCTCGCCCTGGGCGTGCTGGGGTCGTTTGCAGGCGGCTTCCTGCAGAACCTGATCGTCTACCACAACCTCGATATCCGCCATCCGCACGCGGCCGGCATCATCGGCTCGGTGATCGGCGCCATCGTGCTGCTCATCCTGCTGCGGCTGACCGGCCGCGACCGCGGTGGGCGGCGCTACTGAACGGGGCCCCAGGCACCAGGTGCGTAGCCGAACCGGAATTCGACTACGCCCGCTGAACTGCTGGGGTACCAGGACTCGAACCTAGACTAACGGGGCCAGAACCCGTCGGGCTGCCAATTACCCCATACCCCATTGCGGCGAGCCAGCAGGCTCACGCGCGCCTGTGCAGTGTAGCCGAAATCCAGACCCTCCGACCAAACGGAACCTCAGCCCGGCTGCCTTTCCCAGCCCACCGGGCCACCGGCCCCGGATCATGGCGGTGCCCGCCGCGGTGACTGTGCGCCGTCCGTCCCCGCGCCGGCCGGCTCCGCCTCGTCACTCAGCAGCCAGCACCGCGCCAGGTGGTCCGGGGCGACCGGCAGGTCAGGCGGATGTGTCGCGCAGACATCCATGGCCAAGGGGCAGCGGGAACGGAACCGGCAGCCCGCGTCGGCGGAGGCCTCGCGGCGTTCGGCGTCCCGGCTGGCCCGCGCGGCCTGCCGGGCCCGCCGGGCCGCGGTCAGTGCCTCCCGGGAGACCGTGGGGTCCGGCGCGGAGCCGGCCAGGATCTGGGTGTACGGGTGTGAGGGCCGCAGGATCACCTCGTCGCTCGGGCCGTGCTCCACGATCTCACCCCGGTACATCACCATGATCTCGGAGGAGAAGTGCCGGGCGGTGGCCAGATCGTGGGTGACGTACAGCATGGCCAGGTTGCGGTCCTGCTTTAGCCGGTCGAGCAGGTTGAGGATCTCCAGCCGGATCGACACGTCCAGCATCGAGACCGGCTCGTCGGCCAGCAGCACGTCGGGATCGGTGGCCAGGGCCCGGGCGATGGCCACCCGCTGGCGCTGCCCGCCGGACAGCTCATGCGGGTGCTTCCTGGCGATCTCCTCCGGCGGGGTCAGGTTGACCGACCGGAGCAATTCGTGGATCGCCTGCTCCAGGGCCTCACCCCGAGGATGGTCACGCCGCAGCTGCAACGGCCGGATCAAGTGGTGCCGGATGGTGTGCATGGGGTTGAGCGAGGCGAACGGATCCTGGAAGACCAGCTGCACCCGGTGCCGGTAGGCCCGCAGCGCCTGGCCGCGCCGGCCCGCGGGCGCGCCGTCCAGCAGGATCTCCCCCGACGTCCGCTTCACCAGCTGGGCGAGCGCGCGCACCACGGTCGACTTGCCGCTGCCACTCTCGCCGACCAGCGCCAGCGTCTGGCCCTCACGCAGCGCGAAGGACAGGTTGTCCACCGCGCGCAGCTTGCTGCCACCCCGCTGGCCAAATTCGACGGTCAGGTTACGGACGTCAAGGACGCTCACTGCTCGCCTCCCGCGCTGTCCGCGGTGACCGGGTTGTCCACGGCGACCGGGGCATCCGCGGCGACCGGGTTGTCCGCGGCGACCGGGGCGCCCGCTGCCGCGCTGCTGTCCACGGCGCCGCCGTCGGCCGCCGGGTCCGGGTGGGCTCCCGGCACCGCGGCGAGCTCGTCTGGCGGCCCGGCCGGACGGTACCGCTGGTCGTGCAGATGGCAGGCCACCCGCCAGCCGCTGACCAAGGCGGGGTCATCCACCAGCAGCCGGCCGGCCGGTGACCGCAGCACCGGGTGCGTGGTCCCGCACGGCTCGAACTGGTACTCACAGCGCGGCGCGAACGGGCACCCGGCGAATTCGTCCCGCAGGTCCGGCGGGTTCCCGGGTACCCCGCGCAGTTCGCGGCGGGCGCTGCGCATGTCCGGGAACGAGCGGAGCAGGCCGAGGGTGTAGGGGTGCGCGGGGGCGGTGCCGACCGCCTCGGACGGCGCGTGCTCGACGACCTCCCCCGCGTACATGACCGCGAGCCGGTCACTGACTTCCAGCAGCAGGGACAGGTCGTGGGTGATGAAGATGACACTGAAGCCGAGGTCCTCACGGAGCCGCTCGATCTCATCGAGGATCTCCCGCTGCACCACGACGTCCAGCGCGGTGGTCGGCTCGTCCATGATGACGATCTCCGGCTCCAGCGCGAGCGCCATGGCGATCATGACCCGCTGCCGCATGCCACCGGACAGCTCATGAGCGAAACCGTTGATCCGGGCCGGGTCGATGCCCACCATGTCGAGGAGTTCCCTCGCCCGCCGACCACGACTGTGGTGATCCATGTCCGGCCGATGGGCGTCGAAGATGTCATCGAACTGCCGGGCCACGCTGGTCACCGGGTTGAGCGCGTTCATGGCGCTCTGGAAGACCATCGCGATCTTGTTCCAGCGGAACGCGCGCAGGTTCTCGCCGTCCAGCGCCAGCACGTCGACCGGCGGCCCGTCAGCGGGGAAGAACGTGATGGATCCCCCGGTCAGCTCGGCGGGCGGCCGGAGCATCCGGGTGAGCGCGTACGCGAGCGTGGATTTGCCGCACCCGCTCTCCCCGGCGATCCCGAGCACTTCGCCGCGGCGCAATTCGATGGTGACATCGCGGACGGCACGGGTCGGGCGCGGCCCGGCGTACTCGACGCTGATGTGCTCCGCCCGCAGGACCAGGTCCTGCCCGCTCTCCAGCATGTCTGGCATCCCGCTCATCCGTGGCTCACCGCTGCCCGTCCGCGCCTGGCCTTGGCGGGCCGGTAGACCCGCAAGCGCGGGTTGAGCAGCTCATCCAGGCTGAAATTGATCAGTGCGAGGCCCATGCCGAGCAGCGCGATGCACAAGCCGGGCGGGACGAACCACCACCATGCGCCGACCGAGAGGGCCTGGTCGTTGTAGGCCAGGTAGAGCATGTTCGCCCAGGTGAGAAGGGTGGGGTCACCCAGCCCGATGAACGCCAGGACAGCCTGGGTGAGAATCGCGAAGATCATGCCGAAGATGAAATTGGACACGATGATCGGCAGCTCGTTGGGCATGATCTCGATGAACACAATCCGCCAGGTCCGCTCCCCCGACGCCCGGGCCGCGAGCACGTACTCGCGGTTGCGCACGGACAGGGTCTGCGCCCGGAGCACCCGGGCCGCGGCGGCCCAGCTGGTCAGGGCGATGATCAGGATCAGCGGGATCAGGCTTCTCGCCTGCACGTAGGCCAGGATCACGATGACCAGCGGCAGGGTAGGGATGACCAGGACCACGTTGGACAGCAGCGACAGGGACTCGTCGACGAACCCGCCCGCGTAGCCACCGCCGATGCCGACGACTATCGAGACGATGGTGGCCAGCAGCCCGGCCCCTACGCCGATCTCCAGCGTGGCCCGCGTGCTGACCACCAGCTGGCTGAAGATGTCCTGCCCGATCTGGGTCGTGCCCAGCCAGTGGCTGAGCGACGGTGCCGCGAGTTCGGTGTGGCTCAGGTTGTTCGGGTTGGACACGAAGAACGGCCCCACGATTCCGAGCAGCACGAAAAACCCGACGATGCAGGTGCCCAGGACCAGCCGGGGCGACCGGAAGGCCGCCCGCAGCCGGCCCGCCATCCGGCCGTTGTCCTGGCCGCCGGTCTCGGCGGCGACCGCGGCGACAACGTTCGTGGCGCTCACCGGGACAGCCTCGTCCGGGGGTCGATGAAGCCGTACAGCAGGTCAACGATCATGTTGGCGCCGAGGACCGCGAATGTGATCACCAGGAAGAGTCCCTGCATCAATGGGTAGTCGTTGTTGGTCACCGCCTGCACCAGCTTGAAGCCGATGCCGGGATAGGAGAAGACGTACTCCAGGGCGATCGCCCCGCTGACCACGAAGCCGAGCGAGATGGCGAACCCGGCGATGCTGGGCAGCACCGCGTTACGGGCCGCGTAGCTGATCATTATCCGGGACTGCTTGAGCCCCTTGGCCTCGGCGGCGACGACGTAATCGTCGGACAGGGTGGAGACCATCATGTTGCGCATGCCGAGCAGCCAGCCGCCCACCGAGCTGACCACGATGGTCAGCGCGGGCAGCAGCGCGTGCTGCACCGCCGAGGCGATGAACGGCAGGTTCCAGCCCTCGTTGAGCTCTGAGTTGGTGTCATACCCCTGGCCCTGCGGGAAGACGTGCCAGACGTTGCTGGCGAAGAAGAAGATCATGAGGAGCGCGAGCCAGAAGTAGGGCATCGCGGTCAGCAGCGTGGTGGCCGGGATGATCGCGTCCAGCTTGGACCCCCGTTTCCAGCCGGCTAGCGCCCCGAGCGTGATGCCGAGCGCGAAGCTGATGATCGTCGCCGTGCCGACCAGGGCCAGCGTCCAGTAGATGGACTGGCCGATCTCCGTGCTGACCGGGGTGGGGAAGTCGCTGATGGACAGGCCCAGCTGCAGGTGGGCCAAGCCGTCAACGTACTGCCAGTACTTCTGGAATATGTTTCCGGTGCCCAGGCCGAGCAGCCTGGTCAGCACCTGGGCCTCTCCGGGCGGGACCGGCCCCGACTGCGACATCTTGTTGAGCAGGATCTCGACCGGGTTCCCCGGGATGAGCTGCGGGAGCAAGAAGTTGATGGTGAGCGCCGCCCAGGCGGCGACCAGGTAGAACCCCAGCTTGCGGGCCATGTAACGCACGCTCGGCCCTCCTTTCTCCGGCGCCAGTGCCGACGGGCGTGCTGCCCGGTGCGGCCGTGACCGCACCGCGCTGTGCCGTCCGGCCGTGACCGCCCGGCGAAGGGGCGCCGCGGTCTACGGCCCCTCCGCCGGGCGGGTTCCCGGCCTCCGGCTGTCCTCAGCCGTGGATGGTCACGGTCACTTGCTCACCGGGAGGACCCTTGCGGCGATCCAGCCGATGTCCGGCTGGATGTAGACGGCTGGCGCGCCGTACGGGTTCTGCACCGTGGGGATGTTGCCGACGTGGTGGCCATTGAACTCGATCTCGTTCTGCGATTCCCACAGCGGGATGAGCGGCATGTCCTTGGTGAAGATCTGCTCGATCTTGTAGAACGCCGGGGTCTGCACGGAGCTGTCCGTGGTGTTCCCGATCTGGCCCAGTAGCGAGTCGACCTGCGGGTTCTTGTAGCGGCCGTAGTTGCCGACCGTGTCAGCCTTGCCGATCGCCGGGGCGATCGCGCTGTCCAGGATCGAGTAGTAGTACGACCAGGGGTCCGGCGTGTAGCCGAAGCTGTCGATCAGCAACTGGAAGTTGCCGTTGTCCTGGTCCGAGGTGAACGCGGTGTAGGCCTCCTGGTCAATGGTGAGGTTGATGCCGGCCGGCTTCAGCTCCTGCTGGATGATCTGCAGGGCGCTGAGGTAGTCGGTGTAGCCGGCGACCATCTTGACCGTGAGGTTCAGCGGCGTGGCGATGCCGGCCGTGGTCAGTATTTTCTTCGCCGTGACCGCGCTGGGGCTGCCGAACTTGGCGCTGGCCAGCGACGGGTCGAGCACCGAGTTGAAGTTCGGTGTGATCAGCGCCTCGGGGTTGCTCGGCGGGGCGTACCCGTCGTAGATGGTGTTGCTGATCGAGGTGCGGTCCAGCGCCGCGCTGATCGCCTGGCGGACGGCGAGCTTAGTGGTGGGGCCGGTGGCCATGTTCGGCACCAGGAACGTGGTGGCCAGCGGAATATCGCTGACCACGAACATCGGGTCCTTGGCCAGGTAGGTCTTCTTGATGTTCGGGATGAAGGCGCCGGTCCAGTCGAGCTGGCCTGCTTCGATCGCCGCGTCCAGCGTCGTGTTGCCGGTGTAGCCGATGAACCGGACGGTCTTGAAGTGCGGCAGGCCCGGCATGTAGTAGTGCGGGTTCGCGGTCAGCTCGAACACCTGCGGGGAGAACTTGGTCAGGATGTAGGCGCCGGTGCCGACCGGGTGCTGGTTCTGGAAGGTGGCCGGGTCCGAGATCGACTTCCAGATGTGCTGGGGCAGTATCTCCACCCGGCCGAGCGCGTAGTACGCGTCTGTGTAGGCGGCCTTGGTGAAGTTGATCGTCACGGCGTACGGGCCGCTGGCCGACACGCTGGCCAGCGGCAGCGCGAACTTGTTGAGGGCCGTGCTGTGCAGCGCCTGATTGAAGGTGAAAACCACGTCCGCACTGGTGAACGGCTTGCCATCGGTCCACTTCACGTTGTGCTTGAGCTGGACCGTGAGGGTCTTGCCGCTGTTGGACCACGCGTAACTGGTGCCGAGCCACGGCTTGATGTCGCCCGCCTTCGCCGTGTTGTAGAAGAACATCGGCTCGTAGATCATGCCGTTAGTGGCGTCCTGGGCATTCGGGGAGTACAGGTTGAAGTCATCGGTGTAAGTGGGAGCTCCGGTGGCGACCGTGAGAACTCCGGTGGGGCCCGAGGACGATGAAGCACTGGAACTAGCGCTACCACCGCCGCTGCTCCCACAAGCAGCAAGCATGCCGGCCGTCACGACGGCGGCACCGGCAGCAATCGATCGCATGCGCCAGGGTCTCAACGACATTGCTGATTCCTTCTTTCTTTCGCCCTGGGGTCATATGGTCGCGAAAAACATCGGCGGCGCACTCGCCGTAGCGCGCACGAACTACAGCTGTGCTAGCCGCCGGTCAGTCGACGTGATGTTCGGTTATGCAGTCAGGGCCCTGGCTGCGGCAATCGGCTACCCGGGGTCTCCGGGTCCGACTGAGCGAAGCACTATACCGGTTAAGTGTCAACCCTTCATGACCCCAGGTGAAGAAGGAATCGCGTATCGTTCGGGTTTCGATCCCATGTCGGCGCGGTAAAGAAGGCCCACTGACCATGGGCTTGGCCGCGGCCAGGCGCCACGGCAGCGCAAGCTCAGGCCGCGCGCCAGCGCAGGTCTCAGGCCGCGGCCGGGGGCCGCGGCAGCGCAGGTCTCAGGCGGCGACCAGCGGAGGGCTTCCCGTGCTGCCGCGCAGGGTGAGCACTGGCGGCTCCTCCTGGAAGTGGCCGACCGCCGCACCGCTGGCCACCTGGGCCAGGGTGCGCGCCGCGTGCGCGCCGTACGCGGCGATATCCCGGCGCAACGCGGTCAGCGGCGGGTGAACCAGTTCGCAGAGCGGGGAGTCGTCCCAGGCCACAATGGACAGGTCGGCCGGCACCTCGATGCCCATCCGCTGGGCCGCGCTCAGGCCGGAGATCGCCATCACGTCGTTGTCATAGATGATCGCGGTCGGCGGCCGCCGGGCGCGCAGCAGCGTCCGGGTGGCCTCGGCCCCGTGCTCGCGGGTGTAGTCGGCCTCCTCGCAGACGGCCTCGACCCCCGCGGTCCGCGCCGCCGCCGCGAACGCATCGGTCCGGATCTTGGTGTGCCAGAACCGGGGGATGCCGGTCACCCGGGCGATCCGGCGGTGCCCGATCCCGGCCAGGTACTCGACGGCAGCCAGGGTCGCGGCCGCGTCGTCCTGCCACACCGCGGTCAGCGATCCCGCACCCAGCGGGGTGCCGATGACCACGGCGGGCATCCGCAGTTCCTCCAGGACCGGCACCCGCTGGTCGTTGATCTGGAGGTCGACGAGGAACACCCCGTCCACCCGCCGCTGCGCCCACCAGGAGCGGTACATGGCGATCTCGGCGGCCTGGTCCTCCACCGTGCTGAACAGCAGCGCGGCATGGTCCCCGGACAGTTCCGCCTGAATGCCGGCGATGAGCTGCATGAAGAATGGCTCTATCCCGAGCAGGTTGGCCGGCCGGTCGATGACCAGCCCAAACGCCCCCGCCCGGCCATCAGAAAGAGCGCGGGCCGCACTGTTGGGCTGGAATCCGATCTCCGCGGCAATGGCCAGGATGCGCTCCCGGGTGGCCGCCGAAACGCCAGGCTGGCCGTTGAGCGCGAACGACACCGCTGCCTTGGTCACACCCGCGCGGCGCGCGATATCGGCGATGGTCGGACGTTTCACGCGATGCCTCCCCGCGATCGCCGGTCGGCCCGGCGTGCCCGCACGGTACCGCCCTGCGCTCCCGCCTCGGCGGTAACGCCCTCCGGTACCCGCGCCGCGGCACCTGCCTCCCGCGGGAGCCCGCCGACCGGCGCAGCACGACCGTCCGGCGCTTGCGCAGGCCAGTGTAACAAGCAGCCGCACGGCGCGGCCGGGGGCAGATCCCGGCGCGCCGTCAGTGCTCGGATGTATTGACACTTAACCGGTATAGTGATTCGATCGCACTGGCCCGGTCGCACCGGCCTGGTCGCGCACTGGCCCGGCCGCACCGGCCTGGTCGCACGAGCCTGATCGCACCGGCTGGGCCGCACGCATCCGACGCCCGCATCTGTCCCAGAGGAGACCTCCCCGCATGCGCAGAAATGCTGCCAAGATCACGACCGGGGGGCGGGCGGTCAACTGGCTTGGCGTGAACTTCTGGTCCCGTACCGGTGGCCCGCTGATGTGGCGGCACTATGACGGGCAGACGGTCCTTGAGGAACTCGGCGTGCTCCGCGAGCACGGCCTCACCGTCACCCGGTCGTTCTTCTACTGGCCGGACTTCATGCCCGAGCCGGACAAGATCGACGAGGAAATGGCGGCCCGGTTCGCCGACTTCCTCGACCGGCACAGCGAGATGGGCATGACCACGGTGCCCACCTTCCTGGTCGGCCACATGTCCGGCGAGAACTGGGATCCGTCCTGGCGTCTCGGCCGTGACCTGTACCGCGACGTCTGGATGGTGGCCCGGCAGGCCTGGTTCGCCGGTGAGATGGTCCGCCGGTTCGCCGCCCATCCGGCGGTGTGCGGCTGGCTGGTCTCCAACGAGATGCCCCTCTACGGCGGCGAGGCACCCCGCGAGACCATCGCGGCGTGGGCCCAGCTCATCATCGACGCCGTCCGCGCCGCGGGTGGCGGCCAGCCCGTCTCGCTCGGCGACGGCGCCTGGGGCATCGAGATCAGCGGCAAGGACACCGGCTTCTCGGTCGCCGACAGCGCGCGGATGTGCGACTTCATCGGCCCGCACGTGTACCCGGTGGGCAACGACATGGTCCGCCAGCACTACGCCGCGGCCTGGGCCTGCGACCTGGCCACGACGTTCGGCCGCCCGGTGATCCTGGAGGAGTTCGGGGTCAGCTCCGACTTCGCCTCCGACGAGAACGCCGCGCACTACTACCGCCAGGTGCTGCACAACAGCCTGCTGGCCGGCGCGACTGGCTGGCTGGCCTGGTGCAATACCGATTACGACGACCTGATCGACCAGGATCCTTACCGGCATCACGCCTTCGAGCTGCACTTCGGCCTCACCGACGGCCGCGGCCGGCCCAAGCCGCAGCTGGCGGAGATGAAGGCGTTCGCCGCGGTGCTGGACGCGGCCGACGTCGCCCACTGCGAGCGGGCCGATTCGCAGACCGCGCTGATCGTGCCGGCCCACCTGGACACCAGCTACCCGTTCACCGACGTCGGCGACCGGACCGGCCTGGCCCATACCCTGCGCCAGGCCTACGTCTCGGCCCGGCTCGCCGACCTCGCCCCCGCGCTCACCAGGGAGAGCGAGGGCGTGCTCCCGGGGGCCCGGCTCTACCTGCTGCCCTCGGTCAAGCAGGTGCTCAGCCCGACGTGCTACCACCTGGAGCGGCTCGCCGCGGACGGCGCCACGGTGTACGCGTCCTACTCGTCCGGGGACAGCGACAACCACCCCGGGCCCTGGACCTCCCGGCTCAACGCCATGTTCGGCATCCGGCACGAGCTGCGCAACGGCCTGGTGGACCCTATCGAGGACGACCAGGTGACGTTCACTTTCGCCCGCGACTTCGGCACGATCACCGCCGGAGCGCGGCTGACCTTCAGCGTGGCCGGCAGCCAGTACGGCCGGTCCTACCTGCCGGCCTCGCCCGACGGAGCCGAAGTCATCGCCACCGACACCCGGGGCCGGCCCGCGCTGCTGCTCCGCGCCACCGGCGCAGGCTCACTGGTGCTGTGCACCTACCCGATCGAGCACATGGCCGCCGCCAGCCCGGCGGTCAACCCGGAGGCGACCAGCGTGCTGTATGACGCGCTGGCCGTGCACGCCGGGGTGGCCCGGCTGGTCACCGTCGAAGACCCGAGGGTCTCCGCCGACGTCCTGGTCCATCAGGACGGCACGCGGTTCGCCTGGCTGGTCAGCCAGGCCGCTGAGCCGGTCGCGGTCAAGCCGCTGCTCGCCCCGGGCCTGAGGCTCTGCGCGCTCGACGGCGACGCCGCTCATGGTGAGATCACCCTGGTTCCGTTCGGCGTGGGGGTTTTCCGTATCGTCGGCGGGGAGTAGACCGTAGCCGGGCGCACCGCGCCCGCGACGACCGCATGCCCCGTAGGGAGCGCCCATGCCCTGGTTCGACCTGCCGCTGGCCGAACTGCGCGAGTACCGCACCGCGACCGAGGAACCAGCCGGTCTTAACGGGTGGTGGGCGGCGCGTCTGGACGAGGCGCGCGCGGCCGCCCGCCCCGCCTCGCTCACCCCCTACCAAACGGAAGCGTATGGGCCGCTGCGCGCCTACGACGTCGAGTTCTCCGGGGCGCGGGGCGACCGTATCCGCGGCTGGTACCTGCGGCCGCCCGGGGCCGGTGACGCGCGGCTGCCCCTCGTGGTGCGGTTCATCGGGTACGGCGGCGGGCGCGGGCTGCCGGCCGATCACACGCTGCTGCCCTCGGCGGGCTACGCCGTCTTCGTGATGGACACCCGCGGCCAGGGCGGCCGGTGGACCGTGGGAGCAACCGGCGACCTGTCGCCGGGGCCCGAGTACTCCACCGTGATGACCCGGGGCATCGCCAGCCCGGAGGACTACTACTACACCAGGCTGTACGTGGACGCGGTGCGCGCGATCGAGACCGCGGCCGGGCTGAACGGCGTGGACGGCTCCAGGATCGCGGTGAGCGGGGGCAGCCAGGGCGGCGCCTTGGCGCTGGCCACCGCGGCGCTGCTCGGCGACCAGGTCACCGCCTGCCACGCGGATGTCCCGTTTCTCTGCGACATCCAGCGGGCGGTGACCCTGACCGCCTCCATGCCGTACGCCGAGGTGGCCGAGTTCCTGGCCCAGCAGGTGGATCTGGAGCGCGCGGCCCTGGACACCCTGCGCTACGTGGACTGCGCGCTGCTGGCCCGCCGGATCACGGCGGACTGCCTGGTCAGCGTCGGCCTGATGGACGACGTCTGCCCGCCCTCGACGGTGTTCGCCGCGTACAACGAGATCACCGCGGCCAAGGAAATCGCCGTGTTCCAGTTCGGGGTGCACTCGGTCCCGCCAGCGCACCTGGAAAGCCAGCTCCGGCATCTCAGGCAGTGGTGCACACCCTGACGGCAGCCGCTGACGGCTGAACCTGCCCGGCCCCCGGGGGGGTTGGGGGCCGGGCAGGAGCGGGCTGGCGCCGGGCTGCCTCAGCTCGCCGCGGTCATCGCCTTGGCGTGTGCGCTGAGCATCTGGGCGGCCGCGTTGGTCGCGTTACTCGGGTCGTTATCCCAGATGATTCGGTAGCCGTCATAGTCAGGGTAGAAGGAACCATCGTCCACGCGGGCGGTAAGTAGCCAGAATTGGTCTCCGGATCCGCCATTGGCCAATACCGCATCGGTCCAGGCCTTGTATCCAGCGTCCCGGGTGGCCTCGTCCGGCACGCCCTGGGCGGCGTTGATGGCCAGGCCATACTCCTCCAGAACCACCGGCTTGTGCAGCGCTGCGCCGTCGGTGAGGTGGTCGGTGATCCACTTGGTGCCCCAGGTGACCGGGTCGGTGCCCGGCTTGGAAGACGGGTTCTCACCCCAGCCCTGCGGGTAAAGGTGCACGGTGCCGTAGTCGATCGTGGGCAGCGCGAGGAAGTCCTTCCAGCGGTCGCCCTCGTAGTTGGAGTACGGGTAGTCGGAGTTGGCCGCGTCGCCGTAGAAACCCTCGTCGCCGGTGGTGACCAGCTGGCGGGGAGCCAGGCTCTTGACATAGGCGCTCATCTCGGTGACCCAGCTGAGCAGCCGTGCGCCGGTCTTCTCGCTGCGGCTGCGCGGCTCATTGGCCAGCTCGAACGTCATGATCGTCGGGTCGGCGTTGTAGCGCAGCCCGGTGTAGGGGTTCATCCGGTGCGTCACGAACTTGGCGTATGCCTTGTAGCAATCGGTGATCGCCTTGGTGTTGTAGAACAAGTCGTGGTTCGTGCCGGTGGTGTAGCTGTCGTCGGGCAGGTTGAGGAACCACTTCACGTACTGCTGCATGCCACCGTAGTCGGGCCAGTTGTTCACCAGCGCGAGCACCAGCCGGATGCCCAGCTGCCCGGCCTTGTAGATGGCGTAGTCCAGCGAGTCGAACGCCGCGGTGTTGTACACGTAGGGCGCGGACTGGAGCGGGGTGTAGGAGTTGCCGGCCCCGTCGGCGAACGCCCAGGCCCGGACGACACCGAGGGACATCGCCGCGGCGTCGTCCAGCGCACTGTCGATCATGTAGTGCGACTGCTGGTGCAGGTAGTAGGTGTTGGTGCCGCCGAAGCGCAGTGGCTTACCGCCGACGGAGAACTTGCCGCCGCG
>Ga0265338_10003991_pt1 | contig 20285 bp, 21 predicted proteins | sample 42126metaG_FD_193579 | JGI IMG/M metagenome (GOLD analysis project Ga0265338, IMG submission 193579) | Rhizosphere microbial communities from Carex aquatilis grown in University of Washington, Seatle, WA, United States - 4-21-26 metaG | ecosystem: Host-associated > Plants > Roots > Rhizosphere...
CGGGGGCAATCTTGCGAAGAACCGTGCTTTTGTAACAAGCCGGTAGTGACAACGTAGCCCTCCGCCCGGTGGCCCTCAGAGTTTCCCCTTTTTGGGCTGCCTAAACCATACAATGACAACGTTCGCAAGCTCACTACTGTCCACCTTCGGCGGACCCCTGGTTTTCATGGATTGGCTTCTGGAGGAAGGTGGGGGGCGCTGGTTTCGCTGCCCTCTAACCTTCCAAGCACCTTTCACCTTTCACCCCAAATGTCGTATGATGAAACCTGGCTTTCCGGTATGCGTCACAACTCTCCTCCACGAAGCGCTTTGACGCGCGTGATTCCTTATCGAGAAGCCCTTCTTGTCCTTGCGATGATCCTTGTTGGGGCGTTTGTTTTGATCGCGGTCGGACGGAGGACTAGCACCAATCAGCAGAACCTGACCTGCGTGCGCAACGTGCGGGACCTGGGAATCGCCCTTGTGCAATATGCGGAGGACCATGACGGCACGATGCAGCCATACACGAACGTGGAACCGCAGCTTGCCGCCCAGTTGCATTCCCATGCTCCGACTACTAGCGACGAGCCTGCCCAGCTTCGCTCGGCGCTTCGCATCTATACAGACGAGCAGAATTGGTTCTGCCCGATCGACCCGGTGAGCAAGCAGAAGAAGTATTACCTTGGCGTTCGCCACGAGTACACCAGCTATGCCTTCCCCGCTTTCCAGACCCCTGACGGCAGCCCGGCCAAGCTCAACGACATTCCTATCGACCTACGCTATGGGCTGGTGTGGGATGCGGCGGGGAGCCCGGACACTTGCGACGACGGCCTTTGGTTTGCGGGCTCGCGGCATTGGGCTTCGAACCACCCCGATGGGCGGGTGAACGTGGTGCTTTCCGACCTCAGCCTGCGTCAGTTGCCCGCGCTTTTGCCCAACGGCGCCGGGTTGGCGCCCTGAGTTGGCTTCTTATCGCCTGAGTCGCCGGTGGCCTGCTTGGGGTCCATGACCACGCCGGTGAAGAGGATCGATCCGGTGATGCTGTCCCGAATGACGTAGAGGAACGGGTGATCGGCGGTGAAGCGCACGCCAGGAAGGATGCTTGCCATGGTCGAGATTTGGGCGCTCGTGGCCGCCGCCGCCTCGGTGCCGCGTTCGTTCACGTCGATGAAGGTCTTGTGCTTGACCTCGGATAGATAAAGTTTCTGCGTGCCGGAGGGGGCGGTTTTGTCCAGCATTCCGCTGAAGTCCGCTTTCTGGGGGTCGAACGCGTTGGTGAGGCCGGCCGCCTTGAGCGTGTCGTTCATGTTCGAGGAATATTCGAACTTGAAGGTGGGGATGCTAACCTGGATCGAGGTCGGCTTCAGCGATTTCATCCACGAGGAGTAGACCGCGGGGGTGAGCTTTTTCTCGAGAACGGTCACGTCTTGGCCGGTGGGCAGGACGACGTCCATCTCAAGCCTTCCCGAACCGTACGGGAGGACGACGCCGGTCGCGTCGGCGGAGATGAAGTACGGGAAGGAGCCTGACTGAGTCATCATGGGCGTCTGTTCTTGGGTTCCGTCGGCCATGCTGAAGGTTTGGGGCTGGGTCCTGTTCTTGTCGAAGGGCTTCTGCCAGGTTCCGTTGAAATAGACCGCGTTGACCACGTAGAGGCGCGCATCGCTGGGGATGGTGTCGACGATGGTCGGGATCTTTCCGTGGGTTGAGGTTTTGACCCAATCGTTGATGGCGGCGGGCGACTCGGGGGCTTTGAAATCGAGGGAGGAGACTTTCGCCGTGTAGTACTGTTGGTCTTTCTGGACGAAGTCGGTGGAGAGCGCGGTACCCGAATCCACCCAGAGGGAGTTGGCGATGTTGAGGTCGACCTTATTGGGGTCGAGGTTGGCGAGCATCGACTGGAGATTCTTGTTGGCGTCGTTGACCTGGTCGGGGGAAAGCTTGCCGAATGCCAGCGTCTGGCCGATCTGTTTTCGGGTGTCGCCGGCGGAGCCGTTGTAGAGGATGCTCAGAACCGATCCGATGCTGACGGGGGAGATGCAGACGTTCTTTCCGGCCTCGGCCTTGGCGAGCTTCTGGAAGAGGGTGAAGCCAAGCTGGTTTTCGCCGCCGGTGATCTGGGGGGCGTTGCCGGTTTGCATGGCCTGGGTTGCGGTGGTGACAACTTGCTGCTGGAACTGGCTTTGCGGCTGGCCGAGGGTATCTCCGCCGAAAGAGCTGGTGCTGCCGATGCCGTTGCTGTTCGTGCCCGCGCACCCCGCCGCGATTGCGATTACCGATACGCCGAGAAGTTTGTGCCCCAGTTTCATCTCAACTCCATTGTAGCCCTTGTTATAGGACGTCCAGGAGGTTCGGGTGTGTTCGTTACTTGTTGCAATGTTATTGATCTTTAGGTTCGGTGGGTTCGTTTTGTAATTTCGCTTGCTGCTTCTTCTTTGGTTGGGCGCTCCGGACCTTGAACCGCAGAGGGCCCAGAAGCCGCAGTGGAGATTCGGGCGGCTGCTGTGGATATACGTTATAAAGTTATCACGGGACAGGGGGTAGCAAATCCTCGTTGAGTGAGACCCAATTATAATTACAGGTTATTTGGCCTGTTTGTCACAAGTATATACAGATTTTCGTCTCGTACCTTACATTACTGCGACAAGCTCCGGTTTGCAAGAGCCCCGGTTGAGCGCAGCCGCCTAAAGCCGAAAGCGAAACCCGGGGAAAGCAAGCCGGTCCTTCGCGCTTTGGCAGATCGTGCCGGAGGTCTGGAATACGAATACTGCCCATGGGCCATTCGGGGCTTAAGAAGTGCATGCGGTGGACGCTCTTGTCCGCTCTCCCACATTAATATTGCTGTGTTTGCATCAATTTTTAGAAGAATGTCACCTCGGTATACCTCAGTATCTCTTATAGTAACTAATAATGTCTCGGCCGTACCTTTTCAAGCGCTGCCTCGGGCTCGCAATTGTCTTTTGCCTGTTGTTTATCGTACTCTCGCCCGCTCAGCAGGGTAAGGGGCCGAGGGGCCAAGTCGTGGGGACTGGAGGCACCAGCGGGGGTAGCACTGGCAACGGGTCCCCTCCGGGCGCGCCCTCGAACCTTGTGGCTACTCCAAGCAATGGCCAGGTTTCGCTCGCTTGGTCGGCGGGGAGCGGCGCTTCGACTTACATCGTCTTCCGGTCGGTTTCGGGCGGGAGCTTCGCGTCCTATGCGTCTGGCATTTCCACTCTTGCCTACACGGATTCTGCGGTGACCGACGGCATCACCTACTCCTATGAGGTTTATTCCATGAACCCCAACGGCAAGCAGAGCACTGGCTATGCCGGTCCGGCTTCGGCTACGCCCGAACCCGATGCGCCTACGAACCTGGTTGCGACGCCGTACGATGCAAAGGTTGTCCTCAATTGGACTGCAGGCGCGGGGGCCACGGGCTATAACATCGTTCGTTCTGTTTCCGGTGGCAGCTATACCACCATAGCAACGGCAGTCAACGGAGTGAGTTACACAGACACGGGCCTGACGGACGGCACGACCTATTCCTACGAGGTGTATTCCGCGACCCCCTATGGGACACAAAGCGCGTCTTATGCCGGCCCGGCTTCGGCCACTCCAAAGCCCGCTCCGCCTACGCCCACTAACCTGTCTGCGAACGGTGGCACGTCTGCTGCGACGATTGTCCTTACCTGGAGCGCCAGCAACACGGCCACGTCGTACACGATCCTGTCAGGGCCGAACTATGCTCTTCCCGGAACGACGACATCGGGAACAACCAGCACTATATATGGCTTGGCGCCAGGAACCACCTGTACCTTCGAGGTGACGGCATCGAACGCATACGGAACGAGCGCGCCATCAGCGCCAGCCTGGGGGTTAACCTTGCCCAGCGCTCCCAACAACCTATTGGCGAGCAGCGGAGATACGACGGTAACGCTCAACTGGGATTCGGTGACGTCCGCAACGACCTACACGGTATCTCGGCTAAGCGGACCTGGGGGAACGCCAGCCGTAAGTTGGGTATCCGCTACCAACTCTTTCGAGGATATCGGTCTCCAAAACGGGACGACTTACTATTACTCGGTGCTTGCGACCAATGGTACAGGAAACGGCCCAGTCTCGACCACGGACGCGACGCCAAGCGCTCCCGGTGGATCCCACTTCCCAGGCGGCGGGCTTACCGCCGAATACACGAATTACCCGTACCAGGCAGTTACGGAGATCGATCCCAATGTCGATTCTACGGCGTTCACGATGCCACCCTCCGGTATCTCATCAAGCAGCTCGTGGTCCTGCATTTGGAGCGGGTACATCACGCCGCCTCTCTCCGGGAACTACACTTTCACGCTGACTCCTACTCTGACATTCAGCTACATAACCATTAATGGCGCCACCGTTGCGGGCCAGGATCACCCCAGTGTCAGTGTGGCGTTACAGGAAGGCCAATCCTATCCAATAGTCGTCAGCTACAAGTCGACGTTGCCCGGAGGAGTGCGGCTTCAATGGACTGGGCCTCCCCCTTCCGCAAGTGGGACAATACCCACCACCTATTTCTCGCCAGCGGTCGTTTCGCCGCTTATCCCAGGCAGCGTAAGCGCTACTGCGGGAGCAGGGCAAGTTACTATTCAATGGACCCAGGCGACCGCGGCAGGTGGAACCGGATTCAGCATCTTTCGTGCGCCTAGCTCCGCCAGGGAACAATACGACCAGTCGCCGCAGTTGAGTGTGAGCCCGAACCCGTTTGCAGGGTCGAAATCGGCCGTCGACTCCAACGCAGTTGCCCCCGGCCCCTACTATTACACGGTTCGTGCCGCCTACACGAACCCAGTCACGGGCACGGCAACGCTCAGTACTCCGTCTGCCGAAGTTAGCGCTACCCCTAGGGTGGGTCTGGGCGCCGTAACCGGCCTCGCGGCCACCTCTCGTACAAGCCAGGTGAATCTATCTTGGCAACCGGTTAGCAACGCCAGCGGTTACACAGTGTTGAGGTCCAATAGCAGCGGAGGCACGTTCTCTGCGATTGCCTATGGCGTGTCCGGAACGGTCTTCTCGGACACACCGGATACAGATCCGGGTGGGGTCAACAACGGGCAGGCGTACTTCTATGAGGTCGAGGCGGCCGACTCAACGGACACGGGGCCCGCATCGAGTTGGGTGCAGGCGGTTCCCATCGCAGCCCCTGGCAACCTTAGTTCGACGCAGGCGAATGGGGCGGTAACGATTAAGTGGGACGCCAGTCAGGTGCCGTCCGGCTACACCGGCGCGACTTATACCGTAAGCCGCACCGAGTCGGTTTCGCAGGGGCAATTCCAGACGCTCGCGTCAGGAATTTCGACGCTAACCTACGCCGATTCGACGGTGGTCCCGGGGGCGACCTATTACTACAATGTGCAGGCGACTCTTGCGGCGAACCCGACCATCAATCTTGGGTCAGGCACGAGCGACAACTCCGCAATACTCAAGGTGGTGGTCTCAGGAACAATTTCGGGCTTCATTTCACCCAACCAGGAGCAGGTGAACGCCTACGGGTTCCTCGATCAGCCGCTCGCTTTGCCGGATTGGCTGGAGCAGACGGTTCCCACCGACGATATGGCCTCGCCGGAAGGCGGTCCGACGTCCATGCTCAGCGTGTCTTTGCCCTATGGAACGGAGGATTGCGATTCCGGACCGGATCTCGTTGTTAAGAACCCGGCCGGTCCGGATATTTCGTTCGAAAGGACTTATCACAGCTCGTTAGCCTATGCGGGCCTCTGTTCGCCAGGACTCACACGTGGTTGGGTTCACAACTGGGACTATGAGATTCACCCGATCCAGGACGGGGCGTATTGGGGTCAGTTGGCCCTCGTGTATCCGAGCGGCGCCTACGATATCCTGACCCCGAATACCGACCGGTATGGAAACCTCCAGTCGCCGGACTCGAACGGCAACTATGGCTTCACGGCGCCGGGAGGGGCGCCTTACGTGGTCACTGGCGTACCCGTGCTGGACCCCAATAACAATAACCAGCCGGTTCCTGGCCAATGGTCGACGATCAGGCTGAACTATGGCGGCAATGTTTACAGGCAGTTTTCGTTTCAGTTGGTAGGTGTCCCCAGCCAGACATATTCCAGTGTGCTAAATCTTTCCCAGGTCGGGTTGGGCTCAGCCATGGGCCAAAACTACTTAACGCTTACTTATGCGCCGCTGATTCCGCAACCCTACGATCCCCCCGTTCCGACGTTAATCGGCATATCGGTCTATAACGCGCAGTCTTCCCAGACAACGCTGCTCCTGGGAACTTCCTTCGACCTAAGCTTGAATCCAGCTACCGTCACGGACAAGATCACGCAACGGGTCGTGTCCCTAACCAGTACAGAGGGTGAACTCTCGCAAGCGAGCGCGCCCAATGGTGGCGTGATCCCACTATGGACGTACTTTACTAGCTTTGCGGGGAATCTCCTAAGCGCTGGTAGCGTAACTCCGCCTGTTTTGTCCCTCACCGAACCTGGAAGTAACAAGGTGTCTCTCGATCAGGCGACCGGCCGCGTAAGCGCCGTATCGGATGAGAATGGGAACACACGGCTCTATAATTACGGCTCCTCCTCGACTACCGTATGGGTCTTTCCTCCGGGCGTGGATACCACGAACACATCCAATGCAATCGACAACTTCACCTACGGATTTGGCAGCACAGGTCAAGGAACTTCTGTTACAAACTCACATGGCGACACTTCGACCGCTATCTATGCTGGTTCGGACCCGAGCGTTGTAACGCAAAGCAACACCGCCGGCGAAAGCGCGCCCTCCACGGCAAGCTACACCTATTTCGGGGGCAAAGCATGCCCGAACCAGGTTACGGAACCCTACGGCAACTACACGAAGCTGGGCTGGGAGTCCGACCCGCTATCGCCCCAAGGTCGGTTGACGACGATCCAGGCTTACGGCAACGACAACTCCGCTGGAGCAAAGACCACCGTAAGCTACTACAGCGATAGCGAAACAGCTCCAGGGCAATACCCCGGCTACGTAAAGTCGATCATAACGACGGCGCCGGGAAGCACTACGCCAACGGGAGCGACCGTGGAATCGGATTACACGTACACGGCGCTCGGAAACGTGCTGACGATTAGCTCCCCAGGCGCCAATGGTAGCTCTATTCCTGCCGTCACCACGTTTACATATCCCATCACGACTCCCCCAACCGAAATAGTCGGTGAACCGTTGTCCGTCACAGATCCCTTGGGCCGCGTGACTAGTTTCCAGTGGGATCCGGCTGGCTCCGGGAACTTGCTCACGGCGTCAAGTACGTCGGGGGGCAAGGTTTACACAGCCACCTACGTCTACAACTCGGCCAATCAGGTCTATTCAGTGACGCAAGCGAGCACTGCCGACAGTCTTACGAGAACCGCAACCTACACCTACCCGGCGCCAGGCCTTCCCTGCGTTGGCGTCGTTGATCAAATGACGGACTCCACAGGGGCCAGCACGGGCACCACGACTCAGAGTCCCAGCTTGGATACCGAGTACACCACAACGCATTTCGCGGGCAGTTACCAAGGGTCTAGCGGCTCAGGCAGCCTCAACACGGCAGCATTCGCATACGACCCTCAATACCTGCTAACCCAAATCAAAAACGGGAACGGGGCCGCCGTTCACCAGTTCCAAAACATTCCTGCCACATTGACGGCGAAGGCGACGCTTGGCGGCAAAACGTGGACCACGACTACCGACCCACGCGGAGTCCCCGTTTCGACCTCAGATCCCTTGGGGCAAACCACAAGCGTGGACCTAGAATACGGCGACGCCAGGCCCTACCAGATCTACCTGAACTCATCCTCGCCCAGCGAAATAATCAACTACGACGTATTCGGCCGAGTTCATTCCGAGGCATCGGCGGACAGCACGCGGAGCGAGGTCTTCAGCTATGACCTTGATGGTAACGTCACCGGGAAAACGGTGAGGGTTGTCGATAGTTCGGGATCGACCGCCGGCGTACTAGCGACGTACAACATCCAGTACACCTATTACAGCAACGGCGAACGCGAAACGATGAAGGTCATTCCTTCAAGCGGGATGGGCTTGACAACAGGTTTGAACTATGCCTACTCTTACGACGACGATGGCGAACTCACCGGTATCACGCTGACTACGTTCGACACCTCTACACCCAATACGCTGAATCAGGTGCCAGGGGCTTCCATCGCCTATGTCTATGATGGGCTTGGCCGTGTCACGGAAGCCAAATCCGGCGTGGTCGACACCTATTACACGTACAACTCGCTCGGCGAAGTGACCAACCTCTATAACCTTGCCACCGGCGCGGCTCCTTCTGGCTCCGACACGGCGGCGCCTACCGGCGGGACTGCGGAGATGATCCTTTCAGTTCACGGGAATGACCTACGACGGACAGGGAAACCGCACGGGCAGCACATTCCAACTTGGCAACAACCTTTCCGCCGCATATAACGGCACGGACGCTTTCGGGTACGACGCGAACGGCGAGCTGACTTCGGAGGCTTGGTCGCTGGGGGCGGGGACCAACCAGCCGACGGCGTGGGAACAACTTCAGCACAGTTACGATTCTGGCGGCAACCCGCTGATGCTGCGCGTTCCGTCAGGCAGTAGCGGATCAAATACCAGCACGACCGTGAGCAACGACGAGATGGCGGCCCTCTCATGGCCCTGGCTGAACACCCAGACTTCGACTCCAACCTCCTCGTTCGCGCTCAATGACAATGGCAACCTGACCGGTGAGACGATATCGGGGGATGACGGCTCCGATGCTAGGTTCGGCATCGTCAACGGTGTGAACACCTTGGGTTATGACCCGCTCGACGAACTATCGTCTTGGAGCCTGGCTCCGGACGGTTCTACCGTAACGTCGGCGACTTCGACAAACTACTTCTTGAACGGCTTGCGGGCGTCCAAGCAGTGGCCGACGCAGCCGTCCGGTACGAGCTCGACGCTGCCGACAAACACCTACTACCTGTACGATGGGGACGAGCTGCTGGCCGAAGTCGATGGCGGGACGGGAGCGATTCGCGCCGCTTACGTGGGGGGCGCGACCGGGCTTAATATGCGTTATGTGTCGGCTTCGTCAACTGCGGTCGGATATCAGTTCGATCCGCAAGGAAACTGCTGCGGGACGGCGGTCTCCTCTTCAGGTGTTAACAGCGGCTTCTCGATATGCCTCTTCGATGGCTACGGGCTGCCGGTAACCAACCTGAGCACCGGGGCAACCGCTTCCAACGCGGGCGGTATCGAGGGCTTGGACCCGAGCGACCCGATGGGTTACAAGGGCCAGTTCGGCTGCTTCACGGATGTGGAGTCGGGCCTCGTGTATTGCCAACACCGCTACTACTCGCCGCAGATGGGGCGATGGTTAACCAAGGACCCGATCGGCGCCGAAGGCGGGATCAATGTATACGAGTTCTGCGGCAACAACCCGATCATGGGGGCAGATCCGAGCGGGTTGGACGGCGACTGGCTGGTCAATATGGCCAACTTCTTTGGCGCATGGGGCGACGAACTCACTTTCGGGAAATCGGGCTGGATAGCCCAGCAGATTAACGTTGGGCTCGGAAACGGCGAATTTCAATACGACCAAGACTCTATTTACACGAAAGTTGGCCGAGGCGTCGGCTTTGTGAATAGCATTGCCTTACCAGCGCCAGGGAAACTCAAGATTGGGGCCAAGATCCTAGCCCTTGGCGGAGCGGACGCTGCGCGCTTGGCCCACGCCGGAGAATCGCTACGGGAAACGCGACTACTGGGTGAGCCCTATAGGGTGGTTTCAAAATGGGCTAGCAGGATGGGCGGCGAGGCACATCATGTTGTCGAAAAGCGTTTTGCACGCCTGTTTGGTCTTAGCGAAAGGAAGATGGCATCGATAGCGCTGACGAAGGGTGAGCATCAATTCTTCACCAACAGTTGGCGCCAATACCTTCCTTACGGGATAAGGTATACGCAAGGTGATGTGGTTAATGGAGCGCGACATGTCTACGAAGGCTATCCGGAGATATTACGGGAGGCGTTGAACCAGTTGGGTGTAAAATAGGCCCCGCCTTGGAAATCAATCACAGAATTACCATCGCGATTAACCGGGAGACAAAGGCGGCATTTGCAATAGCTGGGCTCGATATCGAGCTACATCGCTTCCCGGAAAGCAGCAACGCAAGCCTTGACATGCTGGAAAGTGATTGCCGTTGGGCTGCAATATCACCGCAGCTAAGGCGATTTCGTTCGCTAGATATCGTCTGGACCTTGTTCAGCGAGGAGGAACTCCTTGCGAGCAAATACGTAGCCATAATGCCGGGCTGGGTCTACGGGTATCCCCAGCCTTCGGACAATTTTAGGTACCTAAATGTGACTTACGACAGGTCCGAATTTTGCGGGAATTGTGGCACAGGATTAATGCAGAAGGCTTCCTTCAGAATGAAGGGTGAGCCGCCGTGGGGCAAAAGGGCATTCTCGTTTATGAACTGGGTTGACGACGAGGTCTTCATTCGATCGGATGTTTGGCAGAGTGTCTTAGAACCACTTGGGATCAAATGCCTCCCCGTACAACAGGACCGCAGTCGGTCCGAGCTGAAAACAGTAGTTCAAATGGACACGTCCCAAACTGTCCCCCTAGACATTCGAACTTCTTTGGGCGAGATGTGTCCTATCTGCAGAACGCCAAAGTATGGTCACGTACGACGCGGCCCCTATCCGCCTCCCGATATCGAAGTCGACCTTCCGACGTTTAGATCCAACCAATATTTTGGAGCAGATAGTACTGCCTACCGCCAATTGATGATTCGCCAGAGCGTTTACCGTGAGATTACCAAAATGAAACTAAAAGGACTTTGCTTTGGAGCTTGCGGATTCTGGGATGGGACGGGCGGCATAACATTCGAATAATCTGCGTTTGATCTCGACTTCTTGCGTAGCCGACCCCGACCAGCTTCGCTTACGCTGCCGGCCTGTATGACGGCTACGGGGCTGCCGGTGACGAACCTGAGCACCGGGGCAACCGTTTCCAACGCCGGCGGCATCGAGGGGTTAGACCCGAGCGACCCGATGGGTTACAAGGGCCAGTTCGGCTGCTTCACCGACGTGGAAACCGGGTTGGTGTATAGCCAGCACCGCTACTACTCGCCGCAGATGGGGCGATGGCTGACTAAGGACCCGATCGGCGCCGAAGGCGGGATCAACGTTTACGAGGTCTGCGGCAACAACCCGATCATGGGCGCTGATCCAAGCGGGCTGGATGGGGACTGGCCAATGGCACAGTGGAAGCATGCACCTCCTGGATTCAGACATGAGACCCCTGCCTTCTGGAGGGCAGTGGTCGAAGACCGGGAGCAGCGCCTTGAATACCTCAAGAAATGGGGCTCGGGTGGGATGTACGAGGATTTCTGGCCAGACGGGAGCCATTCCACCCACTGGCCAGATATGCCCGGGTATGACCCCGGATTGTTCACCCATTATGTAGGCGTGAATGCGACGCCTTCCGGGCCGCAGCCCGGGGTCAGCGGGTGGCCCAAAGAGGCAATGCCAATGAGCCTGCTAGTTGCCAATGCTAAGAGGGTGCCGAGCCTTAAGTTGCGAACGCAATGGGAGAACGAGTTTGGCTATTATTGGCCCAAAGATCCCGCGACAGGTCGGAATATGGATGCGATGCACATCAGGGCTCTCGCCGATGGCGGGACTAACGCTGCCGATAATATCGCTCCCGGCACCCGCGAGGGCCACATGCGCAACCATATGGAAAATGGCGACTTTTCTCGGTGGCCACGAATGCGAAACGCACTTAGGAGAATCTATAATCCTAGACCGGATGAAGGGGAGCTTGAATTTGACGACCACTAATGGCCCTCGTTCCCTCGGAAATCAGGTCGGTTAAGCCATGAACACCAAAGGATTGGACGAATTGCTCGATGAGGCGACGGCATTCCTTCAGAGCACAAACGCTTTCGCAAACGTAGGCCATGGCGCACTGGACCGAGGGTTCGCTCAGCTGGGCTTGTTTCGTTTCGATACGATCCTGACGAACGGAACGAGGGAGCCAGTTTTCGTAATCGTTGGCGATTGTTCACCAGTTTTCGGGTCTGGCCGCGGCCTTCAATCGGGCATGGAAGCACTTGCCGGTTACTACGTCGACATGGAGTCGTGGCTGAAGGCTCCCGTTCAAGGTGGGAAAACGACACCTTCGTTTACGATGTACGTTCGAGGTAGCTTTGCCAATATCGTTCATTCGGAAGCAAACCGCTGCAGAGTGGAGGCCCGCTTGAGTTTCTTTCGCCGGTTCCTTCTTAGGAAGGATATGCATGAGACCCCTGCGTGGAGGGAAAGTCAGGGACATCTCGAGAAGGAGTGGAGCGAAGAATTCAGTCACGACCCATGGCCGTCAGTGGGGAGAATCCGGACCTTATTGATTCCGGAGGAGTTGCTTTTTGAGAGCGGAGTTCCTGATCTCGCAGAGATAACGGATCTGCTTGCCAGGGGTAGAAACTTCCTGGGGAAGCAGGTGTGGGTGCGGGATGTTAGCAAGGCCTTCTTTTACCGAGGGTTTGCTCATTTCGCTGTCTTTCTCTATGACGTTGTGAGTGCGTCCGGTGAAGCCTCTCGGTTGTGGGTGATGGTTGGCGAGTGCCCTCCTTACTTCGTCACCGACGACGGTCAGATGTCTGGCACGGAGGCTATATCTATTTACACTTCCTGGCTGGAACAGTGGATAGCCGCACTCTCGAGAGGCAGCGCGCAGCCCAGTTTTCCGCTGCTTACGGCAGGCGGAGCCGCTCAGGTATCGAACCCTAAATCCCTTGAGCCCTCTCTGAGGATACTCAGGGATTTCCTATTGACGAAGGTCTTACAACGCTACTTAGAGTTGGACCAGCAGGGAACACCGGCGAACCGCGAATACGAGTAATGATCCGGGGATACACTTCTGACCATGGACCGGGGGCGTTTGATGGCTATTTTCGAGATCCCCTATCCTTCCACTTCTATCATCGAGGGGCCGGAGCTGTGGGAGAGCGTTGACGCTGTCTTACCCGGAATGACTTTCATTTTCCCTCCAGAGCCGGATTGCTCGATTCGCATCCGCTTTGAGCGGATGAGGGCATACCGCTTCCGGTCTGATTCCCACTGCACAACATGGCATATGGGCGCCTACGACAAGCTTTGTGAGGTACAAAGCTCGGATTGGATTCATGAGCTTAAGTCAGACTCGCGCCCTCCTTGGGACGAGCACTGGATCATGCGACACTTCGTAATTTATTTCGATGGGGCCGGGTGCTTTGAGGTTGTCGCGGAAAGCGCCGAGATGGAGCAGGTGGAGTAGCCTACCGCCGCCGGGCAGAACTATGGTCGGTGGCCTTGAGAACGAGTCAAAATCGCAACTTTCAGGAACCTACGCCGGAGAAGATCTGCCACGATACTACGAACTGCACTACCAGGGGTGGTCCCGTCTGTGCTAGTGTTCAGACAGATGAGAATATACAGTGATAGCTTGAATCGAACACTAGGGCACCGTGACTCTCATACTAACGAATTCTAAGATGGCGGAGCTTCGAGATTTTGCATCCGGGCTGGTTTTTAACCCAGACCTGGGTCATGCCCATATTTTATGTGAAGGGTACAGTCAGGAGAACCAGAAGGAGATCGTCCTACGGGCTTTCGAGTCAGGACATGTGCTCGGAGGATTCGATCCGCGTATCATGCAAGTCATCGACACGGACACATAGGGGGTAGCAGCATGGCAACGAAGGCTCGTGTAGGCGATATCATCGAGGTCGAGACGAAGCTGGGCCTGTCCTATGCACAATACACCCATAAGCACCCCGAGTTTGGGGAGCTAATCAGAGTGATTGACAGCGTCTTTCAGGCAAGGCCTTCGGACCCGAGGGCGCTGAGCGAGACGGAAACCAAGTTCGTTACGTTTTTTCCGCTCTCAGCGGCGCTAAGAAGGGGCATTTTTGAAATAATCGGCCACGCGGATGTCCCTCGTGAATGTCAGAAATTCCCCCTTTTCCGGGAAGGTGTTGCCGACCCTAAGACGAAAACCGTTGGCAACAACTGGTGGCTCTGGGACGGTACCAAGGAGTGGAGGGTTGGCAAACTCACGTCTGAGCAATGGAAGTTGCCTATCTTAGGCATTTGGAACGATACACTCCTTATCGAAAGGATCGAGGCTGGATGGATGCCGGAAGGACATGAATGGTGAATCCCTTAGATCAAACGCGAAATCTGTCAACTGAATAGCCGGTGTAAGCCGATCACGGCGAATAATTACAGACAGGGTTGGCCGTGCCGACCAATGATTAGCTACGTTAACATCGCAATCTCATCGGTCGTGTACCGATGGGGACACCCATGCCGGGTGTCATATGCGTTGGTTCCCGAACATACAGCTGAAAGGCCCTTCAACCTTGTCGCAGCGGATCCGATTCTGAGGAAGAGTCTGACCGTTGCCAAGTCGGGGCAATTCGAGCCAGACTTCTACAGCGCAAAACTGAACATACGGTGGGACCTAACTACCAGCGGGGGCTGGCCACGGGCACATGCGAAATATCGCTATCTCGGCCTAGGCGTGCTTATAGTGTTGAAACGAAGAGAATTGGTCACATGATTGCAATCGATAAGATCTTTGAGAAATTGTCCAAGGGGCTCCCTCTTAGTGATTTAGGTCTGCCGTTACGGAACGGGCGAACCGACGTTTCAAAGGTCAAAATAGCTAAACCGAGGGAAGGCCGCACCCTGGGGTTCGCTGGGGCGGAGTTGAAAAGATCAGGCAATATTCCAGAGCTAGAGGGAGTTTCTTGCTCCGACCTGGACTTTGGCGGAGCGGACCTGAGCGACCTTCTCGTTTTCGGCAGCGTGTTCAAGAATTGCGTTTTCGATAATTGCGATTGCAGGAACCTGGGCCTGTGGGAGACAAGCTTCGAGGACTGCTCGTTTAGATGCGCAAACCTGGCGGGCGCCGTCCTGGGCGGGGTCAGCAGCGAGCGGCCCAAGCCCAATGCCTTTCATAGGGTCCTCTTCGATGGAGCCGACTTCAGTAGTTCGGTGCATTACGGCGAGCAATATCGGCACTGCTCGTTTAGGAAAAGTAGACTCCGCCGACTCGATTTTGATGGAAGCGTGTTTGAAGATTGTGCGAGCGAAAATGCCGCGTGACTTATACGATAAACGCGTGGCCCCTACCGTACCGGCGCTCGTTCTCGCTGCGCAAGCTGCCCCTAGTGGAAATTATCGAGGATGAAACGGGTCAAGTACTCGAAGGTGAACAGAAAGTGGCCAAAAGCCGAGACCGACCTATGGGGATTGGTCGACCACGATACTGGCGCATCAGTCGACCTCCATGCAGGCGTGCGCAAATACGCACTCCATTGGAAATACCTATCGAAGGACATCAGGGTTGTCGTTGAAGGCGTTTTGTTCGGGCACGGTTTCAGCAGAACGGAGGATGTCAGCAGGACTCGGCGATTGTACGACCCGACTGGCCACTTTGACTGGTAGCTGGCGCTGACTTCAATTCGCCTTCAGGGCCAGAAGGATTATCATAGGGTTCCGATGAGAATTTTCAGTAATCGACTAGAGACGACTCTGGATCGTGCGACAATTATTCTTACCCGTTCGGAGATGGAGGAACTCCGTGACTGCGCGTCCAATCTTTATGACGACCCAAGCATTGGGCATGCGCACGCCCTGGGCGACCTCGACCAGGATGTCGTGAAGGACATAACCTTGACCGCTCTCGAGTCCGGCGATACCGTAGGGTTCCACTCGAGAATCTGGCAGGTGGTGAACCTTGACACCTAGCGTACGGGCCCCTTTCAAGCGCGGAGGGGTTTTTTACCGATTCGAGAGGGCTTGTATCGCATGAGGCTGTATAGCGACGGTCTCGATCGGACTTTGACGAGCGTCATTTTGATTCTGTCGCATGCTGAAATGCTAAGGCTCCGCAATGCTGCGGCCGAACTCGTGGAAAACCCAGATTTTGGCATGGTGAAGCTACTTGGCGAAGACGCGCCGCCCGTCGCGCGTAAGGAGATTGTCCTTATTGCTCTCGATTCTGAAGATGCTCGATCGGCAGGATCGCGAATTAGGCAAGTCATCGATACGGATACCTAGGACGGGGCAGGCAGCGCCATAATTGGGCCATGCGAGGCCCCGAAAGAGTGCGAACCGAGTGGGGCTATCGTGTCTGCTCTTTTGCATGCGCGATGTATAATGGGGCCCCGAGACACCGGAACATTTGGAACTCGACGGCGGATATAGCGTTTGCATCTAAGGACGTCAGTGGGCATGTGGCCGCCTTTAACTCCGGTTTTCGATGGGTCTGTTTGGTCTTGGCAAAACAACCTTCGGTGGCAGCCCAGATTTGCCAAAGCTAAACGGCACCGGTCGGTTTATTACGCCGGACGATTTCCCACACACTTTCGACGGGATGCGGTGAAACAATGGCGCCTCTAATCGTCCTCTGCATTCTGATCGCTGCACCGAAGTTCCAGCATCCATCTTGGCATACCTATCGGTCACAGCAAGCCGTGCTCTCGACCATCCAGTACTACTATTGGGAGCATGGGTCTATGCCTCGAGACGGTCGGGCTCTGGCGCCTCTGCTGGAACGTATCGACCCTGAGATACGTCCGCCAAAAACCGCGGATATGACAATAGAATCAACTCCAGTCCGCCCAACGGACGGGTCGAAATGGCCTTATGATCGCGTAGTCACGGTTGTCGTCAGGGAGAGCAGCGGCCGGAAGGTCTCTTGGGAGCAACAAATCCCCTGTTTTCCGAAGGGATCCTTTTGCTATTTTATCGCGCTGGACGTGCATCGGGACGGCCATCTGGATTGGGTTGACGAGCCGCTAAACTTCGCGTGCTTGGTGTCTGTTCGGGTTCTCGATCTCGCCCAGCATGGCAACAAACAGATGTTAGCCGCCGAGTTGTCCCGTGCAACATTGAGCGTCGATAGCTTCCGCGCCCTGAAATCTCTTGTTACTACCGACGGGAGCTACTTTGAGCAACCTATCACTAGCAAATATAGCTCCGGCGCAACCTTTTGCTTCAAGAAGTCGGGGGGACGGCTGTGGATTGTCGTATCACTCAAGAACGTTTCTGGGGAATATTGGTTCGACATGTCCCACCCCGACGATGCGGGGAATTTACGCTTCGTCCCGTCTAAGTGAGTGAGCGGAAAACGCGGCCATGGTTACTCGCGAACGCCTGAGTTGTGTAGCACAATAACGAAGGCAGGAGGCTATAACCCGGACCGTATCATGACAACTATCCTTACGGCCATGCGTTTCGTTTCGGGCAGGGCAACTGGTGCCGGACGGCGGTCTCTTCCTCCGGCGCGACCAGCGGTTTCTCGATATGCCTCCTCGATGGCTACGGGCTGCCGGTGACGAACCTGAGCACCGGGGCAACCATTTCCAACGCCGGCGGCATCGAGGGGTTAGACCCGAGCGACCTGATGGGTTACAAGGGCCAGTTCGGCTGCTTCACGGATGTGGAGTCGGGCCTCGTGTATTGCCAACACCGCTACTACTCGCCGCAGACGGGGCGATGATCGTTACGACCGTTGGATTGACCAAGGATTGTGACCCAAACGCACGACACACTGATAGAGGCGTGTAAGAATCGATATAATATTGATCGATATAAATGTTGGACTCCGCCATTGACCCATGAGCAGCAATTGCAGGCCAATTGCTACGACCGTTGCATAGTGGACACCGGTCAATTCGGTCTTTGTGATAAATATTGTGTAAACCCGTACGTAAACGTCTACCCAGGACGACTTTATAGGGGCTGAGCCAGTGTTGCTACGCGATCATGAACAAGCGGCGATTCCTTTCGATTCTCATCGCGACCCCGATTATCGGGTACGGGATTTATTTGGTTACCGTAGACCCCCACTTAACAATGGCCAAGGCGGCAACCTATAGTTGGGTTTGCGCGGCGTATGCGCTGTCGGTGGCCCTGACGCTCGTCCTCGGGCGGAAGAAACCGAAGTAAGGTTGGGATATTTCGCTCCGCGATATCTGGACTTGCAACGTTAGGTTTTCATGATCGCCTGCGTCTTTTACGCCTCCGACCAACGCATCAAGGTTATGAACTCGGACGGGCTGGGCCAGGATTCTCCCTAAGCTTCAGCGGGTCCTTCGAGGGTGATAGCTTCTATAATCAACAGTTGCTCGTTTTTGGGGTTCAAATCGGCTCCTGTATTTGCGTTGGATGTCCACCAGATTTTGTTTGGACCGTAAACCATCTGACGGCGAGCTTCGCAGAGCGTCGCCAACACGATAAGGAAATGGAATCCAAGGCCAAGTGCACTGGAAGTAGCCGGAATTTCCTCTGTAGGGTCATGGCCTCCTGGTATAAAGTTTATCTAATTGGGGCGCCGTTCTCGCCATCAACGATTCCGACCTATAGCGTATTTCCTGGTCAAGATCCTTGGTGCTCTCATTTCGGAACACAGGTTGGAACTTTCGGATGATTGCAATATTTCAAAAAGCCGTAATAGTATGTTTGGGACTGGCCGTCACCCTGGCTCAAGGGCACAAGGCTCCCCCTCCTCTAGGCGAGGGCGCCCAGGACTTTTCGCCACCAGCTTTCCAGTTTCACCCCGCAGATGATTATGTTTACGAAGCGGGTGAGCCAGTGCCTGCACTTGGCAACGGAACCGCGACGATGCTCTACGTGGCAGCACCCCCTATCGGGAGCCTTCAGTGGCGAAGGGGATATGTGGCGCTAAGCAGGGTCTTTGGACCGGTCCATGGCGGGCCCGCGAAGAGGGCAACGCTAGGAATTCTTGAGCACGCGCATGGAATTAGATTGGTTCTGGGAGACCAGCGCGTGGATTTTTGGTTCGATGATGCCCATGTTGGAAGCTCGTACAGCGTCACGGACGGCAGGTGGCTGGCCAAGGCGGTAGTATTGGAGTTAGACACCTCGCCGGACCCGGATCCCGACCTTCTAACTAAAAAGTTTCGCGTAATCAAGCATGTTTGGATTCGGTTCGTAGTGGTCCAACAAGATCATGAGGTTGCTCGGAAGCGGAAATAATCTCGTGGTGAGCTAGGCGGAGCAACACGCGGGTGTTCTCTTACGACGCGACGGGGCCTAAGACGACGGTTGTGGAGTTGAGCGCTTCGCTGACGCCGATATCGACCCTGGTCGATACGTTTGATGCGGCAGGGCGGAAGACGGTTTGGAACAGCAACGGGACCCTGACGACCTATTCGAACGACAACGCCGACCGGCTGACGGGGCAGCAGCTTTCGGGCGCTTACGCGACGTTCGCTTACGACGGGGCCGGGAACGTGCTAGTGAAGAATCAGCAGGGATCAAACCCTATTTCGATGACGTTCAACGCGGCAAACCAGATTGTCACCTCGCTCCAGGGCGCGGTGATCACGACCTACACCTACAACGCCAACGGAAACATGACCGTGCAGAACGCGGGCGGGGCTTCTTCTGGCTACGTCTACGATCCAGAGAATCGGCTACGCAATCACTAATCCTGCCGGGGAGGTTTCGACGTATTCTTATGCAGGCGATGGCCTGCGGGCTGAGAGTTTGCTTTTGTGGGTTCCGTTAGCTCTTGCAGTGTCGAGGTGTGGGGCTGACGATATGAGAAATACTTGAGTGGCGGAAGCATATGAAAGGGACTGAGACTTTGGCGGTAACTCAGATTGGGGCGCTTTGCCGCCTACAGGCGGTTGCAATAAGATGGTCCTTGTTGCCTATCGGGATGCTTGTCATGGGGTTCCTTGCCGCAGTGTTTGTCCCTGGAATTCGAAATATCCCTATTACCGACAACCCTTTCATTTTTGCCTATTTCATCGGCATAGAGATTTTCTCTTTGGCGGTGGTGATTCCGTTGGTCGTCGTCACCTTTAAGATGAGGAGCCTCACACTCGCAATGTCGGCGGAGGAGCTTCGTGAGAGCCTTTCTCTGGCGGATTTACCTAAGGAATTCAAGGAGGCGATGCAGCGGAGGCTGGAGGCACTGGGCAGCGAATTACGTTAGAACTCCTCCCTGCACCCGAAGCGAGGTTGGCGGTTTTTGTAACGCCCTTTCAGGGCTACCGAAAGAAGGTTGGGGCTTACCCAGGGCTGCACTCGCCCGCCGCGCTTCGCTTGGCGAACTCGCTGACCCTGGGCTATAACATTTCGCCCCTTCGGGGCTTCGGAGGGAGGTTGGGGCGTCGCGGCCCGGCAGCGAGCGACGTTAGAACTCCTCCCTGCGACGCCGGAGCCGGGCGCGAGGTTGGCGGTTTTTGTAACGCCCTTTCAGGGCTACCGGAAGAAGTTGGGACTTACCCAGGGCTGCACTCGCCCGCCGC